>ENA-ORPK01000114-ORPK01000114.1-human-gut-metagenome-genome-assembly--contig:-NODE-114-length-76221-cov-4.427172_pt1 | contig 76221 bp, 71 predicted proteins | sample MGYA00242139_ERZ509068 | MGnify/ENA primary metagenome ERZ509068 (study PRJEB26280, sample SAMEA2338687) | human gut metagenome | biome: human gut; feature: human-associated habitat; material: faeces...
TCTTGCACAATAGTTTCTCTAAAGTATATGTATTAAATTCATGCGCGAAAAAAGAAGATTCGCGAGAGGCGAAGCGGGTGCTCTCTCTTTTTCTTTCTCTGTTTTTGCGCATTTCTTTGCTCCTTTTTTGTCTAATAATATTTTATTATATATATTTACCACATTTTTATATAAAAAAGCAAGCAAAATTAAAAAAAAGATGCAAAATAAGTTTTTTGCATCTTTTCTTAATTAAAAACCGTTATTTAAGTTTTTTAATTTGCTCAACAAGTTTTGTTTCTTTATTTTGAAGTTTTTCACGTTTTGCAAGATATTTTTCAAGGGCTAGAGGACTTTTCTTGTCTTTTTCGCTCTTTTCATATTCTTTTTCAAGTTCTTCAATTTCTTTTCTCACGTTTTCAAGTTGTGCTTCGTAGTTTCCTTTTTGAAGAGCGGCTTCGCTTCTTTCGCGTTGTTCAACTTGTTTGTTTAATGTTTTATTTCTGTCGTAGGAAGTTTTCTTCTTTCTTGGATGTTTTTTAATTTTAATTTTCCTTGTGTAGAAGATGACAAGCCCGCCAATTAAGCAAACGGCAAAGAGAACAGAAGGAACAACATACCAAGCAAGAGATGAGTTGCTTGAATTGTTGTCTTTATTGTTATCGTCTTTATTATCCTCGTTGGTGGTGTTATTGTTTACTGGAACAGTGTAGTCATAAACGCTCATAGAACGGTTGCTTGCGCTTTCTTGATTAAGTTTTTTAAGTTCGTCGAAAGAAACAATGCCTTCTTTAAGATATTTTGTTTCTGTTTCGTTTTCTTCTTTAACAAGCTCAAATGTGTCTTTTTGCGTGTTATTAAACATTGAATCTGATGTTCTTGTTGTGTAGAGGCGAACATCATCAACAAAAGCATATCCAGAGGTTTGTTTTTCTTTTGTTCCAAATTTTATAACAAAGTTGAGTTCTTTTGCGTCGTCGGTTGTTTTAATGAAAACATGGAAAGTTGCCCATTCATTTGCACTTTCGCTGTGTTCAACATAGGAAAACATATTTTCTTTTGAGTAGATTGTTTTTCCGTCTTTATCAACCAAGAAGAAACTAAGATTATTAGTTTGTTCTGCGTTTGCAGGAGTGTTAAAGCGGAAGGAAATTTCATAGTAGGATTTGCTTGAAAGTTTGAAGCTTTCGCTTGTTATTGTTTGATAGGACGCGCTGCTGTTATACATCATCAAAACGTTGTTGTTAAGCGTTGAGCCGTTTTCTGGATTAACAGCGGTTATTCCAAGTTGGGTCATTCTTTCTGTGAATGCTGCGGAATTTGTGTTAACAATTCCATATGTTGCGTTTTCGCCGCCTTCTTGAGTCCATTTTAATGGGCGAAAATCGGAAAGAGAAGTGTTATCGGCTAAATTCCATTTTTGATTTTCTGTTATGTTAAAATATCCGTTTCCAATGTTAACATAGTTGCTGTTTTCGCTTAAAAGAGAAACTTTCTTTGCGTTTTTGTCGGTTGCAAGAGAGTTAAATTGCGCATATGTTGCTCCAAAGAAATGAATCGTGTCAACAACTGCGTATCCAATTTGTTCGTTCTTAGTTGTAACGCCGTTTTCTTCAACTGCGTTTCCAAAAAGGAATTGAATTTTAATTGTTTTTTCTTCATATTCGTTTCCTTGAATAACAAACGCATAGGATTGATAATCCTCAGTTACTGTTTTAATTGCGTCCATTGAATAGGTTTTAACGGTTTTTCCTCCGGAAACTTCCAAAATCTTTGCGTTAATTCCGTAGTTGGTTGCTAAGTTTGCAAGTTTTCCAACTTTTGCGTTGAAGGTTAAAACGAAAAGGCCGCGAGCTGGAATTTTAATTTCTCCGCTTTCAATTCCGGCAATTCCCTTTTCTTTAAGAAGGAAGAGGAGGGCAAATTTGTTGCCTTCGTTTCCATCTGTTCCAATTTCAGAGAATTTTACGTCTTTTTCCGAGTTATAGCCAATTGTTGCGTCCGAAGTGAAATCCCCAGCGTTAACTTGCTTAATTTCAGTTCCCGAAAAAGAAGGAATTGACCAGCCATTTGTTGTTCCAACACCAGTTGAATCGCCAAAATCGGTTGTGAAAGACGAGTTGAGTGTTGAGGTTAATTCTTGGCTGTTTTCGCTTGTTGAGCCATAGTCCTTTATGAAATTTGCAATTGTAACCGAATCTGCCGAAACGCTTGCAATATGCAAGAAAGGAAAGCACGCAAAAACTAAAACAAAGCAAAGAACTGTTAGAAGAATTTTTGATGTTTTTGATTTCATTTTTCTTTTTCCTTTTAAATTTAGTCTTGCATAGTATATCGAAATTTTATTAAAAAGCAAAATAAATTAAATAAATTTTAAAAATTTAAAGATAATATATCGATGAAAAAGTTCAAAGATAAACTTGCGTTAATTTTAAGCGGATTGGCAATTGGAATTGTTAACGGCTTTTTTGGGGGCGGAGGAGGAATGATTTGTGTTCCGCTTTTGGAAAAAGTTTTAAAAATTGATAATAAAAAATCACATTCAACTGCGCTTGCGGTTATGCTTCCAATTGCGCTTTTTTCAATTATTGTTTATCTCATTCGAGTTCCAATGGAATGGCCAACTTTTGGCTTTGTTGGCGGGGGATTCGTTATTGGCGGAGCGGTTGGCGCGCTGCTTTTAAAAAAGCTTAGCGGAACGGTTGTTCGAATTGTTTTTATTGCTGTTGTTTTGGCGGCTGGAATAAGGCTTTTAATTTAGTTAAAATAACTAAAAAATTGAGAGGATAAAATGGAAATTTTCTTATACATTTTGTTTGGAATTCTTGGTGGAATTATTGGCGGAATGGGAATGGGCGGAGGAACGCTTTTAATCCCTCTTCTAACAATTTTTCTTTCCGTTCCTCAAAAACTTGCTCAAAGCATAAATCTTCTTGCCTTCTTGCCAATGGCAATTGTTGCGTTAATAATTCATTTTAAGAATAAAATGGTTGAAACAAAGGGAATTCTTTGGATTATAATTCCAGGAATAATAACCTCGGTTGGTTTTGCATTTTTGGCAAGCCTGCTTGATAACGAGGTTTTGAAAACTCTTTTTGGGGCGTACTTAATTTTGATTGCTGTTTATGAAATTTGCTGCCTTTTAACTCAAAAAAATTAAGACTTAGTTTTGAAAAAATATAATATATGGTATTTGTTTTGCTTTACAAATATTTTTTTCTATGTTAAACTCTTGAAAGTAAGTAAGGAGAAAAATATGGTAGACAAAAGAAAGTGTATTTCATGCGGAACATGCATCGACATTTGCCCAGTTGGCGCAATTTCATGGGGAGAAGACGGAAAAGCACAAATCGACCCAAGCAAATGCATCAAATGTCATTCATGCGAAAGTATGTGTCCAGTTGGCGCTATAACAATTGAAGACTAAGTTTTTTAAATTTTTAGGAGATTTATGATAAGCAAAAAAGCAGTTATTCAAATTAATAACAACAAAGTTAGCCTTGTCCTTTTGGAAACAAAAGAACAAGTTTATTACAACACAATTGATGTTTTTTACGACACTCTTCCTCTTGTTGAGGACATTGAAGAAAGCGGAATTATTAAACCTGTAACAATTAAAGAACTTTTGAAAATTTTGAAAATGTATCGCAGAATTTGCGACAACAACGCAATAACAGAAATTTCGATGTTCACGGGAAATTTTTTCAGCAAAGCAAAAAACATTAAGAGCATTAGCGAAGAAATTTATAACACATGCGGCTTTTCGCTTACAATTTTAACCCAAGAAGAAGAAATGAAAAACATCTTCACCGGGGCAGTTAACGCAAGCGACGTTCAAAAAGGAATGTATTTCTATGTTGGAGAACATTCTTGCTATTTAATTCAATTCAATCGTCGAAACATGCTTAACGCATCTTTAATTCCATATGGAATTTATGACGCAACAAAAGTTCTTGCTTCTCAAGGAACTTTGGACGAAAAAATTAAAACAATTTCAAGTTCTTTTAACGAACTTTATGGGAAAATTGATTTTGGAAAGAAAATTGATAGTGAAACTGAAGTTCTTTGCAACGGAAATTTAATGCGTTCAATTGGAAAAATTGCAAGAAAAGCAACAAAATATCCTCTCGACCTTGAAAATAACTATGTTCTTTCAACAGAAAATTTCAATAATGTTTATGCGTTAATTGAAAATCTTGGTGTTGACAAAACAAAGAAAATTAAAGGAATTTCAAGCGAAAGCGCGGATAAAATTTTTGCTGGCGCAATTTTGGCAAAATGTTTCATCGAAAACCTTGGCGCCTCGCAAGTTTCAATAAGCAGCGACGATTTGTTCGACGGATATGTTGCAACAACTCTTCTTCCAGAAATTTGCGAAAAACCACTTAGTGAAATGTTTACCCACAGCCTTGAAAACATCAATGCCTTCCTTTCAAATCCAAACTCAAACAATTGCAAGGTTTATGAACTTTGCATAAATGTTTTCAAACAGCTTAAAGTTATTCATAAGTTGCCAAGAAACTATGTTAAACCTCTTCGAATTGCAGGATATTTATATGACTGCGGAAAGAGAATTAACTTTGAAAATGCTGTTAAAAATTCGTTTGATGTTATTATAAATTCAAAAATCAAAGGCGTTTCGCAAAAAGAAATCCTTTTGGGCGCGTTTGCATGCATGCTTCAAGATTTAGATAATTTCAACCTTTCAGAATGGGTTAGATATAGCACAATTGTTAGCGAAGAAGATGCTCTTGCAGTTAAGAAAATTGGCGTTCTTGTTCAACTTTCTGCTGCGCTTGATGCAAGCAAGAGCGGCGCAGTTGACGATTTAACTTGCGATATTCTTGGCGACTCAATTATTATGAAAACAATTGTTAATAAAGAAGCAGATTTTGAAATTAAAGAAGCAATGAAAGTTAATGCAAGCTTTAAAAAAGTTTTCACGAAGTTTATTGAGGTAATCTAATGAAAAAAACAAAAATTTTTAGTATTTTTGCTTTACTTGTTTGTTGCATCCTGATTTTTACGGGATGCAATCTTTCATTTTCTGGAAATGGAGGAGGGGTAAGCGGATCAAAATACTATTCCTCGAAACATTATTCTGAAAATGAAACTTTAACAATTGAAAATGAAATGAGCGCAAGCGAAATTGCGCAATCATACATAGATATTTCGTTTACCGTTGAAATTTATCAAGTTGTTGAAACAACTTCAAACGGAAAAACAACAACAGCCGAAAATCTTGCAAGTTATGGAAGCGGATTTATCGTTCATAAAGGCGGGTTTATTTTAACAAACTACCATGTTATTGAAAGCGCGCTCGCAAATCCAGAATATGCAACAACCGCTCTTGGAACAACAAAAACTTCATATAAAGTTTATGTTAGTCAAGACGGTGGAATAACGAACTATGAAGCGCAAATTCTTTGGAGCAACAGTATGTGCGATATGGCGATTATTGTTTGCAAAGATTTTGCAACTCTTAAAGCAGCAAAACTTAAAGACAGAACAATCTATTGCCAAGAAAGCGAAAAAATTGGGCTTTTGGAAACTGTTATAACTGTTGGAAATCAAAAATCCTATCATGCTTCGGCAACAATGGGAACAATTTCTTCAACACAACTTCGAATTGCAAGTTCTTCATCTAATGTTTATGAACACTTAATTCAACATAACGCATCAATTAACCACGGAAACAGCGGCGGCGCGCTTATCGACCTTAAAGGAAATGTTATTGGTCTTAACACTCTTGGCGATGACGATGCAAATTCACTTTTCTTTGCAGTTTCAATCTATCCTGCAATTGTTGTTTTAGACAAAGTTGTTGAAAACTACTATGCCGACGGAAGCGCAACCAAGGAATTAACTCTTGGAATAACTGGGATCGACAAGGACAAAGACCATCTTTCTGGAAGTTCCTATAATGTTTCCGAAAGCGGATTTTATGTTACAGAAGTAAGCAAAGATTGCTTAGTTAGTGGAATTCAAGAAGGAGATTATGTTGTTTCGGTTGAAATAACTTTGCCAGACGGAACAACTTCTTCTCTTGCAGTTCGCGACAGCAACACGCTTTTATATGCAAGAATAAGTTTGTTATATGCCCAAAGCGCAGTTTTCAAAATTAAAAGAGGAGGAAGCATTGTTAGTTTAACAATGAATATCTAGGGAAATGTTTAGTTTAGTAATTGAAATTGGCGGAGTTAACACTTCAATTTATAAGAAAAATCAGGGTCTTGTTTTGAAAGAACCAAGCCTTGTTTGCGCGTCTTGCGTTGGCGAGCAATATGAAATTAAAGCAATTGGAAATGAAGCCGAAAAACTTCAAGGGAAAACCAACGACACAACCTATATTTTCAGTCCAGTTGTTTGTGGGGAAGTTAAAAGCGTTGAATATGCTTCGGAAATGTTAAAATATTTCCTTAACAAAATTGAAGTTCGAAAGTTCCCTCGCGAAAACGCAATTTTCCTTGTTCCAACGGGGATTACAGAGGAAAACAAGGAAGATTTAAGAAAAGTTGGAAAACTTGCTGGGCTTGGAAAAATTGCCTTTGTTCCAATTGTTGTTGCGGCATCTTATGCAACCTCAGTTCCTGCGTCCCAAAGCAAAACAATTTTGCTTGCGCACATTGGCGGAACATTAACCGATATTGCTGCAATCAACATGAACACAATTTTGAAAGGCGCGTCAATTGAACTTGGCGGAAGATATTTGGACATTGAAATTGCCCAATATATTTCCAAAAAACATAAAATTGAAATTAGCATTGCAAGCGCAAAAAGAATTAAAGAAAAAGTTGCTTCTTTAATTGAAAATGATGTTAGAACAACCGAAGTTGTTGGAATTGACGAATCAACTGGAAAACCAAAACAAATTGTTGTTTCAAGCGAGGAAATCCTTCCAATTTTAACGTCATTTATGCAAAACATTATAACCGCAATTGAAACAACTCTTAATGTTTGTCCTCCAGAAGTTTCGGGCGATGTTGCAAGCGAAGGATTGTTTATTTCGGGCGGACTTTGCGAAATTGGCGGCGTTGCAAAATATCTTGGAAAACGCCTTTCAATTAAAGTTAACGTCATTCAAGACGGAATTAACGCACCAATTCTTGCAGCGGGCAAATTGCTTTCAAACAAAAAATTACTTTCAGAAATTATCGAAAATTTCTAGGCGTAAAAATAAGCGAAGACGGAATATGTTTCCGTCTTTTTTGTTATATATTTATCTTAAAGTTAATAACTTATTTATGTGAAAAACTTTTTTAAAGTGTTCAAATTCTCAATGCTTATTGTTGGAACAATAATTGGAGCTGGGCTTGCAAGTGGGCAAGAAATTGTTGTTTTTTTTGCTCAATATGGTTTTGTTAGCTTATTTTTTTTAATTGCGGTTTTTGCTCTTTTCTATTTTGGATTTCGAGAGTTTTTATGCTTTGGAAAAAACTGCTATGAAATTGATTTCAAGAAAAACAAAGTTTTCGCAATTTTTGATGGGTTTTCGTTTTTCATTTTCATCGCAATTGGTTCGGCAATGCTTGCTGGGGCAAACGCACTTTTTTCTCAATATGTTTTTAATTTTCATTTTCCTCTTTGGAGCATAATTTTAATTTGCATTTCAACTTTAATTGGCTATTTTGGAATTAAAGGACTTCTTAATTTAAGTATCTATCTTGTTCCTGTTATGATTGTTGGAATTGTTTATATTTGCATTAAAGGTTCAACTGTTTCAACGCTTTCCGCGCCCGCTTTTTCAACCGATTTACCTAATCTTGTTTTGCTTTCGTTAAGCACTGTTGGCTATTGCTGTTGTAATTTAGTTACGGCAAACAAAGTTCTTTTCGAAAGCGGAGAAGGGCTTTCAAAAAAGCAAATAAAACTTATTTCTGTTGTTTCTGCGTTAATTTTAACGCTTTTAATTGGAACAATAATTGTTTCAATTTTAATTAATGATGAAATGGTTTTGTTTTCAACAATGCCGCTTATCTATCTTGCTTTTTTAATTTCAAACTGGACTGGAATTGCTTTTTCAATTGTACTTTTTTTAAGTATAACAACAACTCTTTTCACGGCGCAATATTCTCTTTCGCGAATTTTGGAAGAGAAACTTCAAAAAAGGAAGAAACTTCTTTCTTCCTTAATTTCGCTTATCATAATTTTTGTAACAAGCCTTCTTGGATTTAACGACATAATTAAATATGTCTATCCAATTATTGGCGGCTTTGGCTTTGTTATGCTTTTTCTTCTTAGAAATTTAACGCTTAAACCTTGCTTCAATTCGGCTAACGATGAAATACATTCCGCTGGCAAGAATGCAAAGTAGGAGAGTGCTTGTCATAACTAGGTCAAGTTTGAAAACTGTTCCGCCATAAACAATCAAATATCCAAGCCCAGCTTTGCTAACAAGATATTCGCCCATGATTGTTCCAACCCAACTCATTCCAACGTTGATTTTTAAAATTGAAATGAAATCTGGCATTGAGTTTGGAACAATAAGTTTAAAGAAAATTTGATATTTTTTTGCGTTCATCGATTGCATAAGCAAAATTTTCTCTTTATCGCAAGCAAGGAACGAGCCAAGCATGCTAAGCGTTGTTATGATAACACAAATTAATATGCACATAACAATGATTGCTGTTGTTCCTGCTCCAAACCAAATTATGATTAAAGGTCCTAGAGCAATTTTTGGAAGGCTGTTTAAAACAACAATATATGGATCGAAAATCTTTCGAAGCCGTTCGCTAAGCCAAAGCAAAACGGCAAGAACATAGCCAATTCCGGTTGCAAGAACAAATCCAACAACTGTTTCATAAAGCGTTGTTCCAATGTGCGTGAAAAGTTCGCCCGAGGCGTATAAACTTTTAAGCGTTTCAATCATTCTTGACGGGGAACTTATAAAGAAAGGGTCAAGCGCACCCCAGCGTGTTAGAAGTTCCCAAAGAACGAAAAACACAACAAGAATTAAAATTTGAATAAGTCTTATAATCCATTTTTCTGTTGTAAGCTTTTTAACATAAAGTTTATGTTCTTTCGAGTAGTTAATTTGTTTTTTCTTTTTAAATCTTGAAAAAATCTTATTAAATAGATTTTTCACTTTTTTCCTCCCCGCTTGAAGAAAAATCGTCGTAAACAATCAAATCCTTCCAAATTTCATCGAAAAGTTGGCTTGAAAGTTCGCTCTCACGCCTTTTAAGAGGCGAGCCAAGATGTCTTAAATTAACGTCAACAATTCTCTTAACGCTTCCTGGGCGCGCTTTAAGAATTATGATTCTGTCTGCCATGGAAATTGCTTCTGCAATGTCGTGAGTAACAAGAATTGCTGTTTTTTTCTCGTCCTCAATAATTTCCGAAACACTGTCGCAAACGCTAAGCCTTGTTTGAAAATCGAGGGCAGAAAATGGCTCGTCAAGAAGCAAAAGTTTTGGGTCGAGCGCAAGCGTTCGGATTAAAGCAACACGCTGACGCATTCCGCCCGAAAGTTGAGTTGGCTTCTTGTTTTTAAAAGGTCCAAGCCCATATTTATCAAGCAAATTGCTAAGTTTTTCTTCAATTTCCTTGTCGCCTTTTCTTCCTTGAATTTCAAGACCAAGCGTAACATTTTTCCAAATTGTTCGCCAGTCGAAAAGTTGGTCGCGCTGGAACATATATCCAATTTCGGCGTTTTGTTGTTTTTGTTTTTTGTTCTTTCCTTTAGATTTTGGCTCGCAAATGTTTCGTCCGTCCAAAATAATTCGACCTTGGCTTGGTTTCAAAATTCCAGAAATAAGGCTTAAAAGCGTTGTTTTTCCGCAGCCCGAAGGGCCAACAATTGCAACAAATTCGCCTTCATAAACACTGAAATTAATGTTGTCGAGGGCAAGGATTTCGTCATCTTTTGTGTGGTAGGTTAACGACACATTTTCAAACTTCAAAATTTCTTTTCTTTGGCTTTCCATTTTTAATCTTTCTTCCATATAGTTTTTTATTTAATAGCTTTTATCTTTTGCAAATCAACGATTCCACGATTTTTTCGTGCTATTCCATTCTATAAATATCTTGGCTAAAAAGTTCGTAACACAATCTGACTCAATTTCATAAACTTAAAAGAAGAAGAGGTGTGAATGAAAATATTTTGTTTTAAAGCTCCAAAATTTCTTTCTGCTTTGTTAAAACCATTTGTTAAAAAACAAGGGGAGGACGAAAAAGAAGAAATCAAAAACGAAACCAAAAAAGAAACGGAAAAGTTATAAGATTTACATAGAAAGGCAACAATTTTCTTATGACAATTGTTGTTTTTTGTCTTGCCATTTCTCTTATGTTTCTTTTTGCATTCATAAAGCAGCTTTTTCAGGCCGCTTGTTTGTGTTTCAAGAAAGAAAAAATTATTTCATCTTCAGAGCCTAAACATCAAAAAATTCCCTTTCAAGTTGTTAAACAAAAGAGGAATTTGCATCGAAAAAAACTTAAAAACAATCTTTGCTCCGTGAAAATCCTTGCAAAGTTTTTAAACGAAAAAACATATATCCAAGTTCCAATTGAAAGAAAAATTTTAATAAGCAGAATCTATGAAAAACTTGCGTCAAATGTAATTCAGTTTAACGCAAATGTGAACTTTGGAAAACTTTCAAACGCGGGGTTTAACTCGTGCGTTTTTCTTTTAAAAAAGCCGAAAGAGCAGCGTAAACTTTCAAATCTTCTTTTTGCGTTGGACGCTTTGAAACAAAAAGTTTGTTTCTTGCCAATCTTTGTTTCAGAAACCGAAAGCGAAAAAGTTGAAGGCTATAAAAACATTTTTCTTCAAGATTTTAACTTAAAACTTTTTGAAGAAGTTTGCAAAATTAATCTTAACTATGACCCCATGTTTAATAAAAAACTTGAACTTCCTTTTGAAGATTTCTCTTGCGAAAAAGAAATTCAAGTTAAAAGAATTGCCAGCGAAAATAATTTAATTTCATATTGTTTTAATTCAAAATTTAACACATCAGTTTGCGTTTTTATTAAACTTAATTCATTTCTTTTTAATTTAAAAAAAGAAAATAATTTGTTTGAAATAACATATTTTAATAATGAAAAAATAAAATATTTTTCAAATAATAAAATTTTAGAAATAAATTCAATAAATTATAATTTTGTTCCATATTTATGCGTTAAAATTAAAGTTAATAAAAATGCTAATTGCCTTTTATTATGCAATAAAGAGGCGGTTTTATATAAAAATTTATTAATTGAAGAAAAAATGTTTTTTGAAAAATATTTTAATATAAAAATATATACAAAAAATGAAAAATTTAATAATTTTTTTAATTTAACATTAAAAAATCAAGTTAAAAAAGAAATTTATGAAAAAAATTATTTAATTAAGAACAATTTTATTTTTAATAAAAGATTTATTTCAAAATTTTTGGGCGAAAGTTATGTCGAAATTGCAAAAATTAACACTGGAATTTCGCTTTATGAGCATGTAACTAAAAAGTCGCTTGGAATTGAAATTAAGGACGGGTTTTTGAAAGTTAAAAAGAAATGTGAATTCGATTTCAAACTTGTTGTTTGTATAAACGGAGAATATAAAAATATTTATGTTCGAAACGGGAACGAAAAACAACTTAAAATTGGCGAAACTGTTTTTCTTAACTGCAACCAAATAAACCTTAATTTGCTTTCAAAACCCGCAACACTTTGTGTTTAATTGCTTTTGTTTTTAAGACTTTTATGCTATAATATTCTTATATGATGACAGAAGAAAAACGAATTCCTTTGGCTCAAAGAATGAGACCAAAAACATTTGATGATTTTGTTGGACAAGAACATATTGCAAAAAAAGGTTCTTTTTTCAGGCGCGCAATTGAAGCGGGAACTCTTGGAAGCGCAATTTTTTTTGGACCTCCTGGAACAGGTAAATCAACTTTGGCAAACATAATTGCAAATCAAAATAATGGAATTTTCAAAAAATTAAATGCAGTTTCAAGCGGTGTTGCCGATGTTAAAAAAATTATTGACGAGGCACGAAAAGACAAGAGTTTGTTTTCGCGCCAAACATATTTGCTTCTTGATGAATGCCACCGTTGGAGCAAGGCTCAAAGCGACAGCATTTTGCCAGCAGTTGAGGACGGAACAATTGTTTTTATTGGAACAACAACCGAAAGTCCATATCATTCCATGACGCCCGCAATTGTTTCAAGATGTATGATTTTTGAGTTTAAACCACTTGAAAAGAAAGATATAATTAAGGCGCTTAAAAGAGCAATTTCAAGCGAAGACGGGCTTGGGAAATTTGATGTTGAAGTTTCAAACGAAGCCCTTGAACATTTCGCGTTCTATTGCGGAGGGGATTTAAGAAACGCGCTTAACGCTTTGGAACTTGCGTTTTTAACAACACCTCCAGATAAAAAAGGAAAAGTTGTTGTTGACCTTTCCGTTGCAGAAAACTGTATTCAAAAAAAGGCGCTTTCTGTTGATGAAACAAAATTTTACGATATATTAAGTGCATTTTGCAAAAGCATTCGCGGAAGCGATCCCGACGCGGCCTTGTTCTATGCTTTCCGCCTTATTAAAGCGGGTTGCGATCCTTTGATTATTGCTCGCAGACTTATTGCGCACTGCAGCGAGGACATTGGAATGGCAGATTCCAACGCGCTTTTGCTTGCTTTAAGTGCGCTTGATTCATTAAAAAATTTGGGCGTTCCAGAAGGTCTTTTAAATCTTTCCCATGCAATAATTTACGCTTGCACGGCGGAAAAATCTAACTCGGTTTTAATCGCAATGGAAAAAGCAAGCGAAATGGCAGAAAAATATGCCGACATGGAAGTTCCTTTCCATCTTCGCAACCATCCTTCAACAAACGACACGAAAAAAATTAAATATAAGTATCCTCATAACTATGGCGGATTTGTTGCTCAACAATATCTTCCAGACGAAATTAAAAACGAGCAGTTTTATGTTCCAAAACAAAATGGACGCGAAAAAAATGTTGTTTTAAAAAAATGGGAAAATAAAAAATAAAAACGCCAAATGGCGTTTTTTTAACTCACTTTATAAATCCATACCAATATCTTGATAGTTGAAATTTTGTTTTTTTGGAGTTTGCTTTCTGCAAGAACAAGGAGTGATAATTCTAAATGATGAAATACCTTTTGTTTCTGGGTGTTTCTTTTCAAAGTTTTGAACTGTTTCGTAGATTAATTCTTTGTTTTTAAAATCTTCGTCAAAAGTGAAAATGTTTGTTCCCGCGAAAATGCTTTCTGAAAAAATTCGAGCGTCGTGGTCGTGATTTTTATTGTGGTTTCCAACGAAAGGAAATTCAGTTTTAGGGTATTCATGTCCGTCGTGAACTTTTGTTCTAACAATTGGGGTTAAAAGGTCTTTTGTAAGTTCGTCGATTAACATTTGTTCTTTTTCCGTGAATGCAACATGTTCAACGCAAAAGTTATGGAAGAATTCGTTTGGACCGTTTTTTGAAAATTTAATGCGTGTGTCAAAAATTTCAGAAAGAACAGTTGGAGTTATAACAAATCGCAATTCGCCGCGATAGGCTTGTTTAAGTTTCCTTAAAAGCGAGGCAAGTTTCTTTTAGATTGACCATTTGGATATAACATATTAATGTTTATTTTTTGGACATCAATTCCAAATTTTTTTTGAACTTCATCAATTTTCTTAACTAACCCTAACACCGAGCAAAGCGCGTTGTTATCAATTGCAAGGCGAACGGGATTTTTCTTTTTTTCCATATTAATATTCTATTCGAAAACTCCTTTTTTGTCAAGACTAAAAAAAATAACTGCAAAATTTTTGCAGCTAAATTTTTGGCTGAAACCCTTCAAAAATTATGTTGTCGCAATATTTAACAACTTTCATATATTCTTCTTGTGAGCGAACTGTCCAGGCAAGAAGGGGAAGATTTTTACATTTTCTAACATATCTGTTTGGTAAGTTTTGCGCTTGATATGCAATGAAGTCTGGGTGGGTTACGTTGTTAAGAAGCATTTTCTTTAACGCAATTTTTTTGAAAAATCCAAGTTTTTCGTTTTTAAGAAAAGACGAAAGTTGCCCGCGAATTATGCTTGGGGCATTGTCTTTAAACCATTTTAAAACAAATGGATTAAAACTCATAATTGCAAATTCGCCGTTATAGTTTCTTAAAATTTCCAAAACTTGGCTTTCAAGTTTCCCAGGTTTTTCGGTGTTCTTAATCTCAATTATAATTGGTGTTCGCCCTGCAATTAAGTTAAGAGCCTCTTCAAAAGTTGGAATTGTTTCTTTTGTTCCGTTAAGAAAACACGCAGAAAGATCTTCTTTTAAAAGATATTTAACATAGCCGTCTTGCCCAGTTAGGCGCGAAAGACTGCTGTCGTGGAAAACAACAACTGTTCCGTCGGCAATTTGTTGAACATCAAGTTCAATAACATATCCGTTTTCAATTGCTTTTTCAAAAGCAGAAAGAGAATTTTCGGCAGATTGTTCATCGTGCAAACCGCGGTGGGCAACATATTTTTCAACAAGCCATGATTTAAAAAGTTCCATGATTTTTTTTGTTTCCTTTTATGTATATCTTAATCATAACACAAAAATTTATAACTCGAAAACTATTTTGCAAAAGATTGGAAAAAAACTTGGCGAAAAATTGCGTTTATTTTATAATATAGCCAATATGAACGACAGAATGAGCAAAATTCGCAACTTTTCAATTGTTGCACATATCGACCACGGGAAAAGCACCCTTGCCGACAGACTTTTGGAGGAAACAAAAACTGTTGCTAAGCGCGACATGGAAAACCAACTTCTCGACAGTATGGATTTGGAGCGCGAAAGAGGAATAACAATTAAATTAACTCCAACGAGAATGAAATATGTTAAAGACGGGGTTGAGTATACTTTAAATTTAATCGACACGCCAGGGCACGTTGACTTCACCTATGAAGTTTCGCGCTCTCTTGCCGCATGCGAAGGAGCAATTTTGATTGTTGACGCTGCGCAAGGAGTTGAGGCGCAAACGCTTGCAAATTGCTATCTTGCGCTTGATAATAACCTTGAAATTTTGCCTGTTATTAACAAAATTGACCTTCCAAGCGCCGATGTTCCAAGAACAAGAAAGGAAATTGAAGATGTAATTGGGCTTGACGCAGAAAATGCACCTGCAATTTCCGCAAAAGAAGGAACAAACATAAAAGATGTTCTCGACATGATTGTTTCCCAAGTTCCGCCGCCAAAAGGGGACGAAAATGCGCCGCTTAAAGCGCTTATTTTCGACAGTGTTTATGACAATTTTAAAGGCGCAATTTGCATTGTTCGAATTATGGACGGAAGCGTTAAAATTGGAACAAAAATTCAAATGATGGAAACAAAAAAGGTTTTTGAAGTAACCGAAGTTGGCGTTTTCACTCCTCATATGCAACAAACCGAAGTTTTGCAAGCCGGAGATGTTGGATATATAACCGCAAGCATTAAAAATGTTTCGGAAACAAAGGTTGGCGACACAATAACCGATTTTGAAAACCCAGCGTCTCAGGCTCTTCCAGGCTATAAATCTGTCCAACCAGTTGTTTTCAGCGGGATTTTCCTTGTTGATGGTTCAAGATATGGCGACCTTAAAGACGCGCTTGAAAAACTTAAACTTAACGATGCGTCCTTAACATTCACGCCCGAAAATTCAATGGCTCTTGGATTTGGCTTTAGATGTGGCTTCCTTGGGCTTTTGCACATGGAAATTATAACCGAACGCCTTGAACGCGAATTTAATTTGGATTTAATAACAACAGCGCCTGGCGTTGCCTATCATGTTTATAAAACAAACGGCGATATGGTTTCAGTTTCAAATCCTTCGCTTCTTCCAAAGCCAACCGACATTGAAAGAATTGAAGAACCAATGGTTAAACTCCATATTTTCACGCCGCCAGAATATGTTGGCTCGATAATGGATTTGTGCCAAGATAAACGTGGGGTTTTCCAAGACATGCAATACATTGAAAAAACGCGTGTTAGAATGGAATATAAAATGCCTCTTAACGAAATGATATACGACTTTTTCGACGGGCTTAAATCAAGAACGCGCGGCTATGCAAGTTTAGATTATGAACTTCTTGGGTTTGAACCAAGCGACCTTGTTAAACTTGACATAATGCTTAACGGCGAAGTTTGCGATGCTCTTAGTTTAATTGTCCATAAAGATAAGGCATATGCAAGAGGAAGAGCAATTGCCGAAAAACTTAAAGAGGTAATCCCACGTCAACTTTTTGAAATTCCAATTCAAGCATCAATTGGGAACAAGGTTATTGCGCGCGAAACAGTTAAGGCAATGAGAAAAGATGTTTTGGCAAAATGCTATGGCGGAGATATTTCTCGAAAGCGTAAACTCCTTGAAAAACAAAAAGCAGGAAAGAAAAAGATGCGCCAAATTGGCTCGGTTGAACTTCCTTCCGAAGCATTCATGAGCATATTAAAACTTGACGATAATAAATAATGGAAAAAGAACTTTCAATTTATGTGCATATTCCTTTTTGCAATAGTAAATGTTACTATTGCAATTTTTGCTCAAGAAAAGAAACTTTAACAACTCAAAATCGGTTTTTTAAAGCAATTGAAAACGAAATTAAAGCAAAAAGCAAAAATTTTTCAAGTTTTGTTGTTAAAACAATCTATTTTGGCGGCGGAACGCCTTCCGTGCCTTCCGAAAAACAAATTGCAAATCTCCTTAAATTAATTAAAAAAAGTTTTAAAATTTCGAAAGATTGCGAGATAACAATTGAAGCAAATCCAAATTCGCTTTCGCTTCAAAAACTTGTTGCCTATAAAAAAGCGGGCTTTAACCGCCTTTCAATTGGAGTTCAAACATTCAACAAAAAGTCTTTGCTTTATGTTGGACGTCTTCAAACAAAAGAGCAGGCAAAAGAATATAGAAGGAAAGTTATTTCTTGTCTAAACGATGCAAAACGTGTTGGTTTCCAAAACATTAGCGCAGATTTCATTTTAGGGCTTCCATATCAAAAAACATTGGAAATTCCTCAATTTTTAAAGCAACTTTCGCCATATGTAACGCATTTTTCGTGTTATATGCTTCAAGTTGAAAATGGAACTAAACTATATTCAATGCTTGATGGAAAAGGAAACGAAAACTTGATTTTAGATCAATATAAAAGAGCAGTTAAAACTCTTAAAAGACTTCATTTCCGTAGATATGAAATTTCAAATTTTGCGCGCCAAAACTTTGAAAGCAAACATAACAAAGTGTATTGGCAAAGAAAAAACTATGTTGGGTTTGGCCCAAGCGCAAGTTCGTTTTCTTTTGAAGAAAGAACAACAAACACAAATAACTTAAATGAATATATTAACTTTTGGGAAAATGAAAATCCAAATTTAATAAATGAACCAATAGCAAAAGAAAAGCTTTCAAAAGAACAGCAGGCAGAAGAAGTTATTTTTCTCTCTCTTCGAACAGCAAAAGGGCTTAATTTAACTGAATTTAACCAAAAATTTTATGATTTTAACGAAAAAAACGCAAAAACTCTTGAAAAATTAACGAATTTAGGTCTAATTGAATTTGAAAATGAATTTTTAAAGTTAACTGATAAAGGTGTTTTGCTTGAAAATTCAATTATTGTTGAATTAATTTAAAAAAACAGTCTAAAAATAGACTGTTTTTTAATTACATGAATTTATCCTTCAACAATTTTTCTGATATGTGATTCAAGTTGGTCAATTGGTAAACGGATTTGTTCCATGGTGTCGCGGTCGCGAACGGTAACTGTTCCGTTTTCAAGTGTGTCATAGTCGATTGTTATGCAAAGAGGAGTTCCAATTTGGTCTTGACGGCGATAGCGTTTTCCAATTGAACCTGTTTCGTCGTAGGCAACGCGGAAATGTTTTGAAAGGGTTGCATAAACTTCGTGCGCTTTTTCTGCAAGGTCTTTCTTAACGAGTGGGAGAATTGCGGCTTTGAAAGGAGCAATTTTTGGAGAAAGATGCATAATTTCGCGTTCTTCGCCGTCTGGAAGTTTTTCTGTTTCATAACTGTCGCAAATTACGGCAAGAATTGCACGGTCGAGCCCATATGAATTTTCAATTATGTATGGAATGAATTTTTCGTTTGTAACAGGGTCGAGATATTGCATTGTTTTTCCGCTGTATTCTTGGTGGCGTGTTAGGTCATAGTTTGTTCTGTTGTGGATTCCGTTAACTTCGTCCCAGCCAAATGGGAATTCATAATAAACGTCGCACGCTGCTTTTGCATAGAATGCAAGTTTGTCGTGGTCGTGGAATTTAAGTTTGCTTTCTGGAATTCCAAGGCTCATGAAAAATTCTTTTGAAGCGCGTTTAAATTCTTCATAATATTTTTCGTCTTGTCCTTGGTGGCAGAAAAATTGATATTCCATTTGCTCAAATTCAATTTGACGGAATGTGAAGTTTCCTGGGGTGATTTCGTTTCTGAAAGCCTTTCCAATTTGCCCAATTCCAAAAGGAACTTTTGCGCGCATTGTTCTTTGAACATTAAGGAAGTTAACATATTCACCTTGCGCTGTTTCAGGGCGAAGATAGATGTCTTGTTGGCTTTCTTTTGTTACGCCGCGGTGGGTTTGGAAAAGAAGATTGAATTCACGAATTGGTGTGAAATTGCTTTTTTTGCAAAGAGGGCATGGAACTTTGTTTTCAGCAATGTATGTGTTCATCTCTTCGCGAGTCATTTTGTCTGGGTTAACTTCTTTGTTTGAAAAATCGCTAATTAAGTTATCTGCTCTAAAACGGGCTTTACATTCTTTGCAATCAACAAGTGGGTCGGAAAAAGAAGCAACGTGTCCGCTTGCTTCCCAAACGCGTGGGTTCATTAAAATTGCAGCGTCAATTCCATATGAATTTTCGCGCCCTTGAACAAATTTTTCCCACCAAACTTTTTTGATGTTGTTTTTAAGTTCAACTCCAAGAGGGCCATAGTCCCAAGAGTTTGCCAAACCTCCATAAATTTCGCTTCCTGGGAAAATATATCCCGTGTTTTTGCAGTGTGCAACAATTTTGTCCATAGTTTTATCTGCCATAATTTTCTCCTTATTTTCTGGGCAATTATACCATTGTTGAATTTCAATGTCAAACCAAAGATTAACATTTTTTGAAATATATAAATAAATATTTATATGAAAAATATAAGCAAAGAAAGTTTAATTTCGCCTCTGGCAAAAATTGATAAAAGAGCAACGCTTGTTGGAAACTGCATTGTTGAAGACGGCGCTGTTATTTTTGGCGAGTGCTACCTTGAAAACGCAATAATTCGCAAAAACGCTAATATAAAATCAAGTTATATTTCCGACAGCGAAATTGGGCAGGAAACAACAGTTGGGCCTTTTGCAAACATTAAAGCAAACTCAAAAATTTCAAACAATTGCAGAATTGGAAATTTTGTTGAAATCAAAAATTCAACCCTTGGAAGTTGGACAAAAGCCGCACATCTCGTTTACATTGGCGACGCGGAAGTTGGGGAAAGAGTTAACATTGGATGCGGCGTTGTTTTTGCAAATTACGACGGAAAAAATAAACACAGATGTAAAGTTGGAAACGACGTTTTCATTGGCTGCAACTGCAACTTAATTGCACCGCGCAAAATTGGAAACAACTGTTTTATTGCGGCTGGAACAACGCTTACGCAAGATCTTCCAAACGGCTCGTTTTCAATTGGACGGCAAAAAGATAAGTTTGTTGAAAATAAGAAAAAATAAAGAAAAAAACAGCAATTTTTGCTGTTTTTTCTTAATAATTTTTGGGGTGACGCCAAAAAAATTATAAATAGGTTTTAAGCGATTCAATGTTGTTTTCTTCAAGTTTTTGAAGCTTTGCAAGAAGATTTAAAATTTCTTCGTCGGCTCCTGCGTGGTCGCCTTGGTCTTTAATGCAAGTTAAAACGCCCATAAATGTTCCAATTAAAAGCATTTCGGCAACATGGGTTGTTGATTTATCGGAAATTGTTGACATTTTAATTGAACTCCAAAGCCTGATTTTTTCAAACATATTGTTGTCTTTAATGTCGATGTCATCGCTTTTTGCAATCATTTCGCATTCTTCCGAAATGATGTTATATTCGCTTTCTTGCTTCGCAATTTCGCTTGCAAGCGCGTCGCATTTAACACTTGGCAAAATGTTATCGAACGATTGAAGAGCAGTTTGAACATTTTGATAGATTGAGGTTAAAAGAAGGGCATTGTTTTCCTTTTGTTTGCACTCATTAGTTTTTTCTTTTTCTTCCATTTTTTTTGTTTTCTCCTTCGAAATTAGTATTTGCGCACGCATAAAAAATTATTCGTTGCACACCATAAAAATATGAGAACTTCAACAAAAATTTGGCTTATTTTAACGGTTATTTCAAACGTCGCCCTTCTATACTTTTTCCGCCCTATGCTCGACACAATTAAATATGGAGCAGCGGGGCTGTATTTCGAGTTTACATGGGAAAGTTATGTTGGACTTGCAATGTTTGTTCTTGCAAACGTTGCCGGAACAATTGTTTTTGTCCGCTTCATTCGCGTCCAGCCGCTTAATCGCCAAATTTTCTTTTCAACAATCCCTCCAACTTCAACTTTTGTTTTTCTTATGCTTTTCTTCTTCACAATAACAATGCGCGAGCAAACCGACATCGTAACTGCCGTTCGTGTTGGGCTTGGAATTGGCGACCCAACAACGCGCTATATTTGGATGATTGTTATTGTTGCTGTTTATGTTCTTTTCCTATATTTAACCTACAGCGGGCTTTCAAAGCCAGTTAGAAAAATTGAAAAAGTTGTTGAAAAACTTAGAAACGGGAAAACAAAAACTCCAATTAAAGTTGGAAACAGCAAACAATTTCAAGAAATTGAATCCGACTTAAATCAAATTAACGAAAACTATAAAGAGCAGGAGAGAATTCTTCAAAAACTTATGCCAGAGCATAACGAAATTTCAATTCAAAACAAACAAATTGTTGAAAAAATTGACCCCACTTCTTCAAAAATTCAAAAAACACACAAAACGAAATAACATTTTGTGTATTTTTATTTTTATTTTTATTTTTCTTCTGCAATGCAAATTGCTGTTGCAATTGTCTTAGAGTGGGAAATTGAAAGGTCAATCGACTTAAATTTTTCATTAAAATTTTCAAGATATTTTTCGCTCAATTCAACCTTTGGTCTTCCTGTTTCATCGTGGGAAATTGTTATGTTATGAGGAGAAAATTGCTTCTCACAAAGCGCTTTAAAAACCGCTTCTTTTGCGCAAAAAAGCCCTGCAATTCTCTCAGTTGGGTTTTCAAATTTGCTAACATATTCAATTTCGCTTTCGTTTAAAAAACTTTTAAGGAATTTTTCGTCTGTTTTAACACGGCTTGTTTCTAAAACATCAATTCCAACTTTCATCTTCTTCTCCTTCATTTAACATATCATAAATCAAATTTTTAACAACAGGGTTAATTTCTTCAAGAGAAAAACCTTTTGAAAAAAGATGAGCAGAAAGTTTTTGCGCGGTTTTTTTGTCTTTTGGTTTCCCTTTGATAAATTTTTCTGCAAGGGCAGTTAAATCGTCGCTTTTAAATTGATATTCTTCCAAAACCTTGTTAATTATTTCTTGCGAAACACCTTTACTTTTAAGTTCAAACTCTAAAAGGCGTTTTCCTTTCTTAAAGGAATAGGATTTAACATATAAACTTGCGAAGGCTTCGTCGTCGATATAGTTATATTCTTCAAGCTTTTCAAGGCAGTAGGCAACGGTTTTTGAAGTGTAGCCTTTTCCATAAAGATAGTCTTTAATTTGTTTTTTTGTTTTTGGAACGGAAAGAAGTTTAAGACAGCGGTCGAACGCAACAAGTTTTTCGTTTTCGGCTTGCGCGCTTTCAATTTTTTCTTTCGAAATATGCTCGCCAACTTTTAAGTTGTTTTTAACAATTGTTTCCGCGTTAAGTTTGCAAAAAAAACTTCCGTCAAGGAAAATTGAATATGTGTCTTTCCCGTGCTTAATTAAATTTGTTATCTCGCTCATAATTTTAAGTATATCACACCTTTTTGATTGACAAAAATTTTTTTTTAATTTAATCTTTAAATTACTTAAACATAAGGAGAAATATGAGAGAAGTTAAAGTAACTCGCGAAAATTTGTTTGAGCACCTTAAAGAAAGAGGATTTGTTTATCAAACAACAAACGAGGAAGAAGTTAAAAAACTTTGCAATGGGGAGCCAATAACTCTTTATTCCGGTTATGACCCAACGGCGGACAGTTTGCATATTGGACATTTTTTCTCGCTTTTGATGCTTCGAAAATTCCAACAAGCAGGGCACAGAGTTATTGTTCTTCTTGGTGGGGCAACAGCTATGATTGGAGACCCAAGCGGAAGAAACGACATGAGAAATATGGTTTCAAAAGATTTTGTTACCAACAACTATGAGAAAATTCGCGCAACAATTGGGAAAGCGGTTGACCTAGAGGGAGAAAACAAAGCGATTATTGTTAACAACGCAGAATGGATGCGCGGCTATGACTATGTTGATTTCATGCGTGATGTTGGAACGCACTTTAATGTTGCGCATATGCTTGCTTCGGAATCTTGCCAAAGCAGAATGAAAGCGGGCGGGCTAACATTCTTTGAAATGGGATATATGCTCATTCAAGCATACGACTTTGTATATCTTAACAGACATTATGATTGCAGATTGCAAATTGGCGGAAGCGATCAATGGGGAAACATTGTTGCAGGAACGGAACTTGGAAGAAAACTTAACTTTCTTGCAGGGAATGACGACCCACACACTTTCCAAGCCTTAACAAGCCCACTTTTAACCGACCATAACGGAAAGAAAATGGGAAAAACATCAAAAGGCGCGCTTTGGATTTCAAAGGACAAAACTTCAACATATGAATTCTATCAATATTTCCTTAACGTTGACGATAAAGACGTTGTTAAACTTTTAAAATTGTTCACGAACTATTATGTTGAAGACATTGAAGAACTTGCTTCAAAAGACATTCGCGCTGCAAAACAACTTATGGCATACGAAATAACAAAACTGATTCACGGCGAAAAAGATGCAAACGAAGCAGTTGAAGCCTCAAAAGCGCTTTTTGGCGGCGGGGCAGACCTTTCAAACGCACCAACAGTTGAAGTTTCCAAACAAGAACTTGAAAACGGAATTCGCGTTTTGGAAGTTGCTCTTCGCGCTTCGCTTGTTCCAAGTTTTTCGGAAGGGCGCCGTCTTGTTGTGCAAGGTGCGATTGTTTTGAACGACGAAAAAATAACAAATCCAAACGAACTTCTTAAAGCCGAAAACTTTGCCCAAGGTTATGCAATTTTGAAAAAAGGCAAGAAAAATCTTGTTAAAATTGATTTGGTTTAGATAAAAAATGGCACTTGTTGAAATTAAAAAATCAAAATTTATAAGTTTATGCTTCGAAGTTAAAAGCGCGGAAGATGTTTCAAAAATTTTGGAAAACATCAAAAAAGAAAACAAAAAAGCAACCCATGTTTGCTATGCCTATCGAATTGTTGGGGCGGAGTTTTTGGAAAAAGCATTCGACGACGGCGAACCTTCGGGAACGGCTGGAAAACCAATTTTGAATGTCATTCAAAAACAAAATCTTTCAAATGTTTTAATTGTTGTTGTTCGATTTTTTGGCGGAATTAAACTTGGCGCTGGTGGGCTTTTAAGGGCATATTCGAAAGCCGCAAGCGAGGCAGTTAAAGAATTTTTGGAAAAGCAAAATTAATTTTTTGCTTTTCCTTTTTTATGGTTAATTTAACTAACTTTAACTTAAAAAATTTTTTGGCAAAAAACAAATTGTTTTTTAGCAAATTATAATCTTTTCCAAAGTAAATTTGCTTTAAAAATTAAAAAAATCATGCATTTTTGCATGATTTTTCTTAAATATACCAACTTTTTTGAGAAATTTGAGTTGTTTTTGCCTCTTTTCCAAGGAAATGGACAATGTTTGAATTGTCGCTTGAAACTTCTTCGTTTGTTGAAAAATTTTTAATTTTTGAAACAAGGAAAAATTTGGATTCTTTGTCGCTTTGAGGAAGAGTGTAGGTAACTTTTCCGTTTTGCCCGCCAAAGGTTTTAACAAGTTTATTTTCGTCGTTTTCAATTCGGTAGAGTTCATAGGTTATATGGCTTTGCGCATCGAATTCAAAAACGTAATTTCCGTTTACAATTTTTCCGTTTAAAGTTGCTGGTTCAACTTTAAGGAAGTTTGTTGATTTTTCTTTTGGAAGGTTAAATCTTGAAAACACTTCGGTAAGTTTATAGCGCGAAGGCGTGAAATCGTTTGCGGTTTGAACAATGTTGTTGTTTTCATATTCAAGCGCGTCAATTTCAACTTCTGTAATGCTTGACGGAACTCTAAAATCTTTTGGCGTTTCGGTTTTGTAAATTGCTTTGAAATAGTTTTTAATCATGTTGGTTGGGGCTTTCCCGCCGGTTAAATAACCAATGTTATTTCCTGTTAAATCGCCAACCCAAGTTGCAACTGTGTCTTTTGTTGTTAGTGCAACCGAGAATGCATCGGAGTTTGTTGCGCCAACGCCAACCGTTCCGCTTTTTCCAGCAATTTGGAAAGGAAGGGAGGCAAGTCGTTTTGATGTTCCTTTTTTTGCCGAGGTTTCCATCATCGAAACCATAAGATAGTTTGAGTCTTCGCGGAAAACTTCGTCGGGAACAAACTTTGCTTCATAAATTGTTTTTCCGTTTTCGTCTTCAATTTTTTTAATGAATTTTGCGCCATAAAATTTTCCGTTGTTAGCAAAAGTCGTGTATGCTGCGGCAAGAGTTTTAATGTTTGTTCCATATGTCATTCCGCCAAGCGCAAGGGCATAGCCGTTGTCGTTTTCGTCAAACTTAATTCCAAGACGCGTTGCATATCTTTTTGCTTTTGGAATTCCAACGTATGAAAGAATTTTAACTGCTGGAATGTTGCTTGAAAGGCTTAGGGCTTCGCGGGTGCTTAAGTGTCCGCGAAAAGTTTTTTCAAAGTTTTGTGGTTTGTATCCGTTGATGTTAATTTCCTCGTCCAAAATTTTTGTTGCGGGAGATACAATGTTTTCGTTAAGCGCTGGGGCATAAACAAGAAGAGGCTTGATTGTTGAGCCCGGTTGACGTTTCGTTTTTAAAACATTATAGGCGCTTTTCCCATAGAACGCTTCAATTCCGTGGGTTAAGTTGTTAATTGAAATTCCTGCTTGGTCGAAACCAAGTTCTTCGGCGTCGATTGCGGCTTTAAGCGCGTCTTGTTTTTCTTTCGAGAAGAAAGTGTGAATTTTATATTTTCCAATTGCAATTTGTTTTGCTGGCATCTTCAAAATTTCTTCGGCTTCCATAATTGCGCCTTGGGAATAGGTGTTTTGCCCGCGGTCGAATGTTTCGTTGATTTTAAGAACAAGGTCGGTTTCGCGCGCTTTTTGAGCAACTTCTTGTGAAATTTTTCCGTCTTTTTCCATTTCCGAAAGAACAAGGTTTCTTCGTTTAAGGCAGCGTTCTTTATGCTGGATTGGGTCGAAAAGCCCTGGGGATTTTATAAGCGCGGCAAGCGTTGCGCCTTCTTCAAGAGTAAGTTCGCTTGCACTTTTTGAAAAATAGAATTGGGAAGCATTTTCAATTCCATAAATGTTGTTTCCATAGTAAATTACATTAAGATAGTTTTCAAGAATTTCGTCTTTTGAAAGTTCTTTTTCCATTTCAAGCGCAAGCGAAATTTCTTTAATTTTTCGTGAATATGTTTTTTCGCTTGAAAGGTGGGTGTTTTTAATAAGTTGTTGGGAAATTGTTGATGCGCCTTGCGACGCTTTTCCCTTTGAAATATTGTTTAAAATTGCCTTAACAATTCGCTTTGGGTTAATTCCGTTATGAGAATAAAATGTTTTGTCTTCAATTGAAATAAACGCGTCAACTGTTTCTTTTGGAATTTTTGAAAGACTTATGTATTGGCTGTTAAAAAGGCTTTTGTCGGAAAGAAGATTTCCGTCGTCTCCATAAACTTCAATTTTCATGTTGGCGTTAATAAGTTTGTTTTGGTCGAATGTTTCGCTTCTTGAAATTGAAAAGAAAATTGATGCAAAAACGCTTGCAACAATAAACAAAAGTGCAAAAACGCTTGCAACAACAATTAAACTAATTTTCTTTGCCTTCTTCACAAAAAATATTATTTGTCATTATCAAAAATATATTATGAATGTTGAAAGTTTGTTAAATTTTTGGAAAATAAAGTTTCAAAAAAAGTTTTTGTTTCTTGAAACTTTGTGATATATTGTTTTGGAATTGATATGGAAGAAACATACACACAAAACGAAAAAGCATTAATTTTTTTAAGTTTGTTCGACATTGTTCCTCAAAAGGAAATTGAACTTCTTTCTCTTTTTGAAAGCCCAAGCGCGCTTTTGGAAAACTTTTTTGAAAGAGAAAATGAAATTAACGCGCTCTTTTCAAAAGGAATGAGAAACGGCTCGAAAGCAGCCGACGGGAAAACACATAAAACAGTTGAGCAAATGAAAGACGCCCTTAACGAAAACTTGCTTTCGTCATACATAAAAAATTTAAACAGTAAAAACATTTTTGTTTTAACGCCATACAGCGAAAACTATCCTAAAAAACTTTTGGAACTTGATTTTCCGCCTCAAACGCTTTTTTGCATTGGCGATGTTTCGCTTCTTGGGACAGATTGCATTGGTGTTGTTGGAACAAGAACTCCAACGCCATATGGAAAGATTGTAACCGAAAAATTTACGCGAGGGCTTTGCGAAAATAATTTCACAATTGTTAGCGGGCTTGCTGCTGGGGTTGACACAATTGCCCATAGAACCGCGCTTGACAACAGCGGAAAAACAATTGCGGTTCTTGGCGGCGGCTTTGAACATATTTTCCCTTCGTTCAACATTGAACTTGCAAAAAGAATTTCAAACGAAGGACTTTTGATAAGTGAATATCGCCCAAGTTTTGTTCCTGCGCAATACACTTTCCCTCTTCGAAACCGCATTATTGCCGGGCTTTCGCTTGGAATTTTAATAACCGAAGCGGGCGAGAGAAGTGGCGCGCTCCACACCAAAGAGTTTGCTCTTGAACTTGGCCGCGAAGTTTTTGCCGTTCCAGGGAACATAAACAGCCTTATGAGCAAAGGAACAAACAGGCTTATTCGAAGCGCGCAAGGCGCTTGTGTTTTAGACTTTGAAGATATTGTTTGCGTTTTTCGTCAAAACATTGTAAAATCTTCAACTGTTAATATTTCGCAACTTAGTTTTGACGACCAAAAAATTGTTTCCTTGCTTGAAAAAGGCGAAAAGACAATTGAAGAGTTAACAGAAAAAACTGGCTTCCCAATTCAAAAACTTAACGCACTTTTAACAATGCTTGAAATTAAAGGGCTTGTTAAACAGTTGCCGGGAAACACATATGTTTTAATTTAAAAATATAGGAGAATGAGAATGAAATTAGTTATCATCGAAGGACCAGGTAAAAGAGAAACATTAAAAAAATATTTAGGACAAGGCTATGAAGTTTTTGCAACAAAGGGGCATGTTCGCGACCTTCCTGCAAAAGATTTTGGCGTTGACCTTCGAACAATTGTTCCAAAATATGAAATTATGGAAGACAAAGTTGACCTTATTGCCGAACTTAAAAAGAAAGCAAAAAAGGCAGACGAAGTTTTAATCGCAACCGACCCGGATAGGGAAGGGGAAGCAATTGCTTGGCATATTGCCTACATTTTGGGAATTGACCCAGAAACAAAATGCAGAATTGAGTTTAACGAAATTTCGAAAAAAGCAGTTACCGAAGCGTTAACAAAGCCAAGAGCAATTAACATGGACCTTGTTAATGCTCAACAAACAAGAAGAATTTTGGACAGAATTGTTGGCTATAAACTTTCGCCAATAATTTGCAAAAGAATCAAACCAAAACTTAGCGCAGGACGTGTTCAATCTGTTGCTTTAAAACTTGTTTGCGACCGTGAAAAGGAAATTAATGCTTTCGTTCCAGAAGAATATTGGAACATATCTGCCGACCTTGAAAACAAGGAAAAAGCAAAGTTTAAAGCGGCTTTAAACACAATTGATGGCAAAAAAGCAAAAGTTTCAAACGAAGAAGAAGCAAACAAAATTAAACAAGACCTTTCTGGCGCATCATATGTTGTTGCAAACATTAAGAAAACTCAAACAAAATCGCATGCGCCAGCACCTTTCACAACAAGCACCATGCAACAAGATGCGCTTAATAAACTTGGAATGAATCTTAAAAAGACGTCGCTTTGCGCGCAACAACTTTATGAAGGTGTTGAGATTGAAGGCGAAGGAAAAGTTGCTCTTATAACATACATCAGAACAGATAGCACGCGTGTTTCGCCAGACGCACAAGCATTAACTCTTGCCTACATTGCAAAACAATATGGCGATAAATATGTCCCTTCAAAACCTAACATCTATAAAACGAAAGAAACAGCGCAAGACGCCCACGAAGCAATTCGTCCAATTTCAATTGAAAGAACTCCTGCAAGCGTTATGAGTTCGCTTTCGCCAGATAACTTTAAACTTTATAAACTTATTTACGAACGTTTCCTTGCAAGCCAAATGAGCGATGCGCTTTATAACAATGTTAACGTTGATATTTCCGCAAATAACTATGGATTTAAAGCAGTTGGGAAAACTGTTGAATTCTTAGGTTACACGGCAGTTTATAAAAACTACGTTGAAAAAGAAGACGACCCTTCAAAAATTCCACCTCTTTCTGTTGGTGAAACGCTTGGACTTGTTAAATTCAACATGGAACAAAAGTTCACAAAGCCACCTGCACGCTACACAGAAGCAAGTTTGGTTAAGGAAATGGAAGAAAAGGGAATTGGTCGACCTGCAACATATGCAATGACAATAACAACCCTTGCAACACGTTCCTACACGGCGCTTGACGGGAAATATCTCTATCCAACAGAACTTGGAAAAGTTGTTGACGAATACTTAGCAAAAAATTTCCATCAAGTTATTAATGTTAAATTCACAGCGGATATGGAAACGCGTCTTGACGAAATTGCTGAACAAGGAAAAGATTGGCAAGCGGTTGCAAGCAGTTTTTGGAACAGTTTCTCTGGTCTTTTAACAAAAGCCGGCGCAAACTATGACAAAATTAAAGTTGCACCAGAAAAAACCGATATTGTTTGCGATAAATGCGGCGCACCAATGGTAATTCGTGAAGGAAGATATGGAAAATTCCTTGGATGCAGCGCCTATCCAAAATGCAATAATATTATGAAACTTAATGCTCAAGCATCGCAAAGTGAAGAAAAGCCAAAATATGAACCAAAAGTTATTGGGAAATGCCCAGAATGCCACGACGGAGATATAACAGTTCGAAGAAGTAAGGCAGGAAGAATGTATTATGCATGCAATAAATGTAAGTTCTATTCATTCGTTAACCCAATGAAAAATAAAACAGAAGAAACAGCAAACTAAAACTTGCTGTTTTTTTATGTTATAAACATTAAATTAGGCAATCATTATTTCAAGATGAAAAGCAAAAAGATTTGGAATTTCATTTTGATAAATTGCTTTTAAGATATATAATACAAGAAATGGAGGATTAAATGGAACTTAGAGGAACAACAATATGTGCTGTTAGAAAAAACGGCAAAACTGCAATTGCGGGAGATGGACAAGTTACAATGCAAAACAGTGTTATCTTTAAAGACAATGCAGTTAAGGTTAGAAGAATTTATAACGGAAAAGTTGTTATTGGCTTTGCTGGAAGCGTTGCCGATGCGTTCAGTCTTTGCGAACGCTTTGAAGAAATGCTTAACAAATATTCCGGAAACTTAATGAGAAGCGCGGTTGAACTTGCGCAACTTTGGCGCGGAGATAAGGTTCTTAGAAAACTTGAAGCAATGATGATTGTTGCAAATGAAGAACAAATGTTAATTCTTTCGGGAATGGGCGATGTTATTGAACCTTCCGACGGCGTTTGCGCAATTGGCTCGGGTGGAAACTATGCCTTGGCGGCGGCAAAAGCGTTAATTGAAAACACAAAACTTAGCGCAAAAGAAATTGCAAAAAAATCGCTTGAAATTGCCGGACAAATTTGCGTATTCACAAATGACCACTTAACAATTGAGGAAATTTAAGGAGAGGAAAATGAATTTAACACCAAAACAAATTGTTGACGAATTAAATCAATATATAATTGGGCAAGACGAAGCGAAAAAAGCGGTTGCTGTTGCCCTTAGAAACAGATATCGTCGAAGCAAACTTTCAAAAGAAATGCGCGACGAAATAACACCAAAAAACATTATTATGAAAGGCCCAACAGGGGTTGGAAAAACAGAAATTGCAAGACGCCTTGCAAAACTTGTTAAAGCGCCTTTCATTAAAATTGAAGCAACAAAATACACCGAAGTTGGCTATGTTGGGCGCGATGTTGAAAGCATGGTTCGCGACCTTGTTGAAACATCGGTTCGAATGGTTAAAGACGAAAAACAACACGAAGTTGAAAAGAAAGCAAAAGTTACTGTTGATAAAATTTTGCTTGACGCAATTTACAAATCGGAATTTGCAAAAAATCCAAATTCAAATGCCGACGAACTTAAGGAAAAACTTAAAGTTCTTTATGACGAAGGAAAACTTGACGAACAAACCGTTGAAATTGAAGTTCAAGATGTTCCAAAACCTCTCGACTTAACAAGCGGAGTTGCCGAAATTAACCTTGGAAGCATGCTTGGCGGAATTTTCCCACAAAGAAAAAAGCGCCGCAAACTTAGTGTTTTGGAAGCACGCGAACTTTTAACAAACGAAGAATGCGACAAGATGATTGATATGGACAGTGTTAACAGCGAGGCAATTAAACGCGCGGAAGAAGAGGGAATAATTTTCATCGACGAAATTGATAAAGTTATTGGAAAAGCCGCAACTTCAAACGGGCCAGATGTTTCGCGCGAAGGCGTTCAACGCGATATTTTGCCAATTGTTGAAGGCTCAACTGTTGCAACGAAATATGGAAATGTTAAAACAGATTTCATTTTGTTTATTGCTTCTGGCGCATTCCATGTTTCAAAAATTGAGGACATGATTCCAGAACTTCAAGGACGTTTCCCAATTAAAGTTGAACTTAAAAACTTAACAAAAGACGATTTCTATAAAATTTTAACCGAAACAAAAACTTCTGTAACAACGCAATATGCCGAACTTTTAAAGATTGATAACATCGACCTTGATTTCACCGATGATGCACTTAAAGAAATTGCCGAAATTGCCGAAGAAGAAAACGAAACAAACGAAAACATTGGCGCGCGCCGTCTACACTCCATAATTGAAAAAGTTTTGGAAGACATTTCGTTTAATGCAACAGGCGAAAATCCTCTTGTTAAAGTTGTTATCGACAAAAACTATGTTCAAAATGCTTTTGGCGAAGACAGAAAAAAATATGACCTTAAAAAGTATGTTTTATAATGGAAAGATTTAAACGAACCGAAATTATGTTTGGAAAAGAAAACATGGACAAATTATATAATGCCCATGTTCTTGTTATTGGCGTTGGGGGAGTTGGCGGCTATGTTTGCGAAATGCTTGCAAGAAGCGGCGTTGGCGCGCTTACAATTGTTGATTTTGATGTTGTTTCGCTTTCAAACATAAATCGCCAAATCATTGCGCTTTCTTCAACTGTTGGTCTTCCAAAAGTTGAGGTTATGGAAAAGAGAATTAAAGAAATCAACCCTAATTGCGTCGTAACGTCAAAATTGCTTAAAGTAAATAAAGAAACAATTGGCGAAGTTTTTGATTCAAAATTTAACTATGTTGTTGACGCAATCGACAACTTGGAAGGAAAAGTTGAGTTAATTAAAGCTGCAAAAGAGCGAAATATTCCAATAATTTCCGCAATGGGCGCGGGAAATAGAATTCAAATTCCTGTTTTTAGAATTTGCGATGTTTATAAAACATACAACGACGGGCTTGCAAGAAAATTTAGGAAAATGCTTCGAGAACAGTGCATTGAAAGCCTTGATGTTTGTTTTTGCGATGAAAAGTCAATTCCAAATCCAAATGAAAAAGTTGTTGGTTCAACGGCATATTCGCCTTCAATGTGTGGAAGCACAATTTCTGCGTTTGTTGTTTTAAAACTTATAAATGAATGAAATTTATTTGTTAAAGAAAAGGTTTAGTGGTAAAATAAAATTGTATGAAAAAGAAAAAACAAAAACCAATTTTTGAAAATTGCATTGTTTTGGAAGCGGGAGAAAAATCTGCCTTAATTCAAGCGGGCGAAAACAAAATTGTTGCAAGAACTCCCAAAAAACTTGAAAAAGGCGAAAGAGTTTTGCTTTTTAAAGCGGCAACTTTTCCAAAAACGCTTGAAATATTTTTATATTTAATTCCGCTATATTTCTTTGCACTATCGTTTGGGTTTGGGTTCTTTTTCAAAAACAGTTTAACGCACTATTTGGTAACCCTTGGCGCAAGTTTGCTTGGAATTTTAGTTTTGCTTGTTTTGCGCTTCACAATTGGGAAAATGCCAGAAAATAAGTTTATTGCGATTAAAGATGGAGGGAAAAAATGAAAATTGTTCAAAAAGATGAATTTGAAAAAATAATTAACGAAAGCAAACCAACAATTGTTGATTTCTTTGCAACATGGTGCGGGCCATGTAAAATGCTTTCCCCAATTTTAGAAAAAGTTGAAGAGGATTCAAAAGGCGAGTTTAACATTGTTAAAATTGACGTTGATGAAAGTTATGATGTTGCAAAAAAATATGGAATTATGAGCGTTCCAACAATGATAATCTTCAAAGACGGAGATGAACAAGAAAAAATTGTTGGATTGCGTCAAAAAAATCAAATTGAAGATGCAGTTAGAAATTACATAGACTAAGAAATCATTTATCAAAATAAAACAAAACAAGCAAAAAATTTGCTTGTTTTTTAAATTATATAAGTATATAATAAATCGTATGATTTTTGTGATTCTTGGAATTTTTGTTGTTTTTTTGGCTGTTGCGCTTGGAATTGCAACCTATGCAAATGCGCAACTTCAAGACACTTTTGAAAAATATAATCATGTTCCTTGCAACAAAAAAATAACAGGAGGGCAATTTGCTCTTCACATAACAAACACGCTTTTCGAAAGCCGAATTCAAGTTGGGCGAACGAAAGGTTATTTAAACGATGGATACAGTTCAAAATCGAAAATGGTTGTCCTTTCAGAAGCAACTTGCGATGTTGCAAGCGTTGCTGCGCTGACGGTTGTTGCTCATGAATTTGGACACGCAAGCCAAGATTTAACAAACTCGAAAAAACTAAGACTTAATAAATCGCTAACTCGAACAATCAAAGTTCTTGGCTATTTTATGTTCCCGCTTGCAGTTCTTGGAATTTTCTTTTTGCTTGTTTTCCCAGAAATCCTTGCAATTGGCTTTGCGTTCTTGGGCGCATCAATTTTAATTTTCCTTTTGGCGGTTGCGTTAAAACTTTCGTGCGTGCCGCTTGAAAAAGATGCTTCAAAACGTGGTCTTAAAATAATTGAAAAAACGCAGGCTCTCGACGACGACGAACTTGAAATGGCAAAAGACCTTTTGCATGCGGCGTTTTTAACATATGTTGGCGATTTCTTGCGCTCAATTTTATGGTGGACATTCCTAACAAGAAAAACAAAAATGTTTTAAAAATATATAAACAAAAAGAGGAAAAATATGAAAATCACAGGAAAAGAATTAAGAGAAAAATGGTTGAATTTCTATAAAAGCAAAGGACATCAAGACATTGGCGCTGTTTCGCTTATTGGCGACGGAGAAACTGGCGTTATGTTTAATGTTGCGGGAATGCAACCTCTCATGCCATATCTTCTTGGAAAAAAACAACATGAAAAAGGGAAACGCCTTTGCAACGTTCAAGGCTGCGTTCGAACAAACGACATTGAATGCATTGGTGACGAAACTCATTTTTCTTTCTTTGAAATGATGGGAAATTGGAGCATTGGCGACTATTTCAAGAAAGAAAAAACTGCTTGGACTTTCGAACTTTTAACAAAAGAATTTGGTCTTGATAAGGACAAAATTTGCGCAACAGTTTTTGCGGGCGACCACGGTGTTCCAAAAGACATGGAAACTGCAAAATACTTGGAAGAAGTTGGCGTTCGAAAGGAAAACATATTTTTCCTTAAAGATAACTGGTGGAACTTGGAAGGAACTGTTGGAACTCCATGCGGGCCAGATAACGAATGGTTCTATCCAAAACACGATAAAAAATGCTGCGACACATGCGACATTAACTGCGAGTGCGGAAGATATGTTGAAATTGGAAACGATGTTTTCATGCAATATGAGCAACTTGAAGGCGGGAAATATCGCGAACTTGCGCAAAAGAATGTTGACACAGGTTTTGGATTTGAGCGCAACCTTGCCTTTTTAAATGGCGTTACAGACTGCTATTTAACCGACCTTTTCACACGCGCAATTGAAACAATTGAAAAGGCTTGCGGCGTTAAATATGGCGAAAACGAACAAACAACACGTGCAATAAGAATTGTTTGCGACCATGTTCGAACAACTGTTATGCTTATTGGCGACGAAAAAGGAATTGTTCCAAGCAATGTTGGGGCTGGTTATGTCCTTCGCCGCTTAATGAGAAGAGCAATTCGCTATGTTAAACAACTTGGTGGCTCTGTTTCGCTTATGGAAGATGTTGCAAAGGTTTACATCGACGAAGTTTATAACGAAGCATATCCAAACTTAAAACTTAAACGCGAATTTATTTTGCAAGAAATTGAGAAGGAATCGAACAAATTTGAAAAAACTCTTGAGCAAGGAATTAAGGAGTTTGATAAACTTATTTCAAATTTAACAAAGTTTGCGCCAGATGTTAAACAAATTGCTGGGAACAAGGCTTTCCGCCTTTTCGACACGTTTGGTTTCCCTCTTGAACTCACAACTGAACTTGCAAAAGAACATGGGTTCACGGTTGACGAAGAAGGCTTTAAAAAATCATTTGAAGAACACCAAGAAAAAAGCCGTGTAAGCGTTGGAACTTTCAAAGGCGGGCTTTCCGATTCGTCCGAACAAAACGCACGCCTCCACACCGCAACACACCTTCTTTTGGCAGCGCTTAACAAGGTTCTTGGCGAGGGAATTCACCAATGCGGCTCGAACATAATCCCAGAGCGTTTGCGTTTCGATTTCAATTTTGACAGAAAATTAACACCAGAAGAAATTACGGCTCTTGAAAACGAAGTTAACAGCCACATTAAAGAGGCAATTCCTGTTGTTTGCGAGGAAATGCCAATTGAAAAAGCGCGCGAAAGCGGAGCAACTGGAATATTCGAAAATAAGTATGGCGAAATTGTTAAGGTCTACACAATTGGAACTGTAAGCAAGGAAATGTGCGGAGGCCCACACGCTAAAAACACAAGCGAACTTGGACATTTTAAAATTGTTAAAGAAGAGAGCAGCAGCGCCGGCGTTCGAAGAATTAAGGCAGTTATTGAGCCAGAAAATAAATAGCCATTATGTTTTAAATATAAAAAAGCCGCAGTTTTTTGCGGCTTTTTATAAAAAAAAGACTTATATAACTAAGCCTTTTTTTGTGTTTTAATACATTTTGTGCAAGCTCTAACAGTTTTTTCTTTTCCATCAACTTCTACTGTTGTTTGTTGAAGGTTAAGATCCCAAGTTCTGTTTGATTTTCTATTGCTATGGCTAACATTTTTGCCAGTCATTTTTCCTCTTCCACAAATTTCACAAACTTTGCTCATAGGTTTCCTCCACTTAATTTTCTTAAACTAACTGCGTAAGTTTAACATATAAAAAAGAAAAATGCAAGCAAAATTTGCTTTTAAGTTAAATAATTTTCTTCTCAATATGTTTTTATGGCTTTAGAAAAAATTTTTTTGGATATATTTAGTTTATACAATTAAAGTTATATATGTAAATTTGCTTGAAAATTGTTGCATAAAATGAAATATTGGTGTATAGTAATTATCGTAAGATAGTGCGCTTACTTAAGGATTTTATTATAAATGACGGTTGACACAAAAAACTATTATGGAAGAATAACAATTTCAGACGAAAGTATAGCAATCGTTGCAGGATATGCAGCGCTTGATTGCTATGGCGTTGTTGACCTTGTTGCTAATTCATTAAAAGACAACTTCACAGAACTTTTTAAGAAACAACCATATTCAAAAGGTGTCAAAATTTCTAATGTTGATAACAGAATTTTTATCGACATATTTTGCATTCTTAAATATGGCGTTTCGGTTAGTGCTGTTGCAGAAAGTTTGAAAAGCGCTGTCAAATATAGTGTTGAAAATTTCACGGGCATGATTGTTGACACAGTTAATGTTCATGTCGTTGGTGTCCGTGTTTAGTTTATAGGTGGAAAAAATATATGCAAAAAACAATTAATGGATCGATTTTTAGAAAAATGATTATCGCAGGCGCAAGCTTGCTTGAACAAAATAAAAAACTTGTTGACGCTTTAAACGTCTTCCCAGTTCCAGATGGCGACACGGGAACTAACATGTTTTTAACAATTAAAAATGCAACAACAGAAGTTAACAATTGCATTAATAACAGCATGGATTCTCTTTGCGAAGCTTATGCAAAAGGTGCGCTTCGCGGGGCAAGAGGAAACAGTGGTGTTATAACTTCGCAAATTTTGAAAGGGTTAACATCTGTTCTTTCTCAAAAGCAAGAGGCAACAACAAAGGACTTTGCAAAAGCAATTCAAGAAGGCGCAAATGTTGCTTATAAAGCCGTAACAAAGCCAAAAGAAGGAACAATTTTAACTGTTATTCGAACAATGGCAGAAGCCGCTTTGGACGCTGCAAAGAAGCATCCAGATTTTGAGGAATTTTTTGAAATTGTTCTTGATAAGGGCGAAGAAATCCTTCAAAAAACCCCAGAGATGCTTCCTGTTTTGAAAAAAGCAGGCGTTGTTGATGCTGGCGGCCGCGGGCTTATTGTTCTTTTCACGGGTTATTATAAAGCTCTTTGCGGCGATGAAACCCTAACATTTAACTTTGACGACGCAAAACCTGTTCAATCTGTTGACGATGTTATTGCGGATATTAACAATCTTGCAGAAATTGAATTTGGATATTGCACAGAGTTTATGATTATTCATATGCTTAAAAAAACAACCGAGGCAGACATCGATAAACTCCGCGAAAAACTTATGGAAATTGGCGATTCTGTTCTTTGCATTGGCGATTTAAGTCTTGTTAAAGTTCATGTCCACACAAACAACCCAAACCGCGCTCTTGGCTATGCTCTTGAACTTGGCGAAATTTGGAACATTAAAATTGAAAACATGCGCGAGCAAAACCGTGAACTTAAAAAGAACATGAAAAAAGTTGAAGAACTTAAACCAATGGGAATGGTTGCTGTTGCTCCTGGCGACGGGCTTGCAAACTTGTTCACAGATTTAACTGTTGACCAAATTATTGCAGGCGGGCAAACAATGAACCCAAGCGCAGCCGATATTGCAAATGCGGCAGCAAAAGTTCAAGCGGAAAATGTTTTTGTTTTCCCAAATAATAAGAACATTATTTTAGCAGCCGAACAGGCAAAAGGATTAACCGACCGCAAGCTTCACGTTGTTCCAACGCGCAATGTTCCAGAGGGAATTGCGGCATCTCTTGCTTTCAACCCAGAAGCAAGCGCGGAAGAAAACTTGGAAGCAATGACAACAGCGATTGAGTGCGTTAAATCAGGTTCTGTAACATATGCAGTTCGTGCAACACACGTTGACGGTTTCGACCTTTCTGTTGGCGAAATTATTGGTCTTGACGACAAAGCAATTTTGGCAAAAGGCTCTGATGTTCAAAAAACAACCGAAGAATTGGTTGAAAAACTTTTAACCGAGGACAGTGTTAATATAACACTTTTCTATGGCGAAGATATCAACGAAGATGATGCCGAAAAATTGCGCGCATCTTTGGAAGAAAAATATCCAGAGTGCGAAGTTACGGCAATTTACGGGGGGCAACCAGTTTACTACTATATAATTTCCGTTGAATAGGAGGAGAGTATGTCTTATCCAGATTCAGTTTGGTCAATCAACGATGCATTTTCAGCAATTGCAAATAATGATGTTGCTCGGCTTAAAAAGTCAATTAGAGAAGGTCAAATCGACATCAATCAAGAAAATGAGTTTGGTGAAACTCTTCTTGGAACTGCAATTTGGCTTAAAAACTTTGAAGCAGTTAAGTTTCTTTGTTCTCTTAAAGAAATTAACGTTAACAAAAAAACAACTTTCTATTTAGGGGAGGACGCCAGCGAGCCTTATGTTGAAGTTTCTCCGCTTGAACTTGCGGCGTGTATTTTGCCAAAAATTTGTTATAAGTCAAATGCTTTTTTAGATTTAAAAACAAAACAGATGTGCGCAGAACTTGTTAAAAGAAATGCAAAAATGCCACTTGAAAAATATAAGAAAGACGGCCGATATTTCGATTGTTTAAGAGATTTGCGCGAGGTTGTTAATTCGGTTAAAACAACTAAAAACAAAAATGTAAATTCAAAAACTTTTGAAGCTTAAAAAATAAAAAACAGTCTTGATTTTAAGACTGTTTTTTTTGTTTATTTTAACTAAATTTTATTGATGTTCTTTATCGTCTTTCAAAAGCTCTTTAATAACTTCCTCAATCTTGTCCATTGCTTCGTCAAGCTGCTCTTTTGTGTGGGTTGCTGTGAATGAAGTTCTTAAAATGCTTTGTCCAACAGGAACAGCAGGGGAAATAACTGGGTTAACATAAACTCCTTTTTCCATAAGCATTTTGCAAGCTTTAAATGAGTTCTCATCGGTGTATGTCCAAATTGCAACAATTGGGGCATTTCCTGGGATGAACTTAACGCCGCGTTTTGTTAATCCTTCGCGGAAATAGTTTCCGTTTTCTTCCAAGCGTTTAACTCTTTCTGGTTCGCGTTTCAAAATTTCAAGCGATTTTCTTGCGCATGCAACACTTGCTGGGGTTATGCTTGCGCTGAAAATGAAAGGGCGGGAATTGTGGCGAATATAGTTTGCAACGCGTTCGGAACATGCGCAGTAGCCGCCAAGAGATGCAAGCGATTTGCTGAATGTTCCCATAATGATGTCAACTTCGTTTTCAAGGTTATAGTAGGATGCAGTTCCGCGTCCGCCTTCGCCAATAACGCCAAGACCATGGGCGTCGTCAACCATAACTCTTGCGCCATATTTTCTTGCAAGTTTAACAATCTCTGGAAGTTTGCAAATTTCGCCGCTCATTGAGAAAACGCCGTCGGTCACAATCAAAATTCCCTTGTCTTCGCCAACAGAGGCAAGTTGACGTTCAAGGTCTTCCATATCGTTGTGTTCATATCTTAAAAGACGGGCATAGGAAAGTTTGCAGCCGTCGTAGATGCTTGCGTGGTTTTCCTTGTCGGAAATGATAACGTCGTTTCTTCCTGCAATGCAGCTTATAATTCCAAGGTTGCTTTGGAAACCTGTTGAGAAAGTTACGCAAGCTTCTTTATGTAAAAATTCGGCAAGTTCTTTTTCAAGCATAACATGGGAATCGAGAGTTCCGTTAAGAAATCTTGAACCGGAGCAGCCGCTTCCATATTTTTCAAGCGCTTCAACGCCTGCTTTAATAACTTCTTTGTTTGATGTTAAACCAAGATAGTTGTTTGAACCAATCATAATTGTTCTTTTCCCTTCCATTTGAACAACGGTGTCTTGTCCGCTTGTAAGCTGATGGAAATATGGGTATAAATCAATTGCTTTAAGGTCTTCAATTCGAGTGTAGTCCTCACATTTTTTAAATAAATCCATTTGTTTCTCCTTTAATTTGTAATTTTTATTATACTCCCATATTTTTCATTTCGCAAACAAATAATCGAACAAATTTATTTGTTAATTTTCAAGTTAAATGATAAAATAAATTTAAGTTTAGGGGGAAAATTATGAAAAGAATGCTAACAGATATCAATATGAAAGGAAAGACTGTTCTTTTAAGAGCAGATTTTAATGTTCCACTTGATGAATTTGGAAATATCACAGATGACACACGAATTTATGAGGAACTTCCAACAATTCGTTATATTTTAAAACAAGGAGCAAAACTTATAATTTGTTCGCATCTTGGGCGACCAAAAGGCGAGTTTAATCAAACATATTCAATGTTTCCTGTTGCGCAACAACTTATTAAATACTTAATTAATAAAGTTCATTTCGCAGTTGACGTTGTTGGGCCTGATGCAATTCAAAAAGCAAAAGAACTTAAAGAAGGCGAAGTTTTGGTTCTTGAAAACTTGCGTTTCCATAAAGAAGAAGAGGCAAACGACCTTTATTTTGCAAAAAAACTTGCAAGCATGGCAGATATTTATATTGACGACGCATTTGGAACAATTCACCGCAAACATGCGTCAATCCACCGTGTTGCAAAACTCCTTCCAAACAATGGAATGGGTTTCTTAATGGGAAAAGAAATTAACACAATTGAAAAAGCAATGCAAAATCCAGACCGTCCGTTTATTGCAATTTTAGGGGGCGCAAAGGTTGCCGATAAAATTGGCGTTGTTGAAAACTTAATGGAAAAAGCAGATTGTGTTTTAATTGGCGGGGCAATGTCGTTCACATTTCTTAAAGCAGAGGGTGTTAATGTTGGAACGTCAATTGTTGACGAGAAGAGCCTTGAACTTGCAAAAGGAATTTTAGACAAGGCAAAAGCGGAAGGAAAACAAATTATTCTTCCAGTTGATGTTGCCGTAAGCACAAATTACAGCCCAAATTCAAAAGCAAGATTCTGCAAAATTGAAAGCATCCCAGAAAACTATATGGGGCTCGACATTGGGCCAAGAACAATCAAACTTTTTAAACAAAAAATTAAAGAAGCAAAAACAATCATTTGGAACGGGCCAATGGGAGTTTTTGAGTTTCCAGAGTTTGCTGCTGGAACCTATCAAGTTGCAAAAGCAATTTCAAAAAACAAAGGTTTAACAATTGTTGGCGGAGGCGACACGGTTGCTGCTGTTAAACTTTATAAACTCTCGAAAAAGATATCTCATATTTCAACCGGAGGCGGGGCAACGCTTGCTCTTCTAGAAGGAGCAGAACTTCCAGGATATGATGCTTTAACCGATGTTTAAATAAAAGCGAGGGCGAAAAAATGAAAGACCTTATCATCTCAAATTTTAAAATGTTCAAAACAAATTTTGAAACGCTTGAATATATTTCGGCGCTTAACAAACTTTTGCCAAAACAACTTCCATGCAAAATTGGAATTTGCTTGCCATACACATCGCTTTATCTTGGCGAAAATTTCGACGAAAGAATTGTTCTTGGCGCGCAAAATATGCATGAAGACGAATGCGGAAATTTCACGGGCGAAATTTCGGTTAACATGCTTAAAGATTTTAATGTTAAGTTTGTTTTGCTTGGCCACAGCGAACGAAGAAAACTTTATGGCGAAACAAATTCAAGAATTAACAAGAAAATTAAAACTGCGCTTCGACATGGAATGAAAGTTGTTCTTTGCGTTGGCGAAACGCGGGCGCAACGCAACGCAAAAATGACGCAAAGTGTTTTAACAAAGCAAATTGAAGAAGCGCTCGTTGGAATTTATGAAAACGAACTTAGCAGCATAATAATTGCTTATGAACCTGTTTGGGCGGTTGGAACGGGAATTGTTGCGCCAATAACTGATATAACAAACGCATCAAAAACAATTCGAAAAATAATTGCTTCGCACTATTCGAATTCTGCGGCAGAAAATCAACAAATCATTTATGGCGGAAGCCTAACATCCCAAACTTCAAAACAAGTTTTTAAAAACAAAGAAATTTGCGGCGCTCTTGTTGGCGGGGCTAGTTTAGACCCAAAAGAGTTTGTTAAAATCATAACCGGCTAATTTTGTTTGCATTTTGTGTTTTTTATGATACAATATGCAAAGGAATTGGGCAGTTAACTCAGTTGGTAGAGTGTTTCTTTGACGTGGAAAAAGTCAGGAGTTCGAGTCTCTTACTGCCCACCATATAAACAAAAAAGTCTTTTTAATAAGACTTTTTTTTTAGCATTTTAATCAAAAAATTAATTTGGAATTAAGTTCATCATTTCGTCAAGAGAATCGGAATATAAATAGGTTGATGGAATTTTTCCAATTATAATATTTTCGCAAATTAAAACTTGGGTTGAAGTTTCAACAGTTTGGTTTGCGGTTGGCAAAACAACATTAATTTTAGACTTAATTGTAACATAAATTCTGTGGTTTGTTTGGTTAATTCCGGCGTTAGTGAATTCGCTTTTAAACGAACTTGAAATCGAGCCAATTGGAATCATTTTAATATTAACGCTTGGCCCGCGCCCAACAAGAATTGGCATGCCGCTGAATGTTCCAATTGGAATGTCAAGCCCTTGCTGACCAATTTGTTCAAGGTTTGAGGTTGCAAGGCGGGTTAGTTTTCGTGTTAAAAGGTTAATTTGAATTGAGTTTGCTTGAATCATTGCAACATCGCCATCGTTGTTTTTCGAAATTGTTATAAGGTCGTTATAGATGTCTCCTTGGTTAACAATCTCATAAATTGCGCCGCCAACAGCTTTTGTTGCAAGGCTTCGAACTTTCGATTCGCTCATGGAAATAACAACTGGGTTAACAACATAGTTTAGGTATAAGATTATGCCAATAATTAAAAGCAAAAAAACGACAACAACAATTGTTGCCTTTTGTTTAAATGACGATTTTTTCTTTGAATTTTCTCGGTTTAAATAGCTTAAACGCCTTGAAAAAATTTTCACATTTATTTATATGCGAAGCATATTTTAAAGTTTCCTTAAATACTTTATATTATCAATAACTCCCAAATAAAGAGTTTGAAAGTGGCTTTTGCAGCAACTTGTGTTAATTTACAAATCCGTTAGCAATAACAAAGTTGCCTCAAAAAACTAATTTAATTAAATTTTAGCAGTTTATATTTTATATAAAAAAAGGCAATTCACTTTGCCTTTTTATCTTTTTTTGAATTAAATTTGAGCGCTCGAAGCGAGTTTAAAATTGCAACAAGCGTCACGCCAACATCGGCAATAACCGCGCTTAACATTCCTGTAACTCCAAATGCGCCAAGAGAGAGAAAAACAATTTTAATTAATGCGGAAAGCCCAATGTTTTCCCAAACAATTTTTTTCGTGTTTCTTGAAATTTTAATTGCCTCAACAATCTTTTCTGGATTGTCGTTTGCAAGAACAATGTCCGAAGCCTCAATGCTTGCGTCGTTTCCCTTAATTCCCATGCTAAATCCAACATCGGCAAGGGTTAGGGAAGGGGCGTCGTTAAGCCCGTCGCCAACATATCCAATTTTACTTTTTTCATTTTGCTTATAGTTTTCAATCCACTTAAATTTGTCTTCTGGCAAAAGGTTTGAAAGAGCCTCGCTTGTTCCAACTTCTTCTGCAACTTTGTCAACAATAATTTTGTTGTCGCCCGAAAGCATGACGGTTCGAATTCCCATTGCGTTAAGTTCTTGAATTGCGCTAATTGAACTTTCTTTAATTTCATCTTCCAAAATTATTTCGCCAATTTTGGTTTCATTTTCAAAAAGTTCAACAGTTGTTTCGCTAAGATTTTCGCTTTGTCTTCCAACAAAATATTTGTTTTCGTGAAGTTCAAACGAAATTCCTTTCCCAGAAATTTCTTTGAAATTTGAAACTTCTTCCAATTCTTCGCTTATTTCGTTAGTGATTGCTTTTGCAATTGGATGGAGCGAATGTTTTTCGCCTTGCGCACAAAGTTTTAAAATGTCGTTTTCGCTTTTTGTTTCGTCAAGTGAAACAATTTTTTTAATTTTGAATTCGCCTGTTGTTATTGTTCCTGTTTTATCAAAAGCAATTGTTTTAAGATTTGCCGCGGCGTCAAGATAGTTCGAACCTTTAATTAAAATTCCTTTTTTCGATGCGTTCCCAAGCCCAGAGAAATAGGCAAGTGGAACAGAAATTGCAAACGCGCAAGGGCAGGAAACAACAAGGAAAATAAGCCCGCGATAGATTGCTGTGTTAATGTCTTTTGTAACAGCCCAAACAATTCCCCAAACCAAAACAGCAAGAGCAATAACGCCAAGGGTATACCACTTTGTCATTTTTGAAATAACAGTTTCGGTTTTTGCCTTCTTTTCGCTTGCGTTTTCAATCATGTCCATAATTTTTTGCGCAGTGCTGTTCTCAAGTTTGCTTGTTGCTTTAATTGTTAAAATTCCATCAAGAACAATCGACCCCGAAAGAATTTCGTCGCCTTCCTTAAAGAATTTTGGAAGGCTTTCGCCGGTTAAACTTTGAACATCAAGGTTTGAATTACCGCTTACAACAATTCCGTCAAGAGCAACTCTTTCCCCAGGTTTAACAAGGAACAAATCGCCCATTTCAATTTCGGAAGGGTTAACAATTTCTTCATTTTCCCCAACAAGTTTTCTAACAATTTCTGGTTTTAAATTTGTAAGTTTTTCAATTGATTTTCTCGATTTTTCAAGCGCAAGATTTTCCAAAATTTTTCCAATTGAATAGAGCGCAATAACCATAAGCGCGTCCATATATTCACCAACGGCAGCCGCTCCAATAACCGAAATTGTAACAAGCATATTTTCATTAATTGTTTTCTTAAATATAAGCCAAAACGCCTTATAGTAGGTTTTATAGCCCATAAGAAGAGCGCTTAAAACAAACAAAATCCAAAACGCATAAACCGGAAGACCTTTAACAAAAAGGGCAACGCAGCCAAGAGCAATTCCAACAAGAAGAAGGGAAAGATCTATGAAAAATGTTTTTCCAAAAATCTTGTGAGTTTCGTTTTTAACAAGAATTTTTGCATCTGGCTCAATTTTTTTAGCAATGTTAATTGCATCTTGAACCGCAAGGTTAACATCGTCCGCTTCAATTTCAAGAGTGGATTTCAAAAAGTCGATTTTCGCGATTTTAACACTTCCAAGTTCGGCAATTTTTGCTTCAAGAGTTTTGGCGCAGTTAGGGCAATCTAAACCCTTAATTTTAAATTTCTTCTTCATTTTCTCCCTCTAAAACATGTTCCAAACTTATGTCGAAAACCTCTTTAACATGATCGTCGGCAAGGGTGTACCAAATTTCTTTTCCCTTTCTTTTTGCCTTAATTAAGTTCATTTCGCGAAGGTTTTTAAGTTGGTGGGAAACGGCCGATTTTGTCATGTTTAAAATAACAGAAATGTCACAAACGCAAAGTTCGTTTTTCTCCAAAAGATTGATAATTTTAATTCGTGTGCTGTCGGAAAGTGCCTTATAAAAATCGGAAATAAGCAAAAGCGTTTCCTCGTCCAAAATTTTTTCTCGTGCGCTTTTAACCGCATCTTCATGAATTACTTCGCAGTCGCAATATAATTCGTTTTTTCCCATGTTTTTTGTTTCCTTTTAAATTTTTCGCTTTTATTATAGTTGAATGCGCGTTCAACTGTCAAGCGTTTTTTAAATAATATTCAAAAAAATTTTGATTTGTTAAAAATATTTTGGAGGAGAGAAATTTCCTCTTGATTTTTTGTGAGTATGCTGTATAATTATTTTAAGGAGAAATATATGAATTTTATTGGATTTAAAAGCGCAAAATCGCCAAGCATTATTTTAGATTGCCGTGATATTGTTGGCGGAGATGAGCTTGTTCAAGGAATTCCAGGGGAAAAACATGCTTTTTCAAATTTTGTTTTCACATTTCCTTTGGAACTTTTTATTAATGAGGGGCAAGCAAAAACATTTGAAAACGCAAGAGAAAACTTTTTAAACGGAAATGTTCCAATGTTTTCGGCATATTTAAGTCAAATGGAAAAACTTGCAAATTCATCAAACGAATTTATTCACTCAAAATTTGTAAGACAAACTATTAACCGCTCAATGAATAACACAGGTGTTAGATTCATTTGCGCAAAGGAAAATCAAAACTGTATTTTAGTTGGCGAACAACTTTGGAATGAAAGCCTTCAATTTATTAAAATTGAACTTAACGATGTTCCTTTCAGCGTTGGAAATGAAGAAAGAAAAGTTGTTTCAGTTTCGTTTGACGGGCTTATGCCAGCCGATCATGCGCGCAAATATATGCGAAGCGAAAGTGACGAACTTGCAAACACAAAAATTTGCGTTAATTTTGGCAACGGGAAAAGAGCGTCAAAAGATTTTGGACGCGCAAAATTCGAAGATAACACGCTTGAAAAATAATTTAAATTATTTTGAAAAGGACTCTTGACTTTAATAATTTTTGTGATAAATTATCGCACACAAGGAGGAATTATGTTAGGTAATTCAATCGACCAATTTGCCATGATGGGCGGGGACTTAAGAGACACAACAATTCGAAGCATGGACTATTGCATAACAGAACTTCAATATGAAATTCCATCAAAAGAATTCCAAAGAGGCTATGCAATGTTTAATAAAAGCGAAAACGATAGCTTGCGCGTTCCTCATAAACATTCGTACACACAAGACGACGATTTCTCGTTATAGAAAAGAAAAAACTCTCATTCCCCCTTCCGAGAGTTTTTTTGATTTATGGGGTTGACAATTTTTTTGCATTTGCTATAATAACAATAGAATCCCTTTCGACCATTCCGGATTTGTTTAACATGGGAAAATTTATTAAAAATTCTTCTTATGAATGGCAATATTTAACAAACAATATTAAATTGGCTGTGTTAATTATTGTTATTAAAAGGAGGATTTATTTTTTTATCTTACAGCTGAAAAAATAAATTTAAGGAGAAAATTTATGAAAGTGCTTATAGCAACAAAAAACCCAGGAAAAATTCAAGGAGCAAAAAGAGCGTTTGAAAATTTCTTCGAAAACGTTGAAATTGAAGGAATTTCCGCCCCTTCCGATGTTCCAGAGCAACCTCTTAACGAGGAAATTTATCAAGGGGCAAGAAACAGAGTTAACAACCTTATTGCTCTTGCAAAGGAAAGGGGAGTTAAAGCGGACTACTTTGTTTCAATTGAATCGGGAATAACAAACAAACTTGGAAAATGGATGATAACAAACATTGCCGTTGTTAAGGACAAACATGGCTATGAAAGCGTTGGAACAAGCGCAAGTTTCCCAGTTCCAAACAAATATGTTAACGACATCATCGAAAACACCCTTGCAACCGTTATGGACAACATTTTTAACGAAACAGATTTAAGAAGTTCAACAGGCGGAGTTGGTCTTTTAACCCACGAAAAAATAACAAGAATTGACCTTAACACCCAGGCTTTCACAATGGCTTTAACTCAATTCGTAAACAAAAATTCTTGGCGCGACAGCGATATGCAAATGTAAACCTAAATCTTGAATTTAATTGTTAAATTTTAAACTTTAAATTAAAAATTTTAATAAAAGAACATTATCAAAAAAGAGATAGTGTTCTTTTTTTAATTTATTTCATTGTCATGATGAAAAGATATCAAAAGTCAGCCGTTGGACTGTTAACACAACTTATTGAATTCTTATATAATGTTTAATAGACATTATTTTTTAGAGATTTTATGAAAAAAAGTTGCAAGAGCAGTTCAAATTGCTGTTTTAAAAAACAAGTTTCTTCCTATGAAATTATTAAAAACGGGCCAAGAGGCGCAACTGGCGCAACGAGGCCAACTTTAAACACGGTTGAAGCGCGCGACACTGTAACACTTCCAGCAGGAAGCGAAGCAAAAGTCCTTACCTCGTGCGAAGATGATAAAGTATATTTCGATTTCTACATTCCAAAAGGAGCCGACGGAAAGCCGGAAAAGGTTGTTGCGGGCGAAACAACAAGTCTTGAGGCAACCGAAAAAGCAGTTGTTACAGATAGATTTGAGGAAGGCGTCCATTATTTTGATTTTTCAATTCCAAAAGGGCAAAAAGGCGAAACCGGGCCAAGAGGTTTGCCGGGCGAAATTGGCATAAGCGAGGTTATAACAATTGACGGAACGGAAACAGTTGAGCCAGACGAAGACGCCGAAGTTCAAGACGACCAAGATAGAAATATCCATCATTTAACTTTCTATATTCCAAGAGGACAGAAGGGCGATAAAGGAGATAAAGGAGAGCCGGGCGAAAAGGGCGAAACAGGCGCGCAAGGTCCAAAAGGCGACACTGGCGAAAAAGGCGAGCAAGGAGAGGCGGGTCCTGCGGGGCCAAGCGGACTTACGCCAGACCTTTAACCGCAAGCACAAACACAAGCGGAACAATAGCGCTGATTTTAAACAAAAATGATGAGGTAACTCTTGTTCCAAGCATTGGCGGTCAGAGGACATTGCTTGCTTCGGGCGCGCCAAGCGCGGTTTTAACTCTTATGATGATTTCATATTAAAAAATATTAAAAACATCTTCAAAATTTGGAGGTGTTTTTTATTAGATGTATATTAAAAGTTAAGGATCTTTTAATATGTTTTTATTCAAAACAAATGTATTTAAAAATAGGGTATTGACACGGCAACTGCTATGATTTATAATATAGTTAGTTTTTGGAGGACTAATAATATGAATTTAAAAGAACTTGATGAAAAATATGAAAAGAAATATGACGAAATGCACGAAAAATTGGATGACGAAATTGATGCGCTTAACTATGATTTTTACTACAACAAATATAAGACAAAGTATTCAAATCCAAAATATTCAACTAAATCTTTGAAGAGAAAGCAAAAACAAGCAGATTTTGCAACCGATGTTTATGAAGATGTTGCCGACAGAGCAGATATGGCTCTTGATAAATATTGCACATTTGGCGGAACAGTTGGAATTAAAGCTCTTCATGGCTTTTTAGCACTTGCTGGCGCAGCATTGATTACACTTGGAGCATTAACAATTGCAAACAACAACCAACTTGCCGACACATTTATTCAACCATGGCAAAATCTTTTCCCAGAAATGTCGAAACAACAAATTGGAAATGAATTTGGCGGAAACCTTGTTGCTGTTGGTGGAATTGTTGGAATTGCTTCAAATTACTACACTAAGAAAGGATTGTCTGCGGTGTATACACATTATCAAATTAAAGCAGATAAAAAGACTGCAAAATCTGACGCAATATATGATGTTATTGCGGAAAGAGAAGGAAGACCTTTACTCAATTCTAATCCAACCCAAGATATGTAATTTTTAAATTAAAAAACTCTCAAAATTTTTGAGAGTTTTTTTTGTTGCTTTTTAAATTTTTTAAACAAGATAGAATGTGCAAAAAGAAAGTTTTTTTCGTTTAAGCGAAAAGGTTTTTCCGTTTTGCATAACATATTTGAACCCGTCCGCATATGGGCATGCGCTACATTTTGCACCAAGATGCTCTTTCATTGGGCAGTGTTTAAGCGTCATAAAAGGAACTTCAACTTTTGTTGAAAGATTGTTCTCGGCGGAAAGAACTGGAATATTAAGAAGATTTGCGCTAACGCTGTTATAGATGTTAAGCTCGCCGCCCGCAACAAGATTTGTTTTAAGCAAAAGCGCGTATAAATTTGTTGCAATTGCTCCAACTTTTGTTTTTGAAATTATTTCTTCCAAAAGAATAATATCTTTTTCTGTTGCAAAATTTGGAAGCAAAAGAAACGCATTTTTATTTTCTTTGTCGCATTTTTCCTTAAATTTATTTATTTCATTAATTGAATATACTTCTGGCGAAAAAATTATATTTTTTTCATTAAAATTATTTGAAATATTATCAATTATTTGAAAATTATTAAATTTTTTAATGTTTTTATTAATTTTTAATTCAATTTCTTGAATTTTTTTATGATTTATTTCCGTTAATTTTTCAATTAATTTTTCATAAACATTTCTTCTGAAATCATTAAGTTGTTTTTTTGTTAAAAAAGCATTATCTGTTTCAAAGTTAATTTGTGGAATAAAAAACTCATTTTTTGAAAAACAATTTTCAATTTCGTTTTTTGAAAGTGGTTGGTTTTGTGCTTTAAGGCAAACTTCACCTTCAAGTTCAAAGTTTATATTTTTGTAATTTACTTTTGCTTTAATTGGCATGCCTTCGTTTGCTTTAATTGAAAGAGGAACATCAAGTTTGCGAATTTTTGAAACGGTTTGCGTTTCTTTTTCATAATCGGAAATAAGCCTTACTTCAAGCCCAGTTTCAACTTTTTGGGTTGTTGTTGCGTGGTAGAGCAAAGGGGAAATTTCTTGAAGGTCGAAAAGCGAAATTGTTGAAAATTCAGTTCCATCTTTAAAGAGTTTAATAACAGATTTTTTGCTTATTTTTTCAGTTGACGAAAAAGTAAATTCATTGAAATTTTTTCCATATTTAACATTCTTAATTTTTCCAACAAAAATTCCAATATGATTATTAAATTTGGAAATTATGTTTGAGTTGCCGTTAAAGTATCCTTCGGTGAAATCTCGATTAAACGCAAGAAGTAAACTTTTTTCATCAAAATTTTTCCCGTCAAGTGCGTTTCGATAGGCAGCAGTTGCCGCAGCAACATAGAAAGGTCTTCTTGCGCGCCCCTCAATTTTAATTGAGCAAACGCCAGCGTCTTCCAATTCTTTAAGCCTTCCAAGCATGTTGAAATCTTTTGCAGAAAGAAGAAAGCCAGTTTTAAGTTTTTTGTTGTCTTTCATAAGCGAAAATGGAAGGCGGCAAAGTTGTTTGCATTTTCCTCTGTTCCCGCTTGCTCCAAGAAGCTTGGAACTTAAATAGCAGTTTCCAGAAAAACAAACGCAAAGCGCGCCATGAGCAAAATATTCAATTTCAATGTCTAAATTGTCTTTAATTCTTTTGATTTCGGAAAGAGGAGTTTCGCGAGCAAGAACAACCCTTTTAAAACCAATTTCCTTTGCAACTTTTGCGCCTTCAAGGTTATGAATTCCCATTTGAGTGCTCGCGTGCATTTCAATTTCCGGAAAGAATTTATGAACCAAACTTGCAAGACCAATGTCTTGAATGATAAACGCGTCAACGCCAAGATTATATGCCTCAACAATTAAATTAAGCGCGCTTTGAAGTTCGTCGTCGGAAAAGAGAATGTTAACTGTTAAATGAACTTTAACACCGTAAATATGGGCAAAATCGGTTGCCTGCTTCAAACTTTCAAGGTTAAAACCTTCAATGTTTCGCGCGTTAAAATCTTTAACGCCAAGATAAACTTCGTCGGCGCCATAGTAAACTGCCATTTTCAAACTTTCAAAATCTCCCGCAGGGGAAAGTAGTTTCATTTTCATATGTTCATTCTACCACATATTTTTAAACTTTGTTTCTCTTTTTTATAAATAAAAAAACCAGCGTTTTTGCTGGCTTTTTCTAAAATTAAGTTTTATTTAGTTAACTGCCGTAAGTTCAATTGTTGTTCCGTCAGTAGTTAAACTTATTTTTGAACTGCTTATTGTTTCAATTTCGCCTGTAACTGTTGATTGGTCTGGGTTATTAAATACTAAACTAATAAAAAGCTTGCCGTTTTTATAGTGTTTTGTGAAAGTTGAAACAGTTGCATATTGTTCCCATTCTTCGTCATTTTTTGGAGCAGTTGTTAAACCCTGAACAAAATACATTTTTGATTCTTGCTCGTCAAACTTAACCCAACATGCAGGGCTAATAGTATCTGAGTAGTAAATTTTTGATAAGTCAAATCCTTTGTTAACGGTGTAGCCAACTGTTGTTGTTTTTCCGTTATATGTAACAATCATTGCATAAGAGCCAACTTTTTCGGTTGAGAAGTTTGAAATCATTTCCTTTGTTATTTGAATATGTGTTGTTTTTCCGTTTAAAACATATTCCAAAACCCCGCCTGTTATTTCAAGTTTTTCGCCAACAACATATTCGGTTTTAATCATGTCGCTTCTAACAACAATTTGTGCGTTATCGTCGTTTCCGCTTCCGCATCCAGCAAGAACACCAGCAAAAAGTGTTAGCATAAGCGCAAAAGCAATAATAATTGAAAATTTTAATTTTTTTGTCATTTTCACCTCCTTAAATCTATTTCCAAAATTTATTATACAAAAATTTTATATAAAAGTAAAATTTTTTTAAAAAATTTAAAAACGAATTAAAAGCTTGCCGTTTTTTATTAAAATTTTTGATATTATTCTTGTTTAATCTCAATTTTTAATTAGTTTAAAATGTGTTAGTTAATTTAAATTGAAAAAATTAAATCAATATGGACAAAAACTTAAAAATTTTTGACAAGATTGAAAATTTGTTGTAACATATTTCTGTTGTTTGTATGCACCACTAGCTCAGTTGGATAGAGCACTGGTCTTCGGAACCAGGTGTCGGGGGTTCGAATCCCTCGTGGTGCACCAACTGTGCTGTAAAAAGTTTTAATAAAAAATGGGTGACAATGCTAAAAAATTAAACATTTATGAGAGAAAGAGTTAATATCACAAACATTTCTTTAAAGCGGTTAATTAGTTGCTTGCTCGCATATTTTAAAAAATTTTAAAAACGCAAGAAGGCATTGTTTTTCTTTTGAAATGCCGTTTTGAAAAACCTTGGTAAAAGGGTTTTTTATTATAAAAAACTTGTTTTTAAGTAATAAATCAATATTGAAAAAAATTTATATTTTTTCGTTTTCCATTTCCAATTTTTGTTTTAGTGTGTTATAATCAATTCAAGTTGTTTATAAGGAGAAATATGAAAGACAAGATTTTAGAAATTAGAGAAAGCATTAAAGAAGAAATTAAAAACATTAAAAACTTGGAAATTCTTAATGCATTCAAAGTTAAATACAGCGGGAAAAGCGGTCTTTTAACAGAACTTATGAGAGGAATGAGAGATGTTCCAAAAGAGGAGCGTCCTGTTCTTGGCTCGCTTATAAACGAAGTTAGAGAATTTGTTGAAACAAAAATTCAAGAAATTGAAAAAAGACTTCAAGAAAATGCTTTAAACGAAAAGTTGAGCAGCGAAAAAATTGACATAACAGAGCCATCAAAAAACAGCGAAACAGGGTGTTTCCATCCTCTTCAAAGAACTTTTAACAAACTTATTGATGCGTGCGTTGAAATGGGTTTTGAAGTTGTTACAGGCCCAGAAGTTGAACTTGACCACTATAACTTTGAAATGTTGAATATGCCAAAAGACCACCCAGCACGCGATATGCAAGACACATTCTATATAACAGACGACATTGTTCTTAGAACGCACACTTCGCCTGTTCAAGCGCGCGTTATGGAAAAACGCCAACCACCAATTAAAATCATAAGCCCAGGGCGAACCTATCGCGTTGATAATGACGCAACCCATTCGCCTGTTTTCCATCAAATTGAAGGGCTTGTTGTTGACAAAAACATAAGTTTGCTCGACCTTAAACAAATGCTTACAAAACTTTTGCAACTTTTGTTTGGAAAAGACACGAAAGTTCGTTTCCGTCCTTCCTATTTCCCATTCACAGAACCAAGCGTTGAAGTTGACGTTTCTTGTCCAAACTGCGGGGGAGATGGCTGCTATATGTGCAAAAAAACGGGCTGGATGGAACTTATGGGCGCTGGAATGGTTAACCCAAAAGTTTTGGAAGGTTGCGGAATAGATTCAAAAGTCTATTCAGGTTTTGCCTTTGGACAGGGCATTGACCGTTTAACAATGGTTATGGACAAAATTCCAGATATGAGAATGCTTTTTGAAAACGACATAAGATTTTTAAATCAAGTTAAGTAAGAGGAAAAAATATGAAAATTTCGATAAATTGGTTAAACGATTTCGTTAAGTTAGACGAAATTGAAAAAATTGAAAAAACAAAAACAAAATTCGAACTTGCCGAAAAAATTGCGGACAAATTAACCGGCGTTGGATTTGAAGTTGAAGAAATTGAACAAACCGACAGATTTTTAAATCGTGTTGTTGTTGGCTTAATTGAAAAAATTGAAAAACATAAAGACGCCGAAAGACTTTTTGTTTGCCAAGTTAACATTGGCGAAAGAAATGTTCAAATCATAACTTCCGCAACAAACGTTTTTGAAGGTGCGCTTGTTCCTGTTTCTCTTGACGGGGCAGACCTTGCAAACGGAATTAAAATTAAAAACTCTAAAATTCGCGGCGAACTTTCGGAAGGAATGTTTTGCAGCGGCGAAGAGCTTGGAATAACCGATGGGCTTTATGACGGGGCAAGCATAAACGGAATTTTAATTTTTAAAGATAATTTTGTTCCTGGAACTCCAGTTGCAAAGGCTCTTTGCCTCAACGACGTTGTTCTTGATGTTTCAATAACAGCAAACCGCCCAGACGCAATGAGCGTTGTTGGAATTGCAAGAGAACTTAATGCAATCTATCGTTTGGAAATGAAGGAGCAAGACCTTTCGTTCAAAACAACAAACGAAAAAGTTGAAAATTTTGTTTCTGTTGAAAACAAAGCCTTCGACCTTTGTCCAAGATATATGGCAAGCGCTGTTTCAAATGTTAAAATTGAAAAAAGTCCGCTTGAAATTCGCGCAAGACTTTTTGCAGTTGGGGTTCACCCAATTTGCAATATTGTTGATATAACAAACTATGTTCTTTTCGAATATGGCCAGCCAATGCACGCTTTCGACGCAAACAACATTGGAGGGAAGAAAATTGTTGTTCGCAGAGCAAATAACGGCGAAAAAATTGCTGTTTTAAACGGAAACACATATGACCTTTCGCAAAATAACCTTGTTATTGCCGACGAAAAAGAGCCAATGGTTATTGCCGGAGTTATTGGAGGAACAGACTCTTGCATAAATGAGAACACAAAAACCGTTATTTTTGAAGCAGCAAGTTTTGAGCGTTCACAAGTTCGAAAAACATCACGTTCATTTGGAATTAGAACCGATTCAAGCGCGCGCTTTGAAAAGGGAATTGACCTTTTAAGCCAAGAACTTGGAATGAAAAGAGCGCTTAATTTAATTTGCAAGTTTAATTGCGGCGACATTGCAAACGGAATTATCGACGAAAAACAAGAAGAAGTTAAAAACATTGAAGTTGTTGTTTCAAAGAAAAGAATTGACGGAATTTTGGGAATTGAAGTTAAAACAGAGGACATTGTTTCAATTTTAAAAAGTCTTGGAATTTCGTGCGAAACAAATGGCGACGCTCTTAAATTAAGTGTTCCACCATACCGTTTCGACATTGAAACCGACGCTGATGTTGCCGAAGAAGTTATAAGAATGTATGGCTACGATGTTTATGACAATGCCAAAAAACCTTTCTTTGAAGGTGCAAGCGTTATGGAAGGGAAATTCGACCCAATTTTGGCTATGCAACGCGAAATTAAGCGAATTTTAATTATGCGTGGATACTATGAAATTAACAGTTATTCCCTTGTTCCAACAAATGCACACTTGAAACTTCTTTTAAACGACATGGAAAATGAAGTTATTAAAGTAAGCAATCCGCTTAGCGACGAACTTGGCGTTTTAAGAATTTCAATGGCGCATAGTTTATTTTCAAATATTGCATACAACTTTAAACGTAATAACAAAGATTTCAGAATTTTTGAAAGCGGAAGAACCTACCACGCAAAAGGACAACCAATAACCGAACTCCCTGTTGAAAAAAATATGATTGCGTTTGCATCAATTGCCGAATCCGACGATTTCTTTACTCTTAAAGGTGTTGTTGAAAACATTTTGGAAAAATATGATTTCAAACTTGCTCTTGACTATTCAAAAGCACCTTTCTTACACCCTGGAATAAGCGCAGATGTTATCGACGCAGAAACTGGAAAACTTATTGCGCGCTTTGGAAAAATTAACCCAAAAGTTGCCCAAGAATATGAAATTCCAGAAAGAACATTCTATGGCGAAGTTTATTGCGACAATTTAAACGAACTTAAAGTTAAAACTTTTGCAGTTAAACGCATTTCAAAATTCCCAATTGTTGAAAGAGATTTGGCTCTTGTTGTTGATGAAAACATAACAGTTGGACAAATTGAAGAAATAATTAAACAATGTTGCGGGAAAAACTATAATGATGTTAAACTTTTCGATATCTATCGCAACAAATCACAACTTGGAAACAAAAAGAGTTTAGCGTTCCGAATTAAACTTTTATCGGACGAAAAAACCCTTTCCGAAGAAGATATTAACAAGGTTATTGATAAAATTCTTCGAAGAACAGGCGAATTGTTTGGAGCAACACTTAGAGTATGATTTTTTTAGACAATGCAAGCACAACCCGTCTTTGCAGCGAGGCAAAAAGTGAGATTGAAAAATCTCACGATTTGTTTTATAATCCATCGGCTGTTTATGGGAAAAGCCTTGAAATAAGAAAAAAACTTGACGAGGCAAAACAAAACATTTGCCGCGCTCTTGGCGTTTCATACAATAACAATTTAATTATAACAGGAAGCGCAACCGAGGCGAACAACCTTGCAATTTTTGGAAGCATTAAAAAAACAGATTCCCAACTTGTTTTTGGCGCGGGGGAGCATCCTTCTGTTTATAATTGCGCCCTTGAACTTAAAGCAAGAGGATTTAATGTTGTTTTCGCTCCGCTTGCAAAAACTGGGGAAGTTGATTTGGAAATTCTTTCAAAAATTTTGGAAAAACCAACCGCTTTTGTTTCAATTATGACCGTTAGTAACGAAACTGGCGCAATAAATAACATTCAAAAAATTTCAAAACTCATTCGAAGAACAAATCCAAACGCAATTTTCCATAGCGACGGAGTTCAAGCCTTTGGAAAAATTCCAACAAATGTTTTAAACATGGATGTCGATTTGTTCTCAATAAGCGCCCATAAAATTGGCGGCCCAAAAGGAATTGGCGCGCTTTATGTTAAGAATATTAAAAAACTTAAACCAATAATCTTTGGCGGTGGCCAAGAATTTGGACTTCGAAGCGGAACCGAAAACACGATGTTTACCCTTGCTTTTGGAGAAATTGCAAAAAGCCTTAAAATTAAGGAAAATTTTGATAAAATAAACGAAATAAGAAATTACGTTAGAAACTTTTTTGAAGGCAAAGACGGCGTTGAAATTAATTCGCCAAAAGATGCAAGCCCATATGTTTTAAGCCTATCCTTTTGCGGCGTTCGTGGCGAAACCCTTGTTCATGTTTTGGAAGGTGAAAACATAATTCTTGGAACAGGAAGCGCATGTTCAAGCAAAAAAGGCGCGCTTAATCGAACTTTGGAAGAAATGGACAAAACAAAAGAAGAAAATGAGGGCGCTGTTCGAATTTCATTTTCAAAGGAAACAACGCTTGACGAAGTTAAACAAGCATGCGACATAATTTATAATTCATACTTAAAACTCAAAGAAAAACTAAAATAAAAAGGAAATAAAATGGAAAAAGTTTTGCTTCTTAGATATGGTGAAATTCACCTTAAAGGGAAAAACCGCGGTTTTTTTGATAACCAACTTATAAAAAACATCTTGCAAACGGCAAACAAAATTGACGAAAACGCAAAAATTAAGAAAGTTGGCGGAAGATATTTGCTTTGCAATTTCAGCGAAGAAAATTTACTTGCGCTTTCAACCGAAGTTTCAAAGGTTTTTGGGCTTGTTTCGCTTTCAATTGCAACGGCTGTTTCTTCAAGTCAAGAAAAAATTGAAAACTGCATTGAAAAACTTTTGGAAGAAGATGAATTTGGTCTTGAAAATGCGCAAACATTTAAAGTTGATGTTAAACGCGCGGATAAAAGATTCCCGGTTCAGTCCATGGAATATGAACGCCAGCTTGGCGGAATTGTTTTAAATAAATTTCCACACTTAAAAGTTAACTTAACAACTCCAGAAAAAACAATTTATGTTGACATTCGTGAAAACGGCGAAACATTTATTTTCTCAAATAAAATCAAATGCGCCGGCGGAATCCCAGTTGGAACAAGCGGGAAAGGTCTTGTTATGCTTTCGGGCGGAATTGATAGTCCAGTTGCCGCATACATGATGGCAAAACGCGGAATGAGCCTTTCTGCTGTCCATTTCCATTCTTTCCCATACACAAGTCAACTTGCAAAAGAAAAGGTTATTTCTCTTGCGCGCCTTCTTGTTCCATACACAGGAAATTTCAATCTTTATGTTGTTTCTTTCACGAAAATTCAAGAAGAGATTCATAAAAATTGCAAAGAAGGCTATATGATCACAATCATGCGACGAATTATGATGAGAATTTGCGAAAAACTTTCAAAAAAATTCGGATTTCAAGCCGTTATAACAGGCGAAAACTTGGGACAAGTTGCTTCCCAAACCGTTGAAAGCATGACCTCAACCGAAAGCGTTTTAAGTCCATTTTTGCCAGTCTTCCGTCCTCTTGTTGCGTTCGATAAGATTGATATTATTGAAATTGCAAAACAAATTGGAACATACGAAACTTCAATTTTGCCATATGAAGACTGCTGCACGGTTTTTTTGCCAAAAAATCCTTTAATTAAGCCAAGAATTGAGAGCGTTGAAAGAGAGGAAAGTCGCTTAAACATCGATGAACTTGTTGACCAAGCAATTGAGAACATGGAAGTAATTAAAATTTAGGCATTGACACTTAACACATTTAAGACTATAATGAATTTACATATGGAGGATAAACATGATTAAACGCGAAGATTATAATGTTATGAACTCAAAAAAACCTGAAAAATCGCCTATAATTGAAAAAGCATTTATCAATAAAAATAATGATTTAGTTTTAGTTAACGAGGGAAAGGGGGTTTACATTCCAACTTCAATGAGCACATTTAAAAAATCGCTTGACGGGCTTGATTCAAAGTTTTTCACAGAGGAATTTTCCGATGCAATTCGCGATTTTGCTTTAAAGAAAGTTTTAAAAAATGATTCAAGTTTCATTGCAAAAACAAGCAAAACAGATTTGGAAGCATCCGAAAAAACTTATGAACTTGTTAAAAAATCGGTTGAAATTGATGCTCTTATAATAAATAAACAACAAGAAAGAGAAACAAAACTTAATCAAAAAGCAATCAACACTTTTGTTAATGCATTCAACAGCATGTCGAAAACAACTTCAAAACAAAGCGATAACATTGAAACAAAGTAATTTAAAACGGCAAATAAGCCGTTTTTTTATTTTATCTGTCAAAATTCTTAAATATAAATATAAAAAAAGTTTGCAAATTTAGAAAAATAGGTTACAATTAAATTGTAAGTTTAATTAAAAGCTAATTAAATTTAGCTTACTATATATCATTTTTAATATAATTCGGCCAAATTTGGGCTTTTAGTTAGATTTAAAATTTATTTTTGGAGAAGAAATATGACAATAGTATTATTGGGTGTTTCTTCATTAGCCGCAAGCCTTATTGGAGTTGGTTGTGGAATTGCTGGAATTGCGATTGGCATTTTCGCGGCTTATTTCCTTCTTTCAAGAAAAATTGGAAAAACAAAAACTAAGGCAGCAAAGATAATTGAAGAAGCCTATGCAGAAGCAAAAACTGCAAAAAAAGAAGCGATCTTAGAAGCAAAAGAAGAAGTTCATAAACTTCGTGTCGACTTCGACAAAGAAGTTAAAGATCGCCGCGTTGAAATTCAACGCTCGGAAGACAGACTTTCCCAAAGAGAGGAGTTTGTTGAGAAAAAAGAACTTTCGCTCGACAAAAAACAAGAACAAATTGAAGAGATGAAAGACAAACTTCAACAACGCGAAAACGAAGTTGAAAAACTTAAAGAAGACGAAAACAAAGTTCTTGAATCGATGAGAGCAGAACTTGAAAAAGTTGCTCGAATGACAAAAGAAGAAGCAAAACAATCTTTAATTAACTCAATGGTTGACCAAGCAAAAATTGACGCCGCAAGAGAAGTTAAGGAAATTGAAGAAGAGGCAAAAGCCGACGGGCAAAAGAAAGCACAAAACATAATTGCTTCGGCAATTCAACGCTGCGCAACCGATATGGTTAGCGAAATAACCGTAACTTCCGTTGCTCTTCCAAACGACGAACTTAAAGGAAGAATCATTGGCCGCGAAGGAAGAAACATTCGTGCGCTTGAAGCCGCAACTGGCGTTGACCTTATTGTTGACGACACGCCAGAAACAATAACAGTTTCTTGTTTCGACCCTGTTCGCCGCGAAGTTGCAAGAGTTGCGCTTGAAAAACTTATTTTGGACGGAAGAATCCACCCAACAAGAATTGAAGAACTTGTTGCAAAAGCACAAAAAGACATTGATCAAAAAATTAAGGAAGCAGGCGAAAACGCTGCTAATGACGCGGGAATTTATAATTTACATCCAGAACTTATCAAAATTCTTGGCCGCCTTAAATATAGAACAAGTTATGGTCAAAACTGCTTAAAACACAGCCTTGAAACATCATATATTGCTGGTCTTTTGGCAGCAGAACTTGGGGCAGACGAAAAAATTGCTCGCCGCGGAGGCTTGCTCCACGACATTGGAAAAGCGCTTGACCACGAAATGGAAGGAACACACGTTACAATTGGTGTTGACCTTGCTAAAAAATATAAGGAAAGCCCAGCAGTTGTCCACTGCATTGAAGCGCACCACTTTAACGTTGAATTCCAAAGCGTTGAGGCGGTTCTTGTTCAAGTTGCCGATGCAATTTCAAGTTCTCGTCCAGGCGCACGCCGCGAAACAATTGAAGCATATGTTAAACGTCTTGAAAAACTTGAAGAAATTGCAAATTCGTTTAAGGGCGTTGACAAATCATATGCGGTTCAAGCGGGACGCGAAGTTAGAATTATCGTTAAACCAGAAGAAATTTCCGACGATATGGCAGTTTTTATGGCGAAAGATATTGCAAAGAAAATTGAAGACGAAATGGAATATCCAGGACAAATTAAAGTTAATGTCATTCGCGAAAGCAGATTCACAGAAACTGCAAAATAACAATTTAAAAAGAGCAAAAACTTGCTCTTTTTTTTGTTGCGATACGCGGCAAAAAATGATAAAATATATTTATGAAAAATGTCGATTTATACACTGATGGAGCATGCAGCGGGAACCCAGGCGTTGGCGGTTGGGCAGCTGTTTTAATTTACAAAGGAAAACAAAAAGAATTTTCTGGAGGCGAAAGAGAAACAACCAATAATCGAATGGAACTTACTGCGGTGATTCGCGGGCTTGAAGCGCTTAAAGAAAAATGCAATGTAACAATTTACAGCGATTCCGCCTATGTTGTTAATGCAGTTAATAACGATTGGATAACAAATTGGCAACTTAACGGCTGGAAGAACTCTGCGAAAGACAATGTTTCAAACCAAGACCTTTGGGAAAAACTTCTAGACCTTCTTACTTTCCACCCTTCTGTTTTTGTTAAAGTTAAGGGGCATTCAACAAACGAGCTTAATAATCTTTGTGATAAACTTGCAGTTGCGGAGGTTCAAAAAATTAAAGCACAGGACGAAAAATCTTCAATTAGTAATAACTAGAAAAAAAATTTATAAAAGTTAAAAAGAGCAGTCCGCTCTTTTTTTGTGCTTATTCCCTAAGATATAAAAAAACATTATCAAATCCGATAATGTTTTTTAATTGCCTTTTAAAAAGAGAGTTTATTTATACTTAACAAGTCTTTTTACTTTTCTAACAACTTGTTCAATAAGCATATTGATGAATGGGAAAACAACAATATGAAGGGAAAGAACAATTGGATAGATAAGAAGAGGGAAGTATTTAAGAGTTGTGTTGGCGCGGAACCCAATAATTAAGTTGATTCCAATTACAACCAGCATTATTGCAGCGCCGGCAAGAACAAAAAGCCATGGCGAAGGGTTTTCTTTTTTCATTTGAATTATGTTTCTTGCTTTAGATTTATAATAAAGGTAGGCATAAAGCCCAACAGCAACAAGCGAAAGGCAAGGAATAATGATGTAAATAACTTTGCCAATTGAATCTGCTTTAACGCCGAAATAGAAGGCAAAAGCAAAAATTAAACTTAAAAGACAGAACAAACTTCCGCGAATAAGGCGAGTTAAGGCTGGATTAACATATTGCGAAGCATTTTTGTCTTTCCCACGATATTGCGAAAATCCAATTCCTTTCGATCCATAATATGTTTCAAGGCTTGAATAACTGTTGAAAATTTTTGAATCGCTTTTTTCGCGAATATATGTGTTTTCAACTTTGTCAAATTCTTCGCGCTTTGGTTTTGGTTGTTGTTTTGGAGTTGGAACAGAAGGACGAGAAGGCATTTCAAGTTCTTTTTGCTTGCGTTTTTGCGCTTCAAATTCATCAATTTTATGTTGAATTTTTGCCATAGATTTTTCGTGGTCGAATGGTTTAACCATCAAATCCGAAATTTTTTCTTGATACATTTCTTTTTCTTTTCGGTCGGTTCTTGTTTCTTTTTCCTTGATTTTTGAATTTAAATATGAAGTGTTGCGTTGTTCAATGTTAAGAGTTGCCGGTTCAAATTTTTCAAATTTTGGGAAAGAGTAGTCTTCCAAAGTTTCAGTTATAAACTTTCCGTCGTCTGCCGCCATGTCAACTTCGTTAAACAAATCATATTGTTCTTGGCTAACATCTTTTTCTTCTTGCGCTTTATCTTCAAGCACAGGGGCTTTTTCTTGTTCAACCTTTTCTTCCTCTTGTTTTGCAAGGTTAAAGATGTTTTCTTGCGCTGCAATTCGAATTGGCTCGCTTTCAACTTCAATTTCTTTTGTTTCTTCTGGAACAATTGAAACAGGTTTTGCGCTGTTCAAAACAATCCCGCTCTCATTTGGCGCGCGATATTCTTCTGTTGCCTTCAAATTAAATGAATTTTCAAAAGCCTCTGGCTCTGGTTTAATTTCTTCTTGCTTTTCAAACTCTGGTTTAGCTTCTTCAAAAGCGCTTGTTTCTTTTTGCTCTTCAACTATTTGAGCAGTTTGGTTTGAAACGCCATAGTATGAAAAATCAACTGTGTTTTCTTCCAAAAATTTTCTTCCGTCGTTTGTTAAGCAATAGTAGTGCCTTTTTCCGCCAATTGCGCTGTCTTTCCAATATGACGAAACAAGTTTTTGAACTTCCATTCTTTTCAAACTGCTATATAAAGAAGGTTGTTTAATTTCAATTCCTGTTTTTGCTTTAATTTCTTCAATGATTTCATAGCCATATTTATCGCCCGAAACCAAGCAGGAAAGTATTGTTGGGTTAAGTTGCCCGCGTGGGAATTCATTTATGTCCATATATATACCTCGAAAATTATATAACAAAATATAACAAAAATGTCAACAAAATTGCAGGTGCTATGCATTTTAACTTGTGTGGTATGCATAAATAACACCACAATATATGGTGTAATTTTTGCAAAAACTTAAAAATCATAGTATATGAGCCCAAATTGACTTTTAAAGCACGATTTGAAAGTAACGTTTTAAATTTGAAAGATAAAATTAAAAATGGTTTATTAGGCGGAATTAAATCAAAAAAGTTTGAAGTTTAATTTAAAAATTAAAAATAACAAATGCGTTCATTTATTTTGTTAATTTGTGCAAACTAATGTATAATGTTCGAAAAAGGTGGAAAATGTCGCATTTTGTATATTATGTTGTTGCCTTTGTTTGTGCAGCCGGGTTAATTTGCGCCGGTCTTCTTTTAAACAAAAAAAGCGAAAAAGCATATAAAATCTTTTTGATTGTTGCTTCTTCTCTTGTTGCGGCAGTTTTTGCCGTTCGATATATGTATGGGGCAGACGCAATTGAGAACATGCTTGCTCTTGAGGGAACGCCTTTTGCAACGAAAGCGGAAAATTTCTTTGCAGTTTTCCTTGTTTGGTTTAGTTACAGTTCGGCTCTTTTGCTTTCACTTTATGGATTTTTCAAAGTTAAATTTTTAGACAACTTTATTAAATTTTTTGCATTACCAGTAAGTTTGCTTAGTTTATGCTTCATGAAATATCATTTCACGGCAATAATTGGCGAAAACGCAATAAATGAATATAGCGTTCGTGGGTTTATTTTTGCCGCGGAAATTGGTCTTGTTTTTGGTTTTTCTCTTCTTGTTTTGATTTTGAAAACAAATTGGAAAAATGTTTGGGAAAAACTTTGCAAGGGTTGGGCAAATTTCGTTTCCCTTTTCAAAAAGGAAACATGGAAATTAAAGAAAGAAAAAAGAGCAGAGAAAAAGGCACAAAAAGCGCTTAAAAAAGAGGAAAAGAAGGCGCTTCGCGCAAACGCTAAAAAGAGAACTTTTGTTCAAGTTTGGAACTTAGTTTGGGAAAAAATTAAATGGTTTTTCTCGAAATATTGGTTCCCAATTTTTGCCGTTATAATTATTCTTTTCAGTCTTATGCCAGCCTACACCTTCCAAGGACTTTTTGGGTTTATCCATCAAACGGCTCTTGCAAAAAGTTTTGAGTTGCCACACAGAATTATCTTATACATTGGAATTATTCTTCCTTTCATTATTCATTTTTCGCTTAGAAAAGAAGAATTTAGCGAAAGAAAATTCTATCTTCTTTTCATTTGCCTTGGAACGCTCATAACATTCTCTCTCCACCATAAGTTCCAATCGTTTTTAGACCCAGTTAATTGGCCATTGCACCTTTGCAACACGGCAATGTATATCATGCCAATTGTTTTAATCTTCAAAATGAAGAGATTTTTCTATTTCACGTATTTTATCAACGTTGTTGGCGCATTTTTTGCGATGTTTATGCCAAACTACAGCGAATCGCTTAATATGTTTTCAACGCGAATTTTAATTTTCTACACCAATCACTATATCGCATTCTTTATGCCAATTTTGTTTGTTTCGCTTGGAATGTTTAATAAGCCAAAATTTAAACAATTTGTTTATTCAATGCTTGGATTCTTGGGATATTTCATTCTTGTTCTTGTTTTAAACGCGATGTTCACGGGACTTCACGAAGTTGGGCTTGCGAGCGCGGCAACCGATTTCTTCTTCATTAACAGCGATTTTATTGCCGACAAACTTGGAGAATGGTGCGTTCGGCTTATGGATATTAAGTGGGTTATTCCGGTTGGCCGAATTAAAATGACGTTCTATCCCGTCTATCAAACAATTTTCTTTATTGTTTACATTGGAATTGGCTTTGCAATGTGGTTCATCTATGAACAAGCCTACGACATTGCAAGGAATTTTGAAGATATGAGACAGCGCAAAAAAGCAATTAAACTTGAAAGATTGGCGCTTGAAGCAAAAGTTGGGGGAAGGAGTTTAAAAGAACCTATGGAAAAAGAAAACGAAAACAAATTGATTTTAAGAAATTTCTCGAAAAAATATGGAACAAGCAATGTTTATGCTGTTAAGGACGCAAATTTGGAAGTTCATGGCGGCGAAATTTTTGGGTTCCTTGGGCCAAACGGCGCGGGAAAATCAACAATCATTAAAACTGTTGTTGGAATTCAACCAATAACAAGCGGGGAAATTGTTGTTTGCGGCTATGATGTCAAAAATCAGTCGGTTGAAGCAAAAAAACAAATTGGATTTGTTCCAGACCACTATGCCCTATATGAAAAATTAACTGGAAGAGAGTATATCAACTACATTGCCGATTTATATGAAGTTTCGTTGGAAGACAGAAACAAGAGAATTGACGAATATGTTAAACGTTTCGAACTTGAAACGGCTTTCGACAATCAAATGAAAACCTATTCCCACGGAATGAAACAAAAAATTGCAATCATGTCCGCTCTTGTTCACGACCCAAAAGTTTGGATTTTGGACGAACCTTTAACTGGACTTGACCCAAACAGCATTTTCCAAGTTAAAGAATGCATGAAAGAACACGCAAGAAAAGGAAACATTGTTTTCTTCTCAAGCCATATTATCGATGTTGTTGAAAGAATTTGCGACAGAATTGCGATAATTAAAAAAGGAACAATTTTAACCTGCAAATCGGTTAAAGAAATTGAAGAGAGCGGTGTTTCGCTTGAACAATTCTATATGGACACAATCGAACAACATGTTGATGTTCAAGTTGACGAGCCAAAGCCAGAAGATGCTTTGGGAGAAGACGAGAACAAAAAAGAAAGAAAATTTAGAAGAAGAGATAAAAAGTCGAAAAAAGGTGAGTTAAAAGCTTAGGAAAAATGAAATTCAAAGAAAAGAAACAAAAGGAAGTTAGCCAAGTTAAGGCAAAGAAAACGCCTTCAAAAGCCCAAAGATATGTTAAATCGCTTTGGACTCTTGTTATGCTTCAACTTAAAGATAAAATTGATTTTTCTTTCCTTAAAAGCACCCGAAAAACAATTTTTAAGATCATATATTCAATTTTATGGTTTGCTGGCTTAACTGCAATAATCTATTTAATGTTCTCGCTTGTTGTTAAGTTTGGGCTTTTTTCGTTCCTTCAAACTTTCAATTTCCGCGCGCTGTTAATTCTAATGACCGTTTTGTTTATTTTGTCGTTCTTTTCGTGTTTATTCAACGTAACTCGAACACTGTATTTTTCGAAAGATAATCAAGTTTTAATGACGATGCCGGCTTCAAACGGAACAATTTTCTCATCTAAACTTATTGTTTGCTTTATCTATGAACTAATAAAGAATGTGACATATATTCTTCCTTTCTTCATTGCTTATGGGCTTGTTATGAAACTTTCGTTTTTCTTCTTCCTTTGGAGCATTCTTTCGCTTATTTTCATAACTGTTATAATTGTTGCATTAAGCGGACTTCTTTCAATTCCGGCAATGGGAATAACAATTCTTCTTAAACGAAATAAAATTCTTGAATTTATTGTTGTTGGACTTGTTGTTGGAGGAATAACAACCGCTGTTGTTTTCACAATTGGTCTTCTTCCAACCGACCTTGACCTCGTTCGAGATTGGGGAAAAATTTATTGGTCAATTCAAAATTTCCTTGCACGTTTTGCCCAAATTTTCTTTATTTTCGATTATTTCCTTCAACTTCTAACCGGAATGGTCTATAACGGAACGGCTTTTTCGCCTTTTAACACGCAAAATGCAATAACATTTGGAATTTGCGTTGGAATTGTTCTTGTTTCAATTGGTCTTATTGTTGTCCTTTCAAAACCACTTTTCTTAAAAATGGTTAGCACGCCTTTTGAATATAAGAAAAACGAAAAGAAAAAACCACGCAAAAATCGCAAATTTGCGGCTCTTCCTTCTTCAACAATTCAACATATGAAGCGCGAACTTAGAACCCCAAGCATAATTTACAGCATTGCAATTGTTGCGCTTCTTACTCCAATTGCAATTTTCCTTCAAAACAAGATTATTGCCGCAATGGACACTCGAATTCTTGGAAACTATATGGGAATTGCCTTCAACATTTTAATTATTTTGCTTATGATGCTTGCTTCAAATGTTACTTTGGCAAGTGTTTACAGCAGCGAAGGAAATTCTGCCTATCTCAACAAAATTGTTCCCGTTGCGTTTGGAATTCCGTTAACAGGAAAACTCCTAACAAATGCGTTTATTTGTATAGTTTCAATTATTGTTTCAACTGTTTTAATTGATGTTTTTGCGCATATTGGAGCCGTTGCAACAATTCTTCTTTCAATTTCGCTTATATTAGTTTATCTTGCACATCTTTATTGGAGCGCAGAACTTGATATTATGAATCCGCAAAATAGGCTCTATCAAACAACAGGGAAGCAACAAAAAAATCCAAACGAAATTAAGAGCACACTAATTGCGTTTTTAACCTCTGCAATTTTTGCTTTCATAAGTTTCTTCCTTATGAGCGAAAATATTCAAATTGTTTTTGTTAAACTTTTGTTAATTTCTTTTGCATTCTGCGCAGCAAGAATATATTTGTTCTATACAAGAGTTAATTTATATTACAAGGAAAAATAGGAAAAATGAAAAAGTCGACAATTCTTCTAATATTCTTAATATATTTAGCATCAATCGTTGTGATTGGATTTTTTGGTATGAAAATTAAAGTTTATGATGAAATCAAATATGTTAAAAACATTGAAATGAGCGTTGAAGCTGAAAATGAAAATATGTTTACATTTATCGACGAGGGGGTTGACGCAGCAACAGGAAACAGAGCATATAAACTTGTTATTAACTTTGATAACTACTTAATTGGCTCGTTCACGCGCAAAAACGGAATAACAGAAGATAGAAAATATATCCCTTTAACTTTAATTCCTTATGTAACCTATGACACGGGCGATGTTGCAAACTCCGAAGAGGAAAGTATTAAATATAGCATTTCAAACGAGGTTTTTGTTGACAAAGAATATGTTTCGCTTTCCGAAAGGGGTCAGCTTTTGTGCTTCAAAACAGGAATTGCATTCATAATTTATGTTGACCCTGCCTCGAAAGGCGGAAACGGAACGGGGGCAATCATTTCAGTTTATGTAAACTAAAAATTTTGGCAATCGCCAAAATTTTTTTGTTGTTAAATCGCTTTGAGAAAAAAATTATTTATGTATAATAAATAATATTGAATTTATTTCAAAAGATAAAACAAAGGAGAAATTCAAATGAAAAACAAAAAAATTGTTGTGTTCTTGCTTTCATTTCTTGCTTGCATTTGCGTTGGCGTTTTTTGCGTGTCTTGCGGAAAACCAACAGTTAAAGAAATAAGCATTAATGCAGATTCTGTTCAAACAGAAATTTTGTATAACAGCGAATTTAACTATGACGACATTGAAGTAATTGCAAAACTTTCGGACGGAACAGAGCAAGTTCTTAGCCATGAGGAATGCGAATTTTCGAAAATTGACACAACTGTTTTAGGAAAACAAACTTTAACAGTAACCTATGGTCTTTACGAAGCAAAAATTGAAATAACCGTTTATGAAAAACTCGAAAGAATTAGTGTTCAATATGTTAATCCTGCCGATGCAACAACAGGTTATGTTCTTCAAGGCGAAACTCTTGACCTTTCAAAGTTCAAAGTTGTTGCTTTCTATAGCAAAAACCAAGTTACATTAAAAAATTCCGAAGTAACTTTCAGCACTATTGACACCTCAACACTTGGCGAAAAAACTTTGGAAGTTTCCTATAACGGAAAATCAACTTCTGTTAAAGTTCATGTTATTGAATCTTGGGCAGATGTTATCGGCTTGGAAATTGAATCAATTTCAATTGTTCCTTCTTCCGTTGCAACTTCTGTCTATCAAAACGAAACTTATAATGTTTCAAACTTGCAAATTGTTGTTACATACAAAAACGGCTTAACAGCAACTCTTAACTATTCCGACCATTTGGAAGGGGAGGACAAAATTTCCGTTTCAACAATTGACACAACAAAAGTTGGAAAACAAAACTTAGTTGCAACATTTAAAGAGTTTTCTTCGCCTGCAATTGAGGTTGAAGTTAAAAAAACATACACAGTTATGGGATTTAGCGACCCAGCATTCGTAACGCTTTATAACGCAAATAAAGCTAACGCAAATGAGTTTAACAAAACTGGTTCAACAGGCAAAAAAGGTTTTAGCGTTACAAACAACGAATATCTTGTTGGCGACGACAATGCGTTCATTTTCTCGCCAATTATGCAAGTTAGAACAAAAGACGGCGAATACAAAAATTTTGCTGAATATAAGGCAATTATTTCAGTTTATCTTTGCACAAACGAGATAACAGGAACCTATGAACTTTTGGAAGGTGAAAACCTTGCAAGTTATGTTGAAGTTGACGAAATTAAACACACCTTTAAATTCACAGAAAAAGGTCTTACAAAACGCTTTAAAATAACTATTCTTCCATATGGTTTAACATCTTCGGAAGCTGCTGAAATTGAAGCAAAGTCCTTTGAATTTAGAGTTGTTGACGGCTGGAACGCATATTCAGCAAAGGACATCTCTCTTATTGATAACGCAAACGTTAACAATAAATGGGGCGAACTTAAATCGGCAGAAGAAATTGAAATAAGCAAAAATATTAAAAGAATTATTCTTCACACTAACATAACAATTTCCGATAGTGATATTCCTTCTGTCCATTTCTTAACAAATCCAAGCGACATTCCTGCCGAGGCTGGTTCAGAAGATTATAACAGAGCATTTGGCTCGCTTATTGACTCAACAAAAGATGGAATTGGATATATCTATCAAAGAAATCTTAAAAACGGCGAAGAATTTACAATTGAAGGCAACTATTTCACTCTTTCCGCTCAAAATCTTAGTTTAATTGTAACTCAAGAGGTTGATGGAGTTTTAAAGATTTTTAAAAAGGATGAAGCATTAACTGTCCACACAACACTTTTTGCTTTCTGTGGCGACAGATCAAACCCAGAGGGCGAGAGTGCAAATTGTAATTTGAACAACATTTCTCTTTATGGAAACACAAAAAAATCTGAAGATGCAACACTTTCAGGCGGAGTTATGTTTGTTAAATCTTGGGGACTTAATTTCACAGCATATAACAACCTTTCACAATGCTGGTTCATTAGTTATATGTTTGAAGGATCTTCCGAATATGACGACAAAATGGTAAACACATTTAACCATGTTAACGCATTCGATGCATATAACACACTTCTTTATGTTTGGGGCACAAGAGATGTAAGAATCCAAAACTCAACATTTATTGGCGCTGGCGGCCCAGTTATGATTTGCGACCACGTTAGCAACAATCAAACAACAGGCGAAGGCGGATATATAACAAATGTTAAAACAACAAATTCAATTCTTGAATCTTATGTTGCAGGAACAGAAGGTTGGTTCAACACCTATCAAGGTTCTGGGGCAATAGTTCAAGGGATTAAAGCAATGAACGCGCTTGTAACTCCTTATGGAAACACACTTTGCGATAAATCTGGTCAAAAAATCAACCTTATTGCAGTTTATAAATCTGGTTCGCAAGAAGGCTTAACACAAAGCAAAATCCGCGGATCATTTACCGATACAGATGAAAAATATACAAATGGTTTAGACCTTTCAAATAGTGGAATTGAAGCAACTAAAAATCAAATTATTGCTCAACTTGCAGCATCTGGTAAGAGTCCAGAGCAAATTGCTAAAACTTTGGAACAAATGGCAATTTTGCAAACATTCAATGGTGCAGTTGGTGTTCCAGGAACAGACGGTTGGCTTAGCGCTCCAGATTCCGCAACTTTTGCAGCAGCAGAAGGCTATATGAATATATATTTATTCAACGGAATGGCTGCAGTTCTTGGACTTGAAAAAGTTGCATAAACAAAATTTAATATAATAAAAAAGGCTCAATAATTTTTGGGTCTTTTTTTATTTTAAAATTTTTGGAGTATGAAAAAAAATTAAATGTTAAAAATCAACTTGAAAAACAAAAAAAAGTTTTTTAAAAAATTTAAAAGGGGAATTAAAAATGAAAAAACTAATTAAAAAAGGAATCGTTTTTGCTCTTGCATTATTTATTCTTGCGCCTGTTTCAATTTTGTTTGCTGCTTGCGGCGAAACAATTTCAAAAGTTTCAACCTTCGACGAACTTGTTCAAGCGCTTGGCGGAACAAGCGATATTGTTCAACTTACAAATGACATTGATGTCACAAGCGAAATTTTTGTTAATCGAAAAGTAACACTCGATTTAAACGGAAAAACTCTTTCAAATTCAAAAGATCTCTGGAACCTTAAAACAAATCAATTTTCGCTTATAGGTTCGGGAAAAAACGGCGATTTAACAATAACTGGAAACGGAAGAATTGTTGCAAAAAAAGACGACTGCTATGGCGTTGACGCTCGCGATGGGGGAAAACTTGTTATTGAAAACACGGAAATTATTGGAAACGTAACTGCGGTCTATTCCTATGAAGGCGATGTTGAAATTCGAAGCGGAACATTCTCAATCGAGCAACTTAGCGAGAATTTTGGGCATAAACTTTTAATCAATTTATACGACCAAAACCGCGACGCCGGCAAAACGACCTTAAAGGTTTATGGCGGAACTTATGTTGGATTCGACCCAGCAAACCCAATGGAAAACGGCTATAAACTTCTTCCAGAAGGTTACACTTCAACATTAGTTGACGAAGCAACAAACACTTATAAAGTTACAATGTCTTAAAAATTAAAAAATTGCACATTTCAAATCGAAATGTGTTTTTTTTAAAAAAAGTGTTGACAAATGATTTTTTTTGGCATATATTAATTTTAGACAAACAAAAGGAGAAACTATGTTTCAATTATTAATCAATAACAATAATAATTCAAACAGCGCACAAAATTGTGGGTTTCTTTTTGTTGTTGATTTAATTTAAAAAAACAAATTAAATAATTAGATAAATTAACACCTTTGGAACCCCCCGAAAGGTGTTTTTTTAATTTCAAAAAAAGGAGTAATGCAAAATGAAAAAACAAGCAAATGCCGTAGCGGGCGATGGAAATAATATTTTGCATTTAAGGATTTAATTAAAAAATAAATTTGTCCTTAAATGCGTTAAAAAATAATTAAAAAATATAAAAAACAAAAATAAAAAAACAAATTTAAGGAGAAATTTTATGAAATTTATTAAAGAAAAATATGCTTATTTAAGCATGGCAGACAAACAAAAATATATTAAAATAATTAAAGACAAATTTGAAAGAGAACTTGCAAAACAACTTGATTTAATTCGTGTTTCGGCTCCACTTCTTGTAACGCAAGAATCTGGGCTTCAAGACGATTTAAGCGGCGTTGAAAGAAAAGTTTCGTTCGACATTTTGAAAGACGGAAAAGAACTTGAAATTGTTCAATCGCTTGCAAAATGGAAGCGCTATGCGCTTAAAAAATATGGAATTCCAACCCACAAAGGAATCTACACCGATATGACAGCAATTCGTCGCGACGAAAAACTTGACGAAATCCATTCTGTTTATGTTGACCAGTGGGATTGGGAAAAAGTTATTGAGCGCGAAGATCGAACTGTTCAATATCTTAAACAAACTGTTAAAAAAATTGTTAAAGCAATTATTGCAACAGAAAAATATCTTAAAAAAGACGGGCTTGAACTTGCGCATCTTTCCGATAAGGTGTATTTCATAACAAGCCAAAAACTTTTGGATTTATATCCAACTTTAACACCAAAGCAACGCGAATATGAAATTGTTAAGAAATATAAAACAGTTTTCATAATGCAAATTGGCGACGATTTATCCGATGGTTTCCCACACGACCTTCGCGCGCCAGATTATGACGATTGGAAATTAGACGGCGATTTAATGTTCTATCATGAAGTTTTGGATATGGCGCTTGAAATTTCAAGCATGGGAATTCGCGTTGATAAAGAAAGTTTGCTTTCCCAACTTAAAAAATCGAAAAAAGAAGAAAGACTTGCGCTTGACTATCATAAATCAATCCTCGACGAATCCCTTCCTTTAACAATTGGGGGAGGGATTGGACAAAGTCGACTTTGCCAACTTCTTCTTAGAAGAGCGCATATTGGCGAAGTTCAAGCGTCCTATTGGGACAAAGAAACCCTTGAAGATTGCAAAAAGAAAGAAATTGAATTGCTTTAATTAAAAGTGTTTGACAAATTGATTCAAATTTAGTAATATAAAAACATCCATAAAGAGTGTGCGAGGGACAGCCCCGTTGACCACACAGCAACCTGCAAATTGCAAGGTGCTAATGGCTGACCGATGGGGAAAAATCAATATCAAAAATCCTGTCGGAAACGATGGGATTTTTTAATCCCTTTATGGAAATATAAAAAAATAAGGGAAATAAAAAAATGAAAAAAACAAAAGAAAAAGATGCTTCAAAAGAAGCAAAACATATGCGCCAAATTATAACAAGCGAAAGCGTTAACATTGGTCATCCCGACAAAACTTGCGACTATATTGCCGATTCTTTCCTTGACGCGGCTCTTTCTCAAGACCCAAATTCGCAAATGGCAGTTGAATGCGCAATTAAAGATAACAAATTGTTTATTTATGGAGAAGCAACAACAAAAGCAAAAATTAACTACAATTCAATTGCAAAATCAATTCTTAAGGAAGTTGGATATAAAAATAAATTCAAAATAATTAAGGAAATAAGCGAGCAAAGTCCAGACATAAATCAAGCAGTTGTTCGCGAAGAACTATGCGCAAACGACCAAGGCATTGTTTATGGATATGCAACAAATGAAACAAAAGAATTTATGCCTTTGCCAATTTTAGTTGCTCATAAAATTATGAAAAAATATGAGGAATTTCGAAAAAAGCGAAGTGATTTTTTCGCCGACGCAAAAAGCCAAGTTTCGGTTGAATATGAAGGGAACACGCCAAGAAAAATAACAACCGTTCTTGTTTCCGTTTCCCACGCCAAATCGCTTACATTAAACGAAATTCAAACCATAATTCAAGAAAATGTTTTAAACGAAGTTATGAAGGAATATAAAACCCTTGCAAAAAAGACGAATTACATTATTAATCCAAGCGGAAAGTTCACAATTTGGGGCGCGCAAGGTGATTCCGGATGTGTTGGGCGCAAAATTGTTGTTGACACCTATGGCGGCGTTGGGCGCGTTGGAGGGGGATGTTTTTCAAGCAAAAACGCAACAAAAGTTGATCGTTCGGGCGCATATTATGCGCGTTATGTTGCAAAAAACATTGTTGCCCACGGCTTTGCAGACAAATGTGAAATTCAAGTTGCCTATGGAATTGGACTTTCAAAACCAATTGCAATTAACATTGAAACTTTTAACACAGAAAAAAAACCGCTTAAACAAATTTATAAGTATGTTGAAGAAAACTTCGATTTCAGCCTTTCAAATATAATTATCGAGCTTGATTTACTTAAACCAATTTACAAGCAAACAGCCTGCTATGGACATTTTGGAAGGCAAGAATTCACATGGGAAAAAAATAAACCATAAATAAATTTGTTATTTCCGTTTGTTGTTTTTTAGAAAAAAGTATATAATTTTTTTATGGAAAAAAAGTTCAAACTTGTTAAAATAACTAAAGATAATGTAAATTTAGCAACCGAATTTCAGCTGAGCATTTTCCCAGGGGAATGCGCATATGGAAGTTACATGTATTCAATTAAAAGGGACAGCGACTACTTTACATACTACTTGGCATATGATAACGAAAACTTGATTGGCATAACGGGCATATATTCGTTCGAAAAAGTTGAGGAAACAAACTCGTTATGGCTTGGGTGGTTTGGAGTTTCTCCAATCTATCGGGGAAAAGGCTATGGGAAAGCCTTGTTAGAGCAAACAATTGACATGGTTAAAGAATATGCAAAAAAAGACCCAAGAATTAAATATTTTAGACTTTACACGTCGTCAAGGGATAACCCAGTTGCATGCAAAATGTATCGAGAAGTAATGGACTATGAAGAAAAATATGAATGTGACGGCGATTTTAACTATGACGGAACTTGCCTGATTTTCACTAAATGCCTTTATAAAGATTGCAAAAACCCTCTTTGGAACAACCGTTTTTTAAATCTAAGCAGCGTAACAGAAATGGAAAAAATTGAACCACAAAAATAACTTACAACAAAAAAAGTCTTCAAAACGAAGAATTTTTTATTTTGGCGGAGGCTTAGAGATTCGAACTCTAGGAAGCTTTCACTTCGCCGGTTTTCAAGACCGGTGCTTTAGACCACTCAGCCAAACCTCCACATTTTTATTTATACTTTGTCAATTTTTTATAAGAGTTAGCTAATCGACTTTGTTATATTAGCATATTTGTTTTCCTTTTGCAACTGTTTTTTAGAAATTTTAATTTAATATTTTTGAAAAAGTTTGTGTGTTAAAAAGATGTAAAAAAAATATGACAAACTTGAAAAATGTTGGAGCATTTATAAAAAAATGCTGCAATGTTTTTGTTTTTGGAGAGTCAACTGAGGCAACAGAACAAACCTGCTTGCAAGGCGAAAGAAAGCTAACAGAGGCAAGAGGAGGGGCGGAAAATCTTAGTGCAACTGTTTTTAATTTGAAAAACCTTTACTTGTTGAACCAAAACCGCCTTGGCGAACTGCTGTAACTTCTTTTTCATTATCTGCCTTTAAAAAGTATGTGAAAACTCCTTGACCAATTTTATCGCCACGTTTTATAACATAATCATCTTTTCCAAGGTTGATTAGGCGGAAACCTAAATTACCGTCGTTTGAAGGGTTTGAATAGTAGTCGCATTCAATAACTCCCGTTCCGTTTGCAATCATAATGTGTTTTGCACCCATCTTGCTTGTTACAAACAAGAAAAGAACTTCATTATCGTTAAAAAACGCCTTAACATTTGTCCATATAAGTTCGCTTTCGCCTGGTTTAATTGTTAAATCAATTGGACTGTAAAAATCATATCCGCAAGAATTTTTTGTTGCGCGAACAGGCATTTTGGTTTCCTTTTCGTCATATTTAACAAATTCGTCTTTAACTCTTTCAAAGCCTCTCATTGGTAATTTTTCTCCTTAATTTTTACTTAAAAAGAGTATATCATAATAAGCAAATTTAAACAAAACTTTTAAACAATGAATTAAAAGTTTTTAATATTTTTTCTTTTGTGATAAAATTAAAATAATTGAGGTGAAAATGACAGATATTGAGATTGCAAGAAACGTTAAAAAAGAAAATATTTTAAAAATTGCGAAAAAACTTTCGCTTGGCAAAAGCGATTTATTTTTATATGGAAACTACATTGCAAAAATTAAAAATTTCAAAAAGGGAAAGAAAAACGCAAAGTTAATTTTGGTTACGGCAATTAATCCAACATCAGCAGGGAACGGAAAAACAACAGTTTCAATTGG
>ENA-ORPK01000116-ORPK01000116.1-human-gut-metagenome-genome-assembly--contig:-NODE-116-length-76023-cov-5.936013_pt1 | contig 76023 bp, 59 predicted proteins | sample MGYA00242139_ERZ509068 | MGnify/ENA primary metagenome ERZ509068 (study PRJEB26280, sample SAMEA2338687) | human gut metagenome | biome: human gut; feature: human-associated habitat; material: faeces...
ATTTGAAAGGTGGCGTTAAGGCATTATCAAAACAATCACAAGGTGCTGATTGATGTATGACTAATACATACATTGCAAATGTACCAACACTTTTTAATCACAGCAACTGCTTACTGTTAAAAATATTTAATAAAAAGGGCGCAAGCAATTAGTCGGTGCATATATTTCTATTGCTGTCACTCATCACCGGCAGGCATCACCCCGACAGCGGCAAGGACGTTCTCGGGAGCATCGGGAACGTGGGGCGAAATAATGCGGCGATTGGCCGGCAGGAGGGTATTGGCGCGGTTGCCGAGATTTTTTGCAAAGCCCAGAGGACGACCTTGATATGTAAGTAGAACTATACCGCGCGGCGTATCTTCCGGCAATATCGGGGCGTTGCGCTGCAAGTACGACACGGCTTCGCGCCAGTCTATCGGTGCTTTAACAAAGGCATCACAATCAATAACTTGACTCATAGCCAAAGCGTGCGCAGGAATAACATCGCGACCCTTAATTGTGCCTACTTCCACGCCCTCAAGGATGACACGCAACCCGGCATCGGCGAGACGTGCAGCCATAGCTGCCACCGCCGGCGGAGCAGCCGTAATTATCCCTGCGGCATCGGTACTCCACGACATATCGCCGCGCACCATACGGCGTACGGCTTCCGGAACGGGCTGTGTCTTGGCAGCGCTTTTGCGTTTGAAAGACTTGGGACGACGCATATCATCATCTTGTACCGTCGGTACGCTGTCGCCGTCCTTGCGCAAAGCGGCCACAAAAAGGCCTTCGCCACGTGCAATACCCGGATAAAAATGTGTACAGGGAAACGGCATCAGTCCTTCGTCAAAACACCCCGGAGACACTCCCGGCATATTTTCCAATCCGGTGGATAGCGGCGTAGCGCCCAATTCGTCAATGACATAGCGAACATTATCCTCATCCTCGGCGGTATTAAAGGTGCACGTACTGTATATCAGCACCCCGCCGGGGCGTAAGGCATCCCACAGACCGAGTAATATGCGGCGCTGCAGCGCAGCGCAGTCGCGTACCAATGCCGGAGACCATTGGGCCACAGCGTCCCGATCTTTACGCATCATTCCTTCGCCGGAGCACGGCACATCGGCGCAAATAACATCGAAGGCATCGTGAAGCACCCCAAAGGACGCAGCATCCGCGCATGTCGCAATGATGCGTGGATCGCCCCAGCGCTGCAAATTTTCCACCAGCACGCCCGCACGCGTACGATCGTATTCGTTGGCTACCACTACCGTTCTTTCGCTGCCAAGGGCATCCGCCACGGCCGTAGTCTTGCCTCCAGGAGCGGCACACGCATCGAGTACACGCAATTTGCCGTCCGGATTTATATCCGCCTGTATCAAGGCATGGCGCAGCACCGTTGGCAGTGCCGCGCTCGAGGCGTCTTGTACATAATAAAGGCCCTGATGCAGCGACGGGTCAAAGGTAAAGCGCGGACGTCCCGACAGATATGCCAAACGCGCATTCCACGGTGCGGTATCAACAAGTTGCGGCATTCCAAGGCCGCGATGTGCGGCGATGCGCACAGACACCTCCGGCTCGCTCATCGACAACGCCTCTACAAGGGCACGCCCTTGCGGTCGAGAGAGCAACATCTGCACAAAAGCTTCGGGCAGACAACGCGGCTCAGGACTTGCCGGTGATGATGGAGCGAATGTCATTGAGCTTATTGAGCGCCTCCAAAGGCGACAAGTTATTGATATCAAGGCCTATGATTTCGTCTCGTATTTGGCTGAGCACCGGGTCGTCCAATTGGAAGAAGCTCAGCTGCATACCGCCTTCCTTCAATGGCTTGGGGGACTCGGCTCCCGTCATATCCACAGCACCGGCAGCATCACGGTTGGTCTCGAGACGGTGCAATATAGCATTGGCGCGATTGACTATCACCGACGGCATCCCGGCCAATTTTGCCACATGTATACCGAAGGAATGTTCGCTGCCGCCGCGCTCCAGCCGTCGCAGAAATACCACTTTCCCGTCAATTTCCTTGACTGACACGTGGAAATTGTGTATGCGCGGATAAGATTGTTCCAACTCGTTGAGCTCGTGGTAGTGCGTGGCAAAGAGCGTCTTGGGCCTCATGTTGTCGGGGGTGTCGTGTATGTACTCGACTATGGCTCGGGCTATCGAGATGCCGTCATAAGTGGACGTTCCACGTCCCAATTCGTCAAAGAGTATCAGCGAACGTTGGCTCAAGTTGTTGATGATGGATGCGGCTTCGTTCATCTCAACCATGAAGGTGGACTCGCCCAGCGAGATGTTGTCACTTGCACCTACACGCGTAAAAATCTTGTCAACCACACCTATACGGGCGCTGTCGGCCGCCACAAAGCAGCCTATCTGCGCCATCAGGACATTGAGCGCCGTCTGTCGCAGCAATGCCGACTTACCGGACATATTGGGCCCGGTAATCATCAAAATCTGCGCATCGTCGTTGTTCATACGCACGCTATTGGCGATATATGGCACACCTACGGGCAAGCGCCTTTCGATGACGGGATGTCGAGCCTGAACAAGGTCAAGTTCAAGGCTGTCGTCCACCACCGGGCGTGCGTAGCGGTAAGCCGTGGCCGCCGCATTGAACGACAGCAGGCAGTCCAACCGCGCCACCAGCATCGCATCGGCCTGCATAGCCGGAATATACGATGACAGCGCGGCCACCAAGTCGTTGTACAATGATGTCTCCAAGGAGGCTATGCGGTCTTGCGCACCAAGTATTTTCTCCTCGTATTCCTTGAGTTCGGGGCTTATATATCGCTCGGCATTGACAAGTGTCTGCTTGCGTATCCATTCCTGAGGCACCTTGTCACGGTGCGTATTGGTGACTTCGAAGTAGTATCCGAAGACGTTGTTAAAACCTATTTTGAGCGATGATATGCCGGTAGCTTCGACTTCACGGTCGCGTATCTGCGCCAAGTACTGCTTGCCGCCGGTGGCTATATGTCGCAATTCGTCCAAGGTGGCGTTGACACCTTCGCGTATGACGTCTCCGTTCCCCGGCTTGTTGGGGCAGTTGTCCCAAATTTCGCGTTTGATACGCGAGGCAATATCGGTGCAAGGATTGATTTGCTCGCCTATGGCACGCAACTGCGGCTGGTCGGCGCCGAGGCACAAGGCCTTGACGGGCTCGAGGGCCTCGAGTGCGGCACGCACCTGTACCACCTCGCGCGGAGTGATGCGCAGTGTGGCTATTTTGGCTACCAGTCGGCCCAGGTCGCCTATGCGGTCCAGGAAATTGCCGACAGCTTCGGCGGCCTCGCGGTCGCGGAAGAAGTATTCCACGACATCCAGGCGGTTGTTGATTTCGCGAGGGTCGCGCAACGGCATCAGTATCCACTGGTGCAGCAGACGCGCTCCCATGGGTGTGCGCGTACGATCAAGCACGTCCAGCAAGCTCATGCCTTCTTCGCTCAGCGGCGATACCAATTCGAGATTGCGCACCGTGAAACGGTCGAGACGCACATAGCGATCTTCTTCTATGCGTGCTATGGTGTTGATGTGCCCTATGTGCGTATGATTGGTAACATCGAGATAGTGCAATATGGCGCCGGCGGCGATGATACCGGCGTTCATGCGCTCAAGACCAAAGCCCTTGAGCGACGAAGTCTCAAATTGCTTGAGCAGTCGTTCCATGGCCGCATCACGCGTAAATACCCAGTCGTCAAGTTCGAAAGTCAGATAGTGTCCCGACAATTCATCGTCGAGTCGGCGCTTGAGACCGCGTTCGACCAAGACTTCCTTGGGCGCGAACTGCGCCATAAGTTTGTCGACATAGTCGGCATTGCCCTCGGCGGCAAGGAACTCTCCGGTGCTGATATCCAAAAATGCTATACCCAGGGCCTTGTCGCGCCCGTGGTGTATGGACGCCAGGAAGTTGTTGAGTTTGCCGTCCAATACATTATCACTCAGCGACACGCCCGGCGTCACCAGCTCGGTGATGCCGCGCTTGACCAGCGTCTTGGCCGTCTTGGGATCTTCGAGTTGTTCGCAAATGGCCACGCGCTTGCCCGCCCTCACCAATTTGGGCAGATAGGTATCCAAGGCATGGTGCGGGAAACCCGCCAATTCGACGTATGCCGCCGCCCCGTTGGCTCGACGGGTCAGAGTGATGCCCAAAATCTCGGAAGCGGCCAGGGCGTCATCGCTGAATGTCTCGTAGAAGTCGCCTACACGGAAAAGCATTATCGCATCGGGATGCTTGCGTTTCATCTCGATGTACTGTTTCATCAGCGGCGTCTCGGCTATTTTTTTTGCCATGGTATAATTGTATTGTTATTTTCCGGGGTACAAAAGGACGGCGCTTGTACATCCGCCCGTGGTCGTATGTTGCAAATATCCGGATTTTAGCTTTTTGCCAAGTCCGGGGGCATTCCTCGGCTTGTCGCAATCATCGACTTATCGCAAAAATTCGCGTGCTTTCTCAATGTCTCCGGCATGATCCACATCCAGGATTTTGCCCATATCGAAGGCACGAAGGCGCTGTCCGGCAGCCACAAGAGCGCGTTGGTAGTTGCGCATACGGCTGACGCCCTCATCGATGCAGCGGCGCAGGATGTCCACAGCAACGGGGCGCAATCCGTATATGCCGCCCGAGACATACCGCACGCCATCCCACGGCGCATCGCGGAAGGCGGTGATGATGCCGTCGGCTGCGGTGTCCACATATAAAGGCTTTTCGTCATCTATGTATGTGGTGACAGCCATACATCCGTCTATATCGTCAGGCGCCTCAGCAAAGGCCTGCACATAACGGGCAAAGTCTTCCTCGCGGAAAATGGTGTCTACCGTGGTAAGTATAAACCGTCCGTCGCCACCATCGGCATTGTCTTCGCCGAAAGTGCGCGATACTTCGTAGAAGCTGTGCATCGAGCTTGGCGTGGTTTTAACCACCAGCTTCAGGGGCACATCCAACTGCGGCTGCAAGGCTTCGACATACCGACGCACATCGGTCATATGCTCGTTGACGATGACGCTGATGCGTTGGGCGGCGTTGGCCATGAAAATATCTATGAGACGGCGTATCATAGGACGGCCGTCAATATCTACCAACGGCTTGGGCATTGGGACGCCTTCTTGTACCAGTCGGCTGCCTTCTCCGGCAGCTATAATTGCGTAATTCATTGATGCGTAAGATTCTGCTTTTGATATGGAATGCGCTGTCTGCCGACTGTTGCGCGTATTTGCGCCATCGTCGGCACGGCTCGCACCACCGCCGATGCGGATGGTTATTCGTCTTTGGTCAGGTCAAGCACCACATTGTCCGACCCTTTGTCATAATACTGGCGACGTAAAGGATTGCGGAGGGCCTCGGCATCATTGGCACGGGCGCGGAAGATGTCCAAGGCTGCATATATTGCATGCATCATACTCTGCGGGTCGGCCTCGCCCTTGCCGGCAATGTCGTAGGCGGTACCATGGTCAGGCGAGGTGCGTACATAAGGCAGTCCGGCGGTGAAATTGACACCATCGTCCATGGACATAGCCTTGAACGGTGCCAAACCCTGGTCGTGGTACATGGCCAGTACTGCGTCAAAGTGTGTGTATGCAGCCGTGCCGAAGAAACCGTCAGCTGCATACGGCCCGAAGGCCATAATGCGGCCTTCGCGTGCCTTAGCTATGGCCGGGGTTATGATGTCGCGCTCCTCAGCGCCCAGCAGCCCGTCGTCGCCGGCATGAGGATTGAGGGCGAGTACCGCTATACGGGGATTGTATATCGCGAAATCGCGGCGCAACGAGGCATCCAGCAGTACTATTTTTTCAAGTACGCTGTCGGTAGTGATGGCAGCAGCCACATCGGCAAGAGGCAGATGTGTCGTGGCCAAAGCCACGCGCATGCGGTCGTTGAAAAGTATCATCAGTGCTTTGACGGGCACGGGCAGGCGCTCGGGCAGGCGTTCGCGGCTACGACCGCGACGTTTCGATTTGCCATCGGCGGCCTCGGGTGCGGCCTGCGTCACAGACGTTTCCTCAGTCCCGGCAAGCGTTGTCTCGGCAGTCACGGCTTCGGCTACAATTTCCGTGCCGTTGTCTGCGGCCACTATTTCTGCCTGAGCCTCAATCGCAATGTCCGCATCGGGCTCGGACGGGGCAAATTTGTGCTCCAAGTACTCCGTATGTCCGGCAAAATGGAAGTCCTCACCTTGGATGTTATGCTTGTTGATGGGAGCAGTGACCAATACGTCCACATCTCCGGCGGCAAGGGCGGCGGTGGCGGCCTCGAGTGCTTCGAAAGCAGCACGACCGGCTGCTGCTGTACTCTCTCCCGGTTCGATGGCGAGGTTATCCGCACCTACATTGACCACGTTGACGACTCCGTCGCGCAATTGCTTGGTGTCATTGGCATGTGCAATCTGTATTTGCGACATTTGCAGTCCCTTGCGGTAGAAGGACACGGCCTTTGCATTGGCAAAAACTACCGGAGTGCATAATTCAAGTATCCGATTGTCTTCCATGGCCTTGAGGATCACCTCGAGGCCTATGCCGTTGGTGTCGCCCTGAGTGATGGCGACTCTGATTTTATTCTTCATCTTGGTATGGTGGTTGCTGTTTCTTGGCCGCCCCGGCAAGCATACCGCAGGCAGCCATAATGTCCTGTCCGCGCGAGGCGCGTATCGTGGCGGTGATACCCAAGTCGTTGAGTCCGTCGCGGAAGTTCTCCTGAACGCGTCGCGACGACGGACGCAGGCTGTCTCCGCCTATAGGATGATAGGGGATGATATTGACCCGTGCATCGGTGCCGCGCAACAGGCGTGCAAGGGCACGCATGCTTTGCGCCGTGTCGTTGACGCCGTCCCAAAGGATGTATTCCACTGACAGGCGGCGCTGATGCGCAAAGTCGTAGTCCCGCAACAGCGCCATGACTTCGCGTATAGGAAAAGCTTTTTGCACCGGCATCAGCGCTTGACGCTGCTCGGCATCGGCCGAATGGACGCTGATGGCTATATGCACCGAGGTCTTGTCAAGCAGTCGCCGCAACCCGGGGATATTGCCCACGGTGGACACGGTAATGCGTTTGGGACTCCAAGCCAAACCCCACGGGGCGGTAAGAATCTCGATGGTGTTGAGCACGGCGTCGAGGTTGTCTGTAGGTTCGCCCATGCCCATGAATACGACATTCGTAAGGTCGCGGCTCTGCGGTATGGATAGTATCTGGTTAATAATCTGCGCAGTAGTCAGATTTCCGTGGAAGCCCTGACGTCCGGTCATACAAAAAGCGCAATTCATCTTGCATCCGGCCTGCGAGGACACGCACAGGGTGGCGCGGCCGTCTTTCTCGGGAATGTACACCGACTCGACATCGCGTCCGCCACAACCGCGAAAGAGGTACTTGACCGTGCCGTCGCGCGATGCCGTGGACGCCAAGGGTTCTTCGCGTCCGACGACATACCCGGCCTGCGCCAAACGGATGCGTCCCTGCTTGGACAGATCGGTCATCTCGTCTACGGACGTGGCACGTCCTACATAGAGCCACCGCGCCATCTGCTTTCCGGCAAAACGCGGCAACCCCACGGACACGGCCACCTCGGACAACTGCTCCGGTGTCAGCCCTATCAGCGGACGGCGCACATGTTCATCGATGACGGCAGCCTCGGAATCAGAAGCCTTGGCTTCTACAGCCTCGGTGACGGCTTCGACCCGGATGTCTCGGTTAGCCGGCATCGTTTATTCACCGGGCACAACCTTGTCAAGATACCACTTGCCGCCGATGCGTTTAAACTCGAAAGTGTGTGTCACGTACGAGTCCACCCATCCACAGTCAAGGTATACCTGCGTGTACTGGATTTCGCCCCAAGCCTGATAGTACTCGTCATCGTCCTTGGCAAAGGGCCGCTTGGCCGTGAAATTGTCGGGCACAAGCAGCGAAGCATATTTCTCGCGCTGGTCGTCGGTAAGACGCACACGCGATTCCATAAATGCGGAATCCGTGGAGAATTTGCCGATGAAGGTCTTGAAGGCTTCGGGTCCCTGGTTGCAGGGAGCCTTGGCGGACATAACTTTGGCCACGGTGGCATCCACTTCGGCAGCGGTCTGTCCCTTTGCATCCATGGCGGTGCACATTAGCGCCGCAAGAGCAGCTATAAATAAAAACTTGCGCATAATCAAATTGGTTTTTATTTGATTGTTATATAACGTACTATAAATCTTTCATCATCCAACGGCACATGCCCGGCATGCAACACGTCAGAGGGTTTCGAGTATATGGAGTCCGACAAACAAGGTGACAAACACCAGTGCCAAAGTCCCGGCAGCAATAACCGAAGTAATGGCGAGGTTGCGCATATTGCCGGGCCGCAGACGGCAGCCTATGGCTGACAGCACTATGGCCACCACATCAAAGGACATCGAAGCCCATTCGCTGAACACCAGGAAGGCCCAGGCCAAGAGCGTGCATACCGCACCGCCTATGGCCATATAGCGCAACGCAGGAGACCGGAATACGGGGGCGGCCTCTGTCGCCTCGGCCTGCGGCATTTCTTCTGTCTCCGACATTACCTCAGCCTGCGGCATTTCCTCGGTAGGTGCAGCTGGTGCTTCCGGCATTTCGGTCTCGGAGGCCTGTAAGGACTCGGCCGGCGTGAGTTGGTCCACGGTCTTGGGTGTGTCGTTATCGGTAGTCATGCGTTCCTATGTTTGTTTTGTACAATTATCTGCGTTTTGTCAGATGGTCGGAAATGTCGCAACCGCGGCGGTCAAAGGGCTGCACGTAGCGGCGGCATTGGCATCCGGACGTTTTATCTTGCGAAGTTACGAAATTCTCGCCATATACGCTCCTTTCAACCCGATATTTCTTTTGCTGCAACAAAAGGAAAGTGTGTGGAAAGTGTGTTCTTGCCGCCAAATTGTATGTATCGAGGGAAGCCGTGACGGATTATGACGGACAGCAATCAGACTGTGGCGGAGGCAACGGCATTGACGATGACGCCGGCGAGGGCGAGGCCGAAGGCGGCAGTGGCAAAGACTACCGTACCGTTGGGACGCTTGGCGCCGTTGACGGTGACTTCGCTCTCGGCGAGGCGGACGTTGGGCACTTGCTGCGGCGAGTAGGCGCAGCTGAATTTGCGCTTGGGAAAGATGCCGCTGCGGCGAAAGCGTTGTCGCAAAGCACGGGCCAGCGGGTCGCCCTCTACTTTCCAAAATTCGGCAATGCGTATCTGCGTGAGGTCTGTCTTGCAGGCGGCACCCATGCTCGAGACGAGACGGGCCGAAGATGCCGTGGCATTGCATATCAGCAGGGCTTTGTCTGCAACCGAGTCGATGGCGTCGACCACCCAGTCATATGCTTCGAGGTCGAAATCAGCAGCAGTGTCGGCGGTGTATATGCCATGCACCGGCCGGACATCGATATCAGGATTTATGGAACGCAGGCGCTCGGCGGCGACATCCACTTTGGGACGTCCTATGGTCTCGGAGGTGGCTATGAGCTGGCGATTGATGTTGCCGGGCGCCACAATGTCGCTGTCCACAAGTGTTATATGGCCTACGCCACTGCGTGCCAGGGCTTCGGCGCACCACGACCCTACGCCTCCTATGCCGAAGACGATGACACGAAGGCGACCGAGCCGATCGAGGGCCGTTTGGCCCAAGAGCAGCTCGGTGCGATCGAAGTATTGAGATGTGTCTGTGTTCACTTGACAAGTACGCGGCGGCTGAAGTCGTCAACAACAACGATGTACAGACCTTTGGCAAGGTCGAGAGCATTGTCTCCGGCGTTCAGCGTACCATTGAAATATGTAATGCCGTCGATGCCGTATACTTGCACTTCGGCCTGCTCGCTAAGGCTGACAACGAGTTGACCGTTGAGACTGTATGCCGTCCAAGCGTGATAGTCGCTTTCGACGCCTACGATACCGCCACGATAGTGGGATATGGCGATATTGTCGAAGTGTGCACGGGCGCCTGCGGTCTGCACAAAGCGCACGCGGACATCTCCGCTGACATTGGCGGTGACGGTGTACTTCTTGTAGGCTTCGCCCTTGGGCAGAGTGACGGTCGCTACTGTCTTCCAGTTGTTACCGCCATCGCCGGAGCATTCCACCTTGAATTCGCATGCAGCATCGCCATCCCAAGCCTTGGCATAGAAGGTGATTTCGCCTACGCCGCCGGCAATGTCTTCGGCCGTCTCGAAGGACGAAGAAGCGCTCTTACCCAAGCGCATGTAATTTGAACCTTCATAAGCTTTCTTACTTTCGGCAAATACGCCTGCATCATGGAGGTTCCAGACGCACATTGTGCCTTTTACAGTATTCTTATTGTAGCCGCCGCTTGCTTCTGCCTCGAAGTCCTCGACGAAGTCGATGGCTTCGGTGACCTTGGCCGATACTTCAGCCTCATCGGTGGTATAAGTCTCGCCTTTGGCTGTCGTGGCGGTGGCTATGATGGAGCTGGCGAAGGTGCCGGCTTTGGTGCTGTTGACGCGGATGTATATGCGGTCTTCCTCTGGTTTGATGACGATTTTCTGCGACCATTCGGCCTTATCGGAGGACAGTTCGAACGGAGCTTTAACCTCAATAGTAATGTCGGAGGTGATGTTCTCGACCCCTACGAGTAGCTCCTCGGCCTCGGAAGGTATGCCCGGCTCGGCCACCAGCGACAACTCGCCGTCGTGCATGAAATCGATAGATGGTATCGGGGCTGCAGTGGTGACATTGATTTTACCGGAAGTCAACGTCTTGGATTTTACGTAATATGTGTAGGCCGTTTCGGGTGATAGGTCGCCGCAGATGTATTGCTCGTCTTTAGCCTTGACCGTACGCGGATAGGAAGCAACGGCATTGCCTTCGGCATCGAGTACATAAATTGTATATGTGCCGTCAGCGGCTTCGTCGCCTACGTAAGTCCAGTGTGCGATGAAGCTTTCGTCGCTAATGTCGGTAGCAGCACCCACGGGCAGTCCGGTCATGGCGTTGGCGGTCAACTTAACCGTAGTCTTGGCCGTTCCGGAAGTGAGGGTGAGCGTTCCGACTGCGACACCGGCTGCAGGTGCCGTATAATTCAGGGTGAGTATGGCGCCGTCAGTAGTCATGGACGCATCGGCGGCTATGGAGGTCGTGCCGGCGGCAAATCCGGCACCGCTGACGCTGACGCTGATGGCCTCCTTGAGGCCTTCGGCCTTGACGGTCACCGCCTTGGTGCGTGCCAAGCCTACGGCCGTAACGCCGAAGTCAACAGTACTGCCATCCGTGGGAAGCAGGAAGGCCGGGTCGGCGCTGATATTGGTAGACCAGTTTTGGCCCTTCTTGTTGCCCCAGATGTATTCGGCCAATTCGGGGTGATCGATGAAGGGGTTGCGGTTGTGCTGTGCGCCGTATACGACTTCCTGACGGTCAAGTTCCTTTTGGCTGACCGGATCTTCGCGATGCCATTTCAACAGCAGGTTGATGGCCCATGACGAGAAGGCGGGGTAGCTGTTGCCGGACAGCATCGGGGATTTCCATCCGGCGATTTTGTCATTATAGGCCGCCGCCATATAAAAATACGAGCGGGCAAAGTCACCTTTATACTGATCGTCCGGCTCGAATACCGTGCCCGAATACCCGGGGAAGGTGCAGCTGCCGAGGCGTCCGAGAGCCTTCACACTGCCGTTTGAAGGCAAGGTCGTACCATTGGCACATTCGCCGTAAGGGAAGTTGGAGCGCTGTCCGTTGACTTTCCCATCGGTAGGATAGATGTGGAAAGCCTCGCTGTACATAGGCTGAGCATCATTGAACCAGCTCTTGGGGAACGAGTGCTCGCGATTATAGCAATCACCTACCTTACTGTAATTTCCGCAAGTGGTGCCCGGTTTCCAATGTTTGGTCGAATACATATCCCAGATGGTTCCATCGGGGTACACATCAGATGTTTTGTATAGGGTGAGCAGGCCGTTGTAGCTCACAACGTCATGTGAGCCGACCTTTTTGCAGAGGGCGGAGAGCAGTGCGGCCCCCGACTTGTTTTCGCAAGTGGAGTAGTAGCCCGCCGGCTCAGCGGCGAAAGCCACGGCTGTCGACGCTAAAGCCAGCGCCAGGACAGCACCTTTTAAGTACCGTAAAATCATGATACGATTGGTTTGTTGTTTTATGTGTTTCGGTTTCTTTGTACTAATGCTCGGTTGCTCTAAGCGTATCGAATTCCGTACCCAATATGGCGTCCTCCTTTACGGCGTCCTATTGCATCTATTTTGGGTAGGCGTGAACTCTTCGGTTTTTTAGGACAATGGACTGCAAAGGTACGCAAAATCTCCGACCCGCCAAGCACTTTGCCAAAAAAATCGCGCCGGCATCGAAATAACGGCTCGTCAGGGACAGGGTGCGCCATAATCGTATACCCGCAGTGGCGCAATACATTGACAGCCATTAGACATGATGCGTTTCTCCTTTGATTTTAGATCAGTCTATACCGTTAATGATGTTAAATAGATTCTCGAACTTATCAACAACGCCATAACGAGTTGTATTTGAGGAGATTGAATTAAACAGGCATTTAGCACATTCGGTCTTGGCGAGTTCGACACCTCGCAACTCCATCTTGTCAAGCGAGCCTTTGGTTTCGGCAACAAAAAACACATGACGCACCGTGCCATCCTCAAATACTATCGCCCAGTCGGGAGCATAGTATCCTACAGGGGTGGGGATTTTGAATTTTCGTGGCAGCTTGGCAAAAATAAGGACTTCGGTAGCCGATTGTAGCGAATTGGCAAAGTCTCGTTCACCGTTGCTATCGTATGCCACGTAAGGCGTGATGTGCTTAGATAGTTCAACGACCTTATTAATATTCAATCTGCGCTCCGGCACGAAAATCGTGCTGTCATATGGGTCGGACTTGGAAGGATTGTAAGTGATATGGTCAATAATCATCGTCGCCTTTTCGTCACGAATAGCCTTAATGACATTGCGGATAAATTCTTCGGGGTTATTTTTGAATAGCAAGGCTTTCATACCAATACCCTTTAGAATCTTCACGACAGAGCGACGAGTAAGGCGGGCACCGCGGGCTATGTCGCCCACCACATCGTAAGGCACTGATGAAGTGCAAACGTCCGTAAGTTCGCGTGTCGCGGATTTAGTATTACCAAACTCCGTCACCCTCTCCTTGTCCTGCTCGCCTATCGCCATAACATACTGAAGTTTGGTAACACTAAGATTCTTTCTCAGGTTGGCGGTAGTCTTTTCTATCAATTCATCGCTATCGTAGTGAACGGTATAAACGTATTTGTGGTTAATCTCGTTCCACAACTTTTGGAAACGCTTGTCGTTAAAGTTGTCGTTAAGCTCGTTAGCCGGAGTTGTCGCAGAGACTTCATCCACCATATCCTCAATAACTTTCGGATTAAAGATGCCGGCAATAAGGTGATACACGTCTTCGGCAATAGCCTCCAACTTGGAGGGCAACGATGCAAGGACGTTTTCATCGGCATCCTTGTAGTATTGCGCTGTTAGATTTCCTGCATCTGTAATATAATCGTTCTGATAGAGATAGCCCAAAATCAACGAAGCCTCCGGCAGTGTGATTTTGCGCTTTGTGCCATCTTTGTCTTTGACTATCTTTCCAAAGAAATAATCCTGAGATGCAGCTGTTATTCGTTCGCGCAAAGCCTCGCGTGTCTCGCGTTGCAATGCCGAAGTAAAATCTGCATAACTTTCGTTGGCTACAACAGTGAGCTTGTTCACTTCATGGACATCTTCGCCGAGCAATTCCTTGTCCTGACGAATGCCATTGCGGTCCACGCAAATACGCAAGCCGCGACCCACCTCCTGACGCTTGGCGGTAGTGGAATTGCTGTGACGCAGCGTGCATATCTGAAACACATTCGGATTATCCCAGCCCTCGCGCAGTGCCGAGTGCGAGAAGATAAAGCGCGTCGGCTCCTCGAAACTCAGCAAACGTTCCTTATTTTTTAGAATAAGATCGTAGGCCGAGATGTCGTCCGATATGTCAGAGCCGCGCTTGGTGTCAGAGTTTACCGTGCGCCCTTTCTTGTCAATAGAGAAATAGCCTTTATGAGTTTCACACGGTCTGAAACGGCGCAGATATGCATCGTATGGTGTGTCAAACACTGTTATATAATTCTCGACTATACGGGCGTATTCTTCCTCAAAGATGCATTGGAATTTACCCTTGACTTCATTGCCCTCCTCGTCATATTGGCGATAGTGGCTCACCTCGTCAATGAAGAAAAGCGAGAGGCATTTGATACCACGGTTGAAAAGTTCCTTTTCCTTGGTGAGGTGTGCAATGATAGTCTGACGTATCTGCACACGTTGCATCGCCTCCTCGTTGGTATCGCCCACCACGTCGCCGCAATAGATAGTCGTCCCGTTAAGGAATGTAACATAGCCGCGACCGCGAGGATTGATCTCGGAAATTACAAAGTCCTCGTATTGTGCGAGTCCCGATACGGCAAATAGCGAATCGCCGGTGGCGAATTTCTTCACCTCACGGCGTATTGTGCCGTCGGCTCGCTTGCACTCCAATTCGATGCGTACTTCCGGCGGACATTTGGGCGACAGCACCATACTATCGATATACAAATACCCGCTCGTTCCTTTAAGGTTTTTGACCTCGAAACCCTGCACCTGTATGCGCTTGACAAGTCGCTCGCGATAAGCATCGTATGCATCGAGCGCATAAATGGTGTCATGCTTTGTCTTATGGGTAGCCGAATAATTGAGCACAAAAAGCGGATTGAACTTGGCGAGCGCAGTCTGTGTAGCCACACCCTCCATCTTCTGCGGCTCGTCCATGATAATTATCGGACGATTGGCGGCAATTACGTCTATCGGACGTCGAGACCCGAATTCGTCGCGCTTGGAGTATATAATGCGACTCTCTTTGCTGCGACCCCCCTCCTTCATCGAAGCGGCAAAAGCCTGCGTATTGATTATCATTGCCGATACGCCGCTGTCTTGCGCAAATTGGTCGAGCTGCTGAAGGTTGGAACTGTTATATACAAACCATCGTGCTTTCTTGCCATAATACTCCATAAAATGGTCCTCGAGCATACTGAAGCTCTTGGCCACACCCTCGCGGATGGCGATGCTCGGCACTACAATAATAAACTTAGACCATCCGTAGCAGCGGTTGAGCTCAAACATCGTCTTAATATATACGTATGTCTTACCGGTGCCGGTCTCCATCTCCACATCGAGGTTCACGATGCCGTGTCCGGAAGCCAACGCAGTACTCGGCGTGATTTGGTTACGAATTTGGATGTCGCGGATGTTATCAAGAAGTTGCTTCTTGTCAAGCTCCACATCTGCATTGCGGTATCCGGCTTCCTCGTCTTCGGAGAAGATATGCTTTTGAGCCGTACCAAGGTCGCGGCGATATTGCCCGGGGTCACGCATGGGCTGACCTCGAAACACTGCGATGGTGTCCTCTACGGCCTCCGTCTGGTATTGCTGTATCTTAAATTGAAATTTCATAAATTTAGGTTTTAGGGATTAGGCTTTAGGTGTTAGGTTGTTGCCTACTCTGTCAAGGCGGAAAGATATTAATGCATTGAGCATCTTTCCTATTTCCGCTATCATTGAAAACGCCAATTGCGTTGTTTCTTTTGTGAACAGATACAGTCGGTTGCAGATGAGAAGTTGCGTCTCAACTTCAAACAACGAACCCCGGGCAATAGTAAGGAATTTGACAAACTCTTTGTCCGAACCTCTGCCATGTCCTTCAGCGATATTGGATGGCATAGAAACGACAGCCCTTCTCAATTGGTCTGAAAGAGCATAAGTCTCTTCGCGAGGCAGCAACCGGACGAGGCGGTAAACCTCCTCCGTCAAATCCATAGCCTTCTGCCACACCTTAAGCCTCTTATAATCTGATGTCTGCATCTCTAAATTCTAATACCTAATACCTAACACCCTATAGGCAAAATATTTTTTGCCCATTCCGGAATTTGTTCTACATATTGTTTGCCTATTTCTCCATTGCGCAATCTGAAAACCGGCTGAGCCATGGTATTTTCCACCGAATTGTCGTAAACATAAAGACGGTCGACCTCTGTCGCGATTTCTGCACAATTTGCAATCGATTTTATATAGCGCGAAATGATTTTGGGGATAGGCACATCATGGCCTCCTTTCATCACACGTCTGGCGATACGCGCAGCGTTTATGGCAGGGTTGGTCGTTGAAATGAAGAATATCCGCACAAAATACCCGGCTCGCTTTGCACGGCGGATAAAATCAATTTTGTCGGGAGCAGACATCACGGTTTCAAAAATCAGGCTCTCGCCTTTGGCAAGGCATCTCTCTCTCCATTGTTCGCAATACAGGGCAGCCTCACGTACGGCATCGGGTGAATTCCAGTTGCCGAACCTTTCCTGCGCCACAATGTCCGGATTTATATACACTGCGTCTTCAAGCCACTCGCTCGCAAGCACTTCTGAGGTTATGGTTGTCTTGCCCGACCCGTTGGGCCCGGCAATAACAATCAGCAATGGTGCGTGTCCGTTCTTTCTCATCGTTCCTTGTCGGCTTTGGTGACGCTCCGCTTTTTCGCCTCATCGCTGGCTCGTCGAAGTTCGGCAAAAAATTTTTCGTCAGCCTTGCGGTTGGTTTCTCTTACTTTTTTTGCCGCATTCTCCATTAACTGGCGTAACTGTTCATCACTCGGTTCGCGTTGAGCATCAAAACGATACGATTGAAATTCCGCTTGTGTCATATTATATGATTGTTTAATTGAAAGAAACGGTTGGAAGTACACTATATATCTTTGAACGTATTTTTTAGAAATAAGTATGTATTTGACCTATCAAGTCACCTAATACCTAATTCCTAACACCTAAACCACATGCGTGGTTATTTTCTTCTCGGCGGAGTAGGTCTCGATGATTTGGTCGAAGTTGTCAAGGACGTTATCGTTGGCGGCGGAGGCGTCACGAATTACAAGATGCGTGGGCTGTAGCTTTGCCATTCCCTCGATGGTGGTTTCGTTGACGTCCTTGTCGAAGCAAGCCAGCAAATAGCCGTCGTCCACATTCCAAACCTCCTTGCCGGCAATCTCCTGACTCTTAATCTTAGCCGAAAGTTCGATGCCGAGGCTAAGCATCACTTGGAACAGCAGGTCCTCGTTTGTGCGATCTGCCTTGATATTGTCCACCAAGCCGTCAAGCATCGACGGATCAAATTTGTCCGGCGTATAGTACACGTCTTCCATATTCGAGGTGTCAAGCTTCAGAACTCGGAAACCGATATCGAGCGTTTCTGCGATATGATTCATTTGAGCAGACTCTATTTGAGCTTCCTTCTTTTGATCCTCTGTAAACAACATTTGTTGTACACCATTGATTGCAACCTCCGTATTGTTTGGCGTATTCGTAAGTACAGATTTATTTATGAGTTCATCCTTAATTTTTTTGCCGGCACGACGAATACGTTCTTTGCCTATTTCGCAGATGGTTTCATAACCTGCTTTGCGAGCTTCGCTCTTTTCATCGGTCACTTCGGGGAGTTGCACCATAATAAACTTGCGATGTTCACCATCCTCGGCATTAAGCTTCATTACAGAATGGGCCGTGGTCGCAGAGCCGCTAAAGAAGTCAAGGATGATTGAATCCTTATTTGTTACGAGTTCGGCGAAACACTTAACTAATGTTGACGGTTTGGGATAGTCAAAAAACATTTTCCCAAAAAGGGAGATTTGCTCATCACAGGCCGTTTTGTTGTTTCCGAAATTTTGAATAAGAGACCGCAAAACTTGTCCTCCCTGAAGATAAACTTTATGATGTAAGCTCCACCCATTCTTTGTTTGAGTGAATCTTACAGTACCGTCCTTTAACCCTGCATTCACCCGGTCTAATGACCATTGAGAATTAATGGTGATATGTTCCCCTGTAGGTGTGATAAGGTTTAGGATTATAGGACTTTGCAATCCATTGCGGACTAATGTATCCCAATAATAGCGACCATTCCCATCTTGAAGTTTGTATCTTTTCTGATACTCTTCGGATTGAGAAATCTTCCATCTATCGTCTTGTGCTGTTATGTTTTTTGTATAAATTAAAACATACTCATGATCTGTAGCTATAAACCGAGAGTCATTCCCGCCACCTTTTCTTTGTTGCCAAATAAGTTGGGCGATGAAGTTTTGAGAACCATAAATTTCATCACAGACATTCTTAAGATTTGTCTGTTCGCAATCATTCATCGAGATGAATATAACACCATCCTCGGCGAGGAAGTCACGTGCGACTTTCAGGCGAGGGTATATCATATTGAGCCAATCGGTGTGAAAGCGGCCGTTGGCTTCGGTATTGCGTACCATCGGGTCACGGGTGAGGTTGCCGTCCTCGTCACGGGCGCTATTTATAGCGTCCCTACGGTAATCCGCATAATCCTGCACGAAGTCATCGTTGTACACGAAGTCGTTGCCCGTATTGTATGGCGGGTCGATATATATCATCTTGACCTTGCCCAAATAGGTCTCGCGGAGCACTTTGAGTACATCGAGATTGTCGCCTTCGATGTAGAGATTCTCCGAATCGAAGCCGCCGGGAGTGCCGTCACGGCCTACGCTCTGCTCCCTGCAGGGGCGCAGAGTCATCGTTGTCGGCGTATTAGCCAAACGTGCCGCAGCACGCTTGTCCGGCCACGTGAACTGATAGCGCTCCTCGCCCACTTCGATAACGTCATCCGAAAGCTCCGCTTTCAGCTTCTCGAAGTCGATAGCACGCTCGACCTTCCCCTCAGTATTTTTTCGCTCGGTGACGCATTGCGGAAACATTGCGGCAATCTTCGCCACATTGCCGACCACAACATCACTGCTTTGCATGGTTAGTTTATTCATTATTTTGAGAGTCTAATTTGTTTTTAATTGCAGAAAGATTTTTGTTGATAGATTTCTGAATTTTTACCAATTCCTTCAATGAATCGGCAATTTTCGCAGAAGAATCCTTGTATAGGAGAGCTTCGGTGTTGAACTGCTCTAAAAAAAATTCTTGCGAAGATTCATACCAACCATTGTAGGTTATTTCTATTCTAAAAGAGGTATATTTATTTTTTTCGTACCAATCATTACACATTTGATCAAACATGTTAACTGGTTGTCTTTTCGGGCATTGCATTAAATAAAAATGCTTTTTAATTCCTGGAGCAAAATAAAATTTTCGCTTTTGAATATTAAGCAGTATCTGACGAATACGACCTCCTCGTTCCTCAGTAAATATCGGTAAACTTTCTATAAAATCAGTACTTATAGATATTGATATATCCTTAGCGACAGATTTGCCTACATTCTCTATTGTAATACAATATACTTTATCTACCAACTCAATACTAACCATAAGTCGTGCGCGACGATCATACCATAGATAAAAGCCTGCTAACAATGCGGATAGCGCAGTGATTAACGTGGCTAAAGACATTATGGAAATATCGCAAAGAATCATAACATGGATTTTAGTTTTTTTATTTCTGAATATAGTTCACGTTGGCGGCGAGGTTGGGCGGTGGAGCGCATTTGGCGTTCCAGCGTCTCAATCTGTCGAATGAGCTTGGCTCGTTCTTCGTCAATACGGATTTGTTCGGTGAGCGAATTATCTTGTTCAACAGAAAACTGACCGATTGCAGAAACGATGTTTTGCCAAACAGTATCGAGGTTGAGTCCGGAAAGCTCAACGGTGAGCGAGTCTATCGATTGCCAAGGAGTGCAAAACAGCTTAGTGTGATACACAACAAGCATAGCCTCGTCTTCAAAGCGGAGAAAATATATGATGCGCTGCGGAATGCTTTTGGCAAGAAGGACGACGTTCTTTTGATCAAAGTCTCGAGATTTGAGCGAGACTTCAATAACGAATATCTCTTTTATCTCTGTGCCTTCAGCTATAGCCGGTAAAGTGCGAGGTGAAATCCAGTTTACGAAGTCGAGACGTGCCACATCGCCATCGAAACCTTCGCGTTGCGATGGTGCCCAATCAAACCGCCTGTAAAGCTGCGCCTTAGGAAGCGGCCTCTTGACTTCTGTCGATAGTGGCAGTCCGAGCATCTTGATTAGTCTTTTCTATGGGCCTCGAGGAAGAATTGTTTCTGGCGCTCAATTTCTCTACGTAGCTCTTCTTCGGTAGGCATATATGTCATATATTTAGCTGCGAATAGCTGTTGGCTTTCATTGAGAACAGAATATTTAGCTATTGTCGAATCGGTATCTGTACAAAGCAGTACTCCTATTGTGGGGTTATCATCGGGCCCTTTCATTAAGTCATCGTACATTCTGACATACATGTCAAGCTGACCAATATCGGCATGCCCCATCTTATGTGTTTTTAACTCGAAAATTACAAATCGCTTCATGCGAAAGTTGTAAAATGCCAAGTCGATATAGAAGTCGTCGTTTTGTGTTGATATATGTTGTTGACGTTCTACAAAAGCAAAACCACGTCCAAGTTCAAGGATAAACTGTTCTAAATTATCAATAAGAGCTTGCTCCAACTCCGATTCAGAAAAATTGCTATCTCGCTTAAAGCCCATAAACTCAGCAACGGTCGGATTCTTGATATACTCCAATGGGTCTTTATCATTATATGGTGCAACAGCCTCCGGCAACGTAGAATGCGGATTTTCTCTTTGTTCCGCCAGCCTTCTTTCGTAATACTGAGAGCAAATATTTCGATCAAGCGTTGTTGTGCTCCACATATCTTTAGACGCGTGAGACAGATACCATAGACGAGCTTCCGGATTTGTGACAGATAATAATCTGCGAATATGTGTCCATGTAAGATTTTGCACGAGTTCGTGCAAAATCTCCATGTTAGAGAATGAAAGATAAAACTGGCGGTAATATGCCAAATTCCTTTTACCGTAACCCGGACCGTATTCGGCTTTAAGGTTTTCTGCAAGTTCGGCTATAAGGCGTGTCCCATAGCCGGCTCTGCTGTTACCCTTTTGTTCCTCTTCAACAATTCGACGTCCAATATTCCAATAAGTGGCAAGTGTAATGCTGCCAACAGCTGAATATGCCTGATGGCGGCCGGATTCAATTATTGAGCGTACATCGCCAATAAAGTCTTGTGAAAGTGGTATTATTATTTGATTGGTCGTCATATAATTAACATATTACTAAGAAACAAATTAGTTCAAAATCATCAAGTCCGCGGACTTCATTGCCGAAAAGGGCATTGGGATCGCCCTCGAGGAATTGAGTCGAGGAATATAGAACTCTCGTTTTTGCTTATCGACTTTTTCTGTGATAAAGGATGGCGAAGTGAAAATGAAGCGCAACTCCGATATATCGGAGAGCTGTTCCTTCAGCTCTTGAAAGGCATAAATAGAAAAACAAGACGCAGCAATCGAAAGACGGCTACCCTCGCGAAGCGTGGCGAGCGTATCCTCTTTCAAAGTCTTATTTACGTTGTCTATTATTTCCATATAAAAAAATAAAACTCCGACATAGCGGATAAGGCCAAGTCTTTCTAACTATGCTCTCTTTGCCACTGCAAAGAACGTCTATACGTCGGAGATTCAAAAACCTTTTACTGCAAAACGCCGTTATGTCGTATGTTTATTTGGCCGCTACATCAGACACTTCGCAATCGCAAAATTACGAAAAATCTTTGAGAATTCGGCATGCACCGCAATGTTTAGCGGTCATAAGTCCGAACGATTCCGCTACGAAGTGCAACGGCAAAAGCATCACTCTCCGGATGGGTCGATTTGCACTTTCAGACCAAGAAAGTACCGGCCATACACATTATGGCGTTGGAGACAACCCGAGCGCCGAAAACGCCCGAACCGTATCGCATCATCTCATTTCCAATAATCTTCGTCCTCCTCGTCCGAATAATCGTCGTCAAAATAGATCTCATCATCAATTCCATCAAATACTGCCTCGCCGGTATTGGTTTGGTAGTCGTAATCGACATACATATCATGCTCCGGGTCGCCGTTATACGCATCGCGGTCGTCGTAATTGTCCATAGTCATATTTTAATATTGCTATACTTATGTGTTGTCCAAGGCAAGATGGTTCGTGCCTATCGAATATGATATTGATGCAAATTTAATGTTTAATTCCAAGATAACTTAATCCGAAGATATATTGTTTGTTAAACTATCCGAAAATTAGATTCGGCTCGTGTTTTTCGGCTAAAATCGGGAATGGAGAGCGAATTACGGAAATTTTTCTTTGATAATTGGAGGGGAAGTCGTAACTTTGCGGCGCAAACAGGTGCACGGCCATCGGCCGTGCTTAAAAGGGAATCGGGTGTGAATCCCGAACAGTCCCGCTGCTGTGAGCCTCACGCCACTGTGCGTCAGCACATTGGCACGACCTCGGGCATACGTCACTATATCGCTGCAGGCGGTACGGGAAGGCGTCCGAAGCCGGTCGGAGGCGAGTCAGAAGACCTGCCTGAGAGCAAAATGCCGATGCTCTGCCAAGGGCGTTATAGCGACGCCGGCTTGCGAGGACGAGCTCAGAGTCTCATCAGACCCGAAATTCCTGCCGGGAATATGGGCGCATTGCGCGCCGCGCGTTCCGGAGGATGCGGCAACAGCATCTGCGACATGTTTCACCCACGCCCTTGTCCGCCACTGCGGAAGGAGTACAACACATTCGTCAGATGCCACAAACATCTAAGACATTTTTGAAAGAACACCGCGTATGCCGCCGAGTATGCGTGGCGGCCGTCCTCGCATTTGCAGCCGCCACCGCCGTGTATGCACAACCCCCCGAAGGGGCTTCATCGGTCTTGGCCGAGCGCGACAGCGCCGCCACCATTGCACGCTCGATGGCATGGAGCGACAGCATCCAGTCGCTGCACGAGCTGATAGTGACCACGCGCCGCCCGTGGGAACCCACCGAGATTATTCCGGTGCAGACCCTTGCCGGCGAGGAGTTGCGCCGTCTGTCCAGCAATAGCGTGGCCGACGCCTTGCGCTATTTCTCGGGCGTACAGGTCAAGGATTACGGAGGCGTTGGCGGCATAAAGACCGTCAACATCCGCTCGATGGGCACCAATCATACCGGCGTAGTGTACGATGGCGTAGCCTTGGGCAATGCCCAAAACGGGCAGATAGATCTCGGGCAGTTCTCGCTGGATAATATGGAGGCGCTGTCGCTGTACAACGGACAAAAAAGTCAGATACTGCAGCCGGCACGCGACTTCGGCAACGCCGGTACAATATATATGCGCACCGCCGTGCCACAATTTAAGGGCGACGAGACATACCACGCCCGCGCGGCAGTACGCACCGGCAGTTTTGACCTCATCAATCCCTCGGCGTTGGTTCAGCTCAAGTTGTCTCGCCGCGTAAGCGCCTCGCTCAGTGCCGAATGGCTCAATTCGTCCGGTAAATACAAATTCCGCTATCGCCGTGTCAATCCCGCCGGCGAAGTAGCCTATGACACCACGGCCACGCGCCAAAACGGCGACATCAACGCCACGCGCCTCGAGGCTTCGGTCTTCGGCAAGACATCGCACGGCAATTGGATGGCCAAGGCCTACAACTATAATAGCGAACGAGGCATACCCGGTGCCATAGTCAACAACGTATGGCGGCGCGGCGAACGCATTTGGGACACCAACAGCTTTATCCAAGGACATTGGCGTGCCACCTACGGGCGCTGGACCACTTTGGCCAATGCCAAGTATGCTTTCTACCGCACGCATTACGTCAACAACGACGACAAGCAAATCAAGGTGGACAACCTCTACCGCCAGCGTGAGGTCTACGTGTCCACAGCCAACCAATACGACATCATTCCCGGCAAATGGGAAGTGTCGGCCAGCTATGATTTCATGTTCAACAGCCTCGATGCAGATGTATACGACTTTGTACGCCCCAAGCGCTATTCCAATCTGTTGTCCGCCGCCACTGCCATCACACTCGGCCGCTTCAAGGGTCAGGCCTCAGCCTTGGCCACTTTTGTCCGCGACATGCTCGAAGAGGTTCAGGACCCGCCTACGAAGCACGTTTTCACTCCGGCCGTGTACGCTTCATATGCCTTTGTAGATTGTAAAACCGAGCGCGGTTCCGATATGCTGTCTCTGCGTGCATTCTACAAGCGTTCATTCCGTATGCCCACTTTCAACGACCTATATTACGCCGATATGGGCAACTCCAAGCTTAATCCCGAGCGCGTCACCCAGTACAACGTCGGCATCGTGTACGACCATGTACGCCGCCACTCGCTGCTATCGTCCATCAAATTCAGTGCCGACGGATATTACAACAAGGTACACGATAAGATTGTGGCCTACCCCAAGGGACAGCAATTCCGTTGGACGATGCTCAATCTGGGACTTGTGGACATCCGCGGTGTCGATATCAGCGCCGCCGCCACCGTTACCCCGCGCCGCGATATGGACATCACCCTGCGCCTGCAATACACTTGGCAACGCGCTATAGACATTACCAATCCCGAGGACAACTACTATCGTGACCAAATCCCATACATACCGCACCACAGCGGAAGTGCCATAGCCAACATTGCATGGCGGCGCTGGAACCTCAACTACAGTTTCATATACGTAGGCGAGCGCTACAACCAGCAGGAAAACATCCGCTACAACTACACACAGCCCTGGTACACCAGCGATGTATCGCTGACGCGCGACTTCACCCTCGGCAAAGTCGGCCTTCGCGCCACCGTCGAAGTCAACAACCTGTTGTCCCAGGACTACGATGTTATCATCAACTACCCCATGCCCAAGCGCAACTACCGTTTTACCCTAACCGTAACGATATGACAAATCGCGACATGGACACAAAGACGATGATACCACGTGCCGCCTCTGCGGTACGCAACTGCGGCTATAATGACACAATAATATATAGACCTATGATTCATCCCCATACGTCATTCCGACTAACGGGATGTATGATTTGTTTTCTGCTACTCATGCTATGTGCCACGAGCTGTCGAGAGGACGAGCTCGTGGTGCCGGCAGAGTATGACCCCGTACCGGCGGCGCCGGACAGCGAGGGCCGTATACGAGGGATGTACCTGCTCAACGAAGGCAATATGGGCAGCAACAAATGCACTCTCGACTATCTGGACTACGTCACCGGGCTGTATGCCCGCAATATATACCCCGAGCGAAATCCCAATGTCATCAAGGAACTCGGCGACGTCGGCAACGACATCGCCATCTACGGCAGCAAACTATATCTCGTGGTCAATTGCAGCCATAAAGTCGAAGTCCTGGATGCAAAGACGGCAGTCCGCATCGGCAAAATAGACATTCCCAACTGTCGATACATCAAGTTTCACCGCGGCAAGGCATACGTCAGCAGCTATGTAGGCCCGGTACTTATCGACCCCGATGCGCCCAAAGGCGCGGTCTACGAGGTGGACACCACGACACTCAAAGTCACTCGCCGCTGCATCGTCGGATACCAGCCCGAAGAAATGGAGATTATCGACGACTATATGTACGTCGCCAATAGCGGCGGATACCGAGTGCCTAATTACGACAACACCGTATCCGTAATCCAGTTGATAGATTTCAAACAGGTGCGTCAGATACCCGTGGCCATCAACCTGCACCGCATACGCAAAGACAAATACGATCGGCTATGGGTGACCTCGCGCGGCGATTACAATAGTGTGCCGCCCCGATTATACTATCTGGAACGAGACGAAGGCTCGGGCGAAATGCGCTTGGCCGGGTGTCTGGACATCGCCGTGAGCGATATGGCCATACGCGATGACAGCATGTACTACATAGGTGTCGCGTGGAGCAACTTCACCGGCACCAATACCATATCTTACGGTATCGTCAATGTTCGCGACCGACAGCGTGTGGCCGAGAACTTCATCACCGACGGCACCGAGCAGAACATCAAAATGCCCTACGGCATCACCATCCACCCAGTCACCGGCGACATCTACGTCACCGATGCCAAAAATTACGTATCCTCGGGCACGCTCTATTGCTTAAGCCCCGACGGCAAACGCCAATGGAGCGTCCGTACCGGCGACATTCCGGCTCATATCTGCTTTTACGAGAACCGCTGATGAGAAGATCACACAAAGGCATATTATATATAATGTCGGCCGCGACGGCCCTGACAATCACAGGCTGTAACGGCGGCGACACGCCCATCGTCAGTCTCGGACTGGACGACTACTACCGTGTGGCACGTATGACCAAGCTCGACCTTGACCCGGCACTCACCGGACAGGACTACCGCTGGACCATCACGCGCCCCGACGGCACCGACAGCATCATCGAGGGACAACGACGTCTGGTATTCCTCACCGCCGAAGAAGGACGCTACACGCTGCGCTTCGACATCGAAGACCCTTCCGTTCCCATGAGCCATACGATGACCGTGGACGTGCTTCACGAAGAAGTTGAATTCAGCCCCTACATAGCCACCGTGACCGAGTACTGCCCCGCCCCGGGACAATTTGTCAACGATATGCCGCGCTACGATGAAGGCGATACCGCCGAGGACATGGCGCGTAAGGCCGGCGAGTGCATCAGCGGCACCAACGACGTGATGATTTCGCTCGGCGCATACGGCGGCTACGTGACCTTTGCCTTTGACCATACCGTAGTCAATCTCCCCGGCAACGATTTCCGCATCTGGGGCAACTGCTTCTACGAAGCCACCCATCCCGAAGACCGCGGCGGCAGCGCCGAGCCGGGCATAGTAATGGTGAGCTACGACGCCAATTGCAACGGCATCGCCGATGACCCATGGTACGAGCTGGCCGGCAGCGAGTACTATTCGTCCAAAACACTCCACAACTACACTATTACTTACAGCCGGCCCGACCCCAATGCCGAGCCGGTAGAAGACGGCGCACTCGACAATCTGTACTACATCCCGTGGAAAGACAATACCGGCGCAACGGGATACATCGCCCACAACATATTCCACAACGGCGAGTACTGGCCCAAATGGATACCGCAACAGGCACTTACGTTCCACGGCAGCTGCTTGGCTCCCAACGCCATCGACCGCAGCGGTGTCGGCACCTACTACATCCTGTACAGCTACGACTGGGGCTATGTAGACAATCATCCCAACGACTATCCCGAACTGAACAGTTTTGACATCTCCAACGCCGTAGACGCCGAAGGACGTCCCGTCAAACTGCCGGGAGCCGACTGGATACGCGTATACACCGCCGTCAACCAATACTGCGGATGGCTGGGTGAGACTTCCACCGAACTCAGTCGTGCCGCCGATCTTCACGTCATAGCAACAATGGTTCCTACCGCCGTTCGTCGGCGCTGAAACACACACCAATCTCGATCTTCGAACACATCCCGAATCGTATTATCTATTTATTCACCTATAGCTGATTTATATGTTTAAGCATCTACTCCTTACAGCAATTTGCGCTACTGCATTGTCGTGCGGAGCAACTACCCTTGATTTTGGGAAAATCACCCATTGGGTCGGCGAGGGCGATGCACGTGCCGCAATTGTTATGCTCTTCGACGGTCAAAAGTCCGCACAAGTATGGGGCTTCCGCTGGGACAGCTCCACGTCCAAGCCCTCCGGAGCCGATATGGTGAAAGCTATAGCCGGAGCCTCCACCGACTTTGACGCAATGATCCAATGGACCAACTTCGGCTATACTCTCTCCGGCGCCGGCTTCAGCTTTGACCACGCGGTGATGAACTACCTGCGCTACGACTTCGAAGGTGCCGTCGATGACGGCAACATCTCCTTCGGCTACTATACACCCAACACGGGTATGGGTCAGACGGGCGCCCCCGGCGCTGCCACACAGGAAATATGCAACCGCGCCATCGAAGAAGCCAGGAAGACACACATCATCGAACATCCCCTGAGCCACCGCGAGTACGGATATAGCGCCTACGACTACGACCACTGGCAGTTGGATGCCAATGCACCCCAAAACATACTATGGCGTGCCGGATGGTACAAAGGATACTGGAGCTACTGGGTGGGAGACAAAACCCTTGACGAAATGGGCTACTCCGGTCTGGGAATGTCTTCTGTCGAGCTGCAGGACGGGGCGGTCAACGGCTGGGCCTACTACAACTTCCAAGACGATGATTACGGATCGACAGAAATCGACTGGAACGTTGAATTGGACTACGACCACCTAAGCGTCAATGCCATACAGGAGCTGAAACCGGTGATAGAAAACTCCGATGATGCGGTCGCGACAGTATATACACTCTCCGGCGTATGCTTGGGCCGATATGCCGACCGCCGCGACAACCTCCCCGCCGGCATATACATCGTGCGTACGTCCTCGGGCGCTGCATACAAGGTGCGTCTCTAAACAAAAACGCACACACATCTTAAAATAACATCATATTATGGACCCGGTTTTGGGTATGAATCTGAATCATACTCAGGCCAATCACTAAAACAAATTTCAAACCTTTATGAATTACAAATCATTACTCATCGGAGCATTAGGCTGCTTCATTGCGCTGACAGCCAATGCCCGCGACATCGAGGTAGACGGCTTGTACTACTCGACCAAGAGCGATGGCACCGCCACGGTGCGCGCCCCTCTGTCATCCGAGACAAAGCCCTCGGGCGACATCGTAATTCCGGCATCTATCACCTATGACGGCAAAGACTACAAGGTGACCGGCATCGATGACAACGCATTCGCCTATGGTTATCAAATCACCGGCCTCGAAATTGAGGAAGGCATCGAGACCATCGGCAAAAACGCCTTCTTCAACTGCTCGGGATTGACCGAACTGTCGTTCCCGGCATCAGTAACAGAGATTGGTGATTATGCGTTCAACTCGTGTACAAAAGTGACTTACATCGACTTCCCTACCGGTCTTAAGGTCGCAGGCCCGATATTCCAATCGTGCATCAATCTTACAAATGTAAGATTCAACTGGAAGTGCGTCGTAACCGAACTCAACGGCACCTTCCAAGACTGCCGCGTACTTCCGCGCATATCCATCCCATCAACTGTCGTTTCAATCGGAGACAACACATTCGACGGCTGCAAAAGCCTTGCAGAAGTCAGCTTCTCAGGCAGCAACCTGAAGACTATCGGCGACTGGGCTTTCAACGGCAACAAGTTCACGACTCTTGAAATACCCGAAGGCGTCGAAGAAATCGGCGATATGGCTCTCGGCGCAATGAACGGCGACTGGAACACCAACAAGACAATGACGTCTGTCATACTGCCTTCGACACTGAAAAAAATAGCTTACAATGCCTTCAATAACTGCGGCGCCCTGACCGACCTGACCATCAAGCCCGCCGACGAACCCCTGAAGATTGTCAGCTTTAGCGACTACTACGTTAAGATGTTCCTCTCGTGTCCGGAAGACCTGTCTTCAACGACCTGCCCGCTGAAGACCCTTGTACTGGGTCGTCAGCTTGTAACGGAGTCATCCGGCACCGATATCACCGACGATGTCTTTTCGGTAAAGAGCGCTTTGGAAGACCTGTTCTTCTGCGGCAGCGTCACAAAGACTCCAAACATCTCCAATGCAAGCAACGTAAAGTATATTACCGTTGCCACTACAGCCATACCCACTGCCGGGAACTTCAATGACGGCATCAAGGCTACGGCATTGGTGACAGTTCCTGCCGGCGGTCGCGAAGCATATTCGGCTGTCGACGGCTGGAAAGACTTCACATCGCTCGCCAATCCTTCCGGCGTCGAACTCTCCATCGCGGATCTCACCCCTGACGCCAACGGCGTGTACGCCATCGGCCTGAAAAAATCCTACGCATTGACAGCCACAATCAACGATGAGGATACCTCCGCCAAAAACCTGACATACACGGCAGGTGTCAACAGCGTCTTGAGCTATAGCACTTATAACGGCAAAGTCACCTCCGGGACCAAGGGCGACGCATACATCTACGTCGAAAGTAGCGAGAACCCTGCCGTACGCGGCGTCCTCGTAGCCAAAGTAGCTCCTATCAAACCCGTGACCTCCATCACCCTCGATGGCGTCGTTGACGGCGTACTGCGCGTACCCTACAACTCGATGATTGCCGCCAACCCCGTCATCGAGCCTGCCGATGCCGACCTCACCGACTTTACAATCTCCATCGAAGACCCCACCATGTGCACCATCTATGCAGCCAAGGCCTTCAACCCCACTCGCAACTTCTACGAGCTGACGACCTTCAAGCTCGGCGAAACCAACGTCACCTACACCGCAGCCGATGGCAGCGGCACACAACTCACCTTCAAACTCGTTGTCGAAGACCGCGACCGCGAAACTCCCATCGACTACACCAAGGGTATGTTCTGGCTCAACGAGGAGTGGTTCGGCCACTGCAGCGGCTCTATCAACTTCGTGGGCGATGACTACACCTTCACCGGCAAAGTTTACGAGCGCGAGAATCCCTTCCAAGCCTTCGGCGCAACTTCGCAATTTGCTACCGTATATGCCGACCGCCTCGTCGTAATGTCCAAGCAGCCCCGTGACGGCGGCGATCTCCGCGGCACTTCGGCCGGCGGCGGCCGCGTCGTAATTGCTGACGCCAAGACCCTCAAGAAAATCGCCGCTTTCGACGAAATCGGCGGTGACGGACGTGCCGCTTGCGGCGTAGGTCCCGACAAATTCTACCTGACACACAACGCCGGCGTGCGCGTATGCCGTGCTCAGGGTGACACATACGTCCTCGATGCTGCCGACATCGCCGGTATCGGCGGAGGCACCAACCTCTATGCCAATCAGATGGGCGACATCATTGCCGCAGGCAAATATGCCTTCGTTGTACAGCAGGGCAAGGGCCTCCACGTAATTGACACAGCCTCTGACACCTACGTCAAGACCATCGAAGAGTCCAACGCTCAAGGCGTAGTCCTCGCTGCCGATGGCAACGTATGGTTCATGGCCACAAAGAAACTCTACTGCATCGACCCGCAGACTGCCGATGTACTCAAGGAAGTCGCTATCAACCAAAGCGTAGCCTGCCAATGGGGCTCGTGGCGTCACACCAACTTCCTGGCTGCCAAGAAAAAGAACGTTCTATACTGGATGGACGGCGGCTCATGGTCCGGCTCGGGCAAGATCTACGCCTGGGATATGACCGGCGACGTACCCACCGAACCGCTCTTTACCCTCGGTAAACGCGAAGGTATGAACGGCAGCACTCAGAGCCAATACGGCACTATCGGCTATGACGATGTCAACGACCGTCTGATGCTGGCCACCACTCACGGAGCATCTTCCAACTACCGTTACAACTGGTACTACTTCGTAAACGGCACCACCGGCGAAGAGCTTAAGAGCTACGCTCTGACCCCGTACTACTGGTTCCCCGCTATGCCCGTCAACCCCGACCGCGCCGAAGTAGTCAGCGATATCGATAAGATTGACCTTGACAACTACAACGATCCCAAGACCGTTGACCTGACCGACCACTTCACCGATGCCGATGACGTCGACTCCGAAATCTCGCTGTCCATCGTTCCGGCCAATGACACTCAGCTCGAAGACATCGCCGATGTCACCATCGAAGGCAAACAACTCACCATCACCCCCAAGACCTTCGGTGATGCTCCCCTGCGTCTGCGCTCGGTATCGCGCGGCCACGTAGCTTACCACGACATCGCAATCAAGATTGCCAAGGTAGGCGTGGACGACGTTGCCGTTGATACCAACGACTCGGCAGTCGAGTACTTCAACCTGCAAGGTGTACGCGTCGATGCAGACAACCTGACCCCCGGCATCTACGTACGCCGCCAGGGCAATAAGGCCGTTAAAGTCATCATCAAGTAACACCAGCAACACACTAATCCGAATGACCTTCAGACATTTATTGTCTGCCTCAATCCTTACAGCCACTGTCGCCGCACTATCGGCGACAGCGGCTGCCGAGGATTTGGACGGCGGATTTTTCATCCTCAACGAAGACTGGTACGGACATCAGAATTCCACCATCAACTACCTGCGTCCGGACGACCCTGACGGAGTATACTGGGATTACCGTGTATTCCAAAGCCGCAATCCGGGCAAGGAACTCGGATGCACCGCCCAGCACGGCATCGCTTGGGGCGGACGCCTGTATCTCATAGCCAAACAAGAAAAGGACCCCGGAGCATCTATCGTCGGCGCACGTATCACCGTGTGCGATGCCAAGACAATGGAGTGCTTAGCCCAGCTCACCGAGATTGACCCCTCGGGCAAGCGTTGCGACGGACGCGGCGCTTGCGGCGTATCGCTCGAAAAGGTGTACATATCCTCGTCCAACGGCATTTGGATTTTCGATACTCGAAGCCTGACGATCACCGGGCAGATACCCGGCACGGAGAACCCCAACGGCACCGGCGGAGCCACTACGGACCCCTCGGGAGCTCTTTACAAAGGACAATGCGGAACTATGGTGCCGGCTGACGGCCTCGTATTTGCCGCACACCAGCAGTCCGGACTTCTGATAATAGACCCGAACACGGATAGAGTCATCAAGACAATATCGATGGATGTCGTCCAAGACGGCGCCGGCATAGGCTCGATAGTCAAGGATCGCACCGGCATCCTGTGGATTTCGACAGACAAGAACATCCGCGGCACCGGCAATCCGCTGCGCAAGCTGGTACGTCTCAATCCCAAGACGCTGGAGTATACCATCGTCACCCTCCCCGATGACGTACTGCCGCCAAATAACTCATGGTACGCATGGACGCCCGATGCCTTTTGCGCAAGTGCCGGGCAGGACTACCTATATTGGCGCGCCAACGCCGGCAAAGGCCAAGCGGCATGGTTCAACGGCGTATACCTGTATCGCTTCAACACCGTCACCCGTAAGGCCGAGGTCATACGCAACTTCAAAGAAGAAGGAGCCGGATGGAGCATCTACGGATGTTCGCTGCGCGTGCATCCCGTCACGGACGAAATATATATGTCACTGTATCAGGGCAACCAAAAGACAACGTACATCACGCGTCGCTGCGATGCCGATGGCAATACCATAAAGGATTACCCGATGATAGCCAACTATTGGTTTCCCTCGCTGCCGATATTCACCGAGGATGACCCCTATCCGCTGTCTGTAAGCGACATCACTATTGACGACACCACCTCGGCGCCCATTGAGTACTACAACTTCCAAGGCATACGCGTGGCCTCTGAAGACGGCACATCACTCCCCGCAGGCGTGTACATCCGCCGCCAAGGCACACATACATCAAAGATTCTCGTCCGCTAAGCGCATACAGTATTTTATTCGCTTGTCATCATTTTCGTAATGGCGTTCTCGTTTGTGTACGCCATTACGTTTATTTTTCCCAAAGGACATTCAGGAATGTCATATAAGAGAAATTTTGTTATCTTTGCAGTATCCTTGCGCAACTTCATCAGCGCATACACAAGTCAAATCCACAAGCACACAAGCAATTATGAGAGACTATAAGCTGGGGTTCATTTCAAACGAAAACATTTTCAACCATGTTAAAACCACGGTTGAAAGCTATCGCAGGGAGATAACCCTTGACCAGTTTAACCACAACATAGTAGACCCGATAAAGCTCACTTTTGACTCAAAGATTTATGGGAAGAGCTTACATCAAGCAATCGAGGATGAATGCTTCAGACAGATTGATAAGAGCAACACTAATAACATCGGCTATTTCCACCAAAATCTATTTAAGTATGCCGGCAATGGATGGTCTGTTCCAAAGCAAGGCTTTGATGTAGAAAATAAAGAATTGCATATTTTTGCCGAGTTAAAGAATAAACATAATACGATGAACTCCGCTTCTTCGCAAAAGACATACATGAAGATGCAGGCAAAATTACTTGATGACGATGAGGCCACGTGTTATCTTGTCGAAGTGATTTCTAAATGCTCTCGCGATGATGTATGGAGAATATCTCTTGATAACCAACAGCGTGCGCATAAGCATATCAGAAGGATATCTATGGACAAGTTCTACGAACTAGTCTTTGGCGACTCACAGGCATTCTATAACCTGTGTATGTTATTGCCCTCTATAATTGAGGATGTAGTGGGTGACAATAAGAATCTTATGTATAAAAACACTGTTTACACGGAACTGTCAAAAACGCATAAAGATTTGCTTACATCATTATACCTGCTTGCATTCAGAACCTACGAAGGATTCCAAGTTTTACAATAAATAACTGTATTTATGCAATTAACAGACGAGTTGTCTTTAAACGTATTTGCGGATATATTAGGCGTGTCTCGTGCTACTGTTGAGTCTTGGATACGAACAAGGAAGTATACAGCACACTACTCATCAAACGGACACAAGTGTTTTTACGTAAAGGACATATGCAATGTGCCCGAAATTGAGTCAATGTTAAAGACGAAATGGTATCGGGAACTTGATTCTACACCATTGCGAGAATATACTTCAGTTGAACTTTTCGCCGGAGCAGGAGGCTTAGCGTTAGGCCTGGAAAAAGCCGGGTTTAAGCATATCCTATTAAACGAATACGACCATAACGCATGTGAAACATTGCGGACAAATCGCCCACAATGGAATGTTGTAGAAAGTGATATACATGACCTTGATTTTAGGTCTTATACCGGGGAGGTTGACTTCCTTTCCGGAGGATTTCCTTGTCAAGCATTTTCTTATGCGGGGAAACGCTTAGGATTTGAAGAAACGCGTGGTACATTGTTCTTTGAACTTGCAAGAGCTGTAAAAGAGATAGAACCTAAGGTTTTTATGTGTGAAAACGTTAGGGGACTTGTAGAACATGATGGAGGACGTACATTGCAGACTATCCGCAATGTAATTTCAGACTTGGGATACAAGCTAATTGAGCCACGTGTCCTTCATGCCATTCAATACAACGTTCCTCAGAAAAGAGAAAGGCTAATACTTATCGCTGTGCGTAACGACATTATGCCATATGTGCATTATTGTTGGCCCGATGTCTGTGATTATGTGCCAACACTTCGCGATGCATTTTACAAAGGCCGTTTATATAAAACAGATGTTCCTTTGTCGTCAGGACAGCTATATCCTGAGTCAAAACGTATAGTTATGGAGAAAGTGCCGGAAGGAGGCGATTGGCGTAATTTGCCTGAGGACGTGGCACGTCAATATATGAAAGGAAGCTATTTGTTGGGCGGAGGGAAAACTGGTATGGCTAGACGTCTTTCGATGGACGAACCATCTCTCACCCTGACGTGTGCCCCGGCGCAGAAACAAACCGAACGCTGTCATCCGTATGAGACGAGACCTCTGACAGTTCGTGAATACGCAAGAATACAAACCTTTCCTGATGATTGGTCCTTTGCAGGGCCATTGTCAGCACAGTATAAACAAATAGGCAATGCAGTCCCCGTTAACTTAGCTTGGGCTGTGGGGCGTTCGCTTATACGGCTTTTTAATGAGATAACAGAAAGTGGACTTATGGAGGAGCGACCCAAGGTAAATAAGATTAGACATAATTACAGACTTGATGGCATTTTTGATGGCATAGTCTGCGAAAAAGGGGATGAATACAAATCGTAAAGATGTCCGGGCAACCATAGAAGACTAATCTCTACGCATATCAATTACGACATAAACTTTTCACTGAATTATTCCTTGGGGGCGACGTAGACATAGGCGCCGAGGTCGGGGGCAGCACCGGCTGTGGCCTGTCGCGGCAGTCCGTAGGCGTCGCGTGCGGCGGCCGGCAGCATCAGCGAGGCATCACCCGCACCGATGGCCGGCGATTCGGGCTTCAGGCGGTAGTCAAAGATGTAATCCTCTCGCACGGTGTAATAGAGAGGATCTTTGTCCCATAGGCAGGCTATGAAGTTGGCATCGTCGCTACCATTCTCTTTGATCAAGACGCGACGCAAGAATACCTTGGTGCCGGTCAAGTCGCCGTGAGAGAGCATGGAGCCGTTGCCGTAAAGAATACTGTTAGTGATATCGGCTGCCGTGTACGGAAGTTTGGAGCTGTCATCATTGTCGGCATTGAGATGCTCGAAGGCCAGCGCCGGACCATATATAGCACTGAATAAGTAGTAGTTGGCAAAGGTACAATGGTTGAATACGTGTTGCCCGCCGTGCAGCAGCACCAGACCGTTGGAAGCCTCGGCAAATTCGCAGCCTATGGCGGTAATGTTGGCGTGGTACGCTTCGAGGACACGGTCGCCGGAGTTGCGCAGCCGACTGTTGACAATGGTCAGCATCGGAGTGTCGCCATCGTTGCGCGGCGAGCTGCCGCCATTGACGATAACCCCGTAGTCGGTGTTGCGTATACATGTGTGGCTAATAACATTGGCACGCGATGAGGGCGCAAACTGCACGCCGCGCCACTGCCGCGACATGAGGTCGAAGGTGATGTCGGTGATGACATTGCCGGTGCGGTCGCCGGCGATATTGACGGGATTGTCGACCGTGCCTTGGCTCAACAGGGTGCCGCGCACTATCAGCGACGCACCGTCATGGAAACGCAAGTCGGTACCCGGTTCAAGAGTAAGCGTCGCCCCTTCGGCCACTACCAGCGAGTCATACACCTGATAGGGGCGTCCGGCGGTAAGTCGGGTGTCGCTGTTGTAGGTGACAGCACGCAGACGCTTGACATCCTGACCGGTCGCATTGAGCACCACGGTAGAGCGCACGCCGTTGACGGTGAAGCAGAGGTCGGCATTGACATCTTGGGGTTGATCCTGGTCGCGTACCGGCAGGGTGGCCTCAACCATCACGAATATCGAGTCTTTGGCACGCACTTCGATGCCTTGGAAGGTCTCGCCGCTGGCGCCGTCAACATTTATGCGAAAATCCCGAGCCCCCTCGCCTTCGAGATGTATATCGCTGATAAGCATACCTTTGCTATGGCGATTGTATACCGTCAGGCGGTGCGTCATTGTCACCTCATCCGTAAAGACTACGCCCATCTTGAGCGTATCGGTGGAAAAAGCCGGCTGGTCTGCCGCCGAAGTCGAAATGCCGTCCTCGATGCAGGCGTTGAGGCCTATCATGGCGGCTATCACTGCTATGGTGTATAGGATGTGTCGTTGCATAAGTCCGTGGTGTGCAAGGCATGTATGCCTCTATATAATAACGGCTCAATGGCGCGTTTATTGTCCTGCACGATCAGGCACGAACTCAGCGGCGCGGAACTATGATGTACCGAACTCCATCGGCATAACAGCCGTTTTGATATGGCTGGTATGTAACGATGATGCCGCTGCGTGTATATACCGGGCGCGGATACCACTTGTCTTCGAGTCTCTCAGCCCCGAAAGGCAACGACCATGAGGGATCGTCCAGATCACGGACGTCCGCCGGTATACCGTCAGGGAATATGTCACGGATGCCTAAGAGCTTTCCGGAAGCAACATCCATAGTCAGGTACAGGCGCATATTCACCGGGTGTGCGCCGCCCGTGTAATACTCGCAGAATATCATCACAGTCAACAGTTTGCCATCGTCGCTACGCCATACAGGAGCCATCTCCAGATGCAGCGAGGCACGGGGACTGCTGTTGGCGCGGTCAAAGCATCGTTTGATCGACCCGAAAGCGTCGGCGGCATCCTCGGCAGGCATCGCCGACTCTATGCCATCGGACGGAACGCCCGAATATGCGTACACCGGCATCTGTGCCTCGGCAAAGAGGTTGGCGATATTCATCCCGAAGACTTCGAAAAGCCGCGCCATGTGCAATGCCCCGGAATCTGTGCCTGTGGGCAGCGTCAACATCAAGTCCAGATACACCGCTTCATTGCCGGGCGAGTAAAGCGTCTTATAATATGTACGTGTCGGCATAGGCGCCAACTCCGCTCCGGAGCGTATATCACGAGACAGTGCCTCATTAAGACTAATTCTTACTGTATCGACACCCACAACAAGACCCAAGCGAGAGGTCGCCGTGTCCACAAGTATGTCGTCAAAAGCGCCGAGCAGGCGTGCCGTGTCGCTGCGCGAGGGGCTGCGGCGACACAGCAGGTGATCAGCCACCGGGTTACCGTCAGCGGCAGCCCGCCACGCCTGCGTAACCAGCAGTGTGTCATTGCAGAAAATAGTGTCAGCATACAGCTCGGGGACTGTCTGTGTCGCTGTTGTTGCGGCCTGTGTCTGTGCCGTCGCCGTAACAGCTTGCGCCCATACAACGGCAACAGCCGCCACGCACAGTGCAATCAGGGGCATCTTCTTTAATTCCATATCAACGTCTTTTGTCGTTTTTATCTTTTGTCGTAACATCCGAGAGCTGCAAAGTGTTCGCAGCCCCTTCCATTCCGCAAATTTAGACAAAACTCCCGAGACAACCACCATCCCGGATACGCCAATCCTATCATTAATCGGCAAGCTACTCATCATCCGGCCAATTTTAAGGTTGGACTTTAAATTTGTCCGCATTTTAAGGCTTGCGTATAGAATTTTTCTCTAATTCTCCGACCGAGATAAAAGTAATTTCAATTATTGCTCCTCAATCAAGATCTTCCCCGCAAGGGCTTATGCCACAGATAATGCAAACTTAAAGTTCGTACACAAGACGGACAATCGTTATTCGAGTTGCAAATTACGAAAGTTGCAATAGCCGTCTATAAGCTGCTGATTTTCTTGGTCGCCGTCATATATCACAGCTGTACGTTTCATTCGTTCGCCTATAATTGACTGTAAATAATGCAGATTTTTGAAGTATTCTGTATGGAACGTCATCCCGGCTTTGATTTCATAGGCTTCAAGCGTGTCGTCCTGCCTCAGTCTAAGGATATCCACCTCGCGTTGTGACTTATCGCGATAAAAGAACAAGCTTTCCTGCCGTCCACGGTTTAAGCCATTCTTAAGCATATCATTCACGACCATATTCTCAAACAGGCTACCTCGCAGCGGATGAGTGTCCAGCTGTTCTACAGTGTTTATACCCAATAAGAAACAGGCCAATCCGGTATCATAAAAATACAATTTAGGCGTCTTCGTGAGTCTTTTCCCTATATTGGAGTAATATGGTTGTAGCAGGTATACGACATACGATGCCGAGAGCACACCAAGCCAACTTTTTATGGTAGGCACACTCACTCCGACCTCAACAGATAATGCCGATGTATTAAACTCTTGGCCGATGCGACCGGCTGCAAGACGTATGAATTTTTGAAACGCATACAAGTCCTTGATATTGATAAGTGAGCGCACATCCCTTTCTACATATGTTGAGTAATAACTACTTAATAGTATTTGTCGTCCCTCCATTCCGCCTCTCCAAATCGCCGGATAACCTCCGCACAAAATCAATTGGGATGTCGTAGCGTCCGGATATATAGTCAAAATTTCCTCTGTGGAAAGGGGCAATAGAGACATCACGGCTGTACGTCCGGCCATAGACTGTGTGATATGCTGCATTAGAGCAAAATTGTTGCTCCCGGTTACAATAAATCGACGATCCTTGCCTTTTATACGGTCATCATCTACAAGGACCTGCAAATAAGAAAAAATCTTCGGAAAATTCTGTGCTTCATCTATAATTGCTCCTTGCGGGAATTTTGCAAGAAATGCTTTTGAATCCATTTGAGCCTCTTCGAGCGTAGCCATGTCCTCCAAATTGGCATAAGGAAGGTCAGCAAATAAGTTGCGGCACAAGGTAGTTTTGCCCGACTGTCGTGGTCCTGTAAGGGTAATTACGGGCAAATATTTGAAATACACTTTGATGGTAGAGGCCATCGCCCTATTTATCAGCGTGTTGTTTGTCATTCGGCCAATTTTAAGGTTGGACTTTAAATTTGTCCGCAAATTTAGCGCTTTATTTTTGATTATGCTACCTATCACGGTTATTTTCGGGTAATTTCTTCGGCGTCATGCGTCTGCATAGCAGGTTGTTTTTCCCGACTTCGTGGCTGACAGCAGGGTCGTTTCGCGAAACGAGCGCGAAACGAGCGGATATCCGTGTTCCCTTATGTCGCGAAAAAAGCTTAACTTTGTAGTGTGATTTAACTTATCGGCTTTGGCCGGGTCTAAGAATGTAAGCACTGGATATACGAAATTTTTAATGGGAACCAACTTATGCTGCTAAGTATTGCCGACGGCTTTGATACGATGAACAATGCCTGCATAGAGCTGACCTCGATGCTTGCACAGGAACTGGGCATCACTTACGGCACGATGTGCATCGTCTGCTACGTCATCGTTCCGGCGCTGTGGACCATAGCGCTGGCGGCGTCCGCATTCTTGATGATGCAAGGCCGTAAGAAGTCCGGCAAGGTCTGCTTCTTCACCGGCATCGGCATCTTGGTTTTGATGGTGTTGTACTTCGGCATCGGATGCGCCAGGATGGCGGCGGCATAAGCCCAAGGGCATCCGCCGCGCATCCTGCCCATAGAGATTTATTTACTAATTTTGCAAATATGATAACTCCTAAAGAAATATTAGACCTGCTTAAGTCTACAGAGTCATATCGCGTGGAACGCACGACAAGCACCGGCAATATGGACAAATTCTGTGAGGCTATTTGTGCGTTTTCAAATGATATGCCCGGCTCGCGCAAGAATGGCTATCTAATTATAGGAGCGAGTGACGATGGAAGCATTGCCGGAATGAGGGTAGATGACGCGCTGTTGAAGAAGATTGCGGGCATACGTTCTGACGGAAACATCCTCCCTTTGCCAACAATGTCGGTCGAGCGATTCCCCTTCCCCGAAGGCGACTTGTTAGTGGCCGAAGCAATGAAAATCGGCAAATATGTCAACAAATTCAACCGCGGTGTGGCCCGCGTCCAAGAAATGCTAAAGGAAAATGGCAATTCCCGGGCAGAGTTTGATGTATCCACAATTACCGCTTTCTGTGTAAGGGCTTATGCAACAGCCGAAGTCAACTTGTCGGCAAACAATAAGCCAAGCACAAGTCAGGGCACAAGTCGGGGCACAAGTCGGGGCACAAGTCAGAACAATATAACTATTGAAGAAAAAATCATCGAGTTCTGCATAGGACCTCACACTTTGGCTGAGATAGCCGCTTACTGCGGCTTTCAGAACAAACGAAAATTTAGAGAGCGTTATCTTAATCCGCTCCTCGGCCTACGCATCCAAAAGACGATTCCGGACAAGCCAACGAGTCGTTTTCAAAAATATGTTATAATTTGATGCTTTCAGTCAGATGTGGCAAGACAGAGCGACAAAGAGCGTCTTAAAACACATAACAGAATAAACCGAAACAACTTAAAAACGAAAGGATATAACGATGAAAAAGAAATTTATGCTGGCTGTTGCAGCCGTACTTGTAGGCGTATTTGCAATCACCGCAGGCGTCAACATCACCAAGGTGGACAAGGTCTCGCCAAATGACGAAATGTTCATGGACATGGCCGTATCCGTGGCCAAAACAGCCAAGAAGCCTATAGGAGCTGTGGTAGTGCTCAACGGCGCCCTACGCTCGCAAGGCACAGCCACCGCCACCGGCACTGCCGAGGAGAATGCCATCAAATCGTCGCGCCGTAAGAACCTCTATGGCGGCAGCATCTATACCATCATCCAGCCCACCACCGAGGCTTACAACGCCATCTGCCGCAGCGGTGCCGACGCGGTATATTTTGCCGTACCCGCAGCCGATGCCGTCAGCGCCGGGGTGTACAGCATAGAGGATTATGATACATCCAAAGCAGACACAACCCTGACGCAGGTGCCATTGAAACATCTGCCTTATGCCGATGCCACGCTTCTGGTGGTCAAATACAAAAAGTAACTTCTGAAATAACAAGTAACATCCGACACGGCACTCGGGGTGTAAGGATGTGGCCGCCGGTGAGACTTCACCGACGCCCACTCTTTGGCATCCCGATGCAATACGCATCATGGACAAAGCCGCGCACATAGCCATTATCACCGGAACGCGCGCCGATTGGGGACTGCTGTCTCCGGCGGCGCGACTGCTGCGTGACACCCCGGGGGTACGCCTCTCGGTGGTGGCCACCAATATGCACCTATCTCATCGTCACGGCTATACGGTGGACGGCATTATTGCCGAGGGCTTCGATGTTACGCACCGCGTAGCCGTGCCCGAGGATTTGGACGACAGCGGTGCCGGACGTGCACATGCCGCGGCTGTCTGTCTGGCCGGAGTGGCCGATGCCTTAGCCGAACTTCGACCCGATACGGCTGTTATTCTCGGCGATCGTTTCGAAGCTTTGGCAGCGGCTCAGGCTGCCGTACTCACGGCAGTCCCGGTGACACACCTGCATGGTGGAGAGACGTCTCGCGGCGCCGTGGACGACAGCATGCGCCACGCTATCACCAAGTTGGCCTCGCTGCACCTGTGCGCTACCGAAGAGGCACGCCGATGCATCATTCAGATGGGCGAACAGCCCGACAGTGTAATCACTGTGGGCGCCCCGGGCGTGTATAACGCCCTGAAAATGCCCAAAATGTCGTCAGACGAGCTGCGCCAAAACCTCGATGGATTCGACATCGACCCCGAGCGCACGCTCTTGGTGACCTACCACCCGGAAACCAACGACTACGCATCCACCCCGGCACAGCGCTTCGAGGCACTACTGCAAGCCCTCGACCGCTTTCCCAACTGCAATGTCATCCTGACAGGCACCAACAACGATGCCGGCGCCGAAGGAATACGCTCTCTGGCAGCCGAATACGCCGCCGCCAACGACGGGCGCGTGCTGACTGTCGAAAGCCTTGGAGCACGCCGCTACCTCTCGGCGATGGCCCGATGCGCCGCCGTCGTGGGCAACAGCTCCAGCGGCATCATCGAAGCGCCGAGTATGCATATCCCCACCGTTGATATAGGCGGACGGCAAGCCGGGCGCCAATGCGCCGCCTCCGTGATACACTGCGGTGCCGGAGCGGACGACATCGCCGCAGCCATCGCCCTGGCACTCACTCCCGAGGCTCGAAATCGCGCCGCCACCGCCGCCAACCCATACTACCGTGATGACACACCGCGCATTATCGCCGAGGCCATACTCTCGCACCTGCCGCTAAGCATCGCCAAGACATTCCACGACATCCCAAACCCATAATCGGGAACACCTTATGGACACCAATCCGATATACCTCATCCCCGCACGCGGAGGCAGCAAAGGCATTCCACACAAGAATATCAAAATTCTTGGGGGAAAGCCACTAATACACTACGCCATAGCCAACGCCCTGACGCTCACCGATGACGACACCCACCGGCGCATCATCGTCAGCACCGATGATGCCCGCATAGCCGAGGTGGCTCTCGCCGCTGCCGCCGACATCACCATACGTCGGCGTCCCGAAGCTTTGGCCACGGACACCGCCGCCACACAAGATGTCATCATCGATGCCATGGACTACGCCGACAGCCTCGGCATGGTCTACGACTGCGTGGTGCTGCTCCAACCTACTTCGCCGCTACGCCGCCCGGAGGACATACGCCGAGGCCTGGCGATGTACGCCGCGGCCCGAAGCACTTGCGATATGGTGGTATCCGTATGCCACGCCGCTGCCAACCCCTATTACGACCTCATGGAAAGTGACAGCAACGGCTACCTGCACGTCAGCAAGGGAGACGGCCGATACACGCGCCGACAAGACGCCCCCGCAGTATGGCAATACAACGGCGCCGTGTACGTCATCAACCCCGAGGCCGTGCGCACCACACCCATGCTGAAAATGCGCCGCCGACTGCCACTGGAAATGGAAGCTACACGAAGCATCGACTTAGACACTCCGCGCGATTGGGCGATAGCCGAAACCCTCATCAACGAATTACGCCAATGAATACGCCAACATCCCCGGCCGATATACAGCGCCACACCATAGACGCTCAGGCATCAATACTTACGGCTTTGCAACGCCTCAATAGGCTCTCCGGCGAGGCTATGACCCTTTTTGTGGTCAGCGACAGCGGCGCAGTCATCGGAACACTCACCGACGGCGACATCCGCCGCGCCCTGTGCGAAGGCATAGACACCGACGCCCCGGTCTCCGAAGCCGCGCACACCGGATTTGCATACATCGATGCCGAGGCACGCCCCGACGTGCGCCGCATAGCCGGGATGCGAAGTCACGGCATCACACTTGTGCCGGTGCTGGACCGCGACAAGCGCCTGCTACGTATTATAAACCTGCACCATACTTCCACTTGTCTGCCCGTCAGCGCCATACTTATGGCCGGAGGCAAAGGCGAGCGGCTGCGCCCCCTCACCAACGACACGCCCAAGCCGCTGCTGCACGTGGGCGACAGAGCCATCATCGACTACAACATTGACGCACTGGCCGCCGCCGGCATCACCGACATCACCATCACAACGGGATACTTGGCCGAAAAACTGGACGCCCATTTTGCCAACGGAGCCAATACGCCCGAAGGCGTCCGCGTACGATGCGTCCGCGAAACCTTCCCCATGGGTACAATAGGAGCTGCCGCACTTATGAACCATGCCCCCGGCGGAACGACATTGGTCATGAACAGCGACCTGCTCACCACCATATCCTTCGAGCAGATGTACCTGCGACACATAGACACCGATGCCGACATCACCATCGCCGCAATATCCTACCAAGTGTCCGTGCCTTTCGCCATACTTGCCACCGACGATGCCGGCATGGTGCACGGTATCGAAGAAAAGCCCTCGTACACCCATTACGCCAACGCCGGAATATATCTCATCTCCAACGACATACTCGACACACTCGAAACCACGCATCGCACCGATGCCACCGACCTCGTGGCCAATGCCATAGCCACAGGCCGCCGCGTCACCTACTATCCCGTGGACGGCATTTGGATGGATATAGGCACTCCCGCCGACTTTGCACAAGCCTGCCGCCTGATGGAAAACCACCAACGGCTCAACGACAGCCGTATGAGATGACACGCGCCTTCCAAAGACACGCACAACGACACAATCAAGACACGATATGCCCGAATCAAACTTCATAGACTACGTAAAAATACAATGCCGCTCCGGCAAAGGCGGAGCCGGCTCACTGCACTTCCACCGCGCCAAATACGTCCCCAAGGGCGGTCCCGACGGCGGCGACGGCGGACGCGGCGGACACATCATACTGCGCGGCGACAGACACATGTGGACACTGCTGCCGCTCAAATTCAAACGTCACATATTTGCCGGCGACGGCCAACGCGGTTCCGAAAACCGTAGTAGCGGTTGCGACGGCGAAGACATAGTAATCAACGTCCCCTGCGGCACCGTTGTCTACGACGCCGACACCGGCCAATACCTGGCCGAAGTGCGCGACGACGGTCAACAAGTCAAACTGCTACGCGGCGGCCGAGGCGGTCTGGGAAACTGGCACTTCAAGAGTGCCACCAACCGCACACCGCGATATGCCCAACCCGGCGAACCGGGCATCGAAAAAAACATCGTGCTCGAACTCAAATTGTTGGCCGATGTGGGCCTCGTAGGCTTCCCGAATGCCGGCAAATCGACACTACTCAGTTCGGTCAGCGCCGCTCGTCCCAAGATTGCCGACTATCCGTTTACCACAATGGAGCCCCAGTTGGGAATCGTCGAATACCGCGACGGACGCTCCTTTGTCATGGCCGACATTCCCGGCATCATCGAAGGTGCCAGCGAAGGCCGCGGTCTGGGGCTGCGCTTCCTGCGGCACATCGAGCGCAATGCCGTATTGCTATTTATGATTCCGGCGGACGCCGATGACATCACCGAGCAATACAACGTCCTATTACGCGAGTTACAGCATTTCAATCCCCAATTGATAGACAAGCACCGCGTACTGGCCATCAGCAAAAGCGACATGCTGGACGACGAATTGATGCAAGCTTTGTCCGAGACACTGCCCGCGGACGTGCCGCACGTATTTATCAGCGCCGTCACCGGCCAAGGCCTCACCGAACTCAAAGATATGCTGTGGCGTGCCGTCACCGATGATGCCAACCGCCTGGCCACGCCCGACATCGCCACTCGCGACCTCGACGAGAGCCATCGCGACCCGCAGGAAGACGCATTCATATTCGCCAACAACGCCGACTACGTAGATCCGGAATACCGCTACTACTTTGCCGACGAATACGAAGACGAGGGCGAAGACCTGCGCACCATCAGTCCCGAAGCGTGGAACGAAGCTGCCGCCATGGACGACAATTTCGTGCCCGACACCGACGACAAGGACTGATTACACATCGTTCTCCGCATTCGCCCCCGGCATCCGAGGCGAGAGACAGCCCGCCGTCACATCCACCCGAAATGTTCCCGGCGCACAAATACATATATGACTACCGATACAAAAGAAACCAATACCACGACTGAGGCCGCCAAAGGCTATGTCGGCACACAACGTCGCCCGGCCATAGCGTGCTGGGTGGAAGCCATGCGCCTGCGCACACTGCCGGTATCCGTGGCCGGAGTATGTGCGGCCTGTGCACACGCGATACTTCGCGGCACCTTCGGCACGGCACAAGCGCTACTATGTCTGGCCTTTGCAGTATTGGCGCAAGTGGCATCCAATTTTGCCAACGAGTATTACGATTTTCGTGCGGGTCTTGACCGCCGCGGACGCCAAGGCCCGCGCCGCGGAGTCACAGAAGGCGACATTTCGCCCAAAGCCATGGCCGTGGCCACGTATGCCGTACTGGCTTGCGCCTGTGCCGTCGGTCTATGTCTGGTCCATTGGGGCGGATGGTGGCTTGTGCCGGCCGGAATAGGCATAGCCGTAGCAGCCTTGGCTTACAGCGCCGGACCTTGGCCGTTGTCCCGACATTGTCTGGGCGAAGCGGCCGTCATTGCGTTTTTCGGCATCATTCCCGTCAACCTGACATACTACGTCCAAGCCGGAACTTTTGACGCGGAGGTCTTCCACAGTTCGATTGCTCTCGGACTTATGGGCGCCAACGTTCTTATCGTCAACAACTACCGCGATCGTGACGATGACAGTGCCGTAGGCAAACGCACCCTGGCCGTAGTCTTGGGACGCCGGGTAACATCAAGATTATATCTTCTGTGCGGATGGGTGGCAGTACTGCTTATGTCGCCACTATGGGCCGCCATAGGCGAAGCCGCCTGGGTCGTCCCGGTGGCCTACGCCGCCCTGCACACTCTGCTCTGGGCTCTTCTGAGCGTACGCTGCGGCGCACGGCTCAACCCCCTGCTGGGTGCCACGGCAGCGCTGATGCTGGCCTACGCCTTGGGATTTGTGGTCGTGGCTGTTGCCGTCAGCTGTTAGGCAATACTATGCAGTGTACCGAATTAGGGAAAGCGGCCATCATCGGGCCGTCATCCTTGCCGTCAGTGTAAATAATGCAGACCCCGGCATCGCGTTCGGCGACATACTTGCGCACACGACGAGCCTTTTCGCCTCCGCGACATTCCACGTAATCCCCGTATTTGGCCACTGCAGCCGTCTCGGTAGCCACCGCGCCGTCTATAAGGTCTCGCAGCGGCTCAAGCACCTCGGCATACGCCGCCGTGGCGACCAAGACATGATGCCCGTCACGGTGCGACCGTTCCAAGGCCTTCAGCATCGACGGACGCAGCATCTCCATGAAGCGGCGTGCATACTCATCACGGAATTCGGTGGCGACAGCCGGCGACAGCCCGGTGGCGGCATGCCACAACAGCCACTTGTAACGCCTATGGCTTATGATACGCAAGAGGCGCAGCCCGGCAACCGTGGCCGTGCGCAACCACGCGATCGCCTGCCAACGTCGGCGTGCCACGCAAAGCAGCGTATCAAGGTACAGACGAGTGCTATTGCCGCGCAACAGCGTCTCGTCCAGGTCGTAAATGTCTATTTCTTCTTTTTTTGCCATTGCATGTATCGTGGCGTGAGCTGGCGACGACGTGCATCCGAAGACCACGGAAAGCGCACCAATGTTCCCGGCTGGAAGATATGGTAATACGGGAACGCCACCGGATCGGGCCGCGTCAACGCTATGGATGCGCCGCGCACCTCAGCCCCGCAATCCTTCAGAGCATCGAAAACGGCACGAAGCGTAGCCCCGGAGTCAACAGCATCGTCCACCACCAGAATACGCGTGGCATACTCCGCAGCATCAAGCATTTCCTTCACCGCCTCCGGTGTCGCTACTATGGCTCGCGGCTTGTGCTTGGCCAGTCGCTTGGCCTCGGATATGCGCAACTCATCGCCTATCCATCGAGGCAGAAAACGCGTCAAACGCATTATCGAACGCATCTTGCGCTTCCATCCCGTCGACGGACGATGTATGTCTACGTCTAAGTGAGGGACGTCCTCAAACATATACTTGGCCAGCGTGACGCCGCCGCGTGCTATGGCTACAACCAACTCCGGGTCAAACTCCCGGGCCTTCATTTCAAGCTCGCGGCCGCACCATTCCACTACACCCATGTCGAGGGTCAAAACCCGCATTTCCAATTCGAAATCCATTTTGCCTTATTATATTTGTGCAAAGTAACATATTTTTTTGCGAAAATCACAGCCAACTACACAAAAAAATGCGTAACTTTGTACCGTATGCGGCCCACTGTCTTCGATGACAGTCGACTTATGGTGCAGTCCCGAGCGCAATACATTGTGCATCAAGCGTCTGTGCCAAGCATTCTATGTCATTCACAATTTATTGTTGTGACGAACCTCCTGTTACTTCCGGCAGTTGTTATTGCCCGCACCGCCATGAAACGACCGTGAAGCCACAGCCTCTTCCGTCGGCAACTTTGCCGAACAAAAGGACTATACAACCATCCTAAGGACCATAGCCTTATGGCGTCCGGAGAACGCCAATTCCCGAACGCCCGTAAATATCAAACACATTAACCAAATATACAACCAATCCTAACAACCAGCATCATATGGATCTGAAAACTACCTTCAGCCTCCGTGTACTCGGCTTGGCCGCAATTCTGGCAGCAACTGTCAGTGCCGGCGCTACTGTCACCGAGACACAAAAAGGCATTTCATTCTACGATGCCGCTTCGCACGGTTACGTCAGCACCATGCTGAACACCCGCGCAGGCATCGTGGTCGCCACCGAGCGTGGCAAGGACATCTCCGTGATACGTAACGGCAAGATGGTTCCCATGGTATCCGGTCCGGGCGTCGGCATGTACATACATGCAAGCAAGGACGGCCAATATATCGGATACAAGAGCATCAACAACAACACCGACCAGGCCCCCATGGTACTCGACGTCACCACCGGCCGAAGCATCATCCTCGAGAGCTACACCGACCAGTGCGGCCAACCCTCCTTCGCCGATGACAACACCGTGTGCTACACCGTCGGCAATAAACTCGTAGTGCGCAAAATCGACGGCAGCCAACGCCGCGAGTACAACATGCCATTCTACGTAAACATCGTCAATATCAGCCCTGACGGCACCCGTGCCGCCTTCGGCAGCATCGATGGCGACTTCTACATGATGAACCTCGCCGACGGCGACATCGTCACCGTCCCCGGAGGCGAAGGCGCATACAACCCCGTATGGAGCCCCGATGGAACTCGCCTGGCTGTACAACGTGTCAACGGCAACCTCTTCACCATAGACGCCGCCACCAAAGTACGCCACAACATTGGCGAAGTTTCGTCCTTCAACTGGACAGAAGACTCAAAGAGCATCGTCTACACACAGGTTAACCGCATCAACGACATGCTCTCCAGCGGCGCATCGGTATGCCGCGTCGCTTGGGACGGTTCGTCCAACACCAAAATCATCGACAATGACGCATCATGTCCCGTGGCCGTACTCGCCGATGGCAACGCTCTGATTGTGTCTTACGCCGTAGGCACACAACGCGGCCTGAGCAAGCGAGTATACCGCACCGTCTCCGACTTTGTCGGAGCACCGGCACGCACAGTGTCCCTGGTATCCTTCGGCAAAGACGAGCAAGTGGGCAACTCCCGAATCACCAACTTCAAGGGCTTCTCGCGTACAGACGCCCCCATGGCCTCCTTAGAGGACATTATGGCCGACAACGCCAAGGCACGGAAGCTCTCTCCCGAGCAACGCGCACAATACAGCAGCGGAACACGCAAAGGCAACGACATAGGTCTGACCGCCATCCCTTACATCAATCAGGTATGGGATACCCCCGGATCGTATAGCGGCAACTACAGCGTCGGCTACGTATGCTGCGCACCCTCATCCTGCTGTATGAACCTCGGCTGGCGCGGCAAACTGAGCAAAGTAGCCGTAACATCGCGCGCCTCCGGCGTTGGCACAGTATACTACTCCTGGCAAGTACTGCGCGACTACACATCCTCCACCGGATATGCCTTCACCCAGCGCGCAACCTACTACGGCTCGGTAGGCGGCGGCTACGGATATATGTGGGGCTTAGGTGACCCCGCCTCAATGATGGGCAGCTTCTACCAAAAAAACGGCCTTAGCTCCTCTAAGGCCTCATCGTGGAGCACTTTCTGCACCCAGACCAACAATAACGACCCGTACACCATCTGTCTGGCCAACGGCACAGGCGGACACGTCGTCCTCGGCTTCCGCACCAATCAGGCAGCTGCCTCCAACGGCTCCAGCACCTGGGCAAAGACCGGCTCATTCATCTGCCACGACCCCTATGGCGACTACAACGGTGCCAGCTACCCTAACTGGGACGGCCGCTATTCGACATACGACTGGCCCGGATACAGCAACGGATACAAAAACATCGGAACGTTCCACTGGGGATACATTGCCACCGGCTCCAAGCCCACACCCAGCAACCCCACGCTCACCGTCAGCCCCGCGTCCGTAAACTTCACCTGCGAACTCAACCAGCATCCCTCCGCGACTATTAAAGTCACCGGCAAAGACCTTAGCAGCGATATCACCATTGCTTCCTACACCCCGGGACGTTTCACCCCAAGCGTTACATCACTTCCCAAAACCGGCGGCACTTTCAAAATCACCTTCAATATCTCCGACAAAATCGGCACATACGGCGAAGGTGGTTCGGCCGTTAACTCCAAATTTTATGTCAAAGTCAAGAGCGGAAGCCTTGAAAAAATCATCAACATCACTGCTACCGTAACCGCTCCGCCGCTGGGCAAACTCTCCGAAAAATGGAACCTCTCCGAAAAGAAAGGCAACAAGGACTCCAAGGGCTATGACGCCTCCAATATCCGCAACTTTGTATACAACGACGGTAAACTCTATTGCGTATACAACCACAGCGACATACTGGTACTAAACGCCCAAACCGGCGCCAAACTCGGTTTCCTGCCCAAGAACGACATCGTCAAGGGCGGCACTCTGACACTCTGCGATGTCAAGTGTATCAACGGCAAGATTCTCGCCTGCAACATCGCAAAACAAGGCGAAGAATTCCGTGTATACGCATGGGACAACGACAACAGCTACCCCACACTGGCACTATCTACCACAGACATCCAAGGCGCCGCTCGTGTGGGTGACTGTATGGAGCTTACCGGTACATATCCCTCGGATTACTGGTTAGCATTCTGCAACGACAACGGCACCGACACCCGCATCGTCGAATACCATATGAACGGCACCAAAATTGCTCAGGCCAAGAACACTAAGGTTCTGAAAGACGGCAAACAATGGAAGACCGGAGCCACCTCGCGCGCATATCCCAAAGGCAGCGGATGGTGGGTAGACGGTTCTCAGAGTATGCCCGCATGGACCAATAACCCCAACAACGGCACTTGCACCGTACAATGCATCAACACCTGCGCCGACGGCAAAAAACCTTGGGGCGCCAGCCATCACGAATTCAATTGGAAGGGCGGCAAATATGCCATCAACCTCATCTTCGAAGGCACGACGAACTACACCGGAGCCAAGATGCGCATCGTCAAGGACAACGCAGGCGACTACTCCAACACCACCGAAAACGGCAAGTACCCCGCCGATGGACTTGGAGACGCCACAAAGAACACCAACAGCACAGGCGATTGCATGATCAACACCGACGGCGACTCATACTTGGAAGCCTGGGTGCTCTCCACCAAGCACGGCATGGCATACTACGCCTACGGCAACCCACCGGCCAAGAACCCCTCGGCCATCGTCGGCCCGGGCGAACCTAACCCGACAATAAGCGCCAACCCCACCTCGTTATCCTTCACCTCCAAGAAGAATGCGGCAGTGGACAAAGATCTCAAGATTGAAGGCGCCAACCTCAAAGGCAACATCACCGCCACTCTCAGCGGCACAAATGCCAACATGTTCAAGCTTTCCAATACAAGTCTCAGCAACTCCGGCACAATCAAGGTGACATACACCCCCACCGCCGAAGGCACTCACAAGGCCACCATCACGCTGTCAAGCCAGGGCGCAACCAACGTCACCGTAGCCCTCAACGGCACATGCGAAGCCACCATAACCCTGCTCGAAGACATTGCAGCCCATCAGGACAAACTCTCCGAGGAATGGATATACTCCACCAACAAGAACAACACCCCGAGCTGGACAACGTTTGACGCCAAACAGTCGGCCAACCGTGACATCGCTCTGATTGGTGACAAGCTTTATGTACTCAACGGCAAAAACTGGGGTGATGTCGCAGTGAACATCATCAACGCCAAGGACGGCAAGCACAAAGGCTCGCTCTCCGTGGCCGACCTCGGAAGTGCTCTCGGCAAACTCGGCGGTCTCGCCGTAGCCGACGGCAAACTCATCGCCTCCAACATCGTAACAGCCGCCCAAAACCTCCGCGTATACATTTGGGACAACGATGCAGCCGCACCGCGCGTACTCGTCCAGAAAGACGGCGCAGGCATCATCACCGGTGCTTCCGTAGCTTTCAGCGGAACGCTCAACAACGGCCGTGTATGGCTCACCAAAGACGGCTCTAACGAAGTCGTATACTTCGAAATCAAAAACGGCAGCTGCGACAACAATATGCACACCATAGCGCTGAAAAACGCTAAAGGCGAAGCATATGCATACGGCAGCGACGGCCGTGGTGCTTCCAAGATCTATCCCAACACCGACGGCAGCTTCTGGATGGCCCAGAAAGACAACCAGATAGCCAAGTTCGACGCTTCCGGCAAGATTACAGACGAAATCCTGCCCAAAGAAGCGCTCGGCGGATCCTCCTACGGCACAGCTTTCGCCCAATTCTCCATAGGCAACAAGCGATACATCGCCGCTATCACCTACAAGACCGGCAACCTGCAAGACGGACAAGTAGCTATCATTGATGTAACCAGCGGCGTGGCCAAAGCCACGGCTCCCATCAAACGCCTGCCCGAAAACGGCTTCGGATCAAACGTGAACAGCCAATACATGTCCACAGTTGTCGTAAGCGCCGAAGGATCGCGCAAGGGCATCGTCAACATCTACGCCAACGTCTTCGGACAAGGTCTGGGATACTTCAAGTATGCCGGCGAAATGGCTGACGCCATCTCCGACATCACCGTCGATGGCGACAACGCCGACGTCGAGTACTTCAACCTCCAAGGCATACGCGTAGACGCCGACAACCTCACCCCCGGCATCTATGTACGCCGTCAAGGCAATAAAGCCACCAAGGTCGTCATCAAATAAACACTGACCAACATCATCCTCAATAAAGGGAGGCGGGCCGCGCGGCTCGCCTCCCTTTCTATTTTTCAAACATCATACACCGCCGCGTTTGACAATCTTGCCAAAACAAATAGTTATGCCTAACTTTGGGGGATGAAAATGAGATACGCCACAACGGCAGACATCGAGCAAATACTGGCAATCACCGACAGCGCTAGACGGTTCCAGCGCCAATGCGGATTTCGCCAATGGGAAGACGGCTACCCGGCATACGAGAATATCGCCGCAGACATCGCCGCCCAAGGCGCATATATATTCGAAAACGAAGGCACCTCCGCCAAAGCCGCAGACATTACCATCGAAGGCTCGAACATCGTTGAACGTGAGAATATTGTCGCTTATGCCTATCTGACCGAAGGCGATGCCGAGTACGACCGCCTATCCCGGATATGGCACTACCCCGGGCTCTACGGCGTCATCCATCGACTGGCCATAGCCCCGAACTTTCGCGGTCAAGGTCTGGCCGCCCAGATCCTTGCCATGGCCGAAGCGCACCTTGCCGCACAAGGCATACGCGCCATGCGCATAGACACCGGCCAAGACAACATTGTGATGCAGCGCATTCTCAGCCGCGCCGACTACACCTGCCGCGGCCTCCACCACTTCTCCTGGGGCCCCCGCCTCGCCTACGAAAAGCCCCTGTCTTCTCCATCCCGTCGCCGTACATAAACCAATAGCCAAGACAAAACCAATCCAGAGTATAATAGCAATCTTACAACAATGGCCATTGCCGGAAGAATCCGTAATGGCCATTGTATATTCGTGAATGCTGCGATTCAACTAAAGCTTTTCTATTTCTTCAATTGATAGTTGCGGAACAAATGCCTGTATTTGAGATGCAGGCATATTTGCGCGCTTCATGTTGCGAACAATATTCACAGCATCTACGCTAAGTTCCTCCGTGTTTTCTGAGATTTTAGCCGTGGCTGTAGCAGTGTCTCCCTCTGTAGACTCATCCTTTGTAGAACTACGCTCTTCTATCTTTGGGTAGACAGACGGGAGGTATGATGAAGACATTGATATGCCGTATTCTTCCTGCTTGCTCTCGAACATCTGCTTACGATAGTAGTAGTAATGCAACAGCGCACGCTTTTTAAGGTATTCGGTCATGATGCGCATACGAGCAAGGCGCTTTTTGCCGACAAGTTTGTCGTACTGATTTGCAGCTATAGCGTGATCAAAAAGAGCCTCCCACGTAAAGGAGAGTACCTTTAACGCATATTCGTCAAGGCGGCCTTTTTGACATAACAATTCGTCTATAGCAACATCAATTTCGTCCTTAAGTTTGGCAACAAGTTCATTGACACGACAGAAGGGCTTCAGATTTTCTCGTTTCAAGTGGTTCTTATAGATAAGTTTTGCCGAAATAAGCGTACGCTTATACGAGTAATCTGTTTGATTGGCGTTCGCTGCTGCGACAAACAAGGCAGCATCTTCCTTTGTCAGTCCTTCGGCGAACGATTCCAGATCGAAACCCCTTTCCTTGAATTCGTTTTCGAAATTCACAAACGAAGCCTTCTGGAGCATATTATCATCTGCCAGTTGGTTGAAAAGTCGACGCTGTTCGATCCAATCTTTTACGGCGGCGAATTTTTTTTCTCGTTTTAAGTTGTTGTAGAAGTTACATAGGCTTATGTAGTCCGGGTCTGTTGCTTGGTAAGCTACGCATATTTCGTACGCATTACATAGAGCTTTGAAATCAGTATCATTGTTTGCTGAAACCTTCTTGTATGCAGCGAATTTTCCTTGGACATACTTTCGTACATTGGTCTTTAAGGTCTCGTATTGTTCGGGGTCAAGGTCACAGAACACCGCAAAGTATTTATTGCGCCTGGGTGCCCAACGGAAGTCTTCTTTGAAAAATACATCCTGTTCGAATATATGGCTGATTGTATCGACGTATTTGTCTGCTCGTTGGTATCCGTAGTTTCTGTCAAAGAGAACGTCTATAAAGCAAGACGCGATTGCCTTATCGTAGTTCTTATCGGCAAGAATTTTTTTGCTAAGCGCATCAAGAGCTGCAATTTGATTGCTTGTATTACTTTTAAGTACTCTTTCTCCTTTGGCATTTTTCATATTCGCAAAGAATGTCCAGTGAGGACGACCTGTCCCGTCAGATTCAGTCAACGAAAATATCTCGTCGAAAATCGAGCTCGGAAGGTTGTCGAATATTGATTCATCTTCGGATTGTACCTTATCTGAAAGGAAGTAGAACTTCTCCATCGAGAATTCATTAAGGACAACATCTATAAGGAACTTCCCTTTGTCTTTTGCATATAGCTGATCCCATTTTATGCTTTGTTCCTTTGGGTACGGGTATGTGATTGCTTTCCGGTAGTCCTTATTGAGCAAGCAAGAGAATACTATACCGGCTGCTTCCGGAGTAAGCGTTGGAGCGACTGTTACGTCCCCAAATCGTGAGATGATTTCACCTTGTTCATTCAGGTAATTCATCCATTTGATTTCTTCCGAATCGGACTTACTTAGCAGTTTTTTTGATTTGAAGTATTCGTCTTTTTGCGGCAAGCCATTTTGTTCGCATATCGAGACACAACGTTCATATCCATCCGGATTAAATCCTGGTTCATTCTTTGAAAAGTGCGTATTGTTGAACTCTGCCCTGACAAAGTTTAAGTGAGCGCGAAGGGGGGCTAACCCATTGTCAAACCAGATTATGAAATCCGACAAGACATCGAGATTCTTTGTCAACGCGGCAGTAACTTCTACCGGCGTGAGCGCCCGTAGTTTTTGTTTAAGAAGTTCTAACGAGGCTTTCCACGGGTGTATCTCTTTCGAGAATTCAGATATGGCGGTTTGGAAGTCATCTCGTTTATCGACCAATTCCTGAACCAGTTGCGAGACTTTTATTTCGTCGGTCATAAATTGGGCAATAATAGAACGGATATGGTCTGTCGGAGATGTGAAACCACGTGAATATAAAGGCAGTAGCTTTGCCCAGCACATGCCATTCCAGTATGCGTCTGCTGCAGCAACTATTTTGCTAAGTTCCTGGAATTTATCGCCTGCTGCTTCAAATTCGCTATTATATAGATGTATATATGCATCGCATTCATCGGCAAGCGCGGTCAATCCGGCCTCCAAGAAATAGTCGTGCGCGCGTTTCATGTGGAGGATACTCGGAGGATTACCCTTAGCTTTTTCAAACTCCTGACGACCATTTTCTTCGGCATCATAACTTTCGCTAAGACGCTGAGGTAGAGTTTCAATATCTCCGTTGGTGATATGGCCGACCAATTTACGTTTGTATTCATCTTTGACATATTGGTCAATCAGTGTCTGCCAAAGATTATGATTGGTGAAGTATTTCCAGAAGTTCTCGTAGCTGTTATCCGTATCCACAATGAACAACTGTGATTTAGCGCGCGAAACAGCGATATACAACTTTGTAAAGAAGTGGGCTATTTCGAAACGCTCCGAATCATCAGCAAAAGGTTCGCCTTTGACTATTTTTTGAAAGAGTGTATACGATGGATCCGAGCAGAATTTATACAGCATAACTGCATCATACTCCAGACCTTTAGTGCCTATAGCGGTACCCAGTTTGATGCCATCATCAGTAATTTCAGGATAGTCTTTTAGGTCTCCTTCCTCACCATCACCGGAAACAATTATGTTTGCGTTAGGTAAGTTTTCGATTATGATATCTTTGTTCTGATCATAGGAGTAGAAGCCCACATACTCCAACGCGTCTTTATTTTCTCCCTTGGGATCTTCGCGAACACTTTGCAATTTGCGTTCTTTTGACGTGTCATCGAAGTGCTTGTAGCGCAGGCTTTGGATTGTATTCGCAAACTTCACAATGCCAAGTTGCGAACGATAGTTCTTGCTTAGTTCTTTAATATCAAGATCCGGGTGCCCGTCAAGAGAATCTTTGAATGATTCGGAGAACAATGCCTTTGTTCCCGCCCAACGAAATCCGGTTGGGTTTATTGTCTGGTTGGGGTCACCTGCGAACGCAATCGGAATTTGTTTATCATCCTCGTGCCCGGAAAGATTGTATTTTGAATGCTTGGAAAGACGGAGGATCAAGTCTATTTCCAACTTCGTAAAGTCTTGTGCTTCATCACAGAAGATTACGGCATATTTGTGGAAGGTTTTTTTGTATCACCGTGAATTAGTACATATCTGACCAAGTCAAGGTCATCCCAGTAACCTTTGCTTTCGTAGTTGTTCTTATACCATTTTTCCCATATCCCGTACGCTTTCTCGTATGTTTTTGAGTCTACGGTTTTATCTTTTTTTGCTATAGCATCAGAGTTGTAGTCCTCCGGAGTAAAGATGTCCAAGCTTCTGCCCTTGATAAAAGTTCGTATTATCGACCACAATACAGCCGGCGACAGGCGTTTCCCTGCACTGATAATGCATTTCTTATAATCTTCGCGGAACTTTTCGTAGGTAATATGCTTGTCTTCGCTAAACCGCTCTATATCAGACTCGTCAAGGAAAGCCTGTTTAAGAAACTCTCGGAAAGGTACAAAGCACTTGTTGTAGTGCTTTTCGTATTCCGGGTTCTCGAAGTTTGCTTTAGATCCTTCATTCGAGCTATGATAGCATAGTATAGACCGCACCGCACGACGTGCCTTGTCTACAAGAGAGTCGTTATAACTTAGGAAAAGCAGTTCGTGATCGGGATAGCGCTTTGATACGTGCTTGTATATGTTGGCAAAAAGATAGTACAATATCGTACTTTTACCACTTCCGGCCAATCCACTAACAAAGAAGGGAAATCGCACATTCTTAAGGACTTCTATTTCTTCCTCAGAAAGCGCAAGATTGGCCATGTCATCCTCTTCTACGTCTTTCCATGAATCATACTCGTAAGTGTAGTAGTCTGGATAACACTTGGTTGATTTATTTTTTAGGTCCGTGACATCATCGCAATTGTACTGACGATCAAGGAGATCGTTTATATTCGGTTCATTGCCTTTTACAACCTGAAGTAGATAAACATCGCTTTTATCTTTGGCGTTGGGATTTCCAAACCTATACGTGATTGTATATCCATTGATGGTCCGGTATTGGAATACATCAAGCTGTGTCCCGGTGTAAAGGTCTTCTGAGGAGAGTGTCTTTTGTATGTCGGACCAATAATCTTTTGGCGTCCTTTTTATACCATCATGCCAAAGAGGCATCTCATAGATGACGATGTCTCGATACTTATCAAAGGCTCGTTCTCCTTCAAAGTCTCGATACTCCTCGGGAAGAAATTCTTTTTTTGTCTCAGTACTATACCTTTTTATCAGGTTGTTTACTTCGGCGGTCTCGGCATCGCTAAGCGCATGCTTTTCTATCCATGTATCTTTAGTAGCCTCATTAAACTTTCTGCTATACTCATCATGTTTGTATATTCTACGAAGAATGTAGAGGCAGACACTCTTCTCTATATGTTGGAACCAGATAAATCTAGGCCCACTATGATTGACTATCTTACTAATGAACGTATTTCCCGTAATAGGCGTCGCATTTGTCTCATTACCGGACGACAAAAAGCCGTCTAATCTCTCTAAGATATCTTTCCCGAAGTTTTGCTTGTCAATCCATGCCCGGACTTCGGATGTTACTATATGTCTGTATATCATTTCTATGATTTTAGGTTAGTCTATATTCCAGTAGGCATCAGGATCGCCATCAAAGGCATCATCTATGGTATCATCGTCAAAGCCCTCAACATCTTGGGCATACGAGCCGCTATATTTGCCATAGGAGCCACCGTAGCAGTCGTCATCATTGTCGTAATCTTCATATTCTTCGCTCATGATTGTATGTTTTTATGTAGGGCAACATCGCCCGTACACCTATATATATCCTGAGTCTATAAAAAGTAAACACACTTTTTCGTTTTTTTTTGTTCAACATTATCCTTTGGATAAGAACGTACAAAAAAGGCCCGAATCCAAGTATGGAATCAGACCTTTTGGAGTACTTTGCAACATTATATAATCAATTGATTATAAGCGCGCTCAGTATTATATTAAACAAAAAAAATCAATATTCTCGTTCGGTTATTCCTCATCCCAAGGGTCGGGATAGCTGCTGTGATGGAAGAAGGAACGCGTTCTTAGGGATTCTTTTTGCTTTTCATCGTTGTAGTGAGCGAGGCCTTCCGAGAATCCGGACTCGTAGCCGGCTTCGTATCCGTCACAAAAGCGCGTGGCATCTTCGTCCGAAAACTCGTTTGCATCATCATAGCCGGCGCCAAAAGAGTTATTTGCCGCACCTGCGGCATAGCCGGCTTCGTATCCGGCATCATATCCGGCATCGTAGGAATCTCCGGATGGCGATGATTGGCTTACGTAGCTGCTGCGGCTGCCGCTCGTCGGACAAGCAATGGTCGGGTCGATAAAAGTATCAACTTTATGATTCAACATCAAATCGTACCATGTGGTTTGGGGCGTGTCCGGCTCTGACGCTACAGGCTTTTCGGTGTCTTTACTATCGTGTACGTGCGCACCTATGGCGATGATACCGATAATAATCACCGCCCAAAAGATTCGAGTTATCATTTTGTTACCATCCATATTTGTCCGGCATGACGTCATTTGCACGCATATGCAGCTATTGCGATGTCACGCGGGGCGTCCGGCGAGGAGGGTCGTGCGAGTGAGGTTGTCGCCGAAGGAGTATGGCAGGAAGGCGAGCGAGGGAACGGGATCGGTGATGCGGAGGTCGGCACGGAGGCCGACAGCGATGGCGCCGGTGGTCTCGGACAGGCCCATGGCATAGGCGCCGTTGATGGTGGTGGCGGCGAGCGCTTCGGCCGGAGTGAGCTGCATCTGTATGCATAGCAGCGAATTGACCAGCGACATATTCCCCGAGGGTGTCGAGCCGGGATTATAGTCGGAGGCGGCTGCAACACCCAGCCCGGCGTCAATCATTCGGCGTGCCGGGGCGTAAGGCAGGCGCGAGAAAAGCGAGCAGCCCGGCAGTACCGTCGGCATCGTCTGTGTGCCTTTGAGGACGCGTATTTGGTCGTCGGAGGTGTGTTCGAGATGGTCTACGGAGAGGGCATTGTGCGCCACGCCCACTTCCACGCCGCCGGAGTAGTCCAGCTCGTTGGCGTGAATCTTGGGCCGCAAGCCGTGGCGGTACCCACATTCGAGTATCTGCGCCGTATGCTGCGGCGTAAAGAATCCGCGGTCGCAGAACACATCGATGTATTGGGCAAGGCCTTCGTGCGCCACGGCGGGAATCATTTCGCGACATACAACATCGACATATCCCTGATAGTCACCGGCAAAATTGCGCGGCAATGCGTGCGCACCCAGAAATGTGGACACAATATTGGCCGGCAAGTCTTGACGCAAACGAGCAATGACACGCAGCATTTTCAATTCGTCATGGAGGTTGAGCCCGTATCCACTCTTGATTTCGATGCTTCCGGTGCCGTACTCAATCATACGGCGTGCACGCGGCAGTGCTTGGCGGTAAAGTTCGTACTCGGAGGTGTTGTGCAGCAGGTCGGCCGAATTGAGTATTCCGCCGCCGCGACGCGCAATGTCTTCGTAGGAGAGTCCGCGTATTTTATCCTCGAATTCCTGCTCGCGCGATCCGGCATATACGATATGTGTGTGCGCATCGCAGAACGCTGGGAGGACGGCGCCGCCACGGACATCCGTCTCGGTGTCGTAGCGGCGGTCACGCGGCATCGAGGCCATGGGACCGAAGTCGGCGATAAGCCCTTCTTTGATTACGAGATATGCATCGCGCATCGAGCAATCTTCGCCCATTTCCGTTCCTTGTAGGCGTGTGCGGCCTTGTGTTTCGATGCCGGCAAGCAGCCCGATATTGTATAATAGAGTGTCCATAGCGCGTAGTGGGTAAAGGGGCGTGCCCATAATGGCCTTTACAGCTTTATAGCCATTATGGGCGTGTACTGTCAGATGCGCGGTGCTTCGCGCTGTATGAATTTGATAGAGTTGGCAATATGCGGATACATCGGTTGGTCGTTGTCTATATAGGGGACAATGGCGCGGTATTCGGCCACAAGAGCCTCTATGGCCGGTGACGACTTGAGCGGACGGCGGAAGTCGAGGGCTTGTACGGCATTGAAAAGCTCAATACCGAGTACGCGTTCGGTATTGAGTACCACGCGGTATAACTTTGTAGCCGCATTGGCACCCATGCTGACATGGTCTTCCTGGTCCTGCGAGGACGAAATCGAGTCTACCGAGGCGGGCATACACAGGCTCTTGCTTTGGCTGACGATGGATGCGGCAGTGTATTGCGGAATCATAAATCCGCTATTGAGGCCCGGATTAGCCACGAGGAAGCGCGGCAGATCGCGCAGGCCCGAGATGAGGCGGTAGATGCGGCGCTCTGAGATGCTTCCCAGCTCGGCAACGGCTATGGACAAGGCATCCATGGCGATGGCCAACGGCTGGCCGTGGAAGTTGCCGGCCGAAACAACGAGGTCTTCGTCCGGGAACACCGTCGGGTTATCTGTCACCGAGTTGCTTTCGGCTTCGAAGACGCTGTCCACGTACCGTATTGTGTCCTTGGACGCCCCGTGTACCTGCGGTATGCAGCGAAACGAGTATGGGTCTTGGACATCCTTCTTCGGACGAGCCACTATCTCACTGCCTTCCATAAACTTGCGGAAGAATGTAGCCGTGTCCGACTGGCCGCGGTGTGCGCGGATGCGGTTGACCGAGTCATTGAAGGGCTCGATGTGGCCGTCGAAGGCATCCAGCGAAATGGCGCCTATGACATCGGCCCATGCCGAAATTCGATGTGCCATGTGCAGCGCCCACGTGCCGTAGGCATTCATAAACTGTGTGCCGTTGAGCAACGCCAGACCTTCCTTGGACTGCAAGTCGATAGGCTCCCAGCCCATCTTGTGCATCACTTCGCCGGCATCCACCACCCTGCCCATGTATTCCACTTCGCCCATTCCGATGAGCGGTAACGACATGTGCGCCAATGGCGCCAAGTCACCCGAAGCACCCAGCGAACCCTGCTGATAGATGACGGGGATGATGTCGTGGTTGTACATGTCAATAAGTCGCTGAACGGTAGCTACTTGCACGCCGGAGTGGCCGTAAGCAAGCGATTGAACCTTAAGCAGCATCATCAACTTGACAATCTCGGAGGGCACACGTTCGCCGGTGCCGCATGCGTGTGACATAATCAGATTACGCTGCAATGTGGACAAGTCTTTACGGTCTATAGAGACATTGCACAGCGAACCGAAGCCCGTTGTGACACCGTAAATGGGCGTGCCGCCGACGGCTTTTTTGTCCAAGTACTCGCGGCACTTGTGTATGCGCTCCACGGCTTGCTCCGATAGACGCAGCGCCTTGCCCGAGGCAACGATTTCGTATATTTTGGCAGGCGTAATATGCCTTTCGCTAATGGTATGATACATATTCGAGGTAAGAATTTGTGGTTTGTAAATTTCTGAGAAGGCGGACAATATTTCCCATGAGCCAAAGTCACGCGAGCGCATCGCGCACCACGTCATCATCGGCGATGTTGGGCATGGTGATGATCATGTCCGGATGAAGAGCCATGGCGCGACGCGCAGCCGACATGGCTCCGTCGTTGCGAGCCCAGCTGCGGCGAGCGATGCCGTTGTTGACGTCCCACAGCATCATCTCGTCTATATGCCGACGCGCCTCGGCGCTGCCGTCGATAACCATACCGAATCCGCCGTTGACGACTTCGCCCCATCCGACGCCGCCGCCGTTGTGCAGCGACACCCAGGTGGCTCCGCGAAATCCGTCGCCGATGACATTCTGCACGGCCATATCCGCGGTAAAGGCCGAGCCGTCATAAATATTGGACGTCTCACGATAGGGCGAATCGGTGCCCGAGACATCATGGTGGTCACGACCCAGGACTATGGGCGCCGAGATGCGCCCGTCGGCTATGGCTTCGTTGAAGGCACGAGCTATAGCCATACGGCCCTCTGCATCAGCATATAGGATACGTGCCTGCGATCCGACCACCAAGTTGTTGGCGCCGGCTTCGGCTATCCAATGAATGTTATCTTCGAGCTGTCCGGCAATTTCGGCGGGAACATCGCGGCGCATATCTTCGAGTACGCGGCGTGCGATGTCGTCACTCTGCGCCAAATCCTCAGGCAGACCCGAGGTGCACACCCAGCGGAACGGCCCGAAGCCGTAATCGAAAAACAGCGGCCCCATAATGTCCTGCACGTATGACGGGTATATAAACTTGCCTTCGGAGTCCACAATGTCAGCTCCGGCGCGCGAGGCCTCCAGCATAAAGGCGTTGCCGTAGTCAAAGAAATACATACCTCGTGCCGTAAGCTTATTTATGGCGGCCACCTGTCGGCGCAGAGACATCTGCACCTGCTGCTTGAATTGTTCCGGATCTTCGGCCATCATCATGCGCGACTGCTCGTAGGTAAGTCCTGCCGGATAATATCCGCCGGCCCACGGGTTGTGCAGCGAGGTCTGGTCGCTGCCCAGGTCTACACGGATGTTCTCATCGGCCAAACGTTCCCAGAGGTCTACAATATTGCCTTGATAAGCCATAGACACCACCTCGGCATCGGCCAAAGCACGTCGTATACGCGGAATCAGCTCATCCAACGAGGTATGCACCTCGTCCACCCATCCCTGGCTGTGGCGCTTCTCGACGGCCGCCGGATTGATTTCGGCGACAACGCTTACCACGCCGGCTATATTTCCGGCCTTGGGCTGTGCTCCCGACATTCCGCCCAGTCCGGAAGACACAAACAGCATACGGCGTGTGTCGCCCGGCGCGCGACGCTTACGAGCCGCATTGAGCACCGTAATTGTGGTACCGTGGACTATGCCCTGCGGACCTATATACATGTACGATCCGGCTGTCATCTGGCCGTACTGCGACACACCCATGGCGTTGAAGCGCTCCCAGTCGTCCGGCTTGGAGTAATTGGGTATGACCATACCATTGGTGACCACAACACGTGGCGCGTCCTTGTGCGACGGAAACAGCCCCAACGGATGTCCCGAGTACATTACCAAGGTCTGACACTCGGTCATCTGCGACAAGTATTGCATCGTCAGGCGGTATTGCGCCCAGTTTTGGAACACGGCACCGTTGCCGCCATAAGTGATAAGTTCGTGCGGATGCTGAGCCACGCGCGGGTCCAAATTATTCTGTATCATCAGCATTATGGCCGCAGCCTGCCGACACTTGGCCGGGTACTCCTCGATGGGCCGGGCGTACATCGGATAATGCGGGCGCAACCGATACATGTATATGCGGCCATAGCGGCGCAGCTCCTCGGCAAATTCCGGGGCCAAGACGGCATGCTGTTCCTTAGGGAAATAGCGCAACGCATTTTTCAGAGCCAAGGCCTTTTGTGCGGGCGTGAGGATATCCTTGCGCCGCGGAGCGTGGTTGACAGAAGTGTCATATTCCTGCGGTTCGGGCAGTCGGGCCGGAATACCGCCCACGATGTCCTGTTGGAATTGGTTGAGGGTCATAGTCTTTCTTCGATTTCGGATATTAGAGTCTGTTCGCGGCCGTCCGCCTCGGCAGCCAAGGCCTGAGCCTCACCTTTGAGTGCCTTGGCCTTGTCCGTGTCCTTGAGTCCGGCAGCATTTATCATCACGTTGAGCGCCGCACCGCGCACGGCGGCACGAGCGGCAAGTATGGCTACGCCGGCGTCCGATAGCGAATTGGGATTGCCATCCACAGCCATAACATGCGCCACGTCAAATACTTCCATGGCGGCTTTCATAGTCTTCAGCGGCACTTGGGCGGCATATAGTGTAGCCTCCTCGAGGGCGGCGGCACGTGCGGACTTTTCCTCATCCGTGCCCTTGGGCATGGCAAATACGGCCATAATGCGGTTGAAAGCTTCGGTATCCTCGTCCACCAAAGCGAGCAGACGCTGCATCAACGCATGCCCCTTCACGGCCCAGTCGGAGAAGAATTCCCAGCGGTCGTCCCATCCGGGCTTATGCGCCGACAGGTTGGCGACCATGGTGGCCAAAGCGGCACCCATGGCACCCATATACGCCGATACGGAGCCGCCGCCGGGCGCCGGCGATTCGCAGGCCGTCTCCTCGGCAAAGCCTTGGCAAGTAAAGTCGACGAGTTTCTTGCCGCCCTTGGGTGCCAAGAGGTCTTCAATGACTTTTTCGTGAACCTTGAAAGCCGCCAAATCCTCAAGACCGAGCGACTTGACAGCTATCTTGATAATCTCGTCATCGCTGATACCCAGCGAGCGGCATTGCTTGCGCAGAAAATATTTGCCGGCATCCAGCAGACACGAACGCGGCACCAGACCCACGATTTCGGTTCCGGTGACACGCAATCCGCGGCGGTCGGCGGCGCGGCACACCTCCTCGAAAGCCACGTGCAGCGGCGTGGCGCGTATGTCCGTAATATTCATCGACACCTGGGCGATGCCGTATTCTTCGATGTACCATCCTATGGCCTTGCAACCCTTGAGCGTGCCCGGAATCATCACCGGATTACCCTCGGCATCGCGTACAATCTTCCCCGTGATGGGATTACCCTCGCGGCGCGGACGTCCTTTTTCGCGGACATCAAAGGCGATGGCATTGGCGCGGCGAGTGCTGGTCGAATTGAGGTTGAAATTGACAGCAACCAGAAAGTCGCGAGCACCGACGACGGTAGCTCCGCTGCGTGCTGCCTGCTCGGTGAACTCTCCGCCACCGAAGTCCGGCATCTCCGCCGGGTCGGTGATACGCTGAGCCAGAGCCTCGTACTCACCCTTGCGGCATACAGCCAAGTTACGGCGCTCGGGACGCAAAGCCGCCGCCTCATAGCAATACGTCGGTATCGCCAGCTCATCAGCTATACGTTTGGCAAGAGTACGAGCCATCTCGGCGCACTCCTCAAGGGTGACGCCGCTCACCGGCACCAAAGGCAAAACATCTGTGGCGCCTATGCGCGGATGTTCGCCGTGGTGCGTACGCATATCAATAAGTTCGGAAGCCTTCTTGACACTGCGGAAGGCTGCATCGACCACCGCCTCCGGCGTACCGGCAAAGGTCACGACCGTGCGATTGGTCGCCTTTCCGGGGTCCACGTCCAGCAGTCGGACGCCCTCGACGTCCTCGATGCTCTTGACTATCTCTTGTATAACTTCAGGGCGGCGTCCTTCGCTGAAATTGGGGACGCACTCAATGATACGTTTCATGTTCGGGTCTGGCACTTATGTGTTTATTTGTGTTTGGTTTCGATATAGTCTGTTGTATATTCGGTATCGTATGTTCGGTCTTGATATTACCCCCGTCGCTTACGGGAGTTTGGTTTCTCGGGTTCGGTATTTTGCCGCCATCCTCCGCGCCGGAGCCTCACGATGTCATTCGGAGCACTCGGATTGCAACATTTGAGCGTCGGAAGGCGTATCAGAGGCGTCAATGTGCTACCATAGCCGCTTTCGGTTCATAGCTTGCTCGCCGCTTTCACTGGCAAATATAGCACTTTTCCGCCAATAATCCCGCATCATCGCCGAAAACACTGCCACGGACAAAACACCCCCCAAAAAAAGTTTTTTAAGCCTGTATCGCAAAATGATACAGGGTGCGGCTACCTTTGCGGTGTAATTCACCAATAAACAAAAAGATTATGGCATTATTCAAAGTAACCACAAAACGCCTCATTCTCAGCGGAGGCAAGCGTCTCGAAGCCGGTATGACGGCCGAAGTCCCGTTCAATGACTTTACCCTTCCCCTGTACAATTCATCGGTAAAGGAAACAATACGTCATCAATTCGCTATAAAGTATGCCGTAGATTTCCCCGCTTCTCAGATTAACCTCTCCAACCTGACGGTTGAAAAGATATGATTGCAGCGCGAAGCACAACACATTATGGCCGTAATTTTTTATCGAAAGTTGCGGCCATTTTTTAGCCGCGCCTGCTGATTTTCTCGAAATTAAGCGGTATCTTTGCAGCCGCCGATGTATAGTACAGACACTCGGATGACAACTGCCTCGAATTATTTGACTACAAACAAATCAGCACATACTTTTTACTATTAATGATATGGGAAGACACTACGCTAATGACAATTGGCTGAATGAAATGGCCAAGACGGACGAGTACGCCTGCCGCGATCTCGCAACCGAAGTGAACGAGATGACTGACGGGCGGCAGACCTATAATGCCGTCTTCGGATTCTTGCCGGGCGGCACTTCGACCCGGCCTCGTAACGTCTCGATTGCTTCGTTAATGAGGCTGTACTGCGCCGAACGAAGCGGACACAAGGAGGACGCACGGCGTGAAATAAAACTCCGTTTTCATTACCTGGATTATACGATTCAGAAAAAGATTTTGTGGCTGTTTCTGGACGGCTCGAAGCAAGACAGATTATTCTGTTTCAAGCAAATAAGGCATAGTTGGGATAAAGTGTTCGAGCCGAAACTTATTGAGCTGTGGGAGATGCACTGCGAGCCGGAGTGTGCTAATCTTTTGGTCAAGTACGGCAATATCGACTATGTACGCCGGCATCAAGAGGAGTTGGCTAAATCGGCAGGGTATTATCCTACCGGCAAAAGGCTGGCGCTCGAGGACAGAAATTTTGTCATCGAAAAGGAAAAGTTAGAGGGTCCGGCTATGTATGTCCGGCTGTTGTATGAAACCAAACGCACTATCGGAACGGACGAAGCGACGGACATCTTATGGCGGGCGATTGATCGGTCGCTGCTGCAAGGCATACGTCACCAATGCAATATTGCGCCGTACTTTCTTGTATACGATGGTCGTTTGGACAGCGATGGATTGCCGCTCGAAACAATTGTGCCGTCCATTGTATGGGACGACAATGTAATGGAGTGCATGCGCTACCTGTATCACATTGCGCCGAAGGCTGTTGTGGCCGAAGCATTGCGCCGGGACATGGAAGTGCGCAAATTGTTTTATCGTCTTGTCGGCGGAAAGTGCTACAACAATTCAAGTGACCCGAGTGCGGATAGGCGGCATGATATGCAGATGTTTTGCAAATTGGCTTACGCGATGTTTCCCGAAGATAAGCGAAAGTATGCTGCCGAAAACGACTGCCGGACAGATACATCCGGTCCTTCTGCAGCGTCTTGGGATAATTGTGGTTGCCACGAAGATGAATCAAGCTTATTGGATTGGAGAGTTTATGCCAACCGTTCGAGCACAAATCTACTTGAGACCATCCGGGAATATCGTCTGACCGAAGAAATGACGCCGGAGGAATGGAAAACACTATACATCGAAAAAAATATACCGAATAACTCGGCATTCACGTTACTTTCCAAACGATTAAGCCTCGAACCTGACTGCCCAAGCCGGGAGGAGTTTATCACAAAGTTGCTGAGCTGATGGTCGTGTTTTAGTCGTGGCGTCTGATGTAAGTTTGTTCAAACTTGTAGACCTTGGATAATGGTGCAAAATTAGTCGTTTTCGACATATAGGTCGGATTTTGCTAATTTTGACGGGAAGTTGATTATTAAGCGGCAGTATAATAAGATTATAGCATATAGACCGAAAAGTGCGACGTTCCAAGTCGTTTTGATGACGGAACGCCGCATATTTTGGACTAATTGGAGGCAGATGCCGCTTAGGGCTCGTTGTTGCAGGTGATGGTGAGGGTGGTGATTTTGCCGGCGGCGATGATGTCGTTCTCGTTGTAGCCGCTGCGGAAGGCTTCGACAAGGGAGTAGGTCTTGTTGCCGTTGATGCGGATGTATTCTACATTGGAAAGGTGGACAATCTTTCCCGAGGCGGAGACGTTGGAGAGTTCGTCGGGCACCACGGCTGCCTGCCAGAATGTGCCTGTGGGGGTCACGTGTTTCTTGGTCCTGATATATCCGTAGCCACCGAAGGGGCGCACATGGAAGCCTCGTTCTTTGGTGATGCGGACGCCGGCCTGTTTTTTGCTGTCAAATTCGATGGTTTCGACTTTGTCGGCGTATGGGCCGGTGACGTATACGCGCAGGATGCCCAGGCCGTTATGGAAGTTGAAGTCTACCCGGCCTTGGTTTTTTGCGACGGTCGCGGTGTCCGAGATGAGCAGGTATTTCAGCCCTTTGGTTTGGTCGGTGATGTCGAAGGTGTTGGGGGTGAAAGCGATGTATTTGTTAGCTTCGAGGTCACGGTAGGCCATGATGGGCTTATTTATTTGGACTTTCTTCCGGCCGTCCGGCTCTGTCACCAGGGTGATTTCGCCGATTCCGTCCGGTTTTGCCTGCACGCAATCTGCTGCATCGTCGCTGAGTTCGCGCACGATGAATGTCTCCGTGCCGTCCCATTCGAGCAAGGTTGCCGACAGGTCGTCGTTTTCGGTCATCCTTGACCCCGGCTTGTTGTTCCAGGGTGTCTCGGTGTAGTCCGCGAGGGTTATGTTGCCGACCTCTAAGGCGTATCGGGGCCGTTCGTTGGCTGTCGGCTCGTCCGAGGCGCAGGATACTGCCAGGGTGCATACCAGTGCCGCCGTCAAGGATAATGTTATGTATCGTATGGTCTTTTTCATCTGCTTGATGTTGTGCTTATTGTCACTTCATTTTTGTGGCCTATATCGCGGCATTAAATCGTGAGCGAATAGTCGTTGCCGTTCTTGGCCCACGGCATCGATGTCGTGGTGACTTCGACATCGTCCTTACTGCTGCCGTTGATGGTGATATTGAATGTATAGACATATCCGCTCTTAAACTCGAACTCAGAGGCGGTGACAAATTTGGACAGGTCGATATTGTGCGTTATTTGCGGACCGATGCCCGGTACGGGACGGTATTCCATCATAATGAACGGCTTGTTGGTGGCCCGTTTTTGTGCAACGATTATTGTTTCATACGAATATGCGGCCTCCTCGGTCACCGAACCCCATTTGACGGTGTTTGCCGGATCCAGCCCCTTGTGTGGGGGTGTATTGTACTTGGTGTTGTATGACTTGATGAGGTCAAGGGTTATCTTCTTGTCGCTTTTGTTCACCGTGTATTCGGCGGTCTGGTCGATGTCTCGGAGTAGGACGTGCCAACAGTATTGGTACAGGTTCTTGATGTACGGGGTGTTGCGGATGTTGACTACGACTTTGACCTGGGTGTGGTAGAAATCGAGTTTACGACCGTCGCGACCGATGTCGTTGGAATAGGCGAGCATGAGGTCGTCGCTGATAGTTGACCGGTGGCAGGTAGTCCACATTATGGTATCACCTACGGGATAGTAGCGGTTGGGGAAGCGCCCGATGACTTCGATTTTCCCGCCCGGCTTGACTATGAAGGGGTTGGAGGATGTGAGCAGCGCTGTGGATGCGTTGTCCAGTGTATCGGAGACGATATATTTGCGTAGTGCGCCGTTGGCCTGTATTGCCACGCCGCCGGTGTCCACTTCCAGCCATGCTGTGCGCGAGCTGATTGTACCTTCGGTGCTTATATTGAGGCCGAGACCATTGGCAATAAACTCGAGGGGTGTGCCTGCGATGTCCTGCGGCTCGCTGTCTTCTGATGCACAAGCAACGAATAGCACCGCCGGCATCATGCCGCCGAGTATGGCATAGATATATTTCTTGATGCTTTTGTTCATGTCCGTTTGTATGTCCGTTGTTTGGATATGAGTGTTGTTCGGTGTCGTTGGAGCAATCAAAGCTCGGCAAAGTGTTCGCCGCCGTCATCCCAGTCCTTTTGGGTGGCGATGAGGCTTAGCTCGGAAGGCTTGATGGTGACGGTGTATGTATAGACGCGATTGCGTTTTAGCACACCGAACAGCGAGCCGTTGCTTTGATATGTTTTGCCGTTGATTGTCAGTGTGAGATCGGAGCCGGATGCCGTCTGCGCGGCTACGATTGCCGTATAGACTACCGCCTGCTCGGTCGCGTTGTCGATGACTTGTTGTATGGTGTTGTCCTTGAGCGACCAGTCGTTGATGGGTGCCCTGTTGTCAAAATTAAACGTGTTCCATGTCGTGCTGAAATTGATGTCGTCGTGTTGCAAGCCGCCCAAGGTACATTCGGCATTGGCTATGTCGTCGAGAGTGATGCCCATTGCCGGGTCTGCCTTGATTTTCACGACAATTTTCGACATTTGATGCTTGAAGACAAGGTTGTCGATTTTGCCGCTGCTTATCCAGTCGGCCTGTATTCCTTTTTGTACACGCACAATGTCAATCTTGCGTTGTAGCTCGCGAGTGTTTTGCTTGCGGGTGTTGATTGCAATTCCAACGCTTGAATTGTCTATTCTACTCGGATCATTGGGGGTATATGGCGCATACGCGATAATAGAATTAGACCCGGCTGTCAAGTCAGAAACGGCGATGGCTTTGCCAATTTTGGTAAAAAATGCCGTTGTTCCGGTAGACGTGGTGTAATAGGGAAGGTTTTGGTAGTCTTTGACTATGGCGTAGGAGAACGGCGCTGTGATGTACACGCCTATTGTGTCGGCTTCCCATAGAGAGCCGTTTACGCGGGACTGCGGGGCACGCTCCCCGACAAATGTGCCGGAAATCTGAAGCTCCCTGCTATCTGTGAAGTCCGGGCCGTCTTCCCCGGTGCAGGAACATAAGTATAGCGTTGAGAGTGCTATGGCGGACGAAAATGTGAGAATATGCTTTAACGTCATATTGGCGGTGTTATAGTGTTTTGTTGTATCCCTTGACGAGAAGCCGGACAAAGCGTGCTTGATGTACGCATGTCGGCTGATAAAGGATATGGCGTTTGTTTTCCCTTAGTGTGGAATGGCTGTATCAGAACGATATTCCCACACTAAGGCAATCTTTTGTCGTGATGATGTTTATTGCATCACGGCTTCGCCGGAGCCGCTGCCGCCGTATTCCCAATCAGTGACGGTACAGCCTTCGATTTTGAGGCCCGTCTTATGGATGGTAATGGTGTAGGTATAGGTCTTGCCGGGCTCGAGAGCGGGCTGCATGGCGGTATCGTTGACGTACGCCTGTGCAGCAATTACGGACTTGAATTTCAGCGGAGCTGTCAACGTCTGGGGGATGACGAGGGCGTCATAAGTGACGACATTATTGGTCATATCGGTAGTGTGCGTCGAGTATACCAGCGACCATTCGATGGGACTGCCGGAGGGAGTAACTGCGCCGGTGGCGAGGTTGAAGGTGCCGTCATGGATGAGGCCGTCGATGTAATGGCCGCCGATAGCGACGTCAGGGGTTGTGAGGCCGTCGCCGGGCTTGAGCTTGACCACCAGACGCGACATTACGTGGCGGAAGGCGGCGGAGCCGGTGAAAGACAGTACGGGGCTATTCTTGGAGGCTACGGCGCCGGTGGCGTAGATGAAGTCTATGCGTTTTTGCTGATCGCGAGTCACCTGGTCGCGGGTATTGACCTGGGGATTGTTCCAGGTCGCACCGCTTTCGTAGGGTGCATATGCGCAGAATGTTATATCCTCGGTGCCTTCGAAGTATATCGGGGCGGCGTCGGCGGTGAACTCGGCGACATCGCTTGTCGAGGTAGTGGAGTAGGATATGTTTTTGTACTTATCCTGCATCTTGGTGTTGCCGGCGATGGCGAATACGCCGATGTTATCGGCTTCCCATGTCGAGCCTAAGGCGCGAGAGTTGGTCTCGAATCCGGCGGTGATTTTGAGGGCTGTCGGAGTGTTGTCGGGCTCGTTGTCTGAGGAGCAGGATGCCAGAGCAAAGATTGCGAGAGTAGGCAGAAGGATGTTATATAGTTTCATTTTGTGATATTTTTTATCGTGCGATTTGATTGTTTGTCAGTGGTTTGTGTTGTATCTGTAGGGCGGTGTTACTTGGCGTCAAAGTTGCCGCCGTCGGCTTCGGTCCAAGCTGTGATGGTGCAGCCTTGTATCGACACTCCGGTCTTGTGGATGGTGACAGCGATGTCGTACTGGTATCCGGCGAGCCATTCGTTGCGCGGGTCGGCGATGCCGGCGTTGCGGTTGGCGGCAGTGAAGTCTATTGCGGCGGTGTATGTCTGAGCACCGGGCTGTGTGGCGGTGAATGTCAGTGCGCTGCCGAAGGATTGCGGAGCAACTATCAGCGTATAGGCTACGGTCTTGGCGGCGTCATCGGCTATGGCCGGGGCATTTTGTTCGGCTGTGGCGTTGTTTGCAAATGTCAGCGTAGCTGCATCCTTGGAGGTCACGATGCCGGTTGCACGGTCAAATGCGGCGAATGTATTGAATTCGCCGAGCGCCAATACTGCTTTCTTGACTTCATCATAGGTTACATCGCTGCCGCAACGTGCGGTGATGACCACCTTAGACATTTTGTGCGCTAAATTGAAAGCTACATCGGGACTTGCTTTGCTGCCCGTGGCTTGCGCCCATAGGTAGTCAAAGGTCTTCTGCGAAGCCTGCAGACGCGTATCAGCTGTTGCGGCTGCATCGCTCCACGGATAGTAAGCTGTGAAAATCACTTCGGCATTATTCTGGAAATAGATATGGTCACCGGCGGCTGCAAATGCTCCGGTGCCATCGGTGGTATACTTGAGATTGGAATATGTCTTATCGCCGCTTTGGCCCGAAATGCCTATGGCGTCTCCGGATTCCCATGTATTGTCATAGGCGCGCGCTGCGGTGGCTATGCTTGCGGTGAAATTAGGTTCGTCAGCACCTGTGCCGGGCGTGGGGTTGTCGTTGTTACAAGCCGTCAAGGTAGCGGCCGCTAAAGTAATCGTAAGTAGCGTTGTTTTTTTCATAATCGGGTGTTATACTTTTTGTGTTTTCTGTTTGTTGTATTGTAGTGGATGCCGACAGATGTCAATGAGCATCGTATCCGCCGCCGTCGGCAGTCTTCCATCCTTCGATAGAGCCTTCAAAGCCACCTTTGACCGGAAGTTTCAGGTCACCGCATATAGCCAGAGGACTTACGCTTTTGCCGAAATCTTTGGTCATAGCGGAGATATCGGAGGTGATGGTGCACGTATCGCCGTTGTCGAAGGCTATGTCCACCTTCAGCGACATATTGCTGTAGTCTGCATCCTGTATTGCAAAGAATCGGAAGGTCGCGGTCAATAGTTTTTCCGATTGTTTGAGTCGCTCGGCGGTGGTGCGTGTTCGATCAGCCGGGTCGGCGCTGTGAGTGATGAAGTCGATAGCACCATATACGCCGTCAATGCTCGCGGTGGCGGATGCTATGCGGTCGTAATCGCCCTCGACAATGGTTAGAACGAGGTCGACGCTGCGCATCAGCTGCACCATGTTGACGGAGGCATAATATGTCGCGGCGGGAGCAACGTGTATCGTGCTTGTGTAGTCGTGGTAGTCACCGGCGAACATTATGTCCGGATATGCGATAAGCCCGCCATCTGCGGCTTTGGCGACTGCGGCGCGTGTGCCGCTGAGCGTCACGCCTGCCGGAGTGTTGAATGCCGACAGTCGGTAGTCGCCGATGGCTATATCCGTAAAGATGTATTTGTCGCCGGAAGCTGTGGCGGTGCGATCGCCGCCGTCAACGCGCACATCCGGAGTGACCCATTGCAGGTGCATAGTGTATTTGGACGGCTTCACAGCGTCTGCCGAGATATTGTTCCACGCGGTGATAACTTCGATATTTCCTTTGGCATCATAGAGTGTATCCTTGACGCACGAGGATAATGCAGTTGCGGCAATGCCTGCGAATATGCTGAGTTTGAAGATGTTCATCGTTTCAGGGCATTAAATATGTTCCACACCAAGGTGACGCCTGCATGGGTGACGCCCCAATAATTTTTATTGTCATGTTCGAGGCGTACGCGAGTGCCGTCGTATAGATAGTATTTATCGTAATCAACATTGAGGCCTCCGATGCCGATGGACAGGTCAAGAGAGAGTGCCTTATTGAGCCGGAATACATATCCGCCTTTGATGCCGCCGCCCTTGACAGTGCCTTGACGTCCGGTGTCGGTGAATTTGTAGTTGAAATCGCCGTAGTGACCGTAAGCACCGAGGTATCCGCGGTTATTCTTACCCAAATATAGGCGTCCCTCGGGCAATACTTCCCATAATGCATAGCGGCGGTCTTTGTCGTTCCACGACCAGGATGTCCATGACCCGTGTGCCAGAATGCTGAAGCGCTCGGCTATGTGCCATTCGATGCCGAGGTCCGGCGTGAGTGTGGCGCAGCGCAGCAGGTTGGCACGCAGGTCTATATGCGGGCGATGAGCGACCTGAGCAGTCACGACGGGACGCCGATCGGCGGTGTCGGCGGGCAGAGTTACGGGCGTCGACTCCGGTTCGGGCTCGGCTGTCACTACAGGTCGCGAAGGCTCGGGCATAGGCAGGGGCACCGCCTCAGAGGTCGGCAGGGTTATGCGTACTTCTACGTAGTTCCCACCATCAGAGTGATTGGTGGTACGGAAGCACTGTTCGGTGAGCCCGCAACGTGTAATCATCTCGGACTTGACACGGTTGCTGCGTGTACGAGCTGTCGCAAGATTGGCTTCGGTACTGCCGCACGAATCGCAATACCCGAATACGGCTACCGGAACGTCGCCGGCACGGATTGCATCCTTGTGCATATTGACGCACTCAATCATTGCCGCTATCTGGTTGTGATTGTCCAGATATCCGTCGTAGAATCTATCGGAGGCGGCGGCGAAGCGGAACGTGAGGACGCGGCTCTCGCCTTGCTTCTGCGCCGTGACGGCAATGCCGGCTGTAAGCAGTATAGCACACAGAGTGCATATTATTCGTCGTATAGTCATATCGTATAAGATTGGATGTTTCGTCGGACAAAGTGCATACGATTAGCCATCTTTTGTGCGCACAAATATGTTTGCAAATAATTACTGTCCGCTAAACTTTATGAGTCTTTGAAAAAAATAGGGCTGATTCCATTTGCAGGAGTCAGCCCTAAATGGTTATTTTGGTGT
>ENA-ORPK01000119-ORPK01000119.1-human-gut-metagenome-genome-assembly--contig:-NODE-119-length-75238-cov-5.309605_pt1 | contig 75238 bp, 61 predicted proteins | sample MGYA00242139_ERZ509068 | MGnify/ENA primary metagenome ERZ509068 (study PRJEB26280, sample SAMEA2338687) | human gut metagenome | biome: human gut; feature: human-associated habitat; material: faeces...
TTGCTTCTTTTTGTCGTACCTTTTTATAAATTTTTATAAGATAATAGTTGTATGAAGCAAGAAACCTTGGAAGCTCTTAATTTGCTTAAGACTAATCTAGATAATGACCATAGAGTAGTGTTGCTTAAAGAAAAAGAGAAAATAATGTCAGCTGACTTAAAAGCCAATGAATTATCAATTAAGATGAAACTAGCATCTTCTAAATATGATGATGACTTAAATCATTTTGGCTTTGATTCTCCTTTTGCTGTTAAATCTAGACAGGAATTACATCAAATAAAACTAGAATTAGATACATTAGATGTTGTTAAAGATTATATGAATGCTTTTAAGGAAGTCAGAAAACTATATGAACAAATAGATGAAATATTGTTTTCTTCCTTTAAAGAAAAAAGGAAATGCAAATGATCAAGATAATCGGTGGTAAATATAGAAGCAGAATTATTGTTACTCCTGATAGTAGGACTGTTCCTACGAAAAATATGGTTAGGGAAGCTTTATTTTCTGCGGTTAGTTTTGATTTAGATGGAAATACATTAGATTTATTTGCAGGCTCAGGTGCAGTGGGGATAGAAGCATTGTCTAGAGGGGCAAAGAAATCCTATTTTGTAGATACTTCTAATGATGCGATTAAGATTATTAAATCCAATCTAGCTTCATTAAAAGAAGGAAATGGGATTATATTGGATATGGATTATTTGGCTGCTTTAGAACATTTATCCAAACTAGGAATCTCCTTTTCCTTTATATATATAGACCCTCCATATAAAGATAAGGAATATTATCAAAATAGCATTGATATGATTAATAAATTATCGTTGCTAGATAATATGGGCAGAATTGGAATAGAATATGAAGGAGAACTTGAGCTAAATCTAGAAGGTTTTAGCGAAGTCAAATACAAGAAATACGGTTATACTAAATTGATATTGTTGAGGAAATAATATGAAAAAAGCAATTTATCCTGGCTCATTTGATCCAATTACTAATGGACATATGGACATATTGAAAAGGACATTGGGATTATTTGACCATGTAACTCTTTTATTAGCAGTTAATCCAAACAAGAAAAGCGAATTTAGTGTCGAGGAAAGACTTGCCTTGATGAAAGAGGCTACAAAGGATTTAGAAAATGTCGATGTGGATTTTACTTCTGGGTTTACTGTTGATTATGCAAAAAAACATGGTTCAAGTCATATTATCCGTGGATTAAGGGCTATAACTGATTTTGAATATGAATTCCAATTAGCTGCTGCAAATAGTTTTCTTGATAACTCGGTTGAGATGGTATTCTTTATGGCTAGCAATAAGACTTCCTTTATTTCTAGTTCAACAATAAATGAAATGTCTAATAATGGGGCGGATGTTTCTAAATTAGTCCCCCCATGTGTCAATTTGGCTTTATTAAAGAAAAGAGAATCCAATAAATAGTCTTTGCTAAACTTATGAATTGAAGTAATGGGCGTTAGGCCCATTTTCTTTTGGAAATGAAGTAGATTTAGGCCTAGAAAATTTTTTATTGACACGAATTGGAGCAATGTTAAATTCAAAATATAAGGGGCATAAAAGCAAGTTACCCCTATAACTTGATAAGGCTAAATCCATTCATAATGAAGAATATCGCCTCATCAAGATGAAAAAAGGAGGTGAAAAATGAAAAAATTCATATTTGCATTAGTACCGCTTTTACTGTTGTCATGCGGCAATAAACCAGTTTCGACTAGCGAATCTACTAATAGTGGCATAGATTCTATTGAACCAAGCATTTCTACAGCCACGACCACAACCTCGATTTCGACATTTTCAAAAGCCGAACTCAAATTGCCATCGACATATACATTGCAAAGAGTTGTAAACGGAACAAATTATCCGTCGTTCACGATTGAGTTTGTTAATAAAGTGGATTGCTTGGTAAAGTGGAGTCTAGATGGAACTGAATTTTCGTCTCACCAAACATATTCAATAAAATATGACCAAAACATATTGTACGATGCCATTTGGGACATGGTTTATTTTAAACCAAACCTAATGGAATGGGATGTGGATGTGCCTGACTTCTTTAGCCTATGCGAATGGAAATATTTTTCAGAAGCATATAACGGAATGTGCTTTGTAACACCTGGACTTTTGCCGGGTGTAGATGAAAATGGTAGCATTTGCGAAACATGTGAGTCTCCAGGAAAAATGATTTATGATTTTGCTCTTGCAGAATGACTAAGAGACTGATAGGTGGCGGGATTCTTATTTGACCGCTATCTCTGGTTGTTTTGAATAGAATTTGTTAAGAATGCAAAAACAGGAACCATATAGCCATTGCTAGAGCAACTTATGCTTTCCAACTAGTCGAATAGTTCCTTATATAATATATATAGGAATAAAGAAAACCTGCCGTTAGATGAAGTAGCGGCAGGTTTTAAATTTTATTTTTCTTTTTATTTTACAGATTGTTTATAGACATCAGAGAATGGATTGGTGTTATCAGATTTGGTGGTGTGATTCCACATTTCCATTAATAAGTCGGCTTTGGCAACTTTATCAGAGCCGCTGACTCCGAACATAACTTCGCTTAAGCCAACTCTTGATTGTTGTAAGTTGAATGCTTCTTCGGAGAAATCAACTAATAAGATGGTTGGTACTGAGAAGGAAGAATGATCAGCATCGATGAAGTGTTCATAATCAGAATCGGAAACAGAAGCAGCTTTGTGATATGGAGCTTCTTCTAAGCGTCCTCCTCCATTGGTGAAGAAACCTTCATCATTCCATTTGTCTAGATAACGGACAAAGGCTTTCTTGTTATCATCAGTATCGAAGTCATCATCGTTAGTGGATTCTTCATCGGAGAAGATGGTGTACATCTTGAAGCTTCTAGAATCATCAGCAACATAGCTGCTGCCCCAATTTTCTTGGAGGGCTTCAAATCCTGGTTGGATTGTTTCGCAGTTGGTGCAATCTTTTCCAACATAGACTAGATAGAACTTTTCGCCATATCTTTCGATCATGTCTTTGGCATCTTTATCTAAGCTAGCCTTATAGTCGGCATAAGAAGTGTATTTATGATCGAAGTTAGACCATTCATTGATGAAACCAGTTATTTCATCAGCTTGAGTGGTATGTTCATCGGTTGAAGTTTGACCTTCGAGAGTTAATTTGAATTGAGTGTAGTAGGCAGAAACAGAACCGGCATCCATTGATTGAACCCATTCGGTAATCTTTGGAATTGAGAAGATGACGGCAAAAATAGCGCCGACAATAAGTAATGGTTGAACCCAAGCGGTCTCTTTTATCCAACGCCATAGTTTTACAAATAAACCGCCTATAGCCTTTAAAATATTCATGTAATGCCTCCAAAAAAGGACCTGTTTATATCTAAACAGCCCGTAAATAATAACATTAAGAGCCGTTGCTATCAATAATCTAATTCTACTCTTTTTTACTTATTTGCTAAATTTAACTGAATTGACTTCTTTTTAACATCTACTTTGGCTATACTTTTGACTGTTAAATTATGGTAAAGAAAAAAACTGTTAGGTCTAAAATCAATGATTACCTTTATGACCACAAGGTATTAAAAGAAGGATTAAATTGGACTTGGGCAATTATAGTGTCGACTCTTTCGGCATTATCTTTTGCAATTGGCTATAAATGCTTCCTTGTTCCTAATTATTTATCGGCTGCCCACGAACTAAAATTAGTATCCGGCGGTGCTAGCGGTATATCTCAAACTATTATTGCAGCTTTAAGGCTTATTCCTGGTTTCCCTGATGGTCAAAATTTCGAAGACTTTATGTATGGCATTTTATATTTTGCAGTAAACGTGCCTATCTTCCTTCTTGCTTTCTTTGGCATTGGGAAAAGGTTTGCCATCATTACTTTAATCAACGTTGCAGAAGTTTCGTTACTTACCAATTTATTAGGCAACACTCCTGAAGAAGGCTTGATTGATACGGTTGCTAAATTTGCCGATGCTAATGGAGGGCTTTTATCTAGAGCGATATTTGGCGGAATCTTTGTTGGATTATCGACCGCTTTGACCTTTAAAATTGATGCTAGTAGCGGTGGAATCGATACGGTTGCTTACTATATTTCAATTAAAAAATCGACTCTTGTTGGAAAATATTCAACATTAATCAACTGTTGTACGATAACCGTATTCACTCTTCTTACCGTTACAAAAATGGGTTGGTCTAATAACGATGCCTTCAAGATGATTGGGTGCGTATTGTTCTCTGTGCTTTATATGCTCGTTGTCATGTTTGTTGTCGATACGATTAATTTGCGTAACAAGAAAGTCAGGATTAGCGTTGTTACTTCTAACCCTGATTTGGCTAGTGTCTTATTGGCCAATATACCACATGGGGCTACTCTTATTCATGGCTCCGGAGCTTTCTCCAAGCAAGATAAAACCATCATCGAGATGGTCGTTTCTTCTTATGAAATCAAATCTACTGTCAAAATCATCCAGGAAGCAGATCCTACTGCCTTTGTTAGCGTCACCGAATTAAAGCAAGTTTACGGACGTTTCTTTATCAAGCCAATTAAATAAAATAAGCGACCCGTGTATTTATTTATTCGTGTAATAACCGTATTTTTTAGCGTTAGTCAATAAGAATATTGTAGTCATTAAATTTGAACATATTTCTGCAAAGACTATTGACCACCAAATTCCATCTACACCCATTAATAAGGGTAAGACAATAACAAATAATAATTGGAATCCGACTGTACGTGCTATAGAAATAACTGCGGATATCAATCCGTTATTTAAAGCCGTAAAGAAAGATGAACCAAACATTGTAAAGCCCATGATTAAATAGGAGAAAGAATAGATTCTCATGGCCTTTTCTGATAAGGCTTCTAATTCGGCTGAGCCGCTAGAAAACATTTTTGAGAATGGTACGGATGAGGCTTCTGCTAAACCCCACATACATAAGGCAGCTATGGCAATTAAAATCAAGCTCTTCTTGAATAAGGAAGTCAATTCTTTCTTGTTTTTAGCACCGTAGTTATAAGAAATTACTGGACTAATTCCTATTGAATAACCGATGAATATTGCAGCAAATACATAGGAGACATACATAATTATTCCATACGCGGATACCCCATTTTCACCTACATATTTTAATAACTGGATATTAAAGGCCATCGTAACTATTGAACTAGATATGCAAGAGACAAATTCGCTTGATCCATTAATCATTATTTTTCCTAAATCGATAAAATTCCATTCAGGTTTACCTAAATAAATACGGTTCTTTTTGTTGAAGCTAAAATATAGTAATGGGCCAACTGACCCAACCATCATTCCGATAAGGGAAGCAATAGCAGCACCTGCTACCCCAAGATGAAGTACTCCAATTAAAACATAGTCTAGCAGCATATTGCTCAGACCGGCCGCAAGAGTAAAGACAAATCCTAAGCCAGGCTTTTCAGCAACGGAGAAGAAAGGTTGGAAAGTGTTTTGAAGAACAAAGAAAACTTCCCCTGCAATCATTATCTTTCCATATAGAATTGCATTTTCTATTGTTTTGGCAGATGTATCCGGATTAACAGAAGCGGAGGCATGAACAATTGGTTCGACCAAAAAGAAGAAAATGATGGACAATATTGCCCCTAAAATAATCGAGCAATAAATAACCATCGAGAATGCTTGCCTGGCTTTTTCGTCTTCTTTTTTCCCAAATAAAGCTGCGACAAAAGCACTTCCGCCAGTTCCAAACATAAAGCCAACTCCAGCGACAATCATGATGACGGGGAATATCAAATTAACTGCAGTGAAGGCTTCTTTTGATGCGAAATTTGCAACAAAAAAACCATCGACAATCGTGTAGATTGAAGAGAAAATCATCATGCAGACTGGTGCTAGGGTGTATTTTAAAATTTTACCAAAACTGAAGTGGTCAGATATACGTATTTTTTCCATATCGATCACCTCGAAATCAAATTCGTTTCCTTGATTATCTTTTTGAAAGCGTCTAGTTGCTTTCTTTCTAATTCAATCATTAGACGTAATTCTTCTTCGCTTAGGGCTAAGAAAGATTCATCGCTAGCTTTGATAACAGGGGCAATCCATTTAGCGCAGAATTCTTTTCCTTTATCCGTTAACTTAAGTACTTTCTTATTCCCATTATAGGTGGATGAATCTAGATAGATTAGACCTTCATCGCTTAATTTTGAAACGGCTGAATTTACTGACTTCCTGGAAAAGAAGAAAGAATCCGCCAAATCGGATTGAATCCAGTTCCTATCCTTTTCCGTTTCGATAATATAGAGAATCATATAGGCAAGTTCGGACACGCCAGAACATAAAGCTATATGGTCAAATATTGAATCTCTTTCATTGACTATTTGGTTAATTGTTTCAATTAAATTCATAGGTGTCCTCCTTCAATTGGATATTATATCCGAAATCGGATTTACTAACAAGGAGGCCTCGACTAATAACTTTTTTTGTTGAATTTATTAATTTTAAAGAAAATATCTTCCAAAGTTGTATATATTAATGATCATGGAAAAAAGTGAGCTAACCAATTGTATTGTTAATTTAAAGAAGGGGGACATGGATTATTTTCCAAGGTTCTTCGAATCTACTAAGCGTAATGTCTTCCTTTCTGCTTATGTAATCTTGAATTCAAAAGAAGAAGCAGAAGACATTGTAAATGAAACCTATATCAAATTCCTAGAAACTCTAGATGATATAAATCCAAATAAAAGCATCATGGCTTACCTAGCTACAATCTCTAGAAACTTGTCTCTGAATCTAATTAAAAAAAGAGAAAGGGAAGTGGAACTCGAAGATGAAGATACTAGGTTAAGTAGCAATGATGATTATGATCTAGGGTTAGGGGTATTTGATAAGGCTAGAAAGATATTGCCTAGCGATGAATTCGAGATAATTCTTCTAGCCATGGTTGATGATTTAAAGCAAAGGGAAATTGCTAAAGTCATGAAAAAGCCATTAGGAACGATAAGCTTCAAATATGCGAAGGCCATAAAAACATTACGGAGGGAACTACAAGATGAAAGATTTTAAGAAAAAACTACAATCGACTTTAAAAGAAGAAGTAAGCACTTTGGATATCAAAACTACTTCTGAATCCATTCTTTCTTCTTATAAACAAGTAACCCCAAAAGAAGAAATAGTGACCCCGTGGTATAAAAAGAAGGGATTTTTCTATGGAGGTTCATTTGGATTAGCCTCTTTAGTGACTGCTTCAGTTATAGTTGGAATTATATTAGGGAGCAAACCTCAAAGTGAAGTTAATCCATTAATCCCTGAAAATGATGCAGTAATGAATAAAGTCTGTTATGAATTATTTGGTGGGGTAAATTTCGTTAATCAAGAAAATAGCTCACCCATGTCATTAAAAAGAAGATTCAGTAAAGAAGAAATAACTTCCTTTGATGAATTCTATGACATGTCCAACTATTTCTATTCTTATTATGATTTGATTAAGGGGATGGAGGAATATGGAAATTCTTCTTCCTTCTACGAACCAATCAAAAGCGATAAAGAAGAATATCCTTACTGCATCCTTATCTCTAACGAATATAAATGTTATTTTGCATCAACTTTAAATAAAGATTATAAAGAAAAGACTAAAGGGTTGTTGCTTGATGGGGATAATTCTTATGAAATTGAAATAACTACTGAAAAACAAGTAGAAGAAGATGAATCTGAAATAGAGACTTCTATCAAATTATTTAGTTCCCCAAGTTCTTATATCCTTATAGAAAAGGAAGCTGAGATGGAAGAAGGGGAAAGTGAACTTAGCTACTGCTTAAGTGAATATAAAGACAATAGATTATTAAATAAGATCGAATATGAATTAGAAGGTTATGAGAAAAGTTTTGAAGTAAATATTCATAAAGGAATTGAAAAAGGTTATGAATATGGATTCGGGAATGTCTTGGATAATATCCTTACTATCAATTATAAAGGAGAAGAAGATTGGGATAATGTAAGTTTCGATACATCTAGCAATGTCTTCTCTTACATGGATAAAAACTACTCTGCAAAAAAGATTTTATAAATTTTTTCAAGAAAATAGGTTTCTAGTTTGTATTAATTAGTGAAGGCAGGTAAAAACCTATGAAAAAATTAATTGTCTCTCCATTACTACTCCTAATCGGAGCCTCATCCATGGGATGCGCGTTAGCAAATTCCTCTTCTAATGTTAATAGCAAAAAAGAAAGCGTCACCCAAACCCAATTCGTTCTAGCAAGCAAACTAGCTTCCTCAGTTGGGACTAACTCCTTTGCAAAAAGAGCTATGCCACAAGTTGAAGAAACCCCAGTTCAAGATCCTTTAGCGGAAGTCATGCCAATGTTTGAACAAGCTGACTTCATCATTAACCAGGGCAAGAATAGCCTTACTAGCAAAAAGGAAACTTCTGATTTAGAAGAATATGAAAACAAAGAAGTCATCGGCTTCAAAGATGTAGACGGGACTGATAAGGAAGTAACTCTTTATTATAACGTTACCTTTAATGAAGAGGTTGAAGAAGATGAATCCGAAAAAGAAGAAACAAGAAAAGGAATCATCAAATCTGATAGCTTCGAATATCCATTCATTTCTAAAGATGAAATAGAAGAAGAACAAGGGGAAAAGGAAACTAGCTACGAGATTACTATCCAAACTGGTATTGATTCATTTATAACTTCTGAACAATCGTTTGAAGAAGAAGTTAAGAATGGAAAAACTGTTAAAGAGGAAAAATACTCCTATACAGTTGTGACAAATGGAAAAGTTAGCAAGGAATATTCCTATGAGTTCGAAACTGGTAAGGATAACGTCACTGAAATTGAACTTGAATATAATGGAGTTGAATATGAAATGACTTCATTTATCAAAGAGAACCAAGAATATCTAAAACTAGAAATCGAAAATGACGCCACAGATGAAGAAACTTCATATCTCTATCTAAAAACCGTTGACGAGAATAATAACGTTACCTATACATTAGTAAAATAAATAAGTTAAGTGCCTATTGGATTTATGATCTAGTGGGCATTTTCTTTTTCTTGTTATTTGTATATATTTGGAGTTCCTTTCTATTCCAAAATATAGATATTTTTTACATGAAAATGGTTTTAATGTTATTGCTGTCGACTATACTCGACAAAAAGTGTTATATTTTGTAAAATATACTCGACAAGAGAGAATTGCTTATGAACCATGACATAATAAAAAGAGTTATATTTGACCAACATCAAGTAATAAAAGATGCAGTGATTGTAGATAGGGATGTTTCCCTTGAAAAAAATGTCAATTATGTTTTGGTTGGCCTTAGAAGGGCAGGAAAAGCAACTTTGTTATATAAAAGGGTTCAAGATCTTATTAAAGAAGGTGTTGAATGGAATCAAATAATATACATCAATTTCGATGATGAACGTTTATTGCAATTCAATGTGGAAGATTTTGATGATGTTTTGCAAGTTGCTGAAGAATTATCGAGCAAGAAGCATTATTTTTATTTTGATGAAATTCAAAATATAGATGGATGGGAGAAATTTGCTATTAGAATTTCTAACCAAGGTTATAAAGTAGATATAACAGGCAGTAATGCAAAAATGCTTTCAAAAGAAGTGGAAGCAAAATTGGGCGGTAGGTATATTTCAAAAGAAATATTGCCTTACTCATTTAATGAATTTTTAAGAGCTTGCTCTGCTAGTAAGGACGCATGTTCTTCCAAAGACATAGCTAGATTAAATTCCTTACTTGGCGATTTCTTTATTAATGGCGGATTTCCTGAATCCCTAATTTTTAAAAACAAGAGAGAATATGTATCTAGCGTTTATCAAAAAGTCCTTTATAACGATATTATTGTTCATAATGATGTTAGAAACGAAAATGGCATGAAATTAATGATAAAAAAGATTGCCGAATCAGTTGGACAAGATCTTTCATATACAAAAATACAAAATATTATAACCGGCATTGGCTATAAGATTTCAAAGGACATAGTTATAGATTATTGCCTTTATTGCAAAGATGCATTTTTGCTTTTTACAATAGAGAATTACTATGCTTCTTTTTTAGATAGGACTAGCAATCCAAAATACTATTTCATGGATAATGGGCTACTGAATCTTTTCTTAGATGATAAAAATAGTTCTTTACTTGAAAATATTGTGGCGCTACATCTTTATAGGAACCATAAAGAATCACTTTATTATTTCAAAGGAAATAAAGTTGATATTGATTTTTATTTATCTGATTCAAATATTGCTATCCAAGTTGCGTATTCAATAAACGAAGGCAATGCTTATAGTCGGGAAGTTAGCAATTTATTAAATTTTGATTCAAGCAAAAACGATAATGGAAAATTGATTATCGTGACATACGAAGAGGAAAAGACTTTAAGTATTGATGGCAAAACAATTGAAGTAGTGCCTCTTAAAAAGTTTTTGTTGGATTGTTGATGTTTTATTTAGCAACAAGGCAATAAAACTATTCCCTGGGAGGGCAAAATAAATGATTAAACAGCCAATTCAAATATTTAAATTAATGTATCTTGCCCTGAATAAAGAGTGGCAAAAAGAGAAAAATGAATTATTTGGTCTTTATCTTTCTGAGGCTGATCCTTTTTTGACTGGCGACGATAGTGTTGCCCTGCTATATTTGAAGATTTTCTAAAACGTTTTAAAGAATATGGCGCTTACAACGGCTATGGCTATGACTTTATCTTGGACTATTTAGCTAATTTGGATCCGTATTATGGAGATATAAAAAAGTATTTCTTAAAAATTAATAAGCAAGAATATCTTAATAGTTCTGAAATTTACTCAAAGCTTAGTGATAAGGAAATAGTTATGCTAAATCATTGGGAGAAATTTTATCCAAGGATGTTTAATTAAATAATGATATTTATTTAAAACCCTGTCCATTTTGGGCAGGGTGCTTACTCGATTTTGGCGGAGAAGCGGGGATTTGAACCCCGGCTGGAGCAAGGCCCCACTATTAGTTTTCGAAACTAACCCCTTCAACCGCTTGGGTACTTCTCCGCGGCAAGGAGTATATTATCACTACTTAAAAACTCTAACAATTGTTAAAAAATCTAAAATTAACGAAAAATGAAGAATATTGATACACGGGTCGCTTATTTTTCTATTTTTAGCCAAAAATAAGAATAATATGCCTCATCCTCAAAAGAGGATGTTTATTATTTTGCCTAATTTTGTGGTAAACTTCCATTTGCTATGATTGAAAAGATGCTAGCGTTTATAAAAAATAACTGGGAACTAGTCTTGTGTGTTGGATTAGTTACCATTACCATCATCGCTGTCTGCGCATCTTTTTTCATAACCGAAAAGAAAAATGAAAAATATAAGAAATTGCTTGCCGAGCAATCTAATTCCGTCCGAATTTTTATAATTGATGTTGCCAATAATTCCGTCCGTTTCTTTAACTCGTCTAGTTTAAGCAATGTTAGAAATTGGTCTCTAGGTGAATTCTATTCTCAATTCCCTAGCAATGAACAAAGACGTGTAATCGATTGGGTTAATGCCCTTGTTGATTCTTCAACTGAGGCTCCAGATTATTTAGAGACAGATGTTCAGATAAGTGGTTCAAAGAAACAATATTTCTCATTGCTACAAGTTGAAAGCGTTGACCAAAAGAAGCAAGTAATCCATATGCAGTCATATTTACTTAAATACATGCATACTTCTAAAAATTCTGCTTATAACGTTTCTAAATACGGGCTTTCAACTATTAAGGATTTATCAACTGCTTTTCCTGCGAATAAACGTAGGGGATTCACTGCCTGCTTTAGATTCCAATATAAGAAGATCCTTGATAAAGACAAGCCAATCGAACCTTTGATATTCTCTCAATTAAAGAATGCTATGTTTCCATATGTAAACGCGAAAAGCTTCTTGCTTCAATGCTCTGAGAACGAACTTGTAGTATCTGATATAAAAAATAGCGAAAGGGTCAAGATGCTTTATCTAATCAACACCCTTATTAACGCGATTAATAGATATCTATCGATTAACGGCTTGCTTTCTAGTGTTGAGCTTAGGGTAGGGGCTATTGAACATAGGCGTTTTGTTGGAACGGCTGAAGATGTAGTTGACCAGGCTAGAAGGACTGCCCAGATTGCTTATGATGATTTACCAATCTTGCTCTGGTATGAAAAAGGAAGGGAATCGCTTAATCCACTTAATGATGCTTCTTATAGAACTGAAGTCGAACGTATCATTAATGAAAAGAAATTGTCTTATTTCTTTAGGCCTATATATTCGGTGCAAGAGTCTAAAGTAATTGGCTATTTCTCAAAAGCTACCCCAAAAGACACTTATTTTGGTTCATTAGATGAATTGAAAGATTATGCTTCTAGGACAGATGATTCTTCTGCATTGTTCTCAACTTTAGCCAAAAATATCCTTCCAATATTTGTTAGCGAGAGAAAAGATGAGACACAAGCTTTGTTCTATCCAGTACGTACGGAAGAAAGAGGATATATGCTCACTACATTTGCTAGGTTATCAAAAGCCAAGCAATCCCACATTGTATTTATCTTTGAAGAAGGGGATATCAAATCACATTTCTATCCAACTAATCCTGATGCCGTCATTGATGATATGAGGGCAATCAAGGCAAAAGGATATGAAGTTGCGTTATTCCTAAATGAAGGCGAACTTGAGCTTCCTCCCCAAGTCTATACGGCATTTGATTATTTCGTATGTGGTTTTGCTTTTGCAGGAAGTGCCTCGGAAATGGATACGCAAATTAGATCTCAGCTGCACGCTTTAGTCGAAAAACTATTAAAATATGGGAAGCCCATCATTGCAACAGATATTGAGGGATGGGCCTCTATCGAATTACTTGTAAGGTCTGGCTTAAAATATATATCTAGCGAATCATTCGCCCCGTTTGATCAGATGATATTGCCAGTACCCCAAAAATCAATCAAAAGAGTTAAGGACATGACAAAATAAGGAGAATTTATGTCAAACCAAATGAATAAGAACAATGCGATTACACCTAGGGATGTTGATTTCGCCCAGTGGTATACCGATGTCTGCAAAAAGGCAGAATTAATGGACTATAGCTCAGTTAAGGGCTTTATTTCCTACCTTCCATATTCATATGCCATATGGGAAGAAATCCAAAACTATTTGAATAAGAAATTTAAGGAAAATGGGTCTAGCAATGTCTATCTCCCGATGGTTATTCCTACTTCCTTGTTCAATAAAGAAAAAGAACATATCGAAGGATTTGCCCCTGAAACCTTAGTCGCTACTATCGGGGGAGGAGAAAAGTTAGCAGATCCATTGATAATTCGCCCAACTTCAGAAGTTTTATTCTCTGATTTATATAAAAGACTAGTATCTTCATATAGGGATTTACCAAAGATTTATAACCAGTGGTGTTCTGTTGTTAGATGGGAAAAGACAACCCGTCCATTCTTAAGGGGCTCAGAATTCCTTTGGCAAGAAGGGCATTGTTTATTTGAAACCGAAGAAGAAGCTAGAAAGAATACTTTGTCAATCCTAGAAGCTTATGATTCTTGCGGTAAGGAATTACTAGCAATTCCATTCCTAAAGGGGATAAAGACCGATCACGAAAAGTTTGCTGGGGCAGTTGAGACTTATACAATCGAAGCTTTGATGCATGATGGAAAGGCTCTTCAATCTGGCACATCCCATTACCTAGGACAAGGGTTTGCCGAGGCCTTTGGAATCCATTTCCTTGGAAGAAACAATAAATTAGAGACTCCACATCAAACTTCCTGGGGTGTATCTACTAGATTATTAGGCGCCTTAATCATGGTACATGGAGATGATAATGGATTAGTATTGCCTCCAGCTGTTGCTCCTATTCAAGTTGTCATTGTTCCTATTAGACAAAATGTTCCTGGAATATTAGAAAAATGCGAAGAAATAAAATCCAAATTGGAAGGAATGGGAGTCAGGGTAAAATTAGATTCTAGCGATCATACACCTGGATGGAAATTTGCCGAATGGGAAATGAAGGGTGTACCTCTAAGAATCGAATTAGGGCCTAGAGATCTTGAGAATGGTGAGGTTTGCCTTACCAAGAGAGTAAATGGCGAGAAGCGTACTGCTAAAATTGAAGAAATTGAAGCCTCTATTCCAACTGTTTTGAAAGAAATCCATCAAAATATGTATGATAAGGCAAAAGCCTTCCTTGATGAACATATAACTCTTGCCCATAATGTTGATGAATTAAAGGATATTCTAAATAACAAAGGTGGATATGCCAAGATGATGTGGTGTGGCGATGAAGAGTGTGAACTAAAGGTAAAAGAAATTACCAATGGTGGCACTGCTAGATGTATTGGCGAGCATGATGAACCATTTGGCGATACTTGCCCAATATGTGGTAAGAAAGCTACCAAAGTTGTCTATTTTGCCAAAGCCTATTAATATCAATTTGATTAGACCCAATCGTTATTTCTTGTAATGAAAGGGTCTTTTTCCTTAAGTTTTCCTATTTGCCTAACAAAATAGTGGAGTTTATTTCCTGCATGTTGTATATTTAATGCCACGGAGGCGTACCCAAGAGGCCGAAGGGGACGGTTTGCTAAACCGTTAGATCGGGTAACCGGTGCTCGGGTTCAAATCCCGACGCCTCCGCCATGTATAATGAAGCATCCCCAAGGATTTGTATCTAAGGGGATTTTATTTATATTGAATGTTAAAGTAATCTAGATAGGTTTTAACTTTGTCTTGCCCATCTAGACATGTATCCATTAAATAGCCATGCTCTTGATTCCAATTTTTAAGTCCTTGGTAATAGAACATTTTTTTATTGTCAAAAATAATGAATGGGACAATATTATTTGCCAAGCATTCTTTAAACGTGATTAGTCTGCCTACTCTACCATTGCCATCTTGGAATGGATGTATACGTTCAAATTTAACATGGAATTCTATTATTTTTTCTAATGAATGACTATCTTTTTGGTTATAATCATTAAGAAGTTTTTTCATTGTAGAGGCAACTAATCTTGGATGAGCAGTCTCTATGCCTCCAACTTCATTTGGTACTTTTTTGTAATCGCCAGTAGCAAAATAAGGAAGTCTTGAATCATTTGTATTAGATTTTAGTATTTTATGCAATTCCTTGATGAATGCTTCGCTTAACTCGTATTTAGCAAAATCAATTACTCGGTCAATTGCAGTAAAGTGGTTTATTGTTTCGATAATGTCATCTACTTTTTTGATGGAATTTTTATTAACCCCAATAGTTCTTGTTTCAAAGATATATCTAGTTTCATCATGAGTTAGCTCATTGCCTTCGATATGATTTGAATTATATGTGAGATCAATCATTAGTTTATGATAAATGCCACCTTTAATTTGATGATTCTTTTCAAAGCGAAGTCTTTCTAAAAGATAATTCTTGTTTTGCTTTTCATTGCTTCTAATAGGTTTTTTAGCATTTTCAGGAATCATCCATGTTTTTCCGACCAAAACAGCATCTTTAACTCTTCCTAAGGCGCAGTAATTTCGGACACTTCTTTCCGATAAATTCCATTTAATAGATGCTTCCTTAACACTTATGAATTTGGCCATAACTATATTATATATCTATCGGCAAAAAAAGAAATAGTTTGTACTTGTTTTCTATTTATTGCCGTTTATATGTTTACCATTATTTGTACTTTAATTTTATATTTTCGAGGACATTTGATAGTAGCAAAGAAGAAATGCCCCAAGAAATTGGGGTTTTTGCAAAAATCAAGCTATCGTTTTATAATATACTCAAAAGTTAGTAACTTTTAAGTATATAAAGGTGGTGACATCGATGTTTGTAGGTAGAGAAAAAGAATTAAAGCAATTAAACAATGCTTATGAGTCAAAAAACAAAGAATTAGGTGTTATATATGGCCGACGCAGGATTGGAAAAACAAAACTTATTGATCAATTTGTTAAAGATAAACCACATTTATTTTACCAGGCCAAAGAAGATAGCTCCTATGGCAATTTGCGTTCTTTTTCTTATGAGTTGAATAAATTAATGTCTTTTCCTTTGGGATTTGTTTATCCAAGTTGGCAAGCCGCTTTAGATGCTTTGTCTAGTTATTTTAAGAATACCAGATTTGTACTTTGCATTGATGAGTATTCCTTCATTATGCAACAAGATAAATCATTTTCTTCTGTAATTGAAGAATATTATGATCATTCAAATGATAACTTAATGTTGTTGATTTCTGGGTCTGATGTCTCGTTTTTAAAAAAGGAAATAAGAAATAAAAAATCCCCACTTTATAAGAGAAAAACATTCGAAATGAATGTTCAAAAACTTCCATTAGAAGAAGCTCTTCAATTTTTCAATGGCGTTGATAAAGAGACGACTTGTTCCTATCTTTCGATTATGTCTACCTTTCCTTATTACTTGTCTGCTATTAATACTAAAAATAGTTTTGAAGATGAAATAAAAAGATTAGTAATTAATGAATATGGTCCCTTTTTCAATCTCCCAGAAAATGTTTTATCCAAATCTACTAAGCCAGACATTTACAATGCTATCTTATTTGCGATTGCTAATAGGAAAACTAGCATAACAGATATTTCTACATTTATTAGCGAAGAAACTGGTAAGGTTTCTAAATATCTAACTACTCTTTTAGATTCGGAAGTAGTTACAAAAAGGACTACTTTCAATGGCAATAAAAAGAATAATTATTACGTTATTAGCGATCCACTTTTAAAGTTTTGGTATAAAGTCGTCTATCCAAATCAAGCGAGGATAACCATTAATTCTGACATGATGTTTGATGAAATAAGGTTAGATTTAAAGCAAGCGGTTGAATTCGGCTTTGAGGATGTAGCGTTACTATACCTTAATAAACTTAATAGGACTGGCAAACTAGGAATGATTTATCCTGAAGTTCAAAATTTCAAAGCCGATAAGACGAAATTAGGAAGATCGGTAGAAATAGATGGACTATCGGAGCAAGATGGTCATCTATTAGTTGTGGAATGTAAATATAGAAAAGGCAAATTTACTTTAGATATGTTTGAACATCTAAAAGAAAGCGATTCTATATTTAATAAAAACTTGATTAGAGAATATTTTCTTTTTTCAAAATCTGGTTTTGATGAAAGATTAAAAGAATCCGCCAATGTAAAATTAATTGATTTGGACACCTTGCTTTCTTAATTCAATATTTTGGATAATCGACAATCCTAGAAGGTTTTGATTTTGCGTCGTCAATTTAAATACGTAGCGAATGGGGTGAATATGATTTTCGTTTAAGTTTCTAAAATAATGACGGTAAGTTTGTCATCAATAATAGTAAACTGGACAATATCGCTTTGGCATTCTTTAAATGTAATTATTTTTTCTATAGAAATAAAAAATCGTTGAATTAAAGTTATATACTCAAAAGTTAGTAACTTTGAAGTATATAAAGTTTAGTTGAGCAATTTATTAAGCAATGGATATAACTTTTCGGCCATTTTCTGGAAGCCTAATGAATTTGGGTGGCCATTATCTATTGTTCCACATTCGTTATTATCACCGAAACATCCATAACAATCTATTAGGTAAATATTGTTATCTCCATCTTTTTTGGCTTTTTCTATTGTTTCTAGAATTACTTCCCTGCGTGCTTTATTAACTAGTCTATCTTTCCAAGCTTCAAAAGCAGGCATCGTCATCATTATTATAGGAGTAGTTGGGCTGGCTTCCCTTATTGTTTTATATAATGGGTAATGTGTTTTTCTTAAATAATCTGCATCAGGAGCGTTATGGTCATAATCTAAAACGAATATTGAGGCATCTATTTTAGATAGATAATCCGCGACTTCTTTTTCGGCTTTGGCGTTTCCTGATAAACCATAATTAATAAAATCAAAATCAAGCATCCTAGATAATTTAGAAATATAGTCATCTCCAGGCTTACTAGCGCATGCTCCTTGGGTAATCGAAGAGCCATAAAGACTATCGGTTTCTTATGTTTATAGGGCGAGGCTTCTAGTAATGATGAGTCATCTTTTAAGCCGACGTAGATATTATTAAGAGCACTATAAAGAGGAAGGTAGAGTTCAACTTCATATTCATTTTCTTTATTTGGCCTTATTATTCCATCAAAAATGATTTTCCCATTCCCGTTTAGGTTTGGATCTGCTTTGGTTAACTGACTATAACTAGGAGCAATGCAACCTATATATTCTTTATTAACAAATATAGAAACTCCATTCTTGCCAAATATCGTCATATGCGAAAACGGTTCATCAAAAGGCTCTTCAACTTGAAGGGCAATATAAGGAGAATTAGTTTTAAATCTAATTCTTCCTCCGGCAGTATTTTTAGCCAGAAAGGCTACGTTTTCATTTATCGATGCAGCAAATTCTTTTGCTAAACGACGGAATAAGCCTTCTTCTTTAGAATAAATGACCCCATGGATAGAAAAAGGTTCATTTAAAACTGAATGCCATTTTATATCGCTAGGACACTCGAATGTTGTATCGAAATTCTTATCTACTTCATTGATTTTCATGTTTAATCCTGCTTTCTAGCTATTTGCAAAGGAACAATTTAACGGTTCCATTCTAAGATTAGGTTTATTCGACTTCAATAAATCACCTATATTAAAAATCACCCTTATTGCTAAGAGTGATGTTTTAATAAACGATTATTTATTCTTTTTCGACATTTAAGGCATTGCTAAGTTTTTCGATTAATTTGTTTTCGGCAAGCCTAGATGCCTCTAATATAGTTTCGGTAAATGTAAGTGAATCAGATTTGCCATGGCATTTTAAGACTATTTTCTTGCAACCTAATAATGGGGCACAGGCCTTTTTAGCATAATTGAATGGCTCTTTTACTTTCTTTAATCCTTTTAGTTGAAGGAGTGCGCCTAATTTAGTGAAGATATTTTTATATAAGGCCTCTTTAAATAAATCAGAGATATAGTAGCAGGCTTCTTCCGTGGCTTTTAAGAAGACGTTTCCCCAGAAACCATCACAGACAATGGCATCGGCTTCTCCTTTTAATACATGGTCTCCTTCGATATTGCCAACAAAATTGATATTTGCTTCTTTTAATAAATTGAATGTTTCTTTAGCAAGTTCGTTTCCTTTTCCTTCTTCCGAACCAACATTTAATAATCCAATCCTAGGATTTTTAATGCCGTTTAGTTTTAGATAAGTATCCGCCATCAAGGCAAATTGAAGTAAATATGAAGCCTTGCAATCCATATTCGCACCAACATCGACTAATCTAATTAATTTTCCAGTTCTAGTTGGTAATGTTGCCATTAAAGCAGGGCGTTCAACTCCTTTTAGTCTCCCTAAATGTAATACCCCTCCAGTTAATATGGCTCCAGTTGGACCAGCGGAAACAAATGCGTCTATATCATCTCTTTTTCTAAGGTTTTCATAGCCAACTGCTAAAGAAGAATCTGGTTTTTGTTTTAAAAATAATGCAGGGTGATCGGTATTTAAAACAGCAGTAGGTGCATTAATTATCTCAACTCTATTTGGATCATAATCATTGCCTAATCCTGTTTTGATTTCATTTTCATCGCCTAATAAAACTAGGTTAATGGATTTATCTCTTTTTAAGGCCTCTTTTGCCCCTTCAATAGGAGCTTTTGGGGCTAAATCCCCACCTAGGCAATCTAACATTATCTTCATTTTTTTACTTCCTTTTTCTTTTATTTAAGCATAAACGAATATAAATATAACTCAAATTAGTAAAAATTAGGTATAATCAACCACATGGATACTTCTTTTCTTAAAGAAAAAAGAAAACTGATACTTGCTATAAGCATAATTTGCCTCCTATTCTGCTTGACTTCCATTGTTATTATTCCTTGCATCGAATATAACTATCTTAGATTGGGATATGGATTAAATTTGATATTCGCCTTAGCTTTTCAGTTTTTCTTCTTTTTTCCATTAATTTGTAGATGTTACGAACGTGAATTAAGTGAAAAAATAGAAAGATTTCTTAGGATTGGAGGGACTATTTCATTAGTCTTATTCTTCCTTATATTAATTTATTTAGAAAGATATTTGGATAAAGATTTGAGCAACATCACTTCTTCTAGCGAGACTTTATTGAACAATTCCGTATTTATATTTCTTGCCGGGATTGTTGCTACGATTAAGATTACTTCCATTATCTTTGCTAGGAAGGGATTACTTAGCAAACGATATGAAATATTTTCCTATATTGGGACAGTCGTGTTAGTAATTATTAGCCTGGCTAGCATACTTACTTTGGATAATGTCGCCAATGATTTTACTTCTCCAATTTCCTTCCTTTATATTCCAAATGTTATTTTCCTTATTGGGTATGGACTCGGCCAAATTGGAATGATTAACAACAAGAAAATAAAGTGTCTATTACCATTAGTATTCGTTTCCTTTATTGGCTTTGCCATTATAGGATTCTTGATTTAATAAATGAAAGAAAGAAGGGCATATATGGAAAAAAAGAAAAAGATGACCTCTTTTGGTGTGTTAAAAAAATATAGGGCAAAAGTAATAATCGCCCCAATATTAAAGGGGGTGGAAGTAGTTTGCGAGCTTGTTGTCCCTTTTATTGTTTCTTCAATTATTGACCAGGGACTAAATGAGAATGGGACTCATTTTCATGATAAAAATTTCATTTTATATTCTTGCTTAATCGTATTAGGCCTTGCCTTTATTGGTTTTTTTGCCACGATGATTACCCAATATGTTTCATCTAAGACATCTAGCGAATTTAGCTATGATTTAAAAAGAGAAATCTATTCCCATTTGAATTCATTAAGCATTGCCCAAGTCGAAGAATTTGGTAAAGCCAAGGCGCTTAATTTATTGACCTCAGACGCCATATCGGTCCAAAACGGTGTCTTCATGCTTATGAGATTAGCGGTAAGAGCCCCATTTCTAGTAATCGGATCAATTGTTGCTTCCTTTATTATTTCTCCTTTAGCAGGCGTGATTGTTCTTTCTTCCTTGCTTTTATGTGCCTTAGTTATATTTTTGGTAATCTACCTGACCCCAAAGCAATATGCTGCGTTACAACATAGTTTAGATAACTTAAATAGCTATGGCGATGATGATATTGTTGGGGGCAGGGTAATAAGGGCTTTTAATAAGGAAGACGAAGAAATATCTTCTTTTAAAGACGAAACTAGCAAATATAGGAAACAAGCCATATTGATTTCTAAAATTAATGCAATAATCAATCCTTTGACATTTGCTTTTGTAAACTTGGCCATCATATTGGTTATCTATATAGGTGCAAAAGACGGATTAAATTCTTCTTTATCGATTGGCGGAATAGTGGCCATCATGTCATTTTTGACCCAGTCTTTAGCGGCGTTAATCATGTTTACTAGATTAGTAACATCATTATCTAAAGCCTATGCTTCTAAAAAACGTATTGATGATTTCTTTTCTATTGAAGGAAGGATTGCTTCTATTTCATCTAAGCCTCTCCCTCTTATAAAAGAAAAAGAAGAATTATTAAGATTAGAAAATGCTGGAGTTTCTTTCGGTGGCGAAACGATGGCTTTGTCTAATATTAATCTAAGCATTAATAAAGGTGAAAGCATTGGGATTATCGGGGGAACTGGTTCAGGCAAATCCACTTTGATAAGCTTATTGAATAGATTTAGAGATCCTAGCGTTGGAAATATATATTATGGGAATATCAATCTAAAAGAACTCAATCTAAAAGAACTTAGAAGCCAATTTGCCATTGTCTTTCAACGTCCTGAATTTTTCAAAGGCACGATTAAATCCAATTTGCTTTTATCAAATAAAGATGCAAGTGATGAAGAGATAATAGAAGCATTGAAATTATCATTAAGTGAAGAATTTGTATCTAGATATAAAGATTATTTTGACCATGAAGTTGAAGAAAATGGGACTAATTTCTCTGGAGGACAAAAGCAAAGGCTATTAATTGCAAGAGCCTTGTTAAGCCATCGTCCTATCTTGATTCTAGATGATTCTACTTCGGCTTTAGATTATAAAAGTGATTATTTAGTCAGGAAAAATATTTCTTCAATTAAAGGATTAACTACAATCATAGTTTCCCAAAGGGCAACTTCAATTAAAAATTGCGATTGCATATATGTCCTTGATAAGGGTGAAATTGTTGGAAGAGGAAAACATGAAGAATTATTAAAGAATTGTTCTATCTACAAAGAAATCTTTGAAGCGCAGGTGAAGAAAAATGAACAATCTAAGTAATATTAAAAGATATATTAAAGGCGATACGAAATTAGCTATTGCCTCCTTACTATTTGCCACTTGCTCTGTCGTCTGCAAATTATCTATTCCATTTATTACAGGCCTAGTAATCAATAAAATGAAAGTAGGCGATTTTGACATAATGATATACCTATATGTCGGGATTGGCTTGTTGTTACTTGGTTCTATTTTCCGTTATTTCTTCGATATCCTTGTTTCTTTACTTGGACATAATGTTGTTAAGAAAATGAGAGATGATGTCTTTTCTAAATTCAATAGGGTTTCTATTTCTTATCTAGATACACATCCCCATGGAGATTTGCTATTAAGGCTTATTTCTGATATCGAAAATGTCCAGACCGGATTAATAAATGGGGCAGGTGCTCTATATGAAGGGGTAGTGCAGATTATCGTCACCCTTGTATTCATGTTCTATCTAAATTATGTATTAGGTTTAATCGTGGTTTTATTAACCCCAATATCGCTTATTGTCTCTAAATTCATTTCTAGCAGGAATGCTAAATATTTTAGGGAACAAAATGCTAAATTAGGTGAACTTTCTTCCTTTGGATTAGAAACTATTTCAAATCTAGAAACAGTTCAGGCATATCAACTTGAAGATGATAGATTATCTTCTTTTCTAGTTAAGAATAAAGATGTTAAGGAAAAGAACTTCAGGGCTGCTTTTGCTGCTAGCTGGATTAATCCCGCCACTAGAGTAATTAATAATTCTATATATGCCATATTGATTTTAGTAGGGGCGTGGTTTATTAATGACAATATTAATGTTGGAGTTGGACTTCTTACTGTTGGATCATTGTCTTCTTTCCTAACATATTCGCTTCAATACATGACTCCATTCAATGAAATATCTGATGCTTCTAGCGACATCTTATATGCCCTTACTTCTTTAAAAAGAGTTAATGAAGTCCTTGCAGAAAAAGATGACGTTGATGAAGGAAAAGAATTTATTGATGGCAAGGTTGAAACTTTAGAAGCCAAATCCATGAATTTCTCTTATGATGGGAAAAGGCAAATCATCTCTAATTTCAATTTGGATATCTATAAAGGACATAAGATTGCTTTGGTAGGTCCGACTGGATGTGGTAAGACTACCATTATTAATTTATTAATGAGATTCTATGACCCTCAACAAGGTGGATTCTATATTAATGGGAAGGAATCTAGAACATATTCCAAACATGATTTAAGAAGCCATATCGGCATGGTTCTACAAGATACTTGGCTAAGCCATGGGACCATAAAAGAAAATATAGCCTTTGGCAAACCTAGCGCGACTATGGAAGAAATTGTTGCCGCTAGCAAAAAGGCCCATGCGGACGATTTTATTAGAAGACTTCCAAAAGGATATGATACATACATTTCCAATTCTTCTAATTTATCTAGTGGCGAAAAGCAACTTCTCTGCGTTGCTAGGATTATGCTTATCGAACCTGAGATAGTAGTCTTAGACGAAGCTACCTCAAATATTGACTTAAGAACCGAACTAGCTTTATCTTCTTCTTTTGATTCTTTAATGAAGGGAAAGACTTCTTTAGTAGTCGCACATAGATTGTCTACAATCCAAAACTCCGATTTGATTGTTGTCTTAAAAGACGGGGCAATGATTGAACAAGGTAATTTTGAAGAGCTTATGTCAAAGCAAGGTTTCTTCTATAATTTATATAATTCTCAATTAGCCTAGAAAGCAAGGTCACTACAAAGGCCCTCTTTTTTATGAGGCAAGAAATATAGAAAAGAACATTTATCTGGTATTTCAAATCCTAAAGTCTCTACTGGCCCAAGGAATCTATTTTTCTCTAAGAAAGAAGTATAAGGGGTATTGAATCTATTAAAGACGGTAAAGAAGAAAGAATCTTTGAATCTAGATTTAAGTGAATCGAGGAATATCTTTCCAAATCCTTTATTTTGATAATCGACTTCAATTGCAAAATATTTGATGATAACGGTATTTTCGCCATTCCAATTAAGAGAGTAAAGAAGGTCATATTCTTTCTTGCTACTTTTAGTAAAAGAGAAATATGAATCCTTTAAAGATAAAGAAACGCAAGAGACCCCTAATAAGATTTTTCCTTTTTTGAAAATATAAATATTCCCATTTTCAATTTCTTTTTCTAGGTCAGGAATATCTATTTTTGGCAAATTCATTAAGGACATGTAGTCGTTTTCCTTCTCTAGAAATAGATTTATCAAATCTAAGTCGTCTATATTTCCTTTTCTAATTAGATAATCCATAGTAAGTCTTTCCTCTAAATTCAATTATAATATAACTTAATAGGCGATTATGGATAAGCTAGTTTATTTAGAAGAAAATGAAAATGAGTGCATTCTCTATAATGATGGGAAGGCTCAATTTCAGCTCGCCTCCATGCTTTTGTCTAGGCATAGCAAGATTAAATTCAGCGAGGATTGCCTTTTTTATCCTGCTTCAAAAAAAGAAGAATTAGGGAATTCGCTTCCTTTTAAGAAAGACGATTATTTAATTTTAGGCGGTATATTATCTACTTCAGGTGAAGGAAAAGAAGATCCAATAAAATCAGTCTTGCTTCAAAGCAAGAAAAACAAGAATGTCTTCTTTGCTTATGATTGTTTGCTATATCGAATTAATGCCTTTTCTTCTATAGGGGCTGTTGTTAAAACAGAAGACTCTTATACGGATGCATCTATTTATTTTGATAAAGATATAGATATTGACGAACCTCAAAATGAAGAAGAAAGTGAACATGAAGAAGAATATATTGAGGAAAATATAACTCCAGCTTACGAACCTACTAAGAAAAAGAAGATAGATAATCTAGGTTATTCTTTTGATGAAGAAGAGATTAATGAAGATGAAAGTGATGAAGAAGACGAGGCGCTTCCGATAACTATCAAAAAGGAATTTATCCCGACTTCTAAATCAAAGCCAATCAACCTAAATGTAAACCCAAATTATAGGAAGGTAAGCGAAACTAAACCTATTAACGATTTACCTATTAAGAATCAAATAAAGGCTGATTTCATTACCAATAGCAAGTCTAAGCCAAAGAAAATAGTAGATAAGGCAATGAATCAATATAAGATTTATGTCTATAGGAAACCAAAGAAATTATATAATGCAAAGATTTTAGTATTCTCTTCAAAAGGCGATTATTCTATTTACCAACAAGAATTCGAAAAGAAATTAAAATCAATTAACCGCATTAACTGGACTAGGATAACTGGATATTGCCCTTCTAAGCCAGAAGATGGATCTTTTATTTATTCTCTAGCCTCCAAATTCGACATGGCCAAATTCAATTTGCTTTGTTCCTGCGTCGATTCTTATAACAATCCAATTTCCTATTTAATTTCTTATAAAGAAGACCCGTATATCTGCTTTGTTATATCTGCCAAGATGGATGCCTCGATTGTAGGGTTTTCTTCAAAAGGCATCAATATAGAAGACCCATATATTGATTTTCCTTCTTTATTAGAGCTTACTTCAAAAAAAGAAATCGAAGAAATAGAAGAAAAAACCTCAGTTAATGAACCTATAAAAGAAGAACCAATATTTGAATTTGAGCCTGTAATAGAAAATAAAAAAATACATAGGCCTTCTGTTAGAAGGGTATTTATCCTAACTAGGACATTAAGGAAATTTGAAAAACTATTTTCTAAAAATCCTGCATCTAGATATGATTTTGATTCTACGATTGAGACATTGATAACTTATCCTAGAGATGAACTAAATTCCTATTTCATTTCTAAAGACAACAAAAAAATCGATTCAACCTCTCCTCTTAATATTTATAAATTCCAATTTGGCAGCAAGAAAGATTATGAAGCTTCTCGTTTGTTTTATTGTTATAAAAAAGACGATGAAAGAAAGCTCTCTAATGACGACATCATAATTATTGGTTTTACTAATCAAGATGAACATGAAGATCAACGTGAAGAGGCCATTCTTGGTTCTAGATATCTTTTAGAAGGTGCATCATTACATCAATTGTTTGTTAAAGATGAAGATAGTGATTCTCTTGATGAACTCCCTTATCTATCAAAGATGCAGTTTAGCCTTTTGGATAAGGCTTCTTCTAAGCTGCCTATTGTATTTACGGGTTCAGCTGGAACTGGAAAAACATTAATGTCAGTCGCCCAGTATGTTGATTCTAAAGACAAGGGAGGTTCGATTTTATATTTAACATATGAACCATCCTTATTAAATAATGTTGATAAGATGTTCCATTCTCTAGGGGTGAAAAACCCATCTTCTTATACTTATTTATCATTAATTTCTTCGATTTTAGATATAGATTTATCTTCTTCATATGCAGGATTAGCGAAATTTAGGGATTATTATTTTAATTACCTACAGAAGCATAAAGATGCGAAGAAAGTATTCTCTAGTTATGAAGAAGGAGATGATTTATGCCTTGCCTCTTATTGTTTCTATAACGGGGTGATAAGTGGTTCGTCTAGATTACTTGATAACAAGAAGAAAATCTTGACTAGAGATGAATTTTTAGAATCCATAAGCAAAGAAGAAGCCTTCTCTAATGAAATAAAAAACAAGATGTACGATATAGGTAAATCCTATTATGAATATCTAGTTAGCAGGAAGCTTTATTCAGACGGAATGCTTGCAAAACTCCTATTAAATAAAGAAAACAAACCGGTTTATGATTGCCTTATTATTGATGAATATCAGGATTTGAGTGAGATTTGCTTTGCTTCTATTTTGTCACTGCTTAAAAAAGAATTGCCTTTAAGGCTATATATGTTTGGAGATGATAACCAAACTATCCAGCCAACATTATTTTCTATTTCTAGTGCAGAATCTATCATCAAGCAATTATTAGAATTCAAAGTAAAACTAAACAAGGAATATCTACCTTCTTCCTATCGAAGCGGACCAACTTTAATTAATTACATCAATTCGATTAATAAAGTTAAGCAACATTGCATTGGTAAACAAAACAAGGAAAAGGATATGGAAGAATCTTCTTCTAGAGAAGATGAGAATGATTTATTCGTTTCCTATATCGATAAGAAGCCCTTGTTTGATAGCTTTGTCAAAGAATCTTTAGAACATAACTCTGATATTGCATATATCTTCCCTTCCTTAAAAGAAAAGAATGATTTCATTAAACATTTTTCTTCATTAGGGATTGATTTAAATATCTTAGAAAACATTACCTATATAGTAGAAGAGGCAAAGGGGATGGAGTGGGACTTTGTATGTCTAGTTAGATTCCTTTCATCTTCTAAAAATAGCTTTGATGCGATGCTAGAGAAATCTAGTGGCAAGCATTCTTCTTTCCACAGGATGTTATTCAATAGGCTTTATGTAGGACTTACTAGGGCTAAAAATAAGATAGTGATGTTTGAAGATAATCTTTCTCCATTAATTTCTTCGACATTGCTAAATACTCCTAAACTAATTGCAACAAATGAAGAAATGAAGGGCTTATTTGAAACTTCTTCTAGTTTCTCTTCTTGGATTGAATATGCAAAGAGACTTTTTAAGGCTAGACAATATCAGCAAGCTTATCTTTCTATCTGCAGGGCTAAAGATAATTGCCCGAAAGAGAGTTATTTAGTCGCAGAGACTTATGCAAATTATGAAAAAGAATTCAATTCATCTATATTTACCAATGCAAATAGATATATAGATATGTTTATATCTAGAAACGACTTATTTACTTTAAAAGAAGCCTACAAAAGACTAGGCAATAAGAAGAAATCTTCCTTATTGGAACTTTGTTTTAAAGCGAATGTAGATGCATCGGAGCTAGTTAATTCCTTTGCCAAGAATGTTGAATTATGTTCATATATGGAGAAAGCCTTCTATTTTGATAGAGTTGCCTCCATCTTAAATAAAAAGATAACAAATAATGTAGAAAGGATATTAAAAAATGGAAAACGCGGACGATAAGTTAGTTAGGACTTTAGAAAACCTAGAAAACATCTCTTCTTACCTAGAAAGAATAGAAGAAGTCGAGGACAGTTTCGATTCTAAACTAGATGATATTTCTAGTAGGATTGAAAAGACTTTTGATAGGTCAAAGGAAGTTTCTTCTAACTTGGCTAAACTTGAAGGTTCGCTTAATAAATTCGAAGAAGTATTATCCAAGCTCAATTTATTAAATGAAAAGCTATCTAGCTTAATCGAAAAACTAGATAAAGTAGATGCAAAAGAGATAATAAAAGGCTGTGAGAATGTTAATGATTCAGTCTCTAATTTGATTCAGGAAATGAAAGCCGTTACTGCTAAAAAGAAAGAAAAAGGAAGCAAGAAGAAATAGTGAAACGCGATCCTATTGTTAATCATAAGGTAATGGCGTCCATTAAAGGCAAAGATACCAAGATAGAATTAGCCTTAAGAGAGCAACTCAAGAAGGAAAATGTCTATTGTTTCAAGAATTACAAAAAACTCATTGGAAAGCCAGATATCTATATACCTTCATCTAATCTAGCTATTTTTGCCGATAGCGAATTTTGGCACGGCTATAATTTTGATATAGCTAAATCCTCAATAAAAACCAATATCCCATTTTGGGTCAATAAAATTGAAAACAATATAGCTAGGGATAAGAAGGTAAATGAAACACTGCTTTCTAAAGGGGTAGGGGTACTTCGCTTTTATGGCTTTGAAATTGAAAAAGAGCTACCCCGTGTAATGGAAACTATCATTTCTACCCACAAAGAACGAAAGCAAATCATAGATAGAATTAAAACTATAAAACAAAAGACTACTCTAGGTTATATAAAGATTGATGATAAATATCTTTTCCTTTATAGAAACAAAAAGAAGAATGATCCAAACGAAGGAAAATATGTTGGAATCGGAGGTCATTTTGAAAAGAATGAGAATAGATATTCTTGCTTAAGAAGAGAAGTAAAAGAAGAAACTTGTCTAACAATCAAAAAACCAAAATTCCTTGGAACGATTTATTTCCTTAATGATGCTTATGAAGATGAGATGATGTTCCTTTTTGAAATTGATTCTTTTGAAGGGAAATTATCTTCTTTTTGTAATGAGGGTGAGTTCAAGTTAGTCAAAAAGGAAGGTATTCTTGATTTGCCTTTATGGGAAGGAGATAAGGTTTTCTTGCCGCTTCTAGGCAAAGAAGAAAAAAGACCATTTGAACTGACTCTAATTTATAAAAAAGACCGATTAGAAAAGGTTATTGGACCATTTTACAAGTAAATGAAGAAAACATTTATTTAACTTAAAAAGGTTAAATAATTATTTCTTGCCTATTGAAACTATTTCGATTTCAAGCTTAAATATCCTTGCTCTTAGATGGCCCGACCCCTAGACTATCTAAGGGCTTTTTTGTTTATATGGAAAAAGAAATATCATTACCAATTAAAGTTATTGAAGAAGATGCCGCGACTTTAGGCTATGTATTTAATTCAATCAAAGAGATAGATAAAAATAAGCATGATGATAAGACACTTATTCTATTTTCTTGCATAGCTAGCTATTCTCCAAAGGAATCTAGTGAATTAGATTATTATTCTCTTTTACTTTCTTCTTATTTAGAAGATAAACTTGAACAATTTAGCGAAGGGAAAATATCTATTCCCCATTTTGATCCATATCTAAATGTATCTCCATTAGAAGAAAAGCTTTCTATAGCGGCTTTGATATCAAAATCGTTCGAACTAGCCATTGAAAACGGTTCGGTTTCAGATGTTTTTGATTATATTAAGACTTGTCTAAATTTCTCAGGTTCATTTCTAGAACCAATAAAGGAAGCTTTATCAAGAAAAGATAAATCCAAACAAGAGGAAGTGGATAAGATTATTGATGAGCATTATATAAAAAATCTAGGGAGAAGAGGATTCCTCTCAACCCTAGACTCACTTGAAGATTACCTTCTTCAAATTAGATATAACTTTTAATCTAGCATTGACCACATTGAAGTGAATGGACTTACAAATATGGTCTTGGCTGAATCGTATTTTTCTAATAGTTCCTTAGAAAGATATTTTCTTTTGACTGCGATTTGATAGACATAATTATCAAACCAACCTCTAGAAGCAACGAAATATCCTCCCTTTCCAACATCTTTCCCCCAGGAATTCTCTACTTTTAATTTATCGATTTCCCCATTTTTATTGGTTCCATATCCAACAAAAAGCATAGCGTGGGCATTAGTAGCAACCCTATAATCAAGCATCTCTCCCTTAGAAAGGATATTTTCATAACCAAATAATCTTTCTTTATCGATTAGATTAGTTGTTAGATAGCCGTTCTTTCTATCTGAATCCCTTTTAACATCCCCTGCAAACCACAAGGCATCTTTATTATCCAAACTGTCTTTTATAGCCTTAATGAATTCTTCTTTGCTAACTTCAAAATTAGTAACTAAAGGAGATCCTTCAACATTGTTGCAGTCTTTGGATGCAACTTTTGTATATAAAGGATAGATAGAAGAGGAAGATGATGTTAATAAGATATATTCATCAATTTCATTTTCGATCGTCATCTTTGCAAATTCAAGTGGAGTAATATCAAATAGCTTAACTACCTTCTTATCTTTATCCGTATAGATGTAATCAAATTTCTTAAGTGGCTCACCTAGGGCAATTGAGATTACTTTATAGGCTTTCTTTAGATAATCTTTCTTTATTGAATCAATTTCATCATTATTTTTTGCATTTCTAATTAATTTAGCGGCGCAGCCAAGCAAATCCATTAAAGTAGAATTTAGCGAATCCGTGTTATCGCTACTAAAAGAACCATCCATCAAGCCATGTGGGACTAATCCATATTTCTTGACTAGATTAACAAACATCTGGAATTGCCCCCCATCGGCAGTGATGGTATTCAAGCAATAGATGTTATAAGGATCATCTAATGGTTTATCTTTATATTCTTCGATTCTATTTAGGGCTAAGTTGAATTTCTCTAGCTTATCATAGAATTGCAGGTATCCTTCGCTAAATTCAAAGTTTTCGACATTTAATCTTTCCTGCGCTTTGTATCTAAGCATATTCAAGGAAGCAAACATCCAGCATCTCCCCGAATGTAACTGGTTAGAAATCTTGTTTTCTTTTAATTCAACATCAAAAACAGGATTGACTAGGTTAAAATCTATTCTTTCTGATGCCTGGTTTATTGATGTCGAGTATAGGATCGATGATTTTAAGTTATCTTCTTTAGATAATTTTTCTTCTATTTCATTAATATTTAATATGCTTTCCATAATGATTACCTTCCAAGGCAATATCCTAGGTCAAAGTTAAGGAAAAGTCTATCTTAATGAATAGATTTATTAATCTAGTTTAACTTTTCTAAATTTGGTCTAGAATTCTCTTGGTGATAATTATGAACAAAGATATTTACGAAACTAGAATTAACCAATTAAGAAAGAAACTACTTGATAATAATTTGAAGGGTTATTTAATCTCAACAGGCGATCCTCATATTAGCGAATCTCCTTCAAGCCATTATGCTTCTTTACTATCTTATTATTGTCCTTTTAAAGGAGAGAATGCAGATGTGTTCATTTCCTTAGATAAGGCAATTTTATTTGTAGACGGCAGGTTTGGTATATCTGCTAAAAAGGATGTTGAAGGAACTCCTTTTGAAGTAATTGATACTTCTAAAATAGACACCCCATTAGAAGAAGAAATAAAAGAAATGAATGGATATCCTTTGGGATTAGATTTCTCTTTGTTTCCAATTGGAAAGGCTAAGAAACTATCTAGCAAGGGAGAGATATTCGATTTAAAAGACGAACAGGCTTTTGAATCTGCACCTAAATTATCTTCTTCCCCTTTGTTTAAATTAGACGAAGATGCGACTACTCTAGACTCTTCAGCAAAAATAAATGTCTTAAGAGAGAAAATGAAATCTTTGGATTTAGATGGATATGTAGTTTCTGACTTGAATGAGATTGCTTATCTTACCAATCTTAGGGGTGATGATTTGCCTTATACTCCTATTTTCTATGCCTATTTATTTGTGAGTTTATCTAATGCATATTTATTCTTTGATACATCTAGATTTAGCAAATCCATTAAGGGCGTGGATGCGTTTTATCCTTATTCATCATTCTCTTCTTTCCTAGAAAAGACTAATCTAAATCGAATTGGATTAGACATAAATTCAGTAAATTATGAGATTGACCGTTTATTAAAAGATAAGGCCGTATATGTTTCTTCTCTAATTGAATTAGATAAGGCGATTAAAGGTGAGAAAGAAATTGAAAATACAATTAAGTCCCAAATAGAAGACGGGGTGGCTTTGACTAAATTCATCATCCATTTTAAAGATGAAGTTAAAAAAGGAAGTGATGAGCAATCTTTATCAAATTTGCTTCATTCCTATAGGGAAAAAGGGACTCATTTTATTGGAGAATCTTTTGAAAATATAGTCGCGGTTGACTCTAACTCTGCCTGCATGCATTACGCTCCAAGTGAAAAGATTCATTCTAAAGTAGACTGTAACTCTTCTTCTTTATTGATTGATTCAGGTGGCCAATATAAATATGGTACAACTGATACGACTAGGACATTTGCTTTGTCTAAACCAAGCGATGAATTTAAAAAGGATTACACATTGACCCTAAAATGCCTAATCGCCTTATCTAAGGCTATATTCCTAGATGGAGCAAATGGAAGAAGCCTAGATGGCATTGCTAGGAAATTTATGTGGCAAGAAGAGATGGATTATAAATGTGGCACCGGCCATGGGGTTTCTTATCTAGGCCCAGTTCATGAAGGACCGAACGGATTTAGATATAAAGATGTCTATATGAAAAATGATGGGGCTAAGATTGTCCCAGGAATGGTTACTACTGTTGAACCTGGTGTCTATAGAGAAAATAAATATGGGATTAGAATCGAAAATGATTTGCTTTGTGTTCCTTATATTAGCAATGAATTCGGTACATTCTATAAATTCAAGACTATAACATATGCCCCGATTGAACTAGATTCAGTTGAGCTATCTATGCTAGATAAGCAAGAAAAAGAATGGCTAAATGCTTATCATAAAGAAGTATATGAACTCCTTTCCCCATTCATGGGCAAAGAAGAAGTTGAAGTCTTAAAATATCTAACAAGATCTATTTGAAATCGTATTTGACTAACTGACAATTAGAAATGCTATAGGAGATGAATTCATCGTTTTCCATATCGAAAAAATATGAATTTACAATCCTAGACATTCCTCCATGGGCAACTACTAAAACATCATTTTTAGTTGCTTCTTCTTTTATCTCGTCTAAAAAAGAATAGACCCGTGCAGCAACTTTTAGGTAAGATTCGCCTTTTGGATAGCAATAGGCAAATCTTTCTCTTTGCTTTTTATAGGCTTCTAGATGTCTAGAAGTTCCTTCCATTAGACCATAGTTTTCTTCTCTTAACCTATTATCTATTTTTAATTCCATTCCTAAGACTTTAGCAATCTCATTAGCAGTTTGTCTTGCCCTTAATAAAGGGGAGACATAGATAGAAGAAAACTTCTTATCTTTTAGCTTCTCTGCTAATTCCTTTGCTTGTTTGAAGCCAGTTTCATTCAAACTTATATCAAGGGTACCTTGGATTAAGTAGGCTAAGTTATAATCGGTTTCCCCGTGTCTAGTGAAATATAATGACATGTTAATTTTCCTTCTTTGGGAAGAAAACTAATTTTATAACAGGGACAATCATAATAGCAACAGCAGCAATCCATGCCAAAGGGTCGGCTAGAGCTACGAATAGATAAGATAAATTGGAAGCATTTGAATTAATTGGCCCTCCATTTACTAATGCAGGAACAAATAGGCAAATAAGAGTTCTAGCAACTAATTCTCCGACTCCAGAAAGGAAAGAGAATAATGGCTTTTCAAATCCTTGGAGGATGTTTCTAGTTAAGAATAGAATCATTAAAATTATCATGAACGGAACTGCTATATATAGGTATAGGTTTCCATATTTGATGGAATTTTCATTTATCTTATCTTTTGAATAGAAGACATACAGGTATCCGCCTTTTATTGTCGATAATAATCCTATAAGCATGATTAATATCCATAAGACTAATCCGATTATGAACGATATTATTGTACCTTTCTTTATTCTATCTGTTTGTCTAGCCCCATAGTTTTGGGAAATATAAGAAAGGACTGCAATTCCTAAAGCATTTAAAAAACACATCAAGAAGCCAAATACTTTTGAAGCGGCCCCATACCCAACTTGGGCAGGCACTCCATTGACTAGAGTTCCATCCGGATTTATATCATAACTATTTACTGCTCTTTGCATGATGATGATACCAATTTCTAATATCGAGAATTGGAAGCCTAATGTTAAGCCGTTTTTTAGATGTCTCATTAAGAATGGAGAAGAGAATTTCCAGTCTGTTTTCTTTATTCTTAGCCATTCATATTTTTTATATGTATAGATGATTGCTGCAATAGCTGCTAACCCTTGTGAAATAACAGTAGCCCAGGCACTTCCTGCAACTCCCATCTTAAATACAACGATGAAAAGCAAATCAAGGAAGACGTTTATGAGGGTAGATGCAACTAATATTACAAATGGGGAGAAAGAATCTCCTAACGCCCTTAATATTGATACCATTAGGTTATAAAATACCTGTGCAATAGTACCGATATAGATAATCAAAACATAAGTATAGGCTGCGTTATATTCTTCTTGCATGATTGCATCTAGAGGATTATTTACTATGTTTATCATTTTTAGCATGGTAGGGATTAAACAAATTCCAACTACAGTCAAAACTAAAGAAACAATGGTGCAAAGGATAATTTGAACGGCATAGCTTTTCCTTGCCCCGTCAACATCTTTTGCCCCGATTCGTTCCGATATAACAACAGAAAAACCTGAAGTAGCCCCGATTCCAAATTGGAGGATAATCCAAACCAATACGCTACTAGAAGAGACTCCAGCGACTTCTTGCTGTGATAATGTCTGCCCGACAATTATTGTGTCGGTAAGAGTGTATATTTGCTGAAAAATCATCGACAAGACAATTGGGACAAAGAATGCTAGCAACACCTTTAGGATATTCCCTTTTGTGAGGTCGATTTGGTCGAATAGAGATTTGAATTTCTTAAATAGATTTTTCATACGCGAGTATTGTATTGATTTATTTTTATTCTTCTAGAAGTATTTAGGATTTGTAACCGCTTTTAAATAATTATGTTATTAAAATAATAATTTTAATTGTTCGATTTGTTCAATATAGAAGTTTATAATCAAAAGGCAAAAGGAAAAAACTATGATCAAACAAATTAAAGATGCTTTCTTACTTTCTAATTCCTCTTTCTCTTATCTAATTAGAATAAATCATGCAGGAATACCGACTTTAGAACATTTCGGAAGAATGATAAATCCAAATGAAGATAATGTCTCTTCTTTCTATTTTGATGATTCGACTTGTAGGGGAAGGGAAGTTAGGTTAGGAGAGAAAGACGATAATATATCTTTGTTTTCTAGCCATAATGAATTTTCTACCTCAATGTTAGGAGATTATACTTATCCTGGAATCGAGCTTGAGTCAAATAAGGGAGAAGTATTTTCCTTTAAATTTGTTTCTTTTAGGATTAATGAAATTCCAGAAAAGATGAACGGCCTACCTTCTTTTAGGGGTGGGGAGGAATTAGTTCTAGTTTTAAGCGATGATTTAATGGGTGTTAATCTAGAACTCCATTACGTTTTGTTTGAAACTACTTTAGGTAGATATAGCAAGATAATTAATGAATCCGATGAACCCATTACATTGAAAAGGTGCCTCAGTTATGAAATTAGCTTAGAAAATGATTCCTTCTATTTATATAACATTTATGGGCATTGGGCGAATGAGGGCAATATAGATAAAACTAGGATTACCCATAATAGAATTAGCTTTGGATCTACTACGGGAAGTAGCTGTGATTTTGTTAATCCTTTCTTTATGGTTGCTTCTAAAAATGCAAATTTAGAATATGGCGATGTTTATGGATTCAATCTAGTTTATTCCTCTTCTTTTGAATCTAATATAGAGCTTACTCCCTATAATCGAATCAAGATTTCTAGCGGGATTGATTTTTCTTCTTTCAAATTAAATCTAAGTAAGGATGAAGAATTTATTTCTCCAATGGGAGTTATTACTTATTCTAGTTTGGGATTGAATGGGATTGCCTTGAATTTCCATCCATTTGTTTTGGATCATTTAATGAATGAAAACCTAGCTAAAACGCCAAGGCCTATATCGTTTAATAACTGGGAAGCTACTACTTTTGATTTTGATGAAAATAAGATTATTTCTTTAATGAAAAAGGCCTCTTCTTTAGGAATTGAACTATTTGTCTTAGATGATGGATGGTTTGGGAAAAGAAACGATGATACATCTTCTTTAGGGGACTGGTATGAAAACCATAAGAAAGTAGGGAAGGGTATTGCCTTTTTATCAAGTAAGGCCCATAAGATGGGATTAAAATTTGGGCTATGGTTTGAACCTGAAATGGTTAATGTAGATTCTAACCTATATAAAGCTCATCCTGACTGGGTGATAAAAGATGATATCCATCCATTGATATTTGGAAGAAATCAGTTAGTTTTGGATTTGACTAAAAAGGAAGTATGTGACTTTATCTATTCAACTTTGGACAACGCGATTTCTTCTTATAATCTAGATTATATAAAGTGGGATTATAACCGTCCTATGTCATCTATAAAATCAAACAGGTCTCTTTTCTTTTATAATTACATCAAGGGCCTATATTCGGTTTTAGAAAGAATAAAAGAAAAATATCCAACTTTCCTAATGGAAGCTTGTGCTTCTGGAGGGAGTAGGAATGATCTAGGCGCTTATTGCTATTTTGGCCAAGGCTGGATAAGCGATGATACGGATTCATTTGAAAGAAGCAGGATTCAATCCATCCTTTCTTTTGGCTATCCTCCAGTTTGTTTTTCTAACCACGTCTCCGCGAAGACATCATTACAGATGTTAAGAAAGACATCTTTAGGTACTAAGTTCGATGTAGCCATGATTGGGACATTAGGTTATGAACTTGATATATCTCAAATCTATAAAATCGATGAAGAAGAAATAAAAGAGCAAATCAAATTTTATAAAGAAAATAGAAAGACACTTCAATTTGGGAAGGTTTACCAATTAAGTGATTTTGATGACAATGTCTTGTTTAGATTAATTCAAGATGATGAAAAGACATTAGTTAGCTATGTTTCTTGCTTGCAGCATCCAAATTCAGGGACTTATCCATTCAGGATACCTAATCTAGATGAAACTTCTTTGTATTCTTATGAAGTGAGAAAAGAAAAGATTGATTATAGGAATTTTGGTTCCTTGGTAAATTATGTTTCCCCAATACATCTAAAAGAAGAAGGCAACCTGGTTACTTTTATCTCTAGGCGAAAAGGATTGGACAATGAAGAATTCAAGGGAACTGCAACTGGATTAGATTTGTCTTCTGGAGCGATTAAGTTAGGAAAAGAATGGTCTTGCAGCGGCTTATCAAAATATACTAGAGTCCTAGGTGATTTCGGGGCGAGGGCATATCTAGTAAAGAAGATTAATTAAGCTTCTTGCTTAGGTTAAGTCCTAAAGAAGAAAAAGGTAGAAGTGTAAACAAAATCAATCCTTCAGTCCTACCGAAATTGAAATAGATTAGTAATCCCAAAATAACGGGAAGAATAAATAAGCCAATTCCGATTGCAATTGTAATATAAAACATTTTCTTGTTTTCTTTTTGGGTCGAGTGTAGATAAATAGCAAAATAGGCGAGTTCTAATATCAATGAAGGGGTAGATAAGGCAAACATCATTTGTTCATTTAGGTTTGGGAAAGCTTCTAGGAATGCCAAAAGAAGGAAAATAGTTTGTAAAACAATAACTACAATCGTTGCTATATGGAACAACTTGTCTTCATTGTATTTTCCGTCTTTGCTTTTTAGGCTTGGCAAGAATTTGTAGTAGCTAGTTTCAAATAAAGTCATGATAGGAAAAACAAAGAAAAAAGGAAAAAGAGAAAGGACATGTACGAATTTAGACATTCCAGGAAAGAATTTTGAAGTCGCATTTCCTCCTAGATTAGCAAAAAAGAGTAACCCGATTCCCAATATTAAAAGAAGGATTAAAACTAAATATGAAAGTAATTCAAAATCTTCACTCTTCTTCATAATTAATTCCTGCTACATTGTCTTTGATTATTAGATTTGCTTTTGCCCCAACTACAAAAGGCAAACTAGGATAAAGATGTCCAAATGGGGCATTTATAGCGAATGGAATATTTAAATCACCTAAAGCCATATTCGCGGATTTAATAAAATCTACTCCCATTATGCTTTCATCGTAATGGAATGGCCTACCTATTATTATGGCTTTTGTATTTTCAAAATAATTAGCCATTTTCATTTGCATTAAGCTACGGTAAAAGGAAAGGGGATTTAAGTCGCAACATTCTAAAATCCATATAATGGGTCCATTGTTTTTGCTAAATTCAGCAACCTTATCGTATTTAGTTCCTATTAGACAGGTAATGATATCTAGGCATCCACCTAATAATGTTCCTTTAACATTAATATCTTCTTTTGTATAAATTTTAGACTTCCTATTTAATCTAGTTCTAGATAATGGGGAACTAGGATTTTTTAATGGCATTCCCCATTTCTTATAACCTTCATAATAAGAGAAATCATTATTCAGCAACCTTAATGAATCTTTTTCTGAATTATCTAATTTAGCAGATATAAAAGCGGTGGCGTTTACTCCATAAATGGCTTTTGTATTTGCTAAAATCGGAAGCAAGAAAGTTAAATTTGTATTATCTGAAAAACCCATGAACCATTTTGGTTTTGCCTGCTTTAATTTATCGAAGTCAATATGATCAAGCATGTCCATCATGACTTCCCCGCCCCCGACAGAGATGATAGCCTTTGATTCATCAAGATAGGCTTCCATGAATTCTTTTGCTCTTTCTAGAGCTGAATTAGAAGAAAGAAAACCATCGTTAAGATAAACGTTCTCTCCAGTTTTTATCTGGTAGCCTAATTTATTCAGTGTCTTAATTGATTTCTCTAATCTAGAAAAATAAGGCTCACTTGAACAACCAAAACTAGGGGCGATTAAGTCTATCGTGTCATTTATATTTAATTTATCAGGGGTTCTTATCATGCTTTTTATTATAAAGGCAAAATAGATAATTTGAATTCCCTAGTGTTTTGATTTCTTTTTATTTTTTCTATTTTCGAATTCGGCTAATTCTATATTTTCATACATTATTTGACTTGGGAGTATCTTAAAGTTCTTATATAGATCTAATAAAAAAGATATTGGAGGGATAGATATTCCTCTTTCGTAATTCCTTATAGTCCTTGGTGAAATCCCTAAGGTTGATGAAAAAAGATTTTGTGAAATCTTGTTATATAATCGAATTAACTTTAATTGCTTTGTTAACAAAGGAAGAGTGACAGGGGTAAGGTTAGTTTCCATAACATCTTTCCTTTTTATGACTATTTCATCTAATTTGAAATTTAATGCTTCCGCTAATATTGGAAGGACAAAGCAAGAAATCGAAGCGCATCCTTCTTCAAACTTAGATATGGCTTGGGCTGAATAACCTATCTTTATTCCAAGTTCCTCTTGAGTAAAATGAAAGCGCTTTCTTCTATTTTGGATGAACTTCCCTAATTCTATTTGATCCATGTTTACCCCTTCCCCTAGGTTTTAATATATCTAAACACTCTAAACTTCTTTTAGAAAATTTCACTTATTATTTTTATTTCTTACCTAAAAAATACACTTTTCTTTATAAATTGCCTCTTTTTATGCGGACATTATTGCTTATAACAATTACTTGTCCTTAATGATAAAATTAAGTCAATGGATAACAATTCACCTTATAACTTATTTGGATTCAATTTTGCGGAAAACGAAGGCCAGAAAGAATTAATCAGGCAGATTAATGAAGACTGTAATAGAAAACCTCTTATTTATTGTGTAGGGGCAGCAGGGACTGGGAAGACTTTTGCCACTTTAGCGGCTTCTTTGTCTTTGGTCAGAGGCAAAGGTTCTAAAAAGAGATATAAAAATATATTTTATGTCCGGGAGCCTGTTGAAATTGGTCATCGCCTTGGATATCTTAAGGGGACAGAAGAGGATAAATACGCCCCATATCTAGGTGGCTTGCTTGATAATTACAACCATTTGATGGCTAATGTTAAAAATGATCCTGTAACCATTAAAAAGAAAAGGTCTTCATTAAAATCTCTTCAAGATGAAGAATATCCTCTTCCATATACCTATTCTAAATTGCCTACCGATATTATTCCTTTAGCACCTGAATTCCTTAGAGGCAGAAGTTTTGAAGATTGTATCATTATTGTTGATGAGGCTCAAAACCTTACTCTTGATGAACTGCAGACCCTGGTTACTAGGATTGGTCCATTTACCAAGATGATTTTATTAGGATCCCCTAACCAAATTGATGTTCCTGGGTTTGAAGAAGATGACAATCCATTTTTGACTTCCTACAAGATTCTTGAATCGACTGGGTTAGTCGGGTTTATAAAATTAGAAAAACCTATGCGTTCCTCCTTTGTGGCGGAGTTCGACAATAGGTTTGTTGAATATAAAAGAAAATTGAAGAAATAATTATTTGAAATAGACGTGTACTTGGAAATATTTCTCGCTATTCCAGGCATAAGGATAAATGGTTAGATTTACCTTTTCTTCCTTTTGCCATGCCTCGTATAACTTTGAATATTTTGAATCATTAAGAGTTAAATTTGATTCAGTTTCATTACTTACAAACAAGGTTTGCTTACTTCTAGCGTTTTCTTTTGTCCTATTTGTAGATTCTAAGACATTCAAGGTTGAACTCAAGACAAAGAAGATCTTATCTGCTTTGACATAATAATCGACATATCCTTCAAAAGAATAGACATTCATCTTCCTTTCTTCGTAGACTTTGAAATGGGAAGTGGAATCTTTGGTTGGGTAATTTTTATATAAATCAACCTCTTTTATCCCTTCTTTGGCATTTGGTATGGAAATATTTTCATTTAAGGAAACGTGCGTAATGTAATCAAAGCTTAATGCGTATTTGTACATATTTTCCTGGACTAAGACATTTATGGCTTTTGTAGTGGCTTTGAAATTGTTATAGGCTTTTGATGGACCGTGTAATGTAACATAATTAACTCCATCGGTAAAAAGCCAAACGCTATCGACGACTTTTTCTATAAATTTAAGTTTGATAGAACGAATCTCGCCATCATAATTCCCGGCTGCATTTAATGGGGCTTTGCTTAATCTAGAATAAGAATCATTTATAGAAGTTGAATTAGGGGCAATAGAAAGAAGTTGCTCTGAGCTATATCTAGTTGTGGTACCACTTAGGAATTCAAAACTAGTTGCGATAAGCTCGGCTTTACCATTTAATCTACTTTCTTTCCCAACAATCTTATAGAAAGTAGTTTCTTGGCCAATATAGTCTTTTACTTTCTTATAGAATTGTTCGTTTAGGGCAACTGTTAAGAAAGAAGTCCCATCAGTAATTGTAGCCTTATATTTTTCGGTTCCGTTATAGGCTTTTGTAGATTTTCCAAAATCAAAGACAGAAATAATTAACCCCTGTACTTCAAAAAGCCTTTCTCCAATTACCAAACCCGCTTCATTTGGAGTGCCTTCAAAGCTTAAGCAGGCATTTTTTGCTTCTTCTAGAGATACTTTTTCAGCTTCAGCTGGAGTTGGAGTTGATTCTTCACTTGATGAGCTAGAGGAAGTTGATTCTTCACTTGTTGCATTAGAAGAAGAAATCTCACTAGTTTGGCTAGAAGAAGTCTCTTTGCTAGATTCGAGCGTAGAAGTTTCTTTGCTAGGGGTAGTTTCGCTAGGAGCAACTACACCAGAAGTGTTTTCTTTTTCTTCATTAGTCGATGAAGAAACTCCCTTGTTACAGGAAGAGAGTATCAAAGCGGATAGAATTAATGATAATTTAAATACTTTTTTCATAACGCATAATGATAATCTTTCTCTTCAAGTTATTGAATTAAAAAGTTTTGTTCTAATGCTTTCTCTTCTTCTTTTTTGCTTAATTAAAGTGTAACCTTTATTTATATAAAGAGATTGATTATGGAAACAACATTACAAGATACATTACAATTCGCTGAATTATTTGGTTCAATGGTAGCCTTTGTCGAGGATAAGGAAATTGAATATGATTTGCCTACTTCGATGGAAATATCTACCTTTCTAGCCGCTGTCGCATTTTTAAAAGATATTGATGATGACAAGGCTTTCCTTGCTATAAGTAATGAAATTGCTAGGGCTATTGTTAAAGGAGAGTTCTATTTAGATAACGAAACAATCATCAAGAAAGATGAAGATACATACTTTGTCGATTTCGTTTCTTATCTTCTTTCTACTATAAATGCTGAATCATTTGCTACTACAGTTGATAAAGAATTAATGAAATTAGTTTCTTCTGCCACTAAGAAAGGTTATGAAGAAAGAGATGAAGCACGTATGGGCCTATGCGAATCCATATTCAAAAGGGGTGATGATGAGTTTGATATGGCTCCTATCTATGATGATGCTTCTAATGTCTTGAAAGGCTTTAATTCGTAATGGTAACAAAATCAAAGAATTCTTCATCCACCCTTATGTATTTGCTTGATGGAAAGATTGGGCAAGGTTTTTATAAAGAAATTTCAGATAATGTAAAAAAGGGCAGTGGAGAATTATTTAAGGATAGCCTTAGAAGATATTTCATCTATTTTGCTGAATCGATATCTTCCTCAGTTATCGCGCCTAAATTAAGTTCGGTTGAATTTATCGATATTATTTCTTATCTTTGTTTTTATATTGGTCAATATCCTGAATTATTTGGCAGGATGAAAGCATATTTTGATGATGAAGAATATTATTCGTTTAATGTAGGCATTAAGCTATTTAATGATTTCATTGAAAGAATGTGCAAGGCCTTGGATGAGCCTAGACTTTCTAAGTTCTATCTTCGTTTAAGTGTTAATAACGATATTAAACCTGTGGTTGATAAGAAATCCCTTTTTGATATGGAAGTATTCTTTTCTTCTCCTTCAATCGGTAAGTTAATTAATGAAGATACCGTATCTAGCAAGGTCAATATCTATATAAAGAACATAAGCGATAAGAAATCTGTCTTCTCTTTGACTTTGTTTGATTATGTAAATAATGCAAAATCATCCCCGATAATTGTTAATCCAAAAGGGGATAAGGTTATTAAATCTCTTTCAGTTGATATTCCTTATTCTTCCTTGCTTCCTAATGGCTTAGCTAGACTTGGATTATTATGTGAAACCAAGACGCATATAGTAGATATTAAAGACAAAAAGAAGAATCTAAAACTTGAATACAATAAGGTTGAACTTAAGATTTCTCCTTACTTAAGAATTATAAAATAACTACATGGATCAACTAGATTTAACGAAATCTCTTTTAAATTTGTCTTCTCCCTGCTTAGGATGTATTTCTCCTAAATGCGAATCTTTTTGTCGTTCAGGCATTCCTTATAAGACGATTAACATGTTAATTAAGGAAGGAAAAATAAAAGAGGCTAGTGAACTCCTATATGATTTTAATCCTTTCCCTGAACTCACTTTAGCTTTATGTGATTGTTCTAGCGGGGCTAAAGGGAATTGCATCAAAAGGAAAATAAATGAACCCATTGATACAAAAGAAATAGAAAGGCTTCTTTCTTCTTGCCCATTCCCTTACATAAATCCTATAAAAAACAACAAGAAGGCAGCTATTATTGGTAGTGGGCCTGCCGGATGTAGTTTGGCTTATCAATTAATTAAAAAGGGATATGAAGTTACTATATTCGAAAAGAATAAACAAATAGGTGGTGCGATTTTTAATTACATCCCTAGATTTAGATTTGATATGTCTATATTAGATTTAGTTAAATCTAAATTAGATAAATTGGGTGTTAAATTCGTCTTTTCTTATTATTGTGATAAAGACAAACTAGACCAATTAAAGAAAGAATATGATTATGTCTATCTTTGCATTGGTAATAATTTATCACGTCAAATACCTTATTCTTCTTCTAGGATAATCTATGGCTTAGATTTACTTAACAAGACGATAAATAATTCAATTAGTTTTGATAAAGAAGATTCCTTTGTTATTTATGGTGGGGGCAATGTGGCTTTTGATTGCGCAAACCTCTTATTAAAACAAGGTCATAAAGTAACTCTTTTATATAGAAGGGATTTTGCTTCCATGCCTGCTAATAAAGAAGAAATTGATTTAGCCATTTCAAACGGAATCTCTTTTGTTTTTACTTCAGTTATAGATGATATAGAAGAAGATAAGGACAACTTAATAATAAAAACGATTAAGACGAAACTAGGAGAAGTTAAAAATGGCCGTGCTAGTTTTGAGAATACGACTATAAAAGGTGAAACATTAATTGGCTCATACCTAATTACATGTATTGGCCAAAAAAGTGACTACGATTTATATAAAATAGCTAACCCATGCAGGCAAATAGAAGAGAATGTCTTCCTTTGTGGCGATTATTTTCATGGTTCAAAAACCATTGGCGAGGCCATCAAAGATGCCAAAATTGCCTCTTCCTTAATTGATTAAAATAACTTATTTTAACTTTTGGAAAATTTATAGTATTTCTTTCTTGTAGAAATGCTATATTTATTTTGACAAAGGAGTTAGCTATGGAAACTGTAATGGAAGCGAAAAACTTGTGTAAATCCTTTGGTCAAGGGGAAGGTAAAGTCGACGCGATTAGAAATGTTAATTTCAAGATAGAGCAAGGCGAACTTACTATTATTCTTGGACCTTCTGGAGCAGGTAAATCAACTTTATTGAATCTTATCGGCGGGATGGATTCCGCTACTTCTGGATCTTTAATTGTCAAAGGTGAGGATTTATCTAAATTTAATCAAAAACAACTAGGCGATTATAGACGTAATTACATTGGATTTGTTTTTCAATTCTATAACTTGATGCCTAACTTGACTGCTAAAGAAAACGTTGAATTAGCAACTGAACTTAAAAAAGATGCCCTCTCTGTAGATAAGACTTTAGAAGCTGTTGGGTTAGGTAAAAGATTTAACAATTTTCCATCCCAATTATCCGGAGGTGAACAGCAAAGAGTATCTGTAGCTAGGGCTATTGCTAAAAATCCAGATATTATTCTTTGTGACGAACCTACGGGTGCGCTTGATTATGAAACAGGCAAAGAGATTTTAAAATTGCTAAGTTCCTGTGCGAAAACCCAAAAGAAAACCGTAATTATCGTTACCCATAATAGTGCTTTAAAAGACATGGGCGATCATCTTCTTAGGATTAAAAATGGTGAGATTGTTCTAGATGAACATAACCCAAATCCAGTAGATATAGAAAGTATAGAGTGGTGATATGTCTAGCTTTGCCAAAACAGTAGGAAGGACACTTCTTTCTAACAAAGGAAGGTTTATGGCAAATTTCGTTATTTGCCTTCTTTCCGTTGCCATTTCTAGCGGGTTAGGCATGTTGACTCCATTTTTTACCGATGCCTTTGCTAAAAACTATAGCGAGACTACTCCTGATTTAACTATCAAATGCAAATCAGAGTCAGGATTTTCTAGTGAAGATATAAACAAAATCAAATCATATTCAGAAGTGAAAGAAATCAATCCGTTCATGTCATATGATTCAAAAAATGGCGATGAATATTATAGATGTTATTTTCTTCCATTTAGCAAGGGTTCCTCTAAATTAGGGCTTCCTAAATTAAAAGAAGGAGAAGAGGAACTTTTTAACCTTGCCGAATGTTATTCGATTGAATCTTCCTTAAATAGAAAAAATCTAAAAATAGGGGATAAGATATCTATTAATGAACTTTCTTCTTTTGGGGATGTCGAGGTTGTCGGGATTGTCGAAAGCGACCTTTATACTAGCGTTGCTAAAGAAAGAGCGTGGCTAGAAGATGAAAGCGAAGAGGAATATGTATCTGCTATTTTGTATTTTGATTCAGCTAAATTCCCTATATCTTTAATTACTTCTGATGTCTATGTAAGGCTAAATATTAATCATGATTATTTTTCTTCTAGTTATGAAAACGAAGTCGCCAAGATAAAAAAGAAGATACTTTCAGATTTTGGTGAAGATAATATTTCAATTTTGACTATGGAAGAAAACACTGGTTTCAAACTCTTTAGCGAATATAGCCAAAAGGTAAGCAAATTATCATATATATTCCCTATCTTCTTCGTTGGGGTATGTGGCTTAATCAATTTGATTACCATCTCTAGGTTAATGAAAGATGAAAGAAAAGAGATAGGATGTTATTTCTCTTTAGGGGTTAGCAGGAAGAAGATTATATTTAAGTTCTGCCTTTTCTCGGTCTTATCTTCTGGATTAGGTTGCTTAGTAGGTTATTTATTAGGAGCCCCTTTCCTCCCTTATGTAGTAAGAAAGGCTTATGAAGACGTATTTAAATTAGGACCTTTTCATTTGACGATGTTTAGCCTTGCTGGCGTTTTGATTGCAGTTGGTATTACTTTTGCCTCATTACTAATTACCCTTTATATATCTTATTTATATTTAAAGGAAGAACCTGCCGATTTATTAAAAGATGTTTCTCCTAAGCCTGGTAAGAAGATCCTATTAGAAAGAATTGGCTGGCTTTGGAATAAGATTTCATTTTCCTGGAAATCTAGTTTCAGGAATATATTTAGGCAAAAGAAAAATCTTATCCTAACTTTATTCTCAACTTGTCTTTCAACTGGCTTATTATTACTTGGATTTGGATTAAACGATGCGAGTATTGCGTTAAAAAACGATGAACTTTTTGCAAATGTCGCTTCTTCTATGGGTTCGATTTCTGCGGTAATTATTCTATTCGCCATAGCTATTTCGATAACTGTTATTTATTCTTTGGCCAACATGAATATTGAGGATAGAAAAAGAGAAATCGCAACTTTAAAAGTTCTAGGTTACAGGGACTTTGAATGTTCCATGTATTGCTTTAGGGAACTTGTATTTATTTGTATGACTGGCGCAGTTTTATCTCTTCCTTTAGCAGCAGGCTTCCTTGCTTGGCTATTTACTTTCCTAGGATTTGGGACAATTGCAGATGTGCAATGGTATTCTTACTTAGCTTCCATCCTTATGGTATTTATATCTGTTTTCATTGTTAATTTCCTTTTGTATCGTCACATTAAAAACATAGATATGAATGGGTCATTGAAATCCGTTGATTAACCAACATACTTTTTTACCGATTGAACAATGTTTTGTTCATTTATCTAAATCGTTTTAAATTTGTCAAAAAACCTAACTTGGTTTTCATTTCGTTCTATAATAGATTTGAAGCATTGGAGGAATTGTTATTATGTCTTATCGCTTCTGTTTAAACCCTGTTAGCTATCACGGATTCAACGCTATTGAAAATATTGCCGTCGAAGCTAAAACCCATCATTTCAAAAAGGCCTTAGTTGTCACTGATGAATCCCTAGTCAAGTTCCACGTTGTCGACCATGTCCTAAAAGTTCTTGATAATGCAAATCTTGCTTATGAAGTATTTGATCAAGTAAAGCCAAACCCAACCATCAAAAACGTTCAAGATGGTGTTGCTGCTTTTAAAAATGCCGAAGCCGATTATATTGTTGCTGTCGGTGGCGGATCCTCTATGGATACTGCTAAAGCTATTGGTATCATCATCGCTAACCCAGAACATGCTGATGTTAGATCTCTTGAAGGTGCTATCGAAACCCAAAACCCATCTATGCCTATAATTGCTGTTCCAACAACTGCCGGAACCGCTGCTGAAGTTACCATCAACTATGTTATCACCGATGAAGAAAAGCATCGTAAATTCGTCTGTGTCGATCCTCATGATCTTCCAATCATCGCTGTTGTCGACCCACTTATGATGGAAACTATGCCAGCTAAATTAACAGCTGCCACTGGTATGGATGCCTTAACCCACGCTATTGAAGGTTATATTACTAAAGGTGCCTGGGAATTATCTGATATGTTCCATATCGAAGCTATCCGCATCATTTCCCATAATATCGAAGCTGCCTGCAGAAATGAAAAGAAAGGCAGAGAAGAAATGGCCCTTGGACAATATGTCGCTGGTATGGGATTCTCTAATGTTGGATTAGGTATGGTTCACTCCATGGCCCACCCATTATCTGCTTTCTATGATACTCCACACGGTGTTGCTTGCTCTATCCTTCTTCCTACTGGTATGAAATATAATGCTCCATATTCTGGCGAAAAGTATCGTGAAATCGCTAGAGCAATGGGCGTAAAGGGTGTTGATTCCATGACCCAAGAAGAATATAGAAAAGCCGCTATCGACGCTGTCCAAAATCTTTCTATCGCCGTTGGAATTCCAGCCAACTTAAAAGGAATTGTCAAAGAAGAAGATTTATCATTCCTTGCTGATTCTGCTATGGCTGATGCCTGTATGCCAGGCAACCCAGCCCCAATAACCAAAGAAGATGTCATCGCTCTTTATAAGAGTTTGATGTAATTTAATCTCTTTAGCCGCCATTATTAACTTAGTGGCGGTTTTCTTTTTTCAAATATTTGGCACTCAACCCTTGCGAGTGCTAAAAAATGTATTATAGTAAATATAGCCATTGAGTTGGCGAAAGGAGAAAGAAACATATGAATATGCAAGAACAAGGTCCAATAGACTATGCTTCCGATCCTAATGTATTGGAAAAATTCGGCCGTAATGTAAATGATGCGGTCAGAGACGGAAAACTTGATCCAGTCATCGGTAGAGATGATGAGATTAGGAAAGTCGTCCAAGTTCTCTCTAGAAAAACTAAAAATAACGTAATTTTGCTAGGTGAACCTGGCGTTGGTAAAACTGCGATTGTTGAAGGTTTGGCTGAAAGAATAGTCAAAAACGATGTACCAACTTCTCTTCAAGGGAAGGAAGTATATGAGCTCGATATGGGCGCTCTAGTTGCTGGGGCTAAATATAGGGGCGAATTTGAGGAAAGATTAAAAGCTGTCCTTAATAAAATAAAAGAATCAAATGGAAAGATTATTCTTTTCATCGATGAAATCCACCTTATTGTAGGTGCTGGTAAAGCTGATGGGGCCCTAGATGCTTCAAATATGCTTAAACCAATGCTAGCAAGAGGAGAAATCGATTGTATTGGCGCTACTACCTTAAATGAATATAGGGAATATATTGAAAAAGATAGGGCTTTAGAACGTAGGTTTCAGCCTGTCATGGTTGGTGAACCGACTGTTGCGGATACCATTTCTATCCTTCGTGGATTAAAGGAAAGATTTGAATCCTTCCATGGGGTTAGGATTACCGATGGGGCTCTAGTTGCTGCCGCTACTTTATCTAATAGATATATAACCAATAGGTTCTTGCCTGATAAGGCTATAGATTTACTTGATGAAGCCTGTGCTTCTATTAAAGTTGAAATCGAATCGATGCCTACTGAACTTGATGAAGTTAATAGGAAAATAAGGCAACTTGAAATCGAAAAGGTCGCATTGGAGAAAGAAAAAGATGATTCTTCAAAGACTAGATTAGCGTCTTTGAATAATGATTTAACTTCCTTAAAAGTCCAATTTGATTCTCTTTCTAAGAAATGGAAAGAAGAAAAAGAAGGTATCAACGAGGCTAAAGAGATTAAGAAAGAACTAGAAAAAGCCAAATTTGATCTAGGGGTCAAGTTCTCTGAAGGGAATTACCAAGAAGCCTCTAAACTTCAATACCAAGTAATTCCATCATTAGAGAGTAAACTTACTTCATTAACCAAAGAAGGCTCTTCCGACCGCCTAGTTAACGAAATCGTTGATGAGGAAGAGATTTCTAAGATTGTATCTAGAATGACTGGAATTCCTACTTCTTCGCTTAATAAAGGCGATAGAGAAAAGGTTCTAGACCTCAAAAATGTTTTGGCTAAACGTGTTATTGGACAAGATAGTGCGATTAGCCTAGTCTATAATGCAATCCTTCGTCAGAGGGCAGGTATTAAAAATCCTAATAGACCAATTGGTTCATTCTTGTTCCTAGGTCCTACTGGGGTTGGTAAGACTGAGGTTTCAAAAGCCTTGGCAGAAGCTTTATTCGATGATGAAAATGACATCATTAGAATTGATATGTCTGAATATATGGAACGTTATAGCGTTTCACGTTTAATAGGTGCTCCTCCAGGATATGTTGGCTATGAAGAAGGTGGCCAATTAACTGAAAAAGTTAGGAGAAATCCTTATTCCATAGTCCTATTTGATGAAATCGAAAAAGCCAATCCTGAAGTATTTAACCTCTTATTGCAGGTTCTAGATGAAGGAAGGCTAACCGATTCTCAAGGTAGATTAGTCGACTTTAAGAATACGGTCATCATCATGACTTCTAATCTTGGATCTGAATATATCCTTGATGGACATAAAGACATGGTCGAGAAGCTACTTCATACAACCTTTAAGCCAGAATTCCTTAATAGAATTGATGAAATTGTCTATTTCAATCCATTAAGTAAGGAAACTCAACGCTTAATCGTCAAGAAGATGTTAAACGAACTTCAAGAAAGGCTAAAAGAACAATATTATTCAGTCGATTTTGATGAATCGATTACCGATTATGTCCTAGATTCTGCTTACAATACCGAATTTGGAGCACGTCCGCTTAAGAGATTTATCCAAGATCAAATTGAAACCTATATCGCTTCTAGGATCGTCGAAGGCAACTTATCTACTAAGAAAGCCTATTTGATGAAATTTGAAAATCAAAAGCTCGAATTAATAGAGAAATAACCCTCCAAGAGTAGCTATTGAAATAAAATTCGGTGGCTACTTTTTTATTCTTTTTACTTTTGCTGGATTAGTGAAATATTTATTATTTGGTGAAGTCTTGAACTTGGCTGTAGGAAGTAATAAAGAGGCTTCTAGCAAAGGATTAAGTACGCTAGTAAGGAAAGATGAGCGACTTGTATATGGAGTTAATTTAGCTATTTCTTGTCTTGATTTAGCAGAATCAAAACATAAGGACAATATGTCGTTATCATATTCCCTGTTACCTTTATTTATTTTCTTATAGTCGAGTTTGTAAATAGGCCCTTTTATTTCTTCTTTGATTTCATTTTCATCTTCATTTTTCATTGAAGTAAATATAAATTCAAACTTCTGATAACCTGATTTTAGTAAAGGATATATTGACGAATTTTCATCTTTATAATTATCAACTATTTTTTCAAATGGATTAGCAAAATCGATTGGATAAATATTAGACAAAATATTACAAATTAAATAATTTCTGCTGCTGAGTTTTACCTTACTTAGATAGGGCAAAATGAATTCTCCTTCATTGGCTATATCTCCATTTGAACCAATTGAGATATGGTTAGAAAAGATATTAATATTGATTATATTTTCTTCATCAAGATAATTTCTTTTGGCTAGAGTTAGCAAAATGGCGTTTATTATGGCGCCTTTTTTATATGGGCAAGACGGGCTATCTAATTGAACGTAACTATCGATAAAAGAGTAGCAAAAATCATATAAAGATATGATGTTTCCTTTGTTTTTTGCCATCGATAACAATTCGTCATCTCTAGTCTCTTCCCCTGAATAAATATGTCCAACAGCCTTTAAGGAAGGATAACTAGAATCGTTTGAAAAGAAATAAAGGCCATAAGTTAGCTCGTCATTTGATCCTAGTAAAGACATCTCAGAGGCTGTTTCTTTTGAGAAATTAATTTCCTTGTTTGCCCATTTTTTACTAAGTTCAGTAAATAACAAATCATTATATTTGATAGATGTTAATTCATTGTCGAAGTATTTAGACGATCTTTGCTTTAGGTACATCGAAAGTTCTGCTTTGGACATTGGATAATAAATTAGATTTTTCTTTGTTAAAATCGAAGTTTTGTTGCTTCCATCAACATATAAAGTAATTGATTTAGAAGGTATGATTTGAATTAGCGTTATTACTTTATCAGGCCTTCCGTTAACCATTTCTTCTTTAATGTTAATCGTGGGAACTGGAGTTAAACGAAGCTTAATTTGGGTTTGAACCGAGTCAATGATTTTATTGGATTCAAGTCTATCTATTCCGTTAAGTTTTGTCTTGTTCTCACCGCCTATAACAATGTACCCTCCATTTCCGTTTGAAAGGTAGCCAATAGCTTTTACAATGTTTTCTACCCCTTTCTCACTGATGTGATATTTGAATTCTATAGGTAGAGTCGTCGAATTGATTAAAGAAGAAATGCTTTCAATATTTTCCATGCCTAATATTTTAAATTCTAAAGTAATATTTATCAAGAATGTGTATATCTTTACGGCTGTACGACTTCAATAATAACGTTAAAATCAAATAAAAAATTAACTTGTCTTTCTATATTGCTGTTAGGCAGTACGGCTGTACGCGAAACTGAAACGAATCTAAAGTTATTCTTTATTTCAACCTATTTTCATTCTTTATTTTCCTTATAGATAGAAAGATATTGTTATTTTTTAGGCTTTAAAAACTAGACACTTTTTTAGTTTGTGTTTAAATTGCTTTATTAAATGATTAATATTTGTCTATGATTGATGAAGCACTATTAGAAAAGGCTTATCCAAGTAGGCCTAGAAAAATATTTATTCCTTGGGCTATTATTTTCACCATTTTCTTATTGGCTACCGTTTTCGCAAAATTTATGTTGCCTGGCATTCCTACCCTTCTAGAAAAAATCAACATTGGGGAGTTCACTATGCCGTGGTTAGAAGCTCCGATTTCCATGGTTGATTTTATTGCTGTTTACGGTTGCCCTTTGCTTTTAATATTGACAACTTTGCTTACTGGATTTTTGACAATTTCTTTGTCGCTTAGAAAGTGGTTCTACCACCTTGTTAACACTCTTATAGTTATTTGCTTATTAGCTTTCTCGCTTTCATTTGCTTATAACGTTTTTGGAGAGTGGCTATTAAAGGAAAATGCACCTGCTCAATTGGGCGAGATTTCTAAGATGGTTTTTGATATAGGTTTCTATGCCTGCCTTGGTGTTTCCGCCTTTGCTCTTTTGCTTTGCTATTTTGATAACTACCTAACTCCTAAAAAATATAAAGCCATATATAAAAGACTTAAGTTAGTAAAAAATAGACAAACCACAAAGGTCGAGAAGAAATATGTGGTCAAGAAATTCAATAAGCTCTATAAAAAGAAAAAGTATTCTGAAATCCTTCTTCTATTATTTGAATTTGAGTTTGATGTTAATAATACTGAACCAATCACTCCAGATGCCTATGAAGTAATGAAAAGAGATATATTAGACCGCGCACGCATCATAAGAGGTAAGGAACTTGATGCTTTATATTCTTCTTCATCCTATCTTGCTTTGCGTCAGGAAAGAAAGATATTAATTGATAAGCAAAATGGCATGTCCTCACCTTCTATTTCTCCAGTGGCTACTTCTAGCGAAGCTAAAGTTGAAATTATAAATGATTCTAACTCAAAGAAAGATGAAGTAGTTGAAATGACTCCTCCGACCTTAAGCAAAAAAGAACTTAAGGCTGCAAAAAAAGCCGAAAAGAAGGCTCTAAAAGAGGCTGAAAAAGAAAAGAAAAGAAATGAAAAGGCCAACAAGAAAGATGATTTGATTGTTGAGAATCCAGAAATCATTCCTGCTGAATTAGACCCTACAAATAACGAAACAAAGTAATTGGTTAGGCTGTGTGTCTAACCTTTTCTTTTGGCCAAATAAAAACCGCGTATATTTCAACGCGGTCAATAGGTCATAAGTGACTTATTTCAAGAGTTCTTCTAGTTTATCGACTAATTCATTCATTCTATCGACAACGGCTAGATATGGCTCTTTCTTAGTTAAATCTACATTAGCTTCTTTAACTTGTTCGACTGGATATTCGCTTCCGCCAGACTTTAATAAGTTAATGTAATTATTGAAGGCATTTGGTTCGTTATTTTTAACCCTTTGATAAATCAACATTGAAGAGGTGAAACTAGTGGCGTATTGGTAGACATAGAAAGGAGTGTAGAAGAGGTGTGGGATATAGGCCCAAACAAGATTCTTATATTTTTCTTCCTTAATATCGATTCCATAGTAGAGCGAATATAACTCTTCCATCTTGGCACATAAGACTTCGTAATTGATTGGTTCGCCTTTTTCTGCTAAAGAGGCAATCTCGTATTCAAATTGTCCGAATAAGGTTTGCCTATAGAAGGTGGAAGCAATTTCATCAATTGATTTTTGTAATAGATAAATCTTGTCTTCTTTGCTTAAGGAAGGATCTTTTAGAAGATAATCCAGTAAGTTATGCTCGTTGAAGGTAGAAGCGATTTCAGCAACGAAAATAGTGTAGTCTTGCTTTAATGTTGGCTGAGCCTCTTCGCTATAAAGAGTATGGATGGAGTGACCAGATTCGTGGGCCAAGGTAAAACAATCACCTAAATCACCATTCCAGTTAAGGAGAATGAATGGATGGAAGTTATATCCTCCATTAGAATAGGCTCCGCTTCTTTTTCCAAGCTTTGGATTAACATCGACAAAGCCATCTTTTAATACCTCGTGAGCTTTTTCTTGGAAATCGGTTGGGAAGTTCTCAATTGATTTGAAGAATAGTTCCTTTCCTTCTTCATAGGTATATTTCTTATCACTAGTAGCTAATTGAAGGAATCTGTCGTATGAACGATGCTTAGTTAATCCTAGGGCTTTCCTTCTTAATTCATAATATTTCTTAAGTGGGGCAGTGTTAGAAGAAACGACGTTTACTAGATTCATGAATACATCTTCTGGGATTCTAGAATTAGTAAGATGTGAGGCCAATATTGATTTATAACCTCTGGATTTGACATCTGCTAATTGGTCTTGGAGGACTAAGTTATAGATCTCTCCATAAGTATTCTTGTGTTCGAAATAGAACTTGTATAAAGCCTCGAATATAGCTTGTCTATCTTCTTCGCAGGCTGATTTTTCAATCAAAGAAGACCAATTAGACATGGTGACTTCGACTTCTTCTCCGTTTTTAAGTTTTGCAGTGCTATTTTTTCTATCAGCTACAGTTAATTGGCTATATAAAGTTCCGCCAATTCCTCTAATCGCATTGAAAGAAGATAATAATTCTTCTTTTTCTTTGCTTAATACATATTCGCTTTGGTCAAATAGTTTTCTAAAGCTAAATGAATATTCTTCAAATTCTTTGTTTTCTTTAACAAAGTTTTCAAGTTTTTCTCTTCCTAAAGATAATAATTCGGGCGATTCAAAGCTAGTTGCAGCGGCTAAATCATTCATAGCTAGTTGAGCCTTTGCTAGATTTGATGCGTTTTTGACATTAGTTTTATCAAGGTCAGAAGCCATCTCGGCATAGAAATAAAGTCTAACGAAATCCAAATTAGATTTCTTTTCTAGCCTTAAGAAAGCTTTTAAGTCTTCTTCGTTGGATAGTTTTCCTTTATAAGAAGCTAATTCATCTTTGTATTTTTTGAAATTTTCAAGAGCTGCATCAAATTCTTCTTGGCTCTTGAAGAAATAAGTTAAATCCCAATTTTGTTTTGCCATTTGTTAATTTGCCTTTCTAAACATGTAAATTATCATCCTTTTCTAAGAAAAGACAACAAAAGTAATAAATAGTGTATATAATTGCCTTTATGAAAAAACAATTATTAATTTTAGCATCTACTTGCCTTCTGCTAGCTTCTTGTAATGAGGCTCAATCTAGTTCTTCTAGCCAAGATAGCGAACCCATTGATGTATCTTCTGAGGTTTCTAGCAAAGTTACAACGACTGAAACTCCTATAGATTCTAGTGAAGGTCCTTCTATTTCATCATCTACAAGTGAATCGGATAGTTATTATATTGAAATACTTCCTACTTCAATCAATGCGACTTCATCTCAACAATACTTAATTGATTATAATTTCTCGGTTTTTGATGCCTTGAATAAAGAATACAAATTCTTTGGGACTGGCATTCAAAGAGGCGGTGGAGACCATGCGAATACAATTCAATGCAGTGGGAAGGAAACTGCAACTCGTCCATATGGGGCTATATCCTCTTTAGAACCTTTAAAAGGAACTGCAAGAATTACTCAACTTGATACATATGAATATACAGGAACCCCTATTTTTGAAGTAGGAGGTGTGACGGTTGAAACTGAGCCAACTAAGGTTGATGGCAAAATAACATATACATTCCCAATTGATGGATTATTCTCATTTAGAGTTAATCCAGGATATGCCGTCTATCTATATTCTCTAGAATTTTTTAATTAATAAAAGTATCAATAAAGACTTTATCCAAAACGGAGCATTCTGATTTAAGGGATGCTTCTTTTTGTTTCCAGAACAAGGAAGCTAGATTAAGTTTTTCTTTGTTATATTTATCTTCTTCGTCGTTATCGTAAGTAGAAATCTTGCCAAACAAATATTTGCTAGCCTGTTCAATTCCATATACTTTGAATTTATCCATTTCGAATAAATCCATTACTCTTTCTAGATTGAGCAAGAAAACATTTAATGCGGTTATTGGCATATCCCAAGTAACATCTTCGAATAGATAATTTATGTTTTTTAAAGCGACTTTTGCGCCGAATCTAGTTAAAAGTGACATATGTTTATCTGCTAATACATTAAGGGTTTTATTACTTGTAAATGTATATTTATAACCCTTGTGATCGCCTAATATTTTGGTTGCGTCCAGATAACCTGTTTCTATGTTTTTGACTATTTCATCATGCTTAAAAGAAAGCATTTTTCCATAGACTGAAGAAGGCCTAATTAAAGTTACATTTGGTAATGATAGGTATTCTTGCTTTTGGGCAGTTGGGAATGATTCTAATAAGACCGCAATAACTTTATCTGCGCCTAAAGAGAAGCAATAATCTACTGGCAAATTGTTTTTCCATCCACCATCTGCATATCTATTCTTTCCAATGTTATAGATTGGGAAAGCAGGGAAGCAACTTGCCGATGCGATTAAATAATCAGGAACCTTTCCTTTTGGTAAATCATTTAACAATATATCTTGCTCAGCAAAGCCAGGATATTTAGTAACAACAACACCGACTTTAGTATCAAGGTGTTTGAAATCCATTGGACCTATTGTCTTTTTTACTAATTTGATCAAAGGAGTAATGTCTGCTCCTCCGTTTTTAATATATGCCCTTACTAGTTTTTGGAATTTGCTATCTCTTTTTATAGAAAAGTTCTCTAGTAAAGTTTCATCAATATCTAAGCCACCTTTAATGACATCTTCGACAGTAATGTTTCTCCAAAGGTTTTCCGCAGCTTCAAAACTAGATGTTGCAATCATTGCGGCATTTAAAGCCCCGATTGATGTGCCGGTAATTACATCAAATTTATATTTATTTTCGTGCAAGTAGCGGTGTATTCCTTGCTCATAGGCCCCAAAGGCCCCTCCGCCACATAAAGATAATCCAAGTTTCATAATGGAAGTATAACAAATAATTATTGATTATCAAAAAAAAGAAGCACCTAGCTTCTCTTCTTTATGTTTTTGGCAAGTATGAATATTATTTGGAGCGGGATTCCTACAAACAAGATATACCAAATCGATTCAGGTGGCTGCTTGACGAATTGGAAGAAGAATACAAAGGATAAAATAAGACTCCACATCGAACTGGATGCCAAAATAGTTGTCCATAATCCAGAGTGATAGAAGAAGTGAGTCTCTAGAGTTAAAACAAATAATGTGCAAGGAACTGTCCACATGAACACTGACCAATCTAGATCAGGCTTCTTTCCTCCCATTGGAATAAAGTAACTTGAAAAGAAGATACACATGGCAATGATAATGGCAACCATGACTGTCATCCCCATGATTATAGGTCTATTTGGATCGCCTTTTTGTTCTTTTGGAGTTAAGGCTTCTATAGCTTCTTCTTCGGTTTTTTCACTTACTAAATAATCTAGGGTCACTCCATAGAAGGAGCAAAAATCCATCAAAATATCAACGCTAGGAAGGGCATAACCCAATTCCCATTTTGATATAGATTTATCACTATAATGAATTAAAGAGGCTAATTCGGACTGAGTTAATCCCTTAGTTTTTCTAAGGTTAGCAAGGTTTTTTCCAACAATGGTTGCAAGATTATCCATGCCAAAATTTTAAAATAGGAAAATTTATAAATCAATTTTTTGAATTAAATTTTATCTTTAGTAGTTCTTAACGACGGCATCACTAGTAGCGGCATTTGCCTTTTCTTCAAAGTAATTAAAGTAATCAACTACAGGCCTATTTTCTTTTTTAATAGAAGTGCCCTTCCAACTGGTAACAACATTCATTGAATGATTATTGTCCCAAACGGCTTCATAATTTCTGCTAGAGACATTATCTAATGTTAATGAGAATGTTGCCTTTAATAAACCGCCTACTAGAGGGATTTTTCCAGAAGCGGAATATAAAGTTTTCTTATTGTCGTTTAATGTTTTGCCATTAATATCAGCTTCAAGATTTCCAACCATGCTGGTATTTGCTAGCTTCCCTAAGTCCATTCCAATGGAGAATGTGGGATTCTTTAACGAATCTGGATTAGAAGCATTGATATTAGATGAATATTTCTTCAATACGTCTTCTGCGTGTATAGCAGCAATAGCAGCATCGCTAGTAGAAGTGACGCTATTCATAATTTTATCATCCATTCCAAGCATATTCCCTAGGAGATAACCCATCATATTATCGGCAAAAACCTCACCGCTGATTTTTCCTTCGTATAGAATGTTTTCCCAAGGCCAATTGTTATCATCCCATCTTTGATAATAGACTGTGCCTTTGCTATTTTCTCCATTTGTATGGTAATAGAAATAAGTAAATCTATCGCCTCCGCTGGCTTTGGTATTCAAGCCTACCAACATGCCCATTTCTAATGCACCTATAACTTTGACCTCGGCACCTCTTAAGGATATGTAGAAATCAAAACTAATTGGTAAGGCATCGATTATGCCAAATTTAATACTAGCAGTACCTTTTAGATGATAAGTAGAAGTGTAATTAGTAGCTTCATTACTTCCTAAAGTAATCGAATCAAGCATGAATTCTAGAAGGGTTTTAATTGAAGAATAATCGGTGAATTTTGATTTTCCTTCACTTGCAAAATTCCTTTGTAACTCAGTATCACTGACATTGCTTGAAATGGAAAATATTTCTAAATGTACCTTTTTGTTTTTGCTAGGATCACCATTAGAGAAATTAAATGTTGAATCGATTTGTATGGCGTTTATCGTTCCGTAATTAATCTTGCTATTTCCTTCTTCATCAAAAGTTTCCTGTTTATTATCAAAGAAGAGTTTTATTACTAAATCTTCTGTATTTAAAAGGATGTCTTTTTTAATAACAAAGGTGGCTTCGTTCTCGTTAATTGATGCACCCCCCTTGTCTTTTAAGACGGAAGTAGCTAATAATTCAAGATATTTACCATCACTTAATAACTTGATAATTCCAACGTTAGAAACAATATTAAATAGATTAGTCAAACGTTCAAATCTAGGGTCTGTAGAACCCAATAAGGTAGATAACGTAGACATTAGTCCATTAAGGGAATGGATGGTGAATGCCGCTTTTATAGGGGTGGAGTTGGACGGATCTTTTCTATTGGTGGCTTTTCCATCGTTGCTTTTTGGATCGATTTTATTTTTGGAATTATATTCAACTAGCATTGAATTTACGTTTGCTTCCAAAGCAGAAGATAAATCGCTTTCACCTTCTTTTTCTTTTCCTTCGACGTCGATTTTTAGTTGATGGTCATTGATAAATTTTTCTTTTCTATCAACTATGTTTAAAACTCCTGAACCCATTGCTTGCTTTAAATCAAAAGCAAAATCAGCATCAAAGGTAAAACCTTGTTCAGTTAACCCATATGTTTCTTCTAGATGAGTTGAAGCGTAGGATTCTGTATATACTGAAGTAGTTCCTTCATCTAATACATAGCCTTTTAATTTCATCTTACTTCTATTGGTATTAGAGAAATTAAGGAAAGAATCTGCGATTGGTTCAAGATGATATAATTCAACGAATTTATCTTTATTTTCTAGGCTAGATAATTCAAATCCATCAAGATATATATTCCCTTCCAACGTAAAGGATGCGAATTTAGCTTTATTAAATCCGATTTTTAATAAGGCTAAAGAATTAGGCGTCCTGGATAAAGATAAAGATATGGTTCCAGCATTTTCAGTACCAGAAATCATTGATAGATTCAATTCCATATCTATTTGGTTTGGACTAGACTTCAAAGAAGTTATAAAGGTCAAGAAATCATCATATCTATTTTCTTTTATCCCAATCATGATAGGTGAATTGATAACTGCGTCTATTGCATCTTTTATAGCCCCTATAGAAGTAAGGATACCGCTACTAGATGTATCTAAATTTTCACCAGGCTTTTCGCTTTTGCTTGAGAAGGCATCTTTGATGTTTTTTATCAATCTATCTAGAACCGGTTTATTTGTTTTAGCCTGCAAGATATTATTGAAATTGATATAGAGGTCATCATTATTTTTCTCGATTGCTATTTCTTGACCTTTGCCATTACATTCAAAAATAGCTTTGGCAAACATGTCATTTAATACATTGCTTGAGAAGTCGATATCACCCCTAAAGGAGATATAGGCTGTTTCATTAATTTCAGGACGAGAGAAAGAAGTGCTGGTACCAGGAATCTCTTCTTCGTAATGAGTTAACTTAAGCTTTGATTCATCACTTCTTATGGTGAACTTCTTTTTGTTAGCAATATAGGCGATGTCTTTTATGAGCTCTAATGAATCTTCTAATTCTTGGTATTCGGCTTCATTTGATGGGGCAACAATCGATATGCCTTCGTTTTTTAATGAGCAATTCAATTTAACGGAGGCTTTATCGTTTATTTTGTATTCGTCTTCTCCTAGACAAGGTAAATCTAGTCCAGAGAAAATATTATCGTTATCCCCCCTTAATCCTATTGCGACAATCTTATCTCCTAAAGGCAAATTCCATTTGTAATAAGTAGGAGAAACAGATGTATCAATATATTCAAGTTCATCAAGAGAAGAAATAATCGCACCTATATCGAATTTGGTGTTGCCTTGATCTAGATTAATTGAATTATCAATGCCTAATATGGACAAGACTTCATCTAGAACAAAAGACAATTTGCCATATTTATAGATATATGTCCCTCCGGTAGAGGCATCGACTTTATCCTTGCCATCTTCTTTTACGGTATATTCATCAAGATTGACCTTATATTTAAAATCAGTACTTTCTGGATTGTCTTTATTTTCTAGATCTAGATAAAGATAAGAAGAAGTCTTTGTTATGCTTGCCTGTCTAGATTTTCCTCTATATTCGATAGGCAAATTTAAGGAAATAGATAACCCATTAAGTGATAATGCTTCAATTTTGAGTTTGATTTCAGCATTATTGAAATAGACTTTATTATTATCTCCACCTAGGTTTAGATAGCCGTTATCAACGGTAAAACTAACCCCGTCTAATAAAGATTCTTCAAACGTTTTCTTGATCTTTTCTTTATTAAAACTAACTTCGCTAGAAGTAGTGGCAGATGTTGTTTTTTCAGTTGGAGTCGAGGCGTTATTTTTAGTGGCTTCGACTTGATAAGCGCATGAAGAAAATAATAAAGGAAGCAATGTCAATAAAGGCATTGCCCCCCTAGTCTTTAATAATTTTGTAAGACTAAATTTCTTCATAATGCTTTTAAATTTAATTAGACAGAAGCTTTAACGTAGTAGTTACCAGGAATCAAAGCACCATCGTTTTCATTATATTGTTTGTAGTAATTGTCTTTTGCTAAGACAAATGGATTTTCCTTTCCATTGCTAGCTTCATAAGTTGGGCTATAGATGGATTTGAATTTATTGCCTTCAATTTCCCAGGCATTTGAATAGACACCTGTATCAGAAATGTTATTTAATTTAGCATCGAGTTTGATAGAACAGACTTTTAATTCTCCTCCAAGGCTAATGCCAGCACTTAAGGCTAATCTAGAAATAGCTTTGCCATTATTGCCATCTAAATCAGCGCAGGTAACATCTAGTCTTGTCTCGCCAAAGAATGGAAGATGAGTTAAGGCATTTAGATCAAGATTTAATGAATGGGTGTTGTTATTTACTTCATATCCTCCAATTACATCTTCAATGTGAATGGCTTTTGAAGTTATAGGATTGGAAGGAGTTTCCGTGGTGGTTGCGGTATTGCCATTTTCTTCTTTTTGTTCGAAGAAAGTTTCGTTAACGCCGATTAGGTATTTAAGTATCCATTCACCCATGTTGGAGAAGAAGTTATCTCCAGAGATGGTAACTGAATCGGTTACGTTCCTAATGGCGCCATAAGAAGAATTTCTTGTCATGGTTACAAATCCTTTTGGATTATAGCCATCAGCATAGTAATAAAGGGCAACATCCCTGGCACCGCTATATTCAGCATCACGGAAATATGGCATTCCTTCTGGGGCGTTTATGCCTTTGATAACTGGAAGGTTATCTAATGTAGCATATAGCATTGTTTGAGCGCCTCTAACCTTAGCAACTAGGTTTACTCTTAAAGCTGTGAATTCATATTTGCCTAAGACAATAGAAACATCAGCGCCGAATGAATAAGTAGAAGTATTGTAATTATCTTTTGCCCCAATCATGGTAGTGGCAACTCCATATGAGAGCATATCGATTAGGTTATTTAAATTGATGACCTTATCGGAATTTAATATTTCGACACAATCTAGATAAGAAGCTTTATCAGCTTCGTTTAAAGAAGTCTTTTCTAGTCCGATAGTAACTTCAAACTTAGTTACTTCTCCACTAGTGATGGTCATGGATTTGAATCCAGGATTATTCTCGCCAGTTGGAGTGGTTTCATATTGGACTTTGATAGTAGCCTTGCCGCTTAATCCAAGCGAATCACCATTGACTATAAATTCATTGGCGGTTCCATTTCCAGAAGCAAAATCAACTTTTTCTAAGACCTTGGTATCTAATAAATCAAAATATTTACCATTGGTTATAGAACTTAATAAGGAAGAAGAAGATTCGTTAGAGAAACAAGAGAATAGTCTATTGAATCTATCGTCTTTTATTCCAATTGATTTATTTTCGTCATCGGTTTGGTCGATATTGAATGTATCCATGATGTCTTTTAAGGAATTCATCATGGAAGTAGTGGATAAGGTTGCGACTAACCCGGTTGATTTTGGATTGGTACGTTTTTCAAGTTCGGAAGTAGATTCATTAGCGGATGAATACTTGATGTTAACTGAATCAATTCCATTAGCGGCGTCATTTGGATTTAAATCCATTTTTATTGAATGGTCATTTAGATAAGCATAATTATGTTCAACTCCCTTGATGTCCATTCCAACCTTCATATCGTTAGCATCAACAGCAACTTTTCCATCAAATACGAAACCCGTGTAGTTATTTCCGACTACATCTTTCTTGCTTTCGTCTTTAATGGATCCACTTAAATTAATTAGTGCTTGTTTAGAAGAAACTATAGATGATATTTGCTCACTCAAGCCTACTAAATGGGTTAGTTCTTGATATTTAGAAGCATCTTCAAGAGTTGGAACATCATACATTGATCTATCAACTTCTAATGCTCCGTTTAAAGTAAAGGATGCGAATTCAATATTTTCAAAAGATATCTTGGCTAATGATGGCTTGACTCCATCGATGACAGTTCTATCTAAGACGATTTTGATTTTTCCATTAATTCCAGCAGGTTTTAGATTTAATGTCATCCAAATCTTGTTATCGCTATTCTTGAATTCTTCTAGCATGTCTAGAGCCCAGTCATAACGCTTTTGCTCAATGCCATTAGCTAATCCGCTATTGGTGACCGCATCAATAGAAGCAGAGATTGCTCTTTTAGTTGTCTTGATTTGTTTTGTGGTGGTTTCTCCGCCATTCATTCCATCAATAGCGTTTTTGATATTTGAATACACGGTATCAATGGTTGTCTTATTTGTTTTAGCTTTTAAGGCGGCATTCAAACCAAGATAGAAGTCGTCTGCGTTTTCTAATTTCTTTACTTCTAGGGTTTGACTTGCTTTGTCTTTGGTAGAAGTTAAGGCATTGCCTTCTTTAACATATTTACCAATATTTAAGGAAGCACCAATGCTATTTAGACTATATTTAGAGAAATCGACATCAGCATCTAAATCGATATAGGCTTTTTCTTCTTGGGCTTGTTTTTCTGTTACATATAAAGAAGCTTCTCTTCCTTCGCTAGATCTTCTTAAATCTAGATTCATCTTTAATCCAAACTTTGGAACGGCGATAAGGCTTGCTACTTCTTTAAATAAATCAAGTGAGTTATATATCTCTCTATAAGAAAGTGCTTCATATTTTGGATGAACCCAGTCAATATTAGCTTCGCTTCCTGAATAAACAGAAGCGGAAATCTTTAATTTAGTTTCGCTATTGATTACAAATTCTTCTTGATTATCGGTATATGTATTTCCGTTATCTAAAGAGACTTTTGCAGGAAAATCAACTTTTGCAAGATTATATTCTTTATCAGTTGCCAATCCAATTTTATAAGTATCATTTCCAACTGGAAGTTCAAGCAAATAATATGGGTTATCATTATATTTGCCTTCTTTCATATTGTTGAAAGCATCTAACATTGCATCAGTATCCATACTAGATTCGCTAGATGAATTTTCAGTATTGGTGTTTCCTTCACTAGAAGAATCTCCGCCAATTATAGTAGAAAATGATGGGAAATTAATCTTGCCATGAAGTCCGCTATCATCGGCAGTTAAAATATTAAGAATAGTATCTACTACATATGAGAAATCACCATAGTTATAGATAACTTCACCGCCAGTAGTTGGGTCATTACTATCCTCTCCTCCATATTCGGAAGGAGTTTTGGTTGCTAGGTTTACTTTATATCTAAAATTATAATTTCTAGCAGCGTCATCGATATTTCCTTCATCATCATTAGAGATATCAAAATATGCATAATCCTCAATTTTGTCTAACGCCAAAGAACGCATCTTTCCGCAATAATTAACAGGGGCGTTTATTTTTAGATTTATGCCTTTGATTAATTGCTTTGTATCGATGCTGGATAAGGACAAATCAACCTTTGTATTATCAAACGTTAATTTATTTTCGTTATCGGAATTAAAGGAAACATAACCATTATCAACATTTAGCCTTAATCCTTCTCCTGTAACTTCTGTTAATAAGTTTTGGATGAGCTTTCCTCTTCCATCATTATTGTCGCCAGTATCTGGGATATCTGGAGTTATATCAGTTTCGTTATCATCAGGAGTGATGGTTTCATGTTTTGCGGGAATGAATAGATAGGTTGCACCGGCAGTTATGCCAAAAAATGCAAGGCTCATTAATCCTGTAGCTATGCCCCTTCTAATTCTTATAGCGGCTTTTTCGACGCCGTTAACATTTCTTTTAAATTGATCCATTTTTCAACACTCCCTATTTAGCGATTGAATAATCTATCTTTTCAGTTAAATCAGGAATTTTGTATTCTTGATCTGTGAAATAGTAAGTAGTCAGTTCTGCCTTACATGTAGCAGGGAACGGTACGGAAGCCATAGTAGCGGTATAGCTTTCTACGTTCTTCATTGAAATAAGCTTTAAATCCTTATCGACCATTGCAGTTAAATGGCAATAGGTGAAGTTTGGGAATGAACTTAGATTCGAGATGTTTTTCATTTGCTTTTGATATCTATAAACACCTGGCATATAGGACGAACCGCTTGAAGTAGCTTTGACGTCCATTTCAATTTCGATTCGATATCCGTTATCTTCTTTATAAATTCCTGTAGGAGCATTTTCATATCCTGGAGTATTTACATTTTCTTTTGCGACGGTGGATGGCAATACAACATAAACCAACCCTTCGCTAATTTTCCTACCCATCATTGAGGAATATTCTTCATTGGTCATTTCTTTCTTTGGATGATTTTCATAATCGTCTTTTTCACCCCAATAAGTGGTAGTGGTATCACCGCTTTGATACATTCTGTTATGAATGGAAACAATTCCTAACGAATTTGATTCTTCAAAATACTCATCACCGTTTTTTATGGCACAGCTTTGAATTTCCTGGCTAGTGATGTTCATAGCATTTGAAACGCCAATTCCGATGGCTTTGGTAGATTCTAGATTGCCAAGCATGTCATATGCCAAATTCATCATTTGGTCTGGAGTTAATGCTTCTTCAAGCGGATCTCCATTTTTAACCGCAGTGTTATAAGCAGTCCTTGCAAGCTTTAGATATCCTTCTGTAACTGCAAGAGAATTATTTTCATTCATAACAACTTCGGTTACGGTCGGCTTCAAAATCTTAGCTCCTGCAAAACCGGCACCAACGCCTAAGGCAATTGAACCGATTGCAATGAGCGAATACCTTTTGAATTTGGTATTTGTAAGTGAAGTTGTGATTGATTTTACGTTTATCATAGATAAGTGCCTCTTTAGGCAATGCCATTTTAATAAAATGAAAGTCAATGTCACTCTACTTCGCACTTTCTAAACTAGAGAAAAGGACTCTCCAATTTAGAGAGTCCATAAAAAATTCGATTAAATCTTAACTATTTTCGATATCTATCGATTAATAAATAAGAAAATAGAGTTGAAAAACATAATGTAGTTTTAATTACTAGATGTAAAAGTAGGCTAAAATCTATTCTTTTTCTAGTATTAAAATATAGTGGTTTTTATCTTCTTCTTTTTTGATTATTTTAAAGCAATCTGAATAGAATTTTGCTTCTTCATCAACGCTATTTAACATTCTAGATACCTTCAGCGCGTGAGCAGCGTGATGAGAATTCAATTCTTCTCTTCCGCAAGCGTGAATAATCGCTACACGTCCCCCGTGTTTCAATGTTTCGTGAAACTTTTTCTTAAGTTCATCCAAGTCAAGAAAATGAGGATAAGCGTTTAGAATTACAATATAATCAAAATCGGTCTCATCGAATTCATAGAAATCACCGACTCTAAAATCAATTTCAGGGTTCTGGCATTTGGATTTAGCTATATCGATCATTTTTTTCGATATGTCTAATGCAGTAACTTTAGTTTTGGTAATGGATTGTATTTTTGAAGTTACAACACCTGTTCCGCATGCTAAATCTAATACACGATCCCCTTCTTTTAATCCGAGTTGGTCAATTAATGCGAATTTAAAATCCTCCCTATCTTGGGAATTATCCCAAGTAGGGGCAAGGTTATTAAAAAATGATTCTATATGCTTATTTGACTTTTTCATTGAGGAAATCCTCTAATGGCATATTAATCTTTTGATACCCGCCTAACATTTGATCAGAGATATCATTGTCTAACTTATCATTATCATAGAAATCTACACCTAAGAACTTCTTGGTGATTTCGTTAGCCTTATCTTTAAGATTGAGATCTTTATATCTTTCTGGGAAAGAAACCATTCCGGCATAATAAGCATCCGCATATGCAATTTCTAGATTTGTATAATAGGAGTTATATGGCATTTGGATATAGACTTCTTGGTTCTTAATCGCATCGATGTTATTAAATATTTCCTTCTTTTCAGGAATCTTATAGTCAGCTTTGAATAATCCTAATCCTCCTGCATCAAGAATAATTTTGTCTGGACTAGATTTGACTAATTCAGCAAGATTGACTGATTTTTGGTAACCCTTTAATCCTAGATCATCTAAATAATTTCTAGCCCCAGCAGCTTTGAAAACATTGTATCCAGCAGTGGAGGATTCAAATGATTTTAGTCCATAGTTAGCCTGGCAACCTAAATATAGGCTTGGCTTATCTTCGTATGCGATTCCTTCTGATCTAGTGGCTAAATCCGTTTCGATATCTTTAATATAGGTAACTAATTCGGTTGCTCTTTCTTCTTTGTTTAGAGCCTTACCTAATAGTTCTAGAGATTTCTTAATGTTTTCATCAAATGCTTCGTTATTCCCATAGGATAAAGTTAGTACGGGAACATCTAATGTAGCGGACAAGTTATCCATTCCGGCTTTGTCGTTGCTATATAAAGAAACAATTAAATCTGGGTCGCAATTTAAAATAGCTTCCATGTCAACTGTTTGGGCTTTTGGTCCACCCATTCCACAAGATGGTAAGTTGTCCCACGCTTCATGATGGATGATTTTGTATGGCCTAATTGCTAAGGCGTTATTTACAAAGCCAAACTTATCAGCATTAGGCCCTTCAACGTCAACTCTTTCAACTCCGGAAAGTAAAGACAAGTCACCCACGTAGCTATATAGACGTAAAGCACCCCCTCCAATGCAAACGATACGTTTTGCTTTTCCTGGTACTAGTTTTACTTCTCTTCCAATTAAATCGGTAAGAGTTATTTCGTTTTTATCAGTAGTGGATTCTGCAGTAGTTGTTGTAGTCTTTTCAGTGCCTGTTGTACCAGTGTCTTCGGTTGAAGGAGTATCACTAGTAGAAGGAACTCCACAGCTAGCCAAAGATGCAAACATAGTTAGTAGTAAGAATTGTTTTTTCATTTTTGTATATCCTTTTCAATATTAAATAAAGTAATGCCCCCATTATTTAGAATGAATTCATCATCTAAATCGAATGTCTTTTTCATGTTCTCGTTAGTTAAAGTTTCTTTTCCTCCTGAGCATATAATTTCTTTCCCTTTCAGGAAGAAGAACTTATCTCCTAGGAAGGAGGATAGGTGTATATCATGCATTGAGATTAGGAATGTAATTCCCTTTTCCTTAGAAAGTTCTTTTATTGTTTTGGCTAAAGAGAACGAAGATTTTAAATCTAGATTTGAAGTAGGCTCATCCATTAAGACTAGATTTGATTGACTTGCTAACGATCTAGCTATTCCAACCTTTTGGATTTCTCCTCCGGATAATTCATTGCAGTACTTATTTGCTAGATGTGATATTCCAACTGAATCCATCGCACCCATTATGATGTTTTTATCTTCTTTCGATGAGAACAATGGAGAGAAAGGAAGTCTCCCTAGAGATACTTCTTCTTTAACCAGTCTAGATGGAAGGATGATTTGCTGAGGCAAGAAAGAAACTATCTTTGCTAATTCATTTCTTTTATATGATTCAATTCGCTTCCCTTCAATTTCAATCGAACCTTCTTTTGGTTTTATCGAACCTATCAATGATTTTAGTAATGTTGATTTACCAATACCATTCCTACCAATTAATATTCCTACTTTGCCTTTTTCTAAAGATAAAGAAACGTTTTCTAATACGTTTTCACCTCTTTTTGAATAAGAAAGAGTCAATCCATGTATCTCTAATTCCATTTGGATTGCCTCCTTGACGTAAGAAGAATGTAGATAAAAACAGGCGCTCCAATTAAGGTGGTCAATGAACCTACTGGTAAATTGGTCCCTCTTACTAAGACTCTAGATAAAGCATCAAGTAGAAGCATAGATATTGAACCTATAAGTGCAGTTAAAGGAAGTGATTTAGAAGCGTTATCTCCGATTAATCTAGATACGATTTGAGGAACAACTAATCCTATGAAACCTATTATCCCGACAAAAGAAACCGTAACCGCACAGATTAAAGAGGCTAGAAGAAGGCAGATAAACCTTAATAGATTAGTTCTAATCCCAAGCGATTTAGCAACCTCTTCTCCTTCCATCAAGGCATTTATTCTTCTAGACAAAACTAGAAAGATGATAATGCTAGGAATAATAATTACAGCCATTATGCCTAATTGAAGGAAACTAGGTCTGCTTAAATCTCCAAATGTCCAATAGACAGTACTTGCAACATTTGAATCGCTAGAAAAATATTGGACTATTGCAGTCAAAGAAGAGAACAATCCACCTAAAGCTATTCCGCATAAAGCAACAGTAGACGGTGAAAATCCTTTGAATTTAGATAGGAATAAAACTATTAGGATTGCAATTAAAGCCATGATAAAAGAACAAGTAGAAACTAGATATGGATTAGTAATAGAAAGAACCGTATTGGAAGAGAAGTTTCCACTAGAGAAAATAACTAAGGCAATAGTAGCACCGAATGTCGCTGCTTCTGATACCCCTAAAGTAGAAGGGGATGCCATTGGATTATTAAGGCAATATTGCATTATCGCTCCAGATAACGTTAATCCAGTTCCGACAAGTAAAGAAGCGATTACTCTCCTTAATCTTATATTTCCGATTATGATGTTTGCCTTTTTGCTTCCAACTCTAAAAAGCCCTTTTAACATATCGAAAAATTCAAGTCCATTAGAATCAATAAGCAAGGCAAAGAAAAATGATAGAATCAAAACGAAAAACAATATCCCTAGTGCTACAAAGTAAAGTGTATTCCTTTTCTTGCTCTCTCTTTCTAGTTGCTTAACGTCATCTATTCCCATATGCAGGCAAATATTACGTTATTAATTGACAAAATGAAACAAAAAAGCACCATTTGTTTAAAACTTATCAAACATATTGCTAGTTTTGTTCGATAACTTTTAAATTATCAAACAATATGTTAATATTTAAGTATGGATAAAAGAGAAGAAAAAACATTAAGGAAGGTTTACCAATCCTTTGCCTGCCTACTAAAAGAAAAAGGATATGAAAATTTAAGTGTTAACGATCTGATTAAGAAAGCAGAGATTTCTAGATCGACATTCTACGCTCATTTTAAATCAACAAAAGATGTTCTTTCATCTTTCTGCGATTCTATTTTCGATCATGTCTTTTCGTTGAAATTAGAAAAAGAGGCAGGGCATGATTTCTCCAAATCTAGGCTACTTTCTCCAACTAGATATCTAACACATATCTTCTATCATTTTTATGAAGATAGGGATTTGATTTCATCTATTTTGAATTCAGAAGGTTCTTATGTTTTCCTAAATGAATTAAAAAGACGTTCCCTTCCTTTTATGAACGATTTGATTGAAGAAGGATATATCAAATATGATGATATCCCTTCTAATATGGTGTTAACTGTAACAACTGAATCCTTTGCCGCTTTGCTTTCAAGCTGGGTCAAAGATGGATGTCTTTCTAGTCCAGAACAAATGTGCGGATATTTCCTGACTTTCTTCTTTTCCCCAATTAGATAATTGACACTTTTGCATTTATGTAACGATATATAGTTTTTTTGAACGATTTTCCTTACACACGCGCGCAATTTGTACTATTATATTCGCGAAAGGAATTTTTATAATGGAAACAATTAAGGTCCTTAAGGTAAAACAAAGTGTTTTAGCAAACAATGATACCAGGGCTAATGAATTGAGAAATGAACTTCGCAAGAAGAATATTTTCCTAATCAATGTCATGTCTAGCCCGGGCTCAGGAAAGACCACTTTGCTTGTAAACCTAATCAACAGATTAAAACAACATTTACGTATTGGCGTTATGGAAGCCGATATGGATGCTAAAGTCGATGCTGAAACTGTTTCGAGCAAGACCGGCGTCAAAACAATCCAACTCAACACAACTGGTGAATGCCATCTTGATGCTAAGATGACTAGCGAAGGTGTTGCAGGTTTAGGAGAAGATGAATTCGATTTGATTTTCCTAGAGAACATAGGCAATCTAGTTTGCCCAGCCGAATTCGATACAGGGGCTACATTGAATTTAGTAATCCTATCAGTTCCAGAAGGTGATGATAAGCCAATCAAATACCCTTTGATGTTTACTGTCGGTGACGCATTCGTATTTACTAAAATTGACGCTTTATCGCTATTTAATTTCGACTTCAAGAAAGCCGAAGAATCTATTCTAAAGGTTAATAAAGAAGCTAAGTTCTTCCCAGTATCTGCCAAAACAGATGAAGGAATGGAAAAACTCGCTTCTTATATATTGGAAGTTGTTACTTCCTATAAAAATCAATAATCCCAAATTAATTTGAAAGGAAATATATGGGTAAAAAAACAAACGCGGAATACATTAACGTAAACGCTAAGGTATTGCCAGAACAAAAACATGCCGAAGACTATTACAAAAATGGTCCTAGGAAAGGTAAGGAATTAAATAAGCCTCACCGTCCATGGGTATTAAAAGCTGCCCGCCACATCCAAGATTTGCCAGGTGTCATTGTTGGATATGCCGATCCTGAATACAAGGCCTTGGAATGTTGTATGACTGATGAAGAAGCCAAACTCATCTTAAAGATGAAACTTCTTGTCGATTATACAGTCGAAGAATTGGCCAAGAAGATGAAGTGGAGCGTAGAAAAGACCGCCCGCGTAGCTGAACATATGGCCGCTACAGGTATTCTTTCTACCGATCCAGCCGATCCAAATCATCTTGATGCGAACGGAAAGTCTCAAAGGACATATCACTTTACTATTTTTGTCCCAGGTATCCTAGAAGCCTTGGTTGATAATGTTAAATTAGCAGAACAATTCCCTCAAATCCCTGAGGCTTTTGCAGAATACACTATCAAACGTATCATCCCACTTGCCGGTAATTTGAAAGTTGGGCATGGTGTAATGAGGGTCATTCCGATTGAATCTGCAATCGATAAATTAAACCCAGATGAGCACGAAAGAATCTCTCATTATTTCAAAGATGAAAACGAAACCTATTCTGTGGCTCCTTGCTCTTGCCGTGTTTCTAGGCGAATCATGGGAGAAGGGTGCGGACACCTTGAAGAAGATATGTGCATCCAAATTGGTGGGGCCGCTAGAGGCTTCATCCATACTGGAAGGGCTAGAAAGATTAGCCGTCAAGAAGCTTTTGAAATCATGGAAAAGGCCGAACACAATGGCTTGATGCATGAAATCCCAAATATTGATGGAGTCGGAAAGACTCACGCATTATGCAATTGCTGTGGCTGCTCTTGCTTCTCACTTAGAACTGGTGAATATTTCCATACCGCTACAATGATTCGTTCTAACTACATTTCAGAAGTAGATCCAGAAAAGTGTGTTGCCTGCGGTGAATGCGTTGAAATCTGCCCAATGAACGCCTTACACCTTGGTGAAAGACTAAAGAATAAAAAAGAAATCCAAATCGAAACCCCATTGCATGCTTATGACCATAAGTGGGGAGCAGATAAATGGAATCCAAATTTCCGTTATAACAGAGAAATGATTCTAGACGAAACCGGAACTGCACCATGTAAGGTTGCTTGCCCAGCCCACATTGCTATTGAAGGTTATCTAGAATTGGCAAGGGAAGGAAGATTTGAAGAAGCTCTTGAATTAATCAAGAAGAAGAATCCATTCCCGGCAGTTTGCGGTCGTGTCTGCAATAAGAGATGCGAACTTGCCTGTACTAGAAATAATGTTGGCGACAATACTCCAGTCGCAATCGATGATGTTAAGAAGTTTGTTGCCCAATTGGATTTAAACAAAGAAGAAAGACATCTCCCAAAGATTTGCCACCCAGAATATCATGACCACAAGATGGCTATCATTGGTAGTGGTCCTGCTGGACTTAGCGCTGCTTACTATTTAGCCGAAATGGGCTATCAAGTTACTGTCTTCGAAAAAGAAAATAAACTTGGTGGTATGTTAACTCTTGGCATTCCTTCATTCCGTCTAGAAAAAGATGTCGTTGAAGCTGAAATCGATGTCATCAAAGACATGGGTGTTGAATTCAAGATGGGTGTCGAAGTTGGCAAAGACGTCACCATCGAAGAATTAAAGAAGCAAGGCTATGAAGCCTTCTATATTGCTATCGGTGCACAAGGTGGAAGAAAACTTGGCGTGCCAAATGAAGAAGGAGAAAATATCCTCTCCGGTATTGACTTCTTACGTGATGTAAATCTTGGTAAGCAAGGTAAATTATCAGGACATGTTGCCATCATGGGTGGCGGTAATGTTGCAATCGATGTTGCCCGCACTGCCTTAAGGATGGGCGCTAGCAAGGTTGATCTATATTGCCTTGAAACTAGAGACATCATGACTGCTTCCTTAGAAGAAATAAAAGAAGCCGAAGAAGAAGGAATTGTTATCCATAATGGATATGGCGTCAAAGAATTCGTCCTCAAGGATGGAAAACTAGAAAAAGCCATATTAAAGAAGTGTGTTTCCGTATTTGATGAACAACATCGCTTTGCTCCAAAATATGATGAAAATGACTTATTGGAAATTGAAGTTTCCTACTTCTTATCTGCTATCGGACAATCATTTGTCTATGGTAGCTTACTAAACGGAACCAAAGTTGCCTTGACTAAAGGTAATAGAATCGATGCCGATCCTCTTACCTATCAAACTGCTGATAAGGATATATTCGCTGGCGGAGACGTCTATCATGGAACTAGGTTTGCTATCGATGCCATTGCAAGTGGTAGAGAAGCTGCTGAATCCATGCACCGTCATGTCCACGAAGGACAATCCTTATTGATTGGTAGATTCCAAAATCCATATCTAGCTGCCTATGAACTTGATAGGGACAATATTGATGTTACTGGATTTGATAATACTCCACGTCAAGAAGCTCCATCCATCAAGATTGATGACAACATGAAGGATAACCGTGGTATCTATAACGAAGAACAAGTCAAGAAAGAAGCCTCTAGATGCTTGAAATGTGGTCGTACCTTCGTTGATGAAACCATGTGTGTTGGCTGTGGTCTATGTACGACTAGATGTAAATTCGATGCTATCCACCTCAGGAAGAGATTCGATGGCGTCGGCACCCCATATAAGCAGACAACAACCTCCAATATGGGTCATATCTTGGCTAGAAACCTTAAGATTGTCTTCACTGGCAAGGGCAAGGTCAAGACTATGAATAAAGACGACTTAACCAAGCAATCCGAAAAGAAGGAGACGCTTCGTTAATGCACGAAATGGGTATCGTGTACGGCATGTTTGATACCCTACGCGACATCATTAAGCAAAATAACATTACTTCCCCTCTTCTAAGTGTTACCTTAGAAGTTGGGGAGGCTTCTATGGTAGTTTCTTCTTACCTTCAGGAATGTTTCGACATTGCAAAAGAAGATACCGAATTCAAGAATACTAAATTAATCCAAAAGGAAGTGTCTTGTATTGGTAGATGCTCTAAATGCGGGCATGAATTCAAGGTAAAAGAAAATGATAGGGTTTGTCCTATTTGCCATAGCGAGAATGATTTCACCCCAGTTGATGGGACTGAGATCAATATCTCCGAAGTTGATTTTGAATAGCTTTAGGATGAGTCAAACCTCATCCTTTTCTTTGTGTGACGGGCATGTCGCATATCTAAAGGGTGAAAGTCCCGAATAGGAATGT
>ENA-ORPK01000127-ORPK01000127.1-human-gut-metagenome-genome-assembly--contig:-NODE-127-length-72821-cov-8.570747_pt1 | contig 72821 bp, 57 predicted proteins | sample MGYA00242139_ERZ509068 | MGnify/ENA primary metagenome ERZ509068 (study PRJEB26280, sample SAMEA2338687) | human gut metagenome | biome: human gut; feature: human-associated habitat; material: faeces...
GACCGGCTAGACCTCGCCGGGGCGGCGGCCTAAATCACTTGCGAAACTTGAGTTATCATATAAAAAGCTCAGAGACTAAGTTCCAGTAAAACAAGGATTAAGACAACTGAAACTTGTGGCTCAACTGGTATTCCTTGAACATCTCAGAGACTAAGTTCCAGTAAAACAAGGATTAAGACACATGCACAGGAATGACTTCTTTGCATCCGCCTTGGTCCTCAGAGACTAAGTTCCAGTAAAACAAGGATTAAGACCCTTGTGGCACATCGCTTATACACTCGAACACATCCCTCAGAGACTAAGTTCCAGTAAAACAAGGATTAAGACGGTATATCCGCTTTATTACTTCTCCGCATAACCACGCGGACTCAGAGACTAAGTTCCAGTAAAACAAGGATTAAGACCATGAATAGAATCAATCATGCCATACTTTTCAACATAACTCAGAGACTAAGTTCCAGTAAAACAAGGATTAAGACCCAAAGCCCGCCACGTTGTTCAGGCCGAGGCCGTTCAGCTCAGAGACTAAGTTCCAGTAAAACAAGGATTAAGACAATCATCTGAAGTGAAAAGGCATTCATTAAATATGACTCAGAGACTAAGTTCCAGTAAAACAAGGATTAAGACATAGAATCGCATCCCATCCCACCTTTGATTGAAAGTCTCAGAGACTAAGTTCCAGTAAAACAAGGATTAAGACCCAGAAGGCATAGTGTGGATAACCAACACCCGGCTCGATTCTCAGAGACTAAGTTCCAGTAAAACAAGGATTAAGACCTCTTCTTGGCGTCCTCTTCAGATAAATCCTTGCACCCTCAGAGACTAAGTTCCAGTAAAACAAGGATTAAGACCAAGTTATCCTTGCACTTATTGTATTTGAAGCGGTATACTCAGAGACTAAGTTCCAGTAAAACAAGGATTAAGACCGGTCAAGAATCAAGTCAATTATCATAATAGAAACGAACTCAGAGACTAAGTTCCAGTAAAACAAGGATTAAGACGGCGGAAATGATCTCTTCTGCAGACCTCATCTCGAAGTCTCAGAGACTAAGTTCCAGTAAAACAAGGATTAAGACAAAAGATAGTCAAGAACTATAATCCAATGTATGATAATCTCAGAGACTAAGTTCCAGTAAAACAAGGATTAAGACAACCGCATTCTCTCCCTTAAGGAGATAGTGGACATTCACCTCAGAGACTAAGTTCCAGTAAAACAAGGATTAAGACCGTTGAGAACTTGGCAGTTTTTGACGGTGTTACTGCCCCCTCAGAGACTAAGTTCCAGTAAAACAAGGATTAAGACCGTGCCGTACATCTTGCGGAAGTCCGCCACTATGTCACGCTCAGAGACTAAGTTCCAGTAAAACAAGGATTAAGACACTCTCAATTCTGAGAAGTTTCTGCTTCAGCATTATTATACTCAGAGACTAAGTTCCAGTAAAACAAGGATTAAGACTCTTAAGAGATCTATGATGCTCGTAGAACATTAACGTCTCAGAGACTAAGTTCCAGTAAAACAAGGATTAAGACCATAATGTGTTACGTTTTTAGAACTTCCTTGTAGAATCCTCAGAGACTAAGTTCCAGTAAAACAAGGATTAAGACCATAATCAAAAAATCTTTCTGTAATTCATGAATCCGCTCAGAGACTAAGTTCCAGTAAAACAAGGATTAAGACAAAATTATCTATAACTATACTAGATGAGATTATTTCCCTCAGAGACTAAGTTCCAGTAAAACAAGGATTAAGACCGTTAATAGATCGGGTGGTCAATTACTCTTTAAGGAATGCTCAGAGACTAAGTTCCAGTAAAACAAGGATTAAGACGTTTCCGGCTATCTTCCATACGGCGAGACCGGACGTCTCCTCAGAGACTAAGTTCCAGTAAAACAAGGATTAAGACCGAACTCACAGGAACCAGTAAGGATATGATGCCACTCCTCAGAGACTAAGTTCCAGTAAAACAAGGATTAAGACGTTAGATCTTGTGAATGGGTACCGGTATTTACTATCCCGGAGATCCTCCCACTGCTTTCTTTATATAGCACACACGCTAGAACTCTGACGCTTATATTCATCAAGATCAAAACAGTGAGTCTTATGACTCTGCCCTTTCTTTCTTGCAGGTTTATGTTTTTTTCTATAACTTGCTGTTGGTTACTAACGAGACGGATTGAATATGGCGTAACTCAACTGCCTTACTATCATAGGGCCATAAAAAACACATACAATCAAACGACTGTTTTATAAGCACATACAAGTTAACGTTTAAGTCTATGGCAAATATATTTCTCATAAGAGGATCACGCGGCAGTGACGTATCCATGTTTGTCGATAGTTTTTATGAGCTGTTAATGACAAGACAGCCTGTCGGTTATGCCGATATTATTTACCGCACAGACCCAACTATTCCTGATGGGTATTTTAAACATCACACAATTAGTTCATATAGGCTGTATAGCCCCTTGAAGAAAGCTGTATCTAGAGTTCGTGACGAACTTAAATTACGTTTCCCAGGCTCATTTAAAGAGAATGGAAAGAACAAAGGGAAAACGTTCCAGTACATAGGAAAGATAGACGATCCTCTTGCAGAAGATCGCAAACATTACCGCCAACAGAGTGTTGAGGATTATGTCAGGTTCTGCAAGGCTGCTGTCGGCCTTTTACCTAAAGGATGGTTTTCGGCTTTCTTCAAAGATACTAACCTTCTTCTTGAAGCCAAACGCGATGCTGAGGCTGGAAATGTAATAGTCGGAGCGGCCCATGATTTGAAACTCCTGAATATTCATTTGCTTCCTGTTTTGTATAAAGCTATTTCCGAGCATGCTGTAGTCAAATTCAACTACAAACCGTACGGTAGAAAATCGGTTAGCGTTGTATTGCACCCACAGTACTTAAAAGAGTATAACGGAAGATGGTTTATTCTTGGTCAAATCGCAGACGAATCTCTTGATGTTAGAATCTATCCTATTGATAGAATTACTTCCGAGATAACGAATGTCGATAATATCGAATACCTGCAAGCCCCAGCAGGATATTATCGTGAATATTTTAATAATATTATAGGAATTACGCACACGAAGGGTCGCAAAGCTTTTGACATCATCGTAAGAACACACTCGGCATATTATCATGGACTGGTAACAACAAAACCATTTCATCATAGCCAAGAAGAGCTGGTCCCCTATGGCATTCATGAGGATGGCGAATATGGCGAGATCAAACTTCATGTTGAGCCGACCGTGGAATTCGTGAGCAGGATCATATCTCTCGGTGCCAATATAGAGGTTGTGTCCCCGCATGGTGTGCGAGTACAAGTGGCCAAGACTGTAGCCAAATTGTCCTCTATGTATGCCAAACAGGAATAACAGATTGGTTCTTTGCCTCATGAACCAATGTTGCTGTAAGATCCTATTGCTGAATTGAAATTTAGTTCTACCTTTGCATCGCTGTTTCGGAGATTAGTCCTCGTTTCAGCGAAGTAAATTATGTTAAACTTTAAAACTAAACAATCTATGAAAACATCAAACAATACAAACAGAACAACAACATCAAACTCCAACCTCGTAACTCTTGGGGATGTGACCTACTGTGAACGCCAAAACAAGGCCAAGACCATCTTCCACACCAAAGAAGAAGCTGAGTCAAAGGCTCGTTTTGAAAACTCCACACGCTCGCAGGACAGACAACTTGCGCCATACTACTGCAAGTCCTGTGGTGGTTGGCATCTCGGAGCGCGCAGACACTACAACGACAGTGGCCTGCTGGGAACAAGCGCGATCCTCTCAAGTAAGGCAACAGAATCCACACAGTGGAGACAGTACAACTGCGGAGAACGTCAGACTGGGCATGGATATGCCGCCGAAGACGCCAACGCACTCGCTGATCGCTATCATGGTCATAAAGTGGTGAAAACCGGTTATGACAACACTTCTGACGGACCTGACCGCATCGTGGACGGTGTGAAAGTGCAAACCAAGTACTGTCAGAGCGCAAGGGCAACTGTCAACAGTGCATTTGACAAGGCTACAGGCAAATACCGTTATCCCGATCAGCAGCTGGAAGTGCCAAAAGACCAGTATGACGAAGCTGTCAAGATGATGGAAGAAAAGATCCGCGATGGCAAGGTGGAAGGTGTCTCCGATCCGTCACAGGCGAAAAACCTCGTCCGCAAGGGACATTATACATACGACCAGGCTGTCAAGATCGCCAAGGCCGGAAACTGGGAATCGATTAAGTTCGACATTCGCAATCAGGCTGGCGCGTCTGTAACAGCCGGTGCCATCTCAGCAGTAACTACTTTCGTTTCGGCTAAAAGCCAAGGAGCCACCAATGGTGAGGCTCTTAAGGCTTCCGGCATCCAAGCCGGAAAGACTGCAACCAAGACCATGATCGCTGGTGTCGCTACACAGCAATTCCTGAGGACAAGCGCGGGGCGAGCCACTACAGCTGTCCTACAGAAAAGCGCTAACAAGGTCATAGACGTAGCCATGCGTTCGGGAGTTGGACGGAAGGTGATAGAGAAGACAGCGGAAGGTGTTGGCAAACGTGCACTGACAGGAGCTGCTGCCCGTAACCTCCTCTCTCGTACTGCCTCAACAAATGTTATCACCGCAACAGCAGCCTTCACAGTCAGCGTCATTCCCGACACAGTCAGACTCTGCTCTGGCAAAATATCCGGAAAGGAATTCGGCAAGCGGACAGCCTGCAACGGTGCCGGTGCGGTAGGTGGCACTGGTGGAGCCTGGGCTGGAGCTGCAATAGGCTCATGCATTTGTCCTGGTATCGGCACAGCCATAGGTGGTTTTATCGGTGGCGTCGTTGGTGGTGTCAGTGCCTCTGCCGGAGTCAGCAAACTCTTCGTCCGTAAGAAGAGCTAGGACGAAGAACCTGTTGCAGAGCTACCCTATATAGGGTAGCCTCGCCATGGAATGGCAGAATCACTTACGAAATTAGACATTATGACAAATCACACATTAAAAACATTTGGCTATTCGGGAAGGAGGGTTCGCTTGTTACAAGTGGCTTGTTGTGGTCGCGAATGCGTTAGCGAAGTTCCTGACTGGCAGAGGTTTGACAATTGCGGCCAATGCGGCTTTGACCAAGTGGTTGTCTGTGTTTGCCGGGCCGATCGGGTGGGCGGTTACTGCGCTTTGGACTGTCATCGACATCGCCGGGCCGGCTTATCGTGTGACGATTCCGGCGGTGATTCAGATTGCTTACATGCGACAGAAGCCGCGATATGCGGGGCTGCTGACGGCATAATTGTGACCTTTACGTAAAGGAGCGGCGCTTCGACAGGCTCAGCGACCGCTCTTTTTTGATTACGACAAGAAGTCTCGGCGACATTTTGGAATATATTCGTTGCCGGAGAGGGACTTGTAGAGTTGCAACGGGAGCATTATCGGGCGATAATGCTCCCGTCGTGGCACAAATGGACGCCGACGGGAGCACTTTCGGAGGTCTTTGCCGCCATCGAGGTACAAATGGATGGCGACGGGAGCACTTTCGGAGATCTTTGCCACCGTCGTGGTTCAAATGGACGGTGACGGGAGCGTTTGCGGGAAATATCGCGAACGACGAAGACGACTACTCGGAGGAAGGCTTGAAGAGGAGGGCGGCGAGGTCGTCGGGGGTGGCGCCACGGAAATAGGAGGCGACGGGCTGGGACGCAAGGAAGGCCTTTATGTCAGCGGGATCGTAGCGGAGGCCGGTCATCTTGGAGGCAAGCTCCTGGGCAGGGGTGTCGAAAAGGAAATCGCCGGTGAAATCGAGGCGGGCGATCAGGCCGCGGTCCACACGGATGTCGGTCTCTACGGTGCCGCAGGAGAGTTTGGCCTTGCAGCGGAAATCGGCTTCGTGGGAGTGACCATAGATGAAATCCCAGGTGGAGAACTTCTCGTCGGCTTGCTTCCGGACCTCGGCGATCTGCTCGGCGGAAAGGGGCATCTGGCCGTCACCTGCTGAAAGAATCTCCTGAAGCTTGGCCTGGAGCTCATCCAAGGAACTGAACTGAGGAAGATATTCCTTCAGGTTGGCCACACGGCTCTTGACCGAGGATATTCCCTTGGCCTGCATCTTCGAGGTCGGAGTGTCGAGCACCTTGATAAGAGTGTCAAGATCAACGTTGTACATCAGCGTGCCGTGGATGATCTCCTGATTGTGGGAGACGCGGCGGGCATAGCCGGAGACCTTTCTTCCTTCCACGAATATGTCGTTGCGGCCTGTCAGCTCGGCTGGTACGCCAAGGCTGCGCAGAGCGTCCACCATTGGTTGCGGGGACGGATTACTGCCTATGATCGTGTAGTTCATGTTCTGGAGATCGTGATAGACGGCCCCGCCACCGGTTACGCGGCGGGCCAGCGTGATGCCGTGCGAATTGAGATAGTCCAGATTCACCTCGCTGTAGGCGTTCTGGTTCAGGCCGATGATCACGGACGGACGGTTCCTCCAGAGGAAGAAATAAGGTTCCTCGGACTGGATGTTCTCAAGGCAATATTCATCAAACGCAAGGTTGAAATACGGGTCGGTGGAGTTATTTATCAGATACTTCATATTCGATTACAGGTAGGATATATTTCTTGATTTCGGGGTAATTGGGCAGGTGGGTTCCAGGGTAGGAACGCGACCGACCTGGATAATAAGCATCAAACTCGTCCTTGCAGTTGACCATCTCGTCACGGTCGGCGAACATTCCGGTGGTCAATGCGACTTCCTCGGAGGCAAGTCCATCAAACTCAACGCTTTCCAAACGAGCATATTCATCGCATAGAGTTTCGGTGACAGTGAACGTCAACGCTCCGTCGCGGCGCGGGGAGAGATATTCACGCACCCCTGTCATCGTGCGCAGGAGACGGGAGATGTGGAAGTCGGGATTGATGAGGATCTTCCGGTAGCCACGGAGTTTCTGTGCCCAGAATCCGCCAAGGGACAGGCCGACGATGAGGTCGGGGCGCTCGTCCCGGCATATTCCTTCAAGAAGGTTCAAAGCCTCGCCGGGTTCGATGGACACGTCCGGAGCGATGACTTCGCTGCCCTTCAGAAGAATCCGCAGGGAGGAGGCCATCTTGTAGGCACCGGAAGACGCAAGCCCGTGGATGAAAAGGACTTTCATCGGGAATTTAGTCCTTGTGGCTCTCAAGGATCAGATCTCCGAGTTCCTTGAGGTCGCGGACGATGAAATCCGCCGGGTAGTGCTCGGGATGAGGGTTCGCGCGGGCGTCCTCGGCCACTTTCAGAGCGGTCTCAAGGGTAGTCTCACCAGAAAGCACCAGCACGCTGACTGCTCCGGCGTTGTGGCCCATAGCGATGTCCGTGTAGATTCTGTCTCCGACCATCGCTATCTCGTCGGCCTGCAGACCGTTACGGTCACGGATTCCGTCAAGCATCGTAGGATCCGGTTTGCCCATCACCTTGTCCGGTCTTCTGCCTGAAGCCGCCTCGATGCACTTCTGAAGCGAGCCACAGTCCACAAGGATGGTTCTGGCATCTGTCGGGCAGACCCAATCCGGATTCGTCGCCATATACGGAATGCCTTGCTTGGCCCACCAAGTGGCGCGGCAGAGGCGTGAATATACAAGCGTGGTGTCGAAGGCCACAATCAGCATGTCCGGAACGTCATCAGGATCGTCTGCGCAGGAGATGAACCCGGCCTTCTCGAACTGGCCGATCATACTCGGAGTTCCCAACATAAAGAGTTTCTTAACATTAGGGAAATTCTTCTTGATATAATCAATCGTGGCGATAGGGGTCGTGTACATATTCCCTTCATCAGCGGGAATCCCCATTCCGGCGAGTTTCTTGAGGTAATCCTCCACCGACTTCGTCGGATTATTCGTCAAGAATGAATATCCCACCCCGTTCCTTTTCATCGTGTCGAGCACCTCGACGGTGAAAGGGAAAATGTTGTTCTCCATGTAGATGGTGCCGTCCATATCCAGGGCCAGATGCTTGATCCGGCGAAGCTTGGTTTTCTGCTCTGCTGTGAGAGACTTGTTATAGTTTTCTGTCATATTCATATTTCTTTAATTAATTACTTCTATGTTTTGTCGCTTCGGCAGGCTCAGCGACCGTCCGATGGTTGGTGAGCCTGCCGAACCAACTGCCGCTTCAACAAGCTCAGCGACCGGGCGAAGCAACAGCTCCGCGACCGCTCATTTCATATCCTACAAAAATAACAATTTCTTCATTAAGAATGCCGTTTTTTGTATCTTTGTGTCCCCCGTTTTAAAACGCTAAAAGAATGGATCAATCAGTAAAGAAAAAGTACAACTACTGGCAGTGGAGAACCCTCATCATCCTGATGATCGGGTACGCCCTTTTCTATTTTGTAAGGAAGAACTTCAGCATCACGATGCCGGCCCTTGAGGCCGAGCTGGGTATCAGCAAGGTCAAGCTCGGCCTTTTCCTGACCCTGCACGGCATCATCTACGGCCTCTCAAGGTTCATCAACGGCTTCATCGCCGACCGTGTCAGCCGCAAGAAGATGATGGCCACGGGACTTTTCCTCTCCGCGCTCGTGAATATATTCATAGGACTCAGCCCTGAGATGAACGGCCTGTTCAACTTTATGGACGGCGAGGGCAAGGCCACTATGGGAATGGTCGCGTTCATCGGAAGCCTTTGGCTCATAAACGGTTACACCCAGGGAATGGGATTTCCTCCCTGCGGCAGCCTTATGGCCCATTGGATCAAGCCTTCGGAGCTTGCCACCAAGCAGGCCATCTGGAACAGCTCGCACTCCATCGGAGCCAGCCTCGTGGCGTTCCTCTGCGGAACCTTCATCCTGAACCACTTCTCCTACTCAGCTTGGCAGTGGTGTTTCTTCGTGCCGGCACTCCTCGCAATAGCCGGTGCCGTTCTGGTTCTCTTCGGCCTCAAGGACACCCCTGCGTCAGTAGGGCTGCCTGATCCTGAGGAGATTGACGACAACGCTCCAGTCAAGGATGTCGTCACAGAGCCTAAGGAGTTCACCGATTTCGCTTACAAGAGATTCGTCAAGGAGATGGTGTTCAAGAACCCTATCGTCTGGATTCTCGCGACCTCCAACTTCTTCATCTACATCATCCGCTTCACCATCCTGGACTGGGGCGCGACATTCCTCACCCAGGACAGAGGCCTGAGCATCCAGACCGCCTCGACGGTGGTGGGCATCACTGAAGTGCTCGGCATCGTGGGAACACTTCTCGCCGGCTGGGCGACCGACAAGTTCTTCGGCAGCAAGGCCCACAGAACCTGTCTCATCGGCCTGGCCAGCGCCACAGCCTGCTTCATCCTCTTCTGGCTCACCCCTAAGGAGATGGGCGGTCTTTCAGTGGCCCTGATCATCATGGCCAGCTTCTTCATCTATATGCCTCAGGCTCTTATAGGAATATGCCTGTCCAACCAGGCCACGAAGCGTGTCGCCTCCTCCGCCAACGGCATGGCCGGCATCCTCGGCTACGCCAGCACAGCGATCTCCGGTCTCGTCTTCGGAGCCCTTGCCGACAAGTTCGGCTGGAACTCCGTCTTCGAGGTAGCCATAGCCCTGGGCATCGTCGGCGTGATCCTCTTCGCCATCATCTGGAAAGCCCCAGCCGACGGCTACGCCAAAGCCGACAAGCTTCTGGAACAGGTCAAGGCCGACTACGAGGCGCAGGGCAAATAGCGAATTCTTTTCAATGAATATTACAACGGCTGACCGTTTCCGGTCAGTCGTTTTTCATTCAGAGTGTCAGCTGAGACTCTACACCGTGGCCTGCTCCCAATATAGCCGTTGCCAACCCTGAGTTATCCCTCCCATTTTGCAAAACACCTTCAGGGCGATCGTGCACAGAACCGCCCACAGGCCACTTTGTCATGAATATCTCGCCCCCGATCGCACGACTTTTTCAAGCTTATCGTCATTCTACACTGTTCTGTGGCACATTACTCTGAAAGCGATTTGTAAAATAACAGAATTCCTCACGTGCCTCAAACACGCCACCTCCCGGCCAACCCCAAGTTTTCCTTTTCAAAATCACCTTGTCCGGTTAATCCCCACCCTCACCGGACAAAACTCATATCGTTGCCGGTTTGTCCGGCGATACAAGTGTTTCACCGGACAAACCTCTGCCCAACCGCTAAACCAAATCGCAGGTCGCAGAACTGCAAAAAGCGACTTGAATATACAAACGCGATGGGAGCCTCCTATCTCATCCTCTTGAAATAAGCGGTGGTCTTGACAACTAAACAGATAAGAAACAGAAATTTCTGTTTCTTATCCAAAAGAAAAGTGCCATAAGAAAATATTGCTCCAAGTTTTTCTGTTTTTGAATTTGACACTGATGGATTTTATCTATTATTGCAAACCGAACCACAAAAGAGTCAAACTATGGAACAATCAAAAAACGAGCTGAGGACACCTGTAGAACAGAAAAACGAAATAATACTCTACCAGCCGGATGATATGGTCAGGCTTGAAGTACGGCTGGAAGGTGAGACTGTGTGGCTAACACAGGAGCAGATAGCTTATCTGTTTGGTACTAAACGCCCAGCCATCACCAAGCATCTGAACAACATCTACAAAAGCGGAGAATTGGACAGAAGTAACACGTGTTCCATTTTGGAACATATGGCCAACGATGGCCGTCAACGCTACACAACCCAGTATTATAACCTTGATGCCATTCTTTCCGTCGGGTATCGGGTTAACAGCAAAAATGCCACATTGTTCAGAAAGTGGGCGAACCAAGTATTGAAGGAATACCTATTGAAAGGTCATTCCATCAACCAACGCTTGAATGACATAGAGACACGCCTTGGCAGCAAATTGATGCGGCACGAGCAGAGACTGGACAAGATGGATCAGAAAATAGATTTCTTTGTGCGGACTTCCCTGCCACCTGTCGAAGGAATCTTCTTTGACGGACAGATTTTCGATGCCTACGTCTTCGCGTCGGATTTAATCAAGTCCGCACACGAAAGCATCATTCTGATAGATAACTATGTGGATGAGTCTGTGCTGACCCTTCTGGACAAAAGGCAGAAAAACATAACGGCAACAATCTATACGGGGCAGATATCCAGACAACTGCAATTAGACATTCAGCGTCACAACGCCCAATACCCACCGATAGATGTCCGGATTTGCCACAAGGTGCACGACCGGTTTCTGATCATAGATAATGTAGTGTACCACATCGGAGCCTCATTGAAGGACTTAGGCAAAAAACTCTTCGCCTTCTCAAAAATGGTCATCCCCGCCGGGACTTTACTGCAAAGAATCCTCTCCGCGATGTAAAGCAGAAGCCCGTTACCTCCTCCGCCGCATCGGCCTCGACAAAGGCGGTCACTGGGAGGTCAATGCATAGCTTTCAATGCCCCGACCTATAGGGATCGCACACCCCAGGCCTGCTCCCAATATAGCCGTTGCCAATCCTAAGTTATCCCTTACATTTTGCAAAACACCTTCAGGGCGATCGCCCACAGAACCGCCCACAGGCCACTTTGTCATGAATATCTCGCCCCCGATCGCACGACTTTTTCAAGCTTATCGTCATTCTACACTGTTCTGTGGCACATTACTCTGAAAGCGATTTGTAAAAAACAATATTCCTCACGTGCCTCTAACACGCCACCTCCTGGCCATCCCCAAGTTTTCCTTTCAAAATCACCTTGTCCGGTTAATCCCCACCCTCACCGGACAAACTCATATCGTTGCCGGTTTTGTCCGGCGATTCAAGCGCTTCCCCGGACAATATGACCAATCTCATGGAATATGCAGGCGATTTGCTCTTCGGTCGTCAAATTGTATTCCGCGATCTGCCTTTCACAATAACCTATGGATCTTATAGGATAACTGAAAGAGAATGGCGACTCTTTGAATACATTGGCAAATATTGTGAGTTTGTCTTCCGGTTCGGATATAAACTTTATCCCTAAGGCTTCCTTGCCAGCATATTCATTAATAATAGCGTTCACTTTCTCTCCAAACATGGAGGGAAAGTTAAGATAGGCATTTTGAAATAGAATTTTCATTCTTCCGTCCACTCGCTCCCCACGGCTTCAACTGGGGATTATACCAATACAAAAAGTGTGGAGCCGATTTCGTCTATCTCAAAGAAGGTTCTGGCAAAACCTGACAGAAAATAGACTGAAACAATCCCCACACCTGTATCGTTGGGTGTAGAGTACACGCAATCGGATACAGATGACGGTGCTGTCGTCTTCCCTTCTGTCTTTGAAAACTGCCAGATTTTCTTTGAAGGATAGTGCGAAAACACTTTCATCATTATGTATGTTTTGGGCATCTGCACCAAAACGTTACAAAGGTAAGAATATTTTTGGATTTGACTGCACCTTTTGCGGAGATTGTCTCGGCAATGGTCTCGGGCGACGGTCACGTTGATTTCATGGATCAAGCTTCTATACCATTCTTGACCAGTGGGACTTGGCTAGAGCCTTTCTTATTGACTTGATAGCACTCTCAAGCGACAAAAATGGCTTAAAATGTCGCTTGAGGGTGTCATTTGACACTCTTCGGCAACGAAAAAGGCCTCAAGCGTCGCCGAGCATCACCGCTCAGGACAGACATTGTAACAAAGAGGTCATCGATTCCGGATGATTTGTCACAGAAGGACAATCCATAGATAGGATGATAACCGCAATACTAATTACAGCAATGGCTTGAGCTAACCCTTTTTGAACAGTGACTTCAGATCCATTATGAAAAAATCGTCCAGAGGCAGAGCATGGGGGCCAACAATGAATGCGGCAGTGACTTTATCCGCAAATTGTTCTTTGAATTTTTCAAAACCTACGGTCTTGTCAACGCTGCCACTTTTGACCTCTATGGCAACCAGTGCCTGCCCTTTTCTCAGAACATAATCGCACTCCTGCCTTCTTTCATTTCTCCAATAAAACAACTCATAGTCATCGGTCATCGCCCTGTTGGCCAAATGCGCACCGACCGCCGACTCAACCAGACGTCCCCACTCTGCCGGATCCACACGTGCCTCGTCAAAAGAGAATGTTCCGAATCTGTTGCGGAACGCATTGTTGAACACCTGCATTTTGGGGACAGACTGTTTCTCTTTTACTCTCGATGAAGAGTAGTTCTGAAGAGGTTGTACTATCATCGACTTGTTGAGTATGTCAAGATAATTTTTGATTGTCGGAACGGTACCGCTGTTCATCGTTCCTTGCATCTTTGTAAGAGACAATTCCTTGGCAGATTCAATGCAGGCGAGTTCAAACACTTGCCTTAGAAGAGCCGGATTACGGATCTCTTCTATCTCAAGAATATCCCGTGTCAGAATCGGCGATATTATGGAATCCTCCATAAGGTTACGCCACCTATCTTCATCTTGAATATCAGGTGCAAGTCCCGGAAATCCACCGAAGTAAACATATTCATCCATCGAAAAACCAAAGGCCTCGTGCATTTCCTGCCAATCCCAATAGCCCATTTTTATGGTCTCAAAGCGCCCCTCAAGGGATTCTTCAAGTCCTTTCTGCAACAGAAGGCGGGAAGAACCGAGTAAAATCACCTTCAGATTACGGTGACTTCTGGAATCCTCGTCCCATTCCTTCTTAACCTGCTCGCTCCAACCTCTGATTTTCTGGACTTCATCAATGATCAGGATATGTTCTTGCTCAGAATGAATATCCATCCGCATACGCACCTGCTGCCATTTGTTTGGTATCCACGAAGAGTCAAAACGATTGACACCATCCGCAGCGAAAAAATCAAACGGAACCGAAATCCCTTCCGTAAACTGTCCGACCAATGTGGATTTTCCGACCTGACGCGGCCCCATTACCATCTGCATTCTACGCCGTGGCTCAGCCATTCGTGATTTAAGAATATTCAGATGTCGCCTTTGATACATAGTGATTTTACAAATTGTGTTTTACAAATTGTGTTTTACAAATTGTGTTTTACAAATTTATAAAATATATTTTACAAAATCACAAAGTTCAAGATAATTAATTGACATCAAGCCATCTACCATGCAGCGATAATGACGTAAAAATCCCCACTTACACCGGACAAAACTCATTTCGCTGCCAGTTTGTCCGGTTAGCAAGCATTTCCCCGGACAAACCTCGGTCCAATCGTCAAACCAAATCGCAGGTCGCAGAACTGCCAAAAGCGACTTGAATATACAAACGCGATGGGAGCCTCCTATATCTTCCTCTTGAAATAAGCGGTGGTCTTGTCGTAATAACCGTTGCCAACCCTGAGTTTTCCCTCACATTTTGCAAAACACCTTCAGGGCGATCGCGCACAGAGCCTTCCACAGGCCACTTTGTCATGAATATCTCGCCCCCGATCGCACGACTTTTTCAAGCTTATCGTCATTCTACACTGTTCTGTGGCACATTACTCTGAAAGCGATTTGTAAAAATATCTCTATCCAAAAGGTGGGGAGGAAAACATGATAATAGGGAGAAAATTTCTATATTTGCAGAAAAGTAGGGAGAAAATGGAGGCGGATCTTGAAAACATCATCAATGAATATCGGCGACTGGGCATCGACCAACAGATAGATTACGACAAGTTCTATCTGTACTCCCTCATCACGCATTCCACGGCGATGGAGGGTTCGACAATCACGGAGGTCGAGAACCAGATCATGTTCGACCAAGGGGTCAGCATCAAAGGGAAAAGTATTGAAGAACAGAATATGAACCTTGACCTCAAGGCAGCCTATGAGAGGTCTATTGAATATGCAAGGGCTCATACACCGATAACGACGGACATGCTTATGGAACTCTCCTCCTTTGTAATGAAGAACACCGGGAAAGATTACAAAACCGCGTTAGGAGAGTTTTCCTCGGCGAAAGGCCAGTTGCGGCTGCTGAATGTCACCGCGGGATCCGGAGGCAAATCCTATATGAATTACAGTAAGGTTCCCGCAAGACTGGCCGAGTTTTGCGAACGAATCAACGATGCAAGGCAGAACAGCAAGAACAAGGAGCTTAATCAGTTATATTCAATAAGTTTTGACGCCCATTTCAACTTGGTCACCATCCATCCTTGGGCAGACGGAAACGGCAGGATGGCCCGCCTGCTGATGAATCAACTCCAATTCGAGTTCGGCCTTATCCCTTCGATCATATTAAAGGAAGACAAGGAGGATTACATCAAATCGCTCATCGCAGCCCGGGAAAGCGAAGACTTGGATATATTCAGAGATTTTATGTTCAGCACCACGGCAAAGGTCCTCCGCCGCGACATCGACAACTACCTGCAATCCACCGGCCTGCTCGAAGAGGAAAGCCCGTCCTATTCTGTCCGCGCCGGGAAAAAGCCGAAAAGCAGGGAGATGATTCTGAATATGCTGTCGAAGGACGGCTCCCTCACCTCTGCATCTCTGGCCAAGAGGTTAGGAATATCCCCGAAAGCCGTTGAAAAGCATCTCGCAAACCTGAAAGCCTCCGGCCTCCTCCGCCGCATCGGTCCAGACAAAGGTGGGCATTGGGAGGTCAACGAAATCGCCCAAAAACGTCGCCTGGAGAGGCGCCTCACCGATCACGACGGCAGCACTTTCTCCACATAATGCTCCCCTCGTATGCATTTTTGCCTTCGACAAGAGCAATAGCACTCGTTTTCAATCCAGTCGTCGTACCATAAAGTGTTGAGCAACCAACATTAGTGGACAACAAGGCAGTTTCACAGAATGAATCTACAAAGAATCCAAAAAGGCAAGCTATAATGCGCCAAAACTAACGAAAATCATCAGTTTTGGCGTGTTATAAGACTTCACGTGACAAGTATTCGCTTTTGCAAAAGCAAATTTTGTAGCGTTTTCAACTTGTAGAAAAGCGAAAAACACCATTAAATTAGCTTTTACAAAAGCTAAGAAGCTGTTTTGAATTGTTTGAAATGTTCTTTGAGGTGAAAAATCTTCATTTTCTTCCCGCTTCTTCAGTCAGATAGCACCGCTATCTTCCTTGGAAGAAGCGGTCGAAACTGAAGTTTTTCACTCTCAAACCTTCAAACAAACAATTCAAAACAGCTTCTAAATGTAGAACGAATCGATCGGAGCGGAGCGACGCAAGGGGTCTGGGGAATACAGTCCTCGGTGCCCCCACCGGGGGCTGTCACGTAGTGACTGAGGGGTGGAAGATATATTATATGGCAAAATGAATTTTGCCATATAATTATAAGTGGATATCTTTGTCCTCAATTTATGGCATCGGGAAAGAAGGACATACTCCTCGGGATGATCCGGAACGGACTTCCGATGACTCTCGGACAGCAGATTCGGCTCACGATTCTGCTGAGTCTGCCCGCCATTGCCGCTCAGATCTCGTCCGTGCTGATGCAGTACATCGACGCCGGAATGGTCGGTCAACTTGGTGCGAACCAATCAGCGTCAATAGGTCTGGTCGCCACGACAACCTGGATAATGGGTGGATTCCAGTCCGGAGCCAGCTCGGGATTCTCAGTCCAGGTCGCCCACCTTTGCGGAGCGCAGGATTTCAAGGGAGCCAGATCTGTGATGAGGCAAGGGCTCACCACGGTCTTCATCATCGGACTGGTTCTCGCAGTGATAGGCGTAAGCATCAGTGGGGCGCTCCCCCACTGGCTCGGCGGAACACCGGAAATCAATGAGGATGCATCTGAATATTTCCTGATATATTCGGCGTTCATTCCGATAGGCGCTGTCGGATGGGCCGCTAATTCAATGCTACAGGCCAGCGGCAACATGAAGATTCCGAGCCTGATGTACACCGGAATGTGCGGCCTTGATGTGGTGTTCAACTACATATTCATTTACATTTGTGAGATGGGAGTGGCCGGCGCGGCTCTGGGAACTGGTGCGGCGCAGGTCGTCACCTCGATATTCGTGATCTGGTACATTCTCAGACGCTCCAAGGAATTGAATATCAAAGGAGAACAAGGCACGTTCATTCCACGGCGCAAGACTGTGCGCAACGCTTGGGGCATCACTGCGCCGATGTGGCTCCAGAACATCATCATGCGAGGGTCGCACATCATGAGCACGATCATCGTGGCTCCGCTCGGCCCGATCTCCATCGCCGCCAACGCCTTGGCCATCATAGCCGAAAGCTTCTGCTACATGCCGGGCTACGGAATCGAGGAGGCGGCCACCACGCTTGTCGGCCAGAGTCTCGGGGCGAAACGCAAGGAAGTCGCCAAGCGGTTCTCGCAGATCACGATGATGATGGCCGCAGGGATTATGACTCTGCTGGGAGCGCTGATGTTCATATTCGCGACTGAACTGATGATGCTGCTGAGCTCGGATCCGGATGTCATCGCCCTGGGAGCCAAGGTGTTGAGAATAGAGGCGTTCGCCGAGACCCTCTATGCGTTCTCGATCGCCGGCTACGGTTCATGCGTCGGCGGAGGCGACACGCTCGTGCCGAGCGTGATGAACTTCGGAAGCATGTGGGTGATACGCATCGGGCTGGCACTGATTTTGACACCTCGGATGGGACTCGTCGGCTACTGGGTGGCTATGTGCATCGAGCTGAATGTCCGCGGATTGCTGTTCTACTGGAGACTGCGCGGCGAGAAATGGATGAAACTAAAGATCACTTGAGAATATGGAAAAGATCATCAACCAGGAATTCGGCGGAGAGAGACCGCTCTACTGCAGACACGACCTTTATCTTGAGAATGTGAAGATCCACGCCGGGGAATCGGCGCTGAAAGAGACCGGCAACATCACAGCCGTACACTGCCAGTTCGAGGGCAAGTACCCGTTCTGGGAGTGTGACGGATTCGTCATCAAGGACAGTCTCCTGACCGTAGGCGCCCGCTCGGGCCTTTGGTACTCAAGGAACTGCGAGATCTATGACACGATCATCGACGCTCCGAAGACCTTCCGGAGAATGGACGGCATCAAGCTGAGAAACGTCCAGATTCCCGGCGGCACGGAGACCTTCTGGGACTGCCGCGACATCGATGTGGAGGACTGCGTGATCGACAGGGCCGACTATGTGTTCATGCACTGCGAGAATGTCAAGTTGACCAACGTCAAGCTTAACGGCAACTATAGTTTCCAGTACGCCAAGAACGTGGAGATCCGCAACAGCGTCCTCAACTCGAAAGACTCGTTCTGGGAGGCGGAGAACGTCACCATCATCGACTCCGTGATCAACGGTGAATATCTCGCATGGTACTCGAAGAACCTTCGCATGATCCGCTGCCACATCACCGAGACCCAGCCGCTTTGCTACTGCGACGACCTCGTACTTGAGGACTGCACAATGGGCGCTGACGCTGATTTGGCTTTTGAATATTCCTCCGTCCAGGCCACCGTGAAAGGCCATGTTCCTTCCATCAAGAACCCACGCACCGGCTTCATCCGCTACGGTTCCGTCGGGGAGATCATCATTGATGAGAACATCAAGGGCCCTGGTGACTGTCGGCTGGAGAAAGCGTAGAGGGGAGCCAAGCAAAAAACTCTTTCCGGAATTTTGCACGTTACCAAAATTCCGGAAAGAGTTTTTTGTTGGCTGCCAATATTGTACCGTGGCAGACAAGTCACTATAAATCACGACATTAAGATTATTCCTATAGTAATAATGCGCTAAAGCTGAACACTTTAACGACTAATGATCAGCATGTTATCCATCACCTACTGTGTATCAGCATGTGGCGAATAACATGCTTTTTATCAAGCAGATAGCGCATCGTCTTTAGCGTAAACCAACCGAAGACAGTTATCTAATCATTTGATTATAGGCATGATAGGTTCACGGTTAGATAATCGTGTACGGTCCTGTCGAAGCGAGCCCGCTGCCCCGTCTCGGAAGAAACCAGATACTGATATATAAAAAAGGAAAAACCGCCGATGAATACTCATCAGCGGCCTAAGGAGTGGTGTCGGGAAGAATCGAACTGCCGACACATGGATTTTCAGTCCATTGCTCTACCATCTGAGCTACGACACCGTTTCCGTTTGGGATTGCAAAGATAGGCATTTTTCTTTTGGCTGCAAATTTTTTTGAGAAGAATTTGCGTTTTTCTTCGCTGAGTGGATGTTTTTGGCTAAATTCGCCATATGACAGGCAGGATCTTCATACAAGTTATCCTTCCGCTCCGGCTGGAGTGGGAGCCGTTCTATTATCAAGAAATTGAATTGAGTGAATCGGCTAGGGATGCGTCTGGATTGTTTCCGGTCACTTCGACAAGCTCAGTGACCGAAAGAGACAAAGAACAGGTTAGGGTCGGAGACCGGGTGCGGGTGAACTTTGCTGGAAAGGAATATGTCGGAGTGGTAAGCATGGCGGACGCAGGAAAACAGGCGGAGGAGATGGGAATTGTGGACAAGGTGAAGCCGATCTTAGGCATGGCTGAAGGGTTGGAACCGGTCACCAAGGAGGAGATTGAACTATGGAGACAGATAGCGGAATATTACCTGTGCACTGTCGGGGAAGTTTACAAGGCGGCTTATCCAGCGCAGAAAGTGGAGAAGGAAGTTGTGCAGGCCCGTCAGGAGGCACTCAAAGTGGAAAGAGAAGAGAAGAATCGGACAAAGATTGCGGATAAGATCAAGAGGCTGGAAGAAAGAGCGGAGAAAAAGGCGGAATTGGCCGCGAAAGCTCGGAAGTCAGAGAGTCGGGAAAGGTACTTGGCAGAGAAGGAGATGTTGGAGGGGGAGATTGGATTATTGGTCAGGGAGCTCACTTCGATGGTTGGTGAGCTTTGTCGAACCACTGGCTCAGTGACCGGTTATGGTGACTCTGTTACATATCATCAGGACGAAGAGCCAATAGGTGGGTCCATAATCGAAACGTCCGAGGGTACAGAGAAGGAAATAAGCTTGTCAGCGGCACAGGAGGAAGCATATTCAAAGATAAAAGAGATTTTTGCGAAAGGGAAGCCGGCGTTGCTGCATGGGGTGACGGGATCTGGGAAGACGGAGATTTACCTGAAACTGGCGCAGGAAACGCTCGCGATGGGAAAGAACGTGCTTTATCTGGTTCCGGAGATAGCGCTCAGCAGACAACTGGAGGACAGGATCAGCGAGACATTCCCGGAACTGCTTGTGTTCCATTCCGGAGAGACAATGTCCAGAAAGCGAGAGGTGGCCACCGTCCTAAGGCACGCTGGAGAGCCGGCAGAGGGAAAGGGCTATGTTGTCCTCGGGACCCGAAGCGCCATATTCCTGCCGCATAAAAACTTAGGGCTGGTGATAGTGGACGAGGAGCACGACACCTCCTACAAGCAGGACTCACCTGCCCCTCGGTACAACGGCCGCGAAACGGCGATAATGATGGCGAAGATATTCGGAGCCAACGTCATTCTGGGATCGGCCACGCCGTCGCTGGAGTCGCTGTACAATTGCAGCGTAGGGCGTTACGGGCTTGTCACCTTGAACAAACGGTTCTACGACGCAGCGGACTCGGACATCGAAATCATCGACACAATCGCCGAGCGGCGCAAGAACGGTATGATCGGGAACTTCTCCAGGAAACTCATCGAGCACATAGGCAAATGCCTCGGCGAGCAGCGTCAGGTGCTGATACTCAGGGAGAGACGGGCATATTCCCCGATCGTGCAGTGCCAGGAGTGCGGCGAAATTCCGAAATGCCGCTGCTGCAACGTCAGCCTTAGCCTGCATAGGCGAGCCGACGGAAGCGAAAGACTAGTCTGCCACTATTGCGGCAGGGTTTATGAATATACCGGGAAATGCCATAAATGTGGAGGAGAACTGAAACCGTTAGGTTCAGGGACACAGAAGATTGAGGAGGAAACGGCCAATATCTTCCCTAACGCAAGAATCGCACGTCTGGACAGTGACACGGCACAGAGTCGGAAATATGAGACGGACACCATCCGGAAATTCTCCAATGAGGAAATCGACATACTCATCGGCACAAGGATGGTCGCCAAGGGATTCGATTTCAGCGGACTGTCCCTTGTGGCCGTGCTTCAGGCCGACTCTATCCTCGGGCAGGAGGACTATAGGGCGGACGAAAGAGGACTCCAACTTCTGGAACAGTTCAGAGGACGTTGCGGACGGCGGGGAGAGAAAGGTCTGTTCGTCATCCAGACCTCACAGCCGGAACACCCTGTCTATCAAAGCATAGACGGGAAACTGGACGAGAACGGTACAATGACCCGTTTCCTCGGGGAAAGGAAGCTGTTCGGTTATCCGCCATATTCAAGGGTCATCGGAGTCGTCATCAAAGATTACAACCAAGCCAGAGTGGACCTGCTGAGCCGGGATCTCGGAGAGTACCTGCGGGGAGCTTTGGCGGTCAAGGTCAGCATCGCTCCGGGCGTGCAGAACGGCCCGAATGTCATAGGGCCATATTCACCGGCTATCGACAAAATCTCGAACCAGAACATCCGCCAAATCAGGGTATTGCTGCCAAAAGACCGTTCGCTGGCGAGAAACAAGGAGACGCTTGCGGCGGCGGTGGAACGCTTCGAGAAGGAGAAAAAATATTCAGGCCACATCGCGCTTGATGTCGATCCGGCCTGAATAGATTTTTACTTATGCTCTTTACGCTTGATCCCATCGGCAGCACTTTCGGCCCCTTTTGATCCTCAAGAGTGCATACCGCACTCTTGGGAAACGTTTGCCCCACTTTTCGCCTCCCGTGAGTGCTGCCGAGCACATACGGGCGACATTATTTCCCTTTTTCGCTTCTAAAAAGGCTATCCTGGATCAGGGAAAACGCATCGCACCGAAGCCGTGCCTGTGCGATGGTTGATGATTCCGCTGATGGTCTCGATCCGTCGTATTTGTGCTGATTCTTCCGCAGGGAGACCGGAATGTCGCCGCAAGAGTTCAGAACGGGAAAATCGAGCAAGACCGAATGATTTTTCATTTCAAGAGATTTTCCGTAACTTTGAAATTTGAATATACACACAGGATATGGGAAAAGTCATAGCAATAGCCAATCAGAAAGGCGGAGTGGGAAAGACCACGACCGCCATCAACCTCGCTGCGTCGCTTGCGGTGCTGGAGAAGAAGGTACTCATCATCGACGCCGACCCGCAGGCCAACACCACCTCCGGACTGAATTTCTCTCCGGACAATGACGAGAAGAGGACGATCTACGAGGTGATGATCGGCACGATTGACATTCAGGATGCCTTGATTCAGACAGAGATTCCTGACCTTCAGATGATTCCGTCGCACATCAACCTTGTCGGAGCGGAGATCGAGATGATCGACGTGGAGGACAGGGAGACGATCCTGAAGAGAAGGCTCGCCCCTATCCGTGACAACTACGACTACATCATCATCGACTGTTCCCCTTCCTTGGGACTCATCACGATCAACGCTCTCTCGGCATCCGACTCCGTGATGATTCCTGTGCAGCCGGAGTTCTTCGCCCTTGAGGGGCTCGGCAAACTGCTCCAGACCATCAGACTGGTTCAGAGCGGCGTGAACCCGTCGCTCACCATCGAAGGGTTCGTCGTGACGATGTTCGACGGCAGGACAAAGGTTCACGCGCAGGTTGTGAACGAACTGAAGGAACATTTTCAGGACATGGTTTTCAATACGGTGATCCAGAGGAGCATACGTCTCAGCGAGGCCCCTTCGCACGGCAAGCCGATAATCCTCTATGATGTGGTCAGCAACGGAACTACCAACTATATGAACCTCGCCAAGGAAGTGTTGGAAAAGAACGAGAGATAAAGACAATGAGCAGCAATAACAAGCAGGAAAGCAGGCTGGGCAAAGGGCTCAGCGCCCTTTTGGGAGACATCCAGACAATCGGGCCGGAAAGAAAGCCGGTCGGCTATATCAATAAGGAGATCGCCGGGTCAAAACCCGAGCAGGACTACGGTGACGTGCTCAGGATCCCTGTGGATCTGATTGAGCCGAACCCTTACCAGCCTCGTATGGCGTTCGACAACGAGGCGTTGGAGGAACTGGCCGACTCGATCAGGACATTCGGTCTCATCCAGCCGATCTCGGTGCGCAAACTCAAGAACGGACGCTATCAGATCATCAGCGGCGAGCGCAGGTTCAAGGCCTGCAAGAGGGCTGGAATGGACATCATCCCGGCCTACATCCGCACCGCGGACGATCAGGGAATGCTTGAGATGGCCATCGTGGAGAACATCCAGAGGCAGGATCTCGATCCGATTGAGGTGGCGATGAGCTACCAGAGACTGATGGACGAGTGTAACCTCACCCAGGAGATGATGGCGCAGCGCGTCGGCAAGAAGCGAGCCTCAGTGGCCAATTATCTGAGGCTTCTCAAACTCCCGACCAAAGTCCAGCACGACCTCAAGACCGGGCTTCTCAGCACCGGACACGCGAAAGTCCTGCTTGGAGTGGAAGACCCTCATATTCAAGAACTTCTCTGCGACCTCGTGATCAAGGACGGCCTTTCGGTACGCCAGCTGGAGGAGAAGGTTCACAAACTGAGCAAGGACGAAAACACAAAGGCGGCCACAAAACAGCAGGACCTTCCGGATGAATATTACAAGGTTCTGGAGCACATCGGCAAGTTTTTTGATAACAGCATCAGCCTGAAACGCTCGGCCTCCGGAAAGGGAACGATGACAATCAAGTTCAACTCCGACGAGGAAGTGGGCAGGTTCCTCAAGGCCCTTGAGGACTCGAACATCTAAGAAGAACAATGAAGAATCTGATTCTCAGGATATCTCTGGCACTTGTCTGCCTGGCGGCCTTTTCCACGGGCGCGAAAGCGCAGTTCAGGGAAGAGGCGTTCAACCAGACCTACAATGACCCGAGCGACACCACCTCCGCGAGGGATTCCGTGGACAAGATGTGGTCTTTCCGGGAATTCTTCAGAGGGGTCAGCCACAAGGACACTACACTGAGGATCGGAACCATGTTCGCCGGATCGACGGTGTTCATCGGATCCGAGCAGATCTACAACAAGCAGTACTGGAAACTGCCGATAATCTACGGCGGCATCGGAACGACCCTTGGACTGGGAATCCACTACAACAGCAAGTACAAGCACTCCAAGAAGGGTTATGACATCGCCATGGCGCTTGACCCTAACATGGAGTTCGAGCTGGACACTCGCTCGAAGGACATGGCCAAGTATATGTTCGCAAGCGCCGGATTCATCTACTGGGCCACTCTCATGGACGGAGTTGTCAACTACAAGAGGGATGTGAAGAACCAACCTGGGAAGGCGACGATATATTCAATCCTCCTGCCGGGACTCGGGCAGGCGTACAACGGGGAATATTGGAAGATTCCGATATATTGGGGAATGATGATCGGTTCCTACCATTTCTACGCCTTGAACAGCAAGAACTACAAAAGATTCAAGCGCATCCACAACGAGGCGACAAATCCTGACGGAGGATACACCGGCTCCATTCCGGCGGAAAGGGCGCTGTACTTCAGGAATGTTTACAGGCGCTACAGGGATTATTCGGTTGTCGCTATTGTAGGCAGCTACCTGCTTCAAGTTATCGACGCCAATGTGTTCGCCTACATGCAGGACTTCGAGATGAACGACGAGCTCACCCTTAATGTCACGCCGACCGTCATCTCTCCTTACAATGAATATATCCCGCCACATAATGAATATGCCATCGCATCCCCCACACGCTCGGTTCCACCTATGAGTTTCGGCATGGGAGCGTTCGGGGACAACGCGATAGGAATCAAAGTCGGTCTTAGATTTTAACAAGAGCACGAAAGGATGAGAAAAACCACATACGCGACACTGCCCATCATACTGCTCATGGTCTTCCTGCTCCAAGGGAACGCCGGAGCGCAGGTATTCAGAAAAAAGATCAAGGAAGAGAATCAGGAACTCAGACAACGGGTCGATTCCCTTCAGAAAGCCTTGGACAAACTGAAGCATGAAAGCATCCTGAAAGACAGCATCGCGGGTGAGATGATCGATGTCTATGAGGAGAACAAACTCAAGACGGCGGCCGGACTGAATCCCGAGGACTATACCCCGGAGGTTACGGACAGCCTTCTGAGTATCTGGTATCTGCACCGTCAGGCCAGAAAGAACGAGGAAGGGAACGGCTACGACATGGATTCGATCCGGTTCACGTCAAACGTTCCGGACGAAGTGATGAAAGCCAGGCTGGAAAAGATGAACTCCTTCATCACCCTCCCATACAACGACAAGGTCCGCAACTACATGATACTCTATTCAGAGAAGATGCCGACCAAGATGGGCACGATTCTGGGGCTTTGCCAGTACTATATGCCGATCTTCGAGGAGACATTCAACAAGTACAACCTCCCGGACGAGCTCAAGTACATGGCCATCATCGAATCGGCGCTGAACCCGGTTGCGGTCTCAAGTGCGGGAGCGAAAGGGATGTGGCAGTTCATGTTCAGGACCGCGCAGCTCTATGGACTGGAGATCAACTCCTTCGTGGACGAGAGACTTGACCCGTTCAAGTCAGCCGATGCCGCCGCGCGTTACCTGACCGACTCCTACAACGTATTCGGAGACTGGAACCTTGCGATCTCGTCCTACAACTGCGGATCGGGCAACATCAACAAGGCCATTCGCAGGAACGGGGGCAAAAGGGATTTTTGGTCGGTCTATGACTACCTTCCGCGTGAGACCAGAGGCTATGTCCCGGCGTTCGTCGGGGCGATGTACGCCATCCATTACAGCAAGGAGTACGGACTTGCTCCGGCAAACATGCGGATGCCGGCCCAGCTGGACACATTCGAGATTCACAAGAACCTGCATTTCAAGCAGATCAGCGAGCTTGTCGGAATCTCCGTCGATGAGCTCAGAAACCTTAACCCGCAGTACATCAAGGATGTGATTCCAGGCGACAGCAAAACCTACATCCTCCGGATTCCATACAACTACTCCAGCGACTTCATAGCCCACGAGGACTCGATCTACACATACAAGGCTTCTGAATATCTCAACCCGCAGACCCTTGTGGATGACGGGAAGCGTTCGTCCGGTGAGACATATTCAGGCGGCACGATCACTTATAAGGTCAAGAAGGGCGACACTTTGGGAAAGATCGCGGCCAAGTACCATGTCACCGTGAACCAACTCAAGAAGTGGAACCACCTCAGAAGCACGAACCTCAGGATCGGGCAGAAGATCCGCATCTATAAGGGAGGCGGGGCGCCGACCGCATCAGCTGTCAAATCAGCCTCCAGCCAGTTGAGTTACACCGACTACACCGTGAAGGCTGGTGACTCCCTCTACAGCATCGCGAAGAAGTTCCCGGGCATGACTGCCGAAAAGATCATGAAGTTCAACGGGATAGGCGAGAACATCAAGCCTGGGATGAAAATAAGGATTCCAAAGTAGCCGTCAAAACATCACCACCGCCTGAGCCTTCGCTTCCGAAACCGAAGGCTTTGGCTCTTTCATGAATGAATATGCCATTGTCGAGGCCCTGAAGTACAGTTTCAAGGCCCTCCCCCTGCCAAGCCGCAATTTGCATCCGGAAACAGCTGACAGACTCCATCCACGCCCGTAATAGGCCGGGACAGTGAAGTTACCCGGAGCGTCCCGCTCGTATGAATATATCCGGTCATCCCAATTATCGACAATGAATATGGTTCCTCGAAGATAGGCGCTGAACCAGTCTGTTTTCCGTCCACCTTCCAGGTAGGCGAGACCGGCCAGCGAACGGCACAGCAGTCCCTCAAGCCTGCCTCTGATCTTCCAGGCCGGCTTGTCTGACGGGCCGTAACGCGCCGACAGCCCTGAACTTGACCAGTCCAGATCACAACGAGCCCCGGTGCGGTATCGAAGAACCTCCTCGTAAGGACGGAAACGTTCCGTAATCCTCACAGAAAGAACCATCACCTTGGTCAACTGCAACGGCAATCTGAAAAGCACACGGACCTGTCTCTTGCTACGGTCTCTGTCCTTAACGGCAAAGTCGGCCGTAAGGAAAGCTCCCGCCTTCTCAAGCCCGACGGTGGCTCCATGCTCGTCGGAAGTCTTTGTCCAGCCTCGTATCCCTCCCGTATAATCAGAACCGAAACTTGAGGAATAACTATGGACAGCCGATGAGAGTTTCCAATCGCCTCCCAAAGGAAACACGGCTCCAAGAATGGCTCCGGGACTCTTTCCGGAGAAATCCCATGCAAACTCCCCGAAGTAATCCACCCCGCGCCATGAACGGCGGAAGTCTCCTGACAGTTTGCCGGTCTTAGGCCTAACCGGCATATTCATTGGCTCTGTCTGGCAGTAGCCTGTGAGGGATAACTGCCCGTTGCGGGAATGGAGGGTTATGTTCGCTCCTGTCATCAGAGAGATTTCGGCGGGTTTGCCGCTCTCGCACCATGAGCGAAGCCCTGGAAAGGAGGCAAACGCGGAGAGAACCATGCGCCCGGCCGTGAAGTCGGCCGCCACTCCCCTATGGCTTCCTATCCCGGACCATGACCATGACGGAGACAATCCGGATGGCCGTTTACTGAATGATGATGAAGATGACAGTCCAGACATGGACATTCCGCTCCATAGCGTAAGCCCCTGGCCGAAACGGGCGTTGAAGTCCCCGATGATGACCTTGCCGATCCTTCTCTTGCCAAAATATGTCATATTCATCGCCCACGCCGATGGAGGGAACCGCTCTTTGTCTGAATATTTAGTCCTGGCAGCCGATGAAAACTCGAAAGACTCGCCATAGTTCATTCTGTACTTGGCTCCATAGTTGAAATCCTTCCCTTTGACCGCGGAACGGGCCAAGGCCTCATTTGTCAGACGCTTTGATCCGATCTCTGTCTGACCAGGCAAAGCGTTGGAGGCGAACGAAATGAACGGTCTGAGAGCATTGGCGTAATCCTCTCCGAAACCGTCAACAGCAGCGAGTTCCGAGACGGAAAGCACATCACCATTCCGCAAGCGATAGTCCATCAGGCTCGCCACCTGGTACTGACTCATAAGTCCGCATGTGGCCATACGGCTTCTTGACACAAGATTGATTTCCAACGGACTGGATGCCAATACGGAGAATCTTTCCATCTCCTGCTCGTCCAGTTCCTCCTCGGAATCCGCGCCAGACAGATATAATATCGCCTTCATGAGGTTGTCAGACTGAGCTGTCAGATCAGCCTGAAACAAAGGCACCGCGAGCAGCAGCGCGGCAGTGAAGTTTTTCAGGATATTCATGATTCGTGATGTTTATGCCAAGAGATTCACATCCCTTTAAGTTCAGGCCGGCAAGGTAAGGCAAGTAAACGTAAAAAACGAAAAGAAACATAAAACATAGGTATGTTTTTTCTGTTTTTTTAAGGAATATTGCCTAATTTTGTTTTTTACTATAAACAACGAACCACAATGAGCAACGTCAGACTATTTGACAAGTCCTTCAAGCCGTTCATTCCGAACGAGAGGCTTGAGGAAGCCATCGACAAGGTAGCCGAGAAGATCAACCATGATTTCAACGGGTGCACAGATTGCCCGGTACTCCTTTGTGTCCTCAACGGATCACTGATGTTCACGTCGGAGCTGATGAAGAGGCTCACGTTCAACTGCGAGCTGGTCTGCATCAAGCTTTCGTCCTACAACGGCACCCACACCACAGGCAACGTGCGCGAGGTCATGGGCTTGACCAGAAGCATCGAAGGCAAACGCATCATTGTCATCGAGGACATCGTGGACAGCGGCAACACGATCGTGGCGCTCAAGGACATCCTAAAGGAGAAAGGAGCCACAGAAACAAGGATCTGCACGATGCTCCTCAAACCGGCGTCCTACACCAAGGATGTCAAGCTTGACTATGTCGCCATGGAGATTCCGGATGACTTCATTGTCGGCTTCGGGCTTGACTACAACGAGATCGGAAGAAACCTCAAAGACATTTATGTATTGGACACAGATATGAAATACTTTATTCTTTTTGGCCCTCCGGGCGCCGGGAAAGGCACCCAGGCCTCAGCAATGGTTGAAAAATACAATCTCTGCCACATCTCCACCGGCGAGCTTCTCCGCGGAGAGATCGCCAAGGGTACTGAGCTTGGCCTCAAGGCAAAGGCTCTGATCGACGCAGGCGAGCTCGTTCCGGACGAGGTTGTGGAAGGCATGATCGAGAACAAGTTCAAGACCGTGACCGGAGTCTCCGGCTTCCTTCTTGACGGATTCCCTCGCACCATCTCCCAGGCCGAGGCTCTTGACAAGATGCTCGCTAAGAACGGCGAGGCTGTCACATCCGTTGTCTCCATCATGATCCCCGACACGATGATCATGGAGCGCATCAAGCACAGGGCCGCGATCGAAGGCCGCGCCGATGATGCCAGGGACGAGACAATCAACAACCGCATCAAGACCTACCACGAGAAGACCGAACCGCTTGTGGAGTACTACAAGAAGGCAGGCAAGTACGAGGAGATCGACGGCACCGGGACCATCGAGGAAGTCCGCGGAAGGATATTCACAATGATGGACAAGGCATAGTCAATGATGATTGGTTCTCTTTTAGTCACCGTTCTGCTCGCGGGTTCTCCGTTGAAGTTGAACGGTGATAATATTTCACAGATTGTCAATGAATTGACAACCGAGGAGAAGGCTGCCCTGCTGGTAGGCAGCGGAGCGAAAGCCTTCGACGGAGTCGGCTACACGACTCTCTACGTAAAGGGTTCCGCCGGAACAACCCACCCGATAGAAAGGCTGGGCATCCCGGCTATCGTGCTGGCGGACGGCCCTGCGGGAGTCAGGATCGACGACCGCCCATGCACCAAGTTCCCGATCGGAACCTCCCTCGCCTCCACCTGGAATCCATCGCTTGTCGAGGAGGTCGGCGGAGCCATAGGCAATGAGGTTCTCGAATATGGAGTCGATGTCCTGCTCGCCCCTGGCATCAACATCCAACGCAATCCTCTGTGCGGCAGAAACTTCGAATATTACTCCGAAGATCCTCTTCTGGCCGGCAGGGTCGCGGCTGGCTACATCCGCGGAATCCAGAGCCAAGGAGTCGGAACATCCATCAAGCATTTCGCCGCTAACAATCAGGAACTCAACAGGCTCTACCTTGACGCAAGGGTTCCCGTCCGGGCACTGCGCGAAATCTACCTGAGGAACTTCGAGATCGCCATCATGGAGAGCGATCCGTGGACCGTCATGACATCGTACAACTATGTCAACGGGACATTGGCCGCAGAGAACCACGACCTGGCGACAGGAGTTCTTCGTGATGACTGGGGCTACAAAGGTGTGGTCATGACAGACTGGGCCGCGGGATTATATTCAGACAAGATGGTCGCAAGCGGCAACGACATGATCCAGCCGGGCAGCGACGAGCACTACAATCGTCTCGTCAACTCCATGACCGACGGCTCATTGCCTATGCCGGTGGTTGACACGGCAGTGGCGAGACTCCTGAGGCTCATCGTCAAATGTCCTCGGTTCAAAGGGTATGAATATTCCAATAAACCGAACCTCCGGCACAATGCGTCTGTGGCCCGGAAAGCCGCCGAGGAAGGAATCGTGCTGCTGAAGAACGATGCGGCTTCCCTGCCTTTGGCACCTGAGTCGAAGATCGCGCTGTTCGGAGTGACTTCCTACGAGTTCATCACCGGAGGCACAGGAGCCGGAAACGTCAACGGATCATACGTTATAGACCTCAAGAAGGGGCTTTCCGACGCGGGATTCGGACTGGACAAAACGACAGACGACTTCTACAAAGACTGCCTTAAATACGAAAGGTTCAATACCCGCAGGATCAACAGCAAGTTCGACAAATGGTTCGTGGATGCCGAACGTCCGGCCGAGGCCATGCCGTCCAAAGCCGTGCTGGAGCAGGCCGCAAAGGAAGCCGACAAGGCCGTCATAACCATCGGTCGCATATTCGGTGAAGGCAAGGACAGACTCTACCAATTCAGTTATCTGCTGTCCGACGCCGAGATGAGGCTTATCAAGGGAGTCTCGACAGCGTTCCACAAGGAGGGCAAAAAGCTGATTGTCGTGCTGGATGTCGGCGGAATCGTGGACATGACCGCATGGCAGGACATGGCCGACGCAATCGTCATGAGCTGGCTTCCGGGATGCGAGGCCGGACATGCCATAGCCTCAGTGCTTTCCGGTAAGGAAACTCCGAGCGGAAGGCTTCCGATGAGCATTCCTGTAAGTTATTACGATGACCCGACATCCGAGACCATGCCTCAGCTCCTCACCGACAAACCGGTCAACTACTCGTTCCACCGTCCGGCTCCAGCCGGAGTCACGAAACGGTACGACATCGAGAACATCGACTACGTCAACTACCGTGAAGGCATCTACTGCGGCTACAGGTACTACACCACCAAGAAGATCCGCACCGCCTATCCGTTCGGCTTCGGCCTGAGTTACACGGACTTCAGGTACAGCGGAATGACCGTGGAGGACGCCGGTGATGAATATGTCGTCAACCTGACCGTGGAGAACACCGGCAAATATTCCGGAAAGGAGGTCGTCCAGATCTACGTCAAAGCCCCCGGCAAGGACATGGACAAACCTGCCCGCGAGCTGAAAGGCTTCTCAAAGACGGATGTGATAGCCCCGGGAAAATCACAGACAGTAGAGATAAGGATCCCGAAGAATCTCCTCGCCTCATACGATGAGCAACGCTCCGGCTGGGCCACCGAGAAGGGAACATATTCCTTCATCGCGGCCAAAAACGCCGAGACACCGGTTCTTGCGAGGAAAATCAGGATAAAGGATGCCTCTTTCACCACGACCGGCAACTACCTCCGCGCCGAGCCGCTCTTCATTGAGCGGTAAGGCAGCCGAGCGGCAACAAAACAACGCCACATACCGTGGAGCCTAATCGATTGGAAATCATCGAGATCCCAGAGCGTCCTTCCACCCATTGGAGGACGCTCTGTTATATCACTCATAGTGAAGTATTTATCCTCCACGGTCACGATTTATGAAAAGTCAAGTCAGGAAGAATTATCATTATCTCACGGCGAACAGGCTCCGCAATACCTTCGACCTGCTCATCATAACGCCAGAACACTTGGAACCTGACCTTGGCCTCGACCGGTGAATATCCTTTGGAAGCCATTTTGGCAAGTTTTTCACGGAACGAGGCCGAGAATTTCAGAACCGTCCTGCGGCAACCGTCGATCTCGGCGGACAGGTAGTCACCATCAAGCTCAAGTCTGGTTCCGGAATGCAGACTCTGCAACAGATTTTGGTTGCCTTTGAACATATCCAGCACGACATCCCGATGCGAAAGCTGCATCAGAACCTCCTCCGGAGCGCCATAGACAGAATCATCTCCAACCATCACGGCACGGGACACTTCATCTGTGAATATGTCCGCATTGTCAAAATGCACCGATAGGTTGTTCTTAGCCCTGGTCATTCCGACATAGGCCATCCGGCGCTCCTTGTCGGTCACATTATGTAGTCCCTTCAGCGAGACATACACGTTGTCATATTCACAACCTTTGGCTTTGTGTATGGTTGAGACGACTACCTCCGAATCCTTGGACCTCGTGAAATCCTCAAGTTGAGACTCCAGCAGAAAGTTCTCAAAATCAGTGATGTACTTACGGGTTGGATATTCATCATTAAAAGCGGCCAGACAGTTCTCAAGCAGATCAAGGCATCCACTGTCACTGAAACGGCGCCGCACGGCATCCGCCGCTTCAGCCCACGTCACATCATCGAGGCAGGCGGAGTCATATTTCCGGATGGCGTCAAGAAAACTTCTGAACTCGGCGAGGTCTGAAAGCTGGAATCCTTCTCGGGATTGAATCAGCCTGGCTTTCCGTCCGGACTTGTTAAGCAAAGCCGATATCACCAAGGCATCGTCATTCGTGGCGGTAAGAATGCAGATGGTACCGGGATTATTGCCAGAAACGATCTCATTAACAATGGCCTGTTCATAGTCGGGAGTGGAATGACGGACCAAACGGATATTCCCTGGATCAATTCTCTTACCTACGATCGGATCGGACTTCAAACGTCCGGATATTCCTTTAACGTAGGAGTTCGCCAGAGAGATGACCGTCTGGGAGCTTCTGAAATTCTCCAGCATATCATAGACAGACGCTCCATATTCAGTGATCAGGGATTTCATATTCCCGGAGTCAGAGCCACGGAATTCGTAGATGTTCTGGTCATCGTCACCGACCGCTATGACCCTCATATCCTCATTGCAACGGATAAGTTCCTTGACCAGAGCGAATTCTTGCTCACCAAGGTCCTGTGCCTCGTCGATGACAAGGATTGACTTGGTTATCCGGCTCCTTTCAACCCTGCCTGAACGAATCTCCACGACAGCGTCGGCGACAATATGTTCGGAACCCTCGACCGTTCCCTTCCTGCCAAGAATGTCAAATGAATATGAATGGAAAGTCTTGATCTCGACATATTCGGCGGCGTTGCCGATCAGAGCCTTGAGCCGCTTCTTGAACTCCGTAGCCGCGGCCCTTGAGAATGTCAGCATCAGAAGCTGCTCGGACTTGACATCCTCCAGAAGGATCAAAGAGGCCAGCTTGCGCACGAGGACATAGGTCTTGCCGCTTCCAGGTCCGGCCGGAACCACGATGAACCTTGATTCGCTGTCATTGATTATGTCTGACTGTGTCCCGGTCAGACTTCCGAACAGCTCTTCGTACTTTTTCTCGCTGATGTTCCTGTCGATTCTTTTCGCCTCCTTCGAATCGAAATATTTCTTTATGAAAGCCTTGAAATCCAGCACAAAATAGTCGTGGACATATTCCATAGCCCGATTTTTGTCGGACACCATCATATTCGCATATTTTCCGATGATGTGGATCTGCTGGATCCGCTGCTTGTAGAAGTCGTCCAGATTGTGGTAATCGTCCTTTTTGTAGCGGCATTTGCTGTCTTTGAGCCGTTCGATCTGCAACTTGTTGTACAAGACCATAAAGCCGCCTTCCAGGTTCAGGATTCCGGTCTTCGCGAGGAACAGGAGCGCCTCTTCGGCCATCCCGACATCAATCTTTTCCGGGAAAAGAGCGCTGTCGTTGTAGTCACCGACAAGTCCGGCCAACGAGAACCCGACCTTGACCTCGCCGTCCTCCTCTTTATTATTATCCTTGAAACGATAGACGATGAACGAAGCGATTGAGTTCCTGACAGCGATCTGCTTTTCCAGATCCGAGGCCGAAACCTTAGCCGCTATCTGAATATAATCGTCCGTGACCGGGCGCTTTTCGATGTAATGCCTTATCGTCCAGAAAAACAGGATTGTACGGATGTCTTTCACGGAGGACCTTGCGATGCCTGAAGCGATCGCTTTCTCGTTTATCTCCTTCAGACTGAATTTCGTGCACTCGCCGATGACTGTCTCGACGAGGAATTTCTCCAGCTGGATGTAATATTTGAATTTCCTGAGCTGGCCAAGCCGGAGGTAGGCCGTCATATCGTCGTCCTTGGCGAGGATTCCGGCCACACGCATTCTCTCCACGATACTGATCACCTTGCGGGTTTCGATACCCAGCATATCCGAAAGATAGTCAACACGGGACTCCGCCTCGGCGGTCCCGGCGCGGGAACGGCTGCGTTCCGAGATCAATGACTTGATGATTCTTCTGGCGTCCAGTTTGTCATCCTCAGTGAAATCCGGGCATCGTTCTATCCGCTCCGAAGCCTCGTCCATATTCCTCGGGACAATGCTTGTCGCGAATATTCTCGGGCTGTTCATCCCGCGTCTCAGATAACCGGCGGTCTCCAGGGCGGCAATCGCGCTTTTCACCTTGGTCTCAACGTCCCGGATTTCCTCCCAACCTGCCTTGCGGGCTATCTCCAAAGCGGAGATGTGGATGCAGTCGTGCTTTGCCGTAAGTTTCTTGACAGCGCTCCAGACTTGGTTTATCTCACTCAGGGTGAGCTTCGTCTGATTCAGAAGTATGAAGTGTTTGTTAAGGTCATCGTCATTGTAAAGGACGTAGCATTCCGCCTGCGAGTTGACATCACGTCCCGCCCTTCCCGCTTCCTGAATATAATTCTCCAGCGAATCCGAAATCTCGTAGTGGACAACCAGACCGACATCGCTCTTGTCCACTCCCATCCCGAACGCTGATGTGGCCACGATTATCCTGACCTTGCCGCTCATAAAATCATCCTGGGCCTTGACCTTTGTGTTGACCTCCATCTGACCGTGGAAGGCCTTTGCGTCAAACCCGTCCTTGCCGAGCCTTTCAGCGATTTTCTCCGCGGCTTTGGTTCTGGTCACATAAACGATGGCCGGACATTTTGTGCCATCGAGCAAGTTCCTCAGGGTCTGGTATTTATCCTCATCGGAAGCCCTGAACAGAACAGTATATCGAAGATTAGTGCGGGCAACATCAGTCGTGAAACGCTTCAAGGTTATCCCAAGCCGGTCCCGGAAATAGTCACAGATGTCGCTGATCACCTTCGGTTTCGCGGTCGCCGTGAAGCAGGAGACCGGAATCGGAGTGTGAAGGCCTTTACTCTCCTGAAGATGCTTGATGAACTCCCCGATGAACATATATTCAATCCGGAAGTCCTGACCCCAGGCGGAGAAGCAATGCGCCTCGTCAATCACGATTCGGACCAAGGTTCTGGACATCAGAACCTTCTCGATGGTCTTGGAGCGGAGTTGCTCCGGGGCGATGTAAAGCAGCGAGGCCTCCCCGGACTCGACTCTCTCCAAAGCGTTGCGGCGTTCAATCGGAGACAGCAAGCCATTGATATAGACGGCTTCCGAGATTCCTTTCTTCTCCAGATTCTCCACCTGATCCTTCATCAGGGATTGAAGCGGAGAGATCACGACGGTCAATCCTCTGACGGTCTCCCCTGCCATCAATGCCGGCAGTTGGAATGTCAGCGACTTCCCTCCGCCGGTCGGGAATATGGCAAGCAACGATTCACCTTTAATCGCTGCTTTTGCCGCATTCTCCTGCAGCGGCTCCCCTCCGAAAGTCCTGAAACGGTCGTAGCCGAACCATTTTTTCAATGAATATTCAGCATTCAGTTTTTGTGAGCAATACGCGCAGCGGGCATCTCCACAGTTCACGGCCCTTAAACCTCTTATCACATTCTCGACACTCGGATAGTTGTGAAGAATCCACGCCGGAGTTATGGAATTTCTGTCATCAGTGCTGATCAAGGCAGCCGCATAGGCGCATTCCACCTTGTGATCCCTAACAAAAGACTCGACATTTGAATGCTCGCAAATCTTGCCTTTCAATATATCTCTCAGCTGTTCCGCCGTAGATTTCCGGAAGAAAAAAGGCCGCCTTGAAGGGGCATATTCAATGCTTTTGAAGAATCCCGAGAAGTGGCTGTCCTCGCTCAGCAGATCATAGTACAGTTGTTGGAAATCCTTGTCCAAGGCCTTGAACGCCATCACCTCATCATCATAGAGAGATTGAGCCTTCAAACTGTCATTCAACGGGTTATTCAGCTCTTCCGTAAGGATCTTGTCATCCTTGAGAAGTTTATGGTAAGGCTTCTGCGGGAAAAGCAGCGGCGAGAGATAAAGGGTGTCGATGAGGATATATTCCTTTCTAAGGAATGGTTTCAGGTACTTGATGTCGTGCTCAATGATATTATGCCCGCAAAGACAGTCGCAGTCAGAGACAAAGCCCGCAAACTCCGGAATCCTCGCGGAATGAAACCCCTGCCCGGCTTTCACTCCCCCGATGTCCAGAATCCTGCCTTTGCCATCTATTTCAAGGTCAATGAAGGCGATTTTTGCCATAAAGTTGTCTTTCTTGCTTCAACTCATTGATTATTGGCACAAAAATAACATTAATTTGCAATAATTACACTAAAAACTCTGACACATGATATTCCTGGCATGGAGGCTAACACGGTAGTAATCAAGTAATCACCAATAGTTCCTCCTACCCGAAACAAGTTGAGGACGAGCAGATAACTCCTTCATTCAAAGAAGATTAACCTCCACACTTCCCCTTTGTGTGTGTGTGTGTTTGTTTAACGATTGTCATAAATTATCCATCATTACAACCGGAAATCCTGTTCAAAAGAATATGCGAGCATAAGCCAAGGTTGTTGACTATCACATCATCAACTCAACCTCCGCAAGCAGACTGCTTGCTGTAAAATACATTATCTCATTGTAATTGCAAACCCCTGTCAATAATCGGTGGGAATGTGTCATGCACACACCACAGGAGCATTATAATGTTCTCCTACAAGCGATATTTAGCCTAGTTCACGCTTCTATAAGGATGATTGTTCCCTCACGAGCGACTTTAGGCCGAAATTCCGCTCTTAGAGTACGGTAGTTCTTCGTGGAGATGAATTAATGAGTCCACTTGAAAAAGTACCATTCGCCACTTTTTACCCCCGTTGGAAGTACCTGTGTGGCACATATTTTTCAAAAAAAAGACTTTTTCAAGTGGACTCATTTATATGGCTTTTGATTACCTGAATCATCACTCAGTCAGAGACCTATGGATCAATGGGTCACATTGACAAAGATGCGACAAAAAAATCGGGAAATACTTTTCGATGGGTGGATTTCAGGCGGAGCACGACAGCTGAATAATAATAAATGTCCACCGAAACGGCATAATACCGGAGAAACTTTGTAATATCATCGGTTTGTCCGGGAAAGAGGACTTCTGCCGGACAAAACTCTGCCTTTGTAATGTCGCACTTGCTTTTTGACTCATTTTCGCTCATTATTTCAGAATAACCTTTCTTTCCCAAACTTTTACTATCTTTGTACGATTGAAGGCTTCGGGGATGAACAGCGTGAAGAACACGATTAGAAAAAGGTGTTTTACAGCGCGCGATAGTGCCGCACAAAACCCGCACGGGAGTCTGCGCAATCATTTGACAAATTGATTTATAGAGTACTATGCCGGACAGCAATTTCATAGACTACGTGAAGATCTGGTGCGCTTCGGGGCACGGGGGTGCGGGATCGATGCATCTCTACAGGGCGAAGTATGTGCCTAAGGGGGGACCGGACGGCGGAGACGGAGGCCGTGGGGGACATATCATCCTTCGGGCCAATCCGCAGTTCTGGACGCTTATCCACCTCAAGTACCGCAAGCACATCAAGGCAGAGGAAGGAGGACACGGAGAGGGCGGACTTCGCACCGGCAAGAACGGAGAGGACATCATTCTGGACGTGCCGGTGGGTACCGTGGCGAAGGACGCGGAGACCGGAGAGGTGCTGTTCGAGATGATGGAGCCGGGAGAGACGCGGATTCTCTGCAAGGGAGGACGTGGCGGTCTGGGCAACAACAACTTCAAGACAGCCACCAACCAGACTCCAAGGTATGCGCAGCCGGGAGAGGATGGGCAGGAAGGATGGTTCATCCTGGAGCTCAAGGTGCTGGCTGATGTGGGGCTTGTAGGCTTCCCTAACGCCGGAAAATCAACCTTGCTGGCGGCGATCACGGCGGCGAAACCTAAAATCGCCAACTACGCTTTCACGACGCTGGAGCCGAATCTTGGAATCGTACAATATTATGACGATCAGTCATTTGTAATGGCGGATATCCCTGGAATCATAGAAGGGGCGCACGAAGGAAGAGGCATAGGAATACGCTTCCTCCGCCACATCGAAAGGAACTCGGTGCTGCTCTTTATGGTCTCCGCGGAAGAGGACGACATCAAGGCAAGCTACGAGACCCTGCTCAACGAGCTTAAGGAATATAACCCCGAACTTCTGGACAAGGATCGGGTTCTGGCCATCACCAAATGCGACCTGATCGACAAGGACATCGAGAAAGAAATCGAGCCGTCGCTGCCTAAGGGAATTCCTCACGTGTTCATCTCATCGGTCAGCGGTGAGGGGATCAAGGACTTAAAGGATATGCTATGGTCAGCGCTTCACTCATAGGATTCCTGCACAGGATTGATCAGAACGCCACCCTGTTTCTGAACAGTTTCAGCACGCCGGCAACGGACCAGCTCTGGATGCTGATGTCGGACAAGACGGTGTGGATCCCGGCGTATGCGATCTGCGCATATTTCCTGTTCAGAAGGCTTGGATGGAAAAAGGCTCTGGTTGTGCTGGTTTCTGTCGGAATCGCGTTCGGGCTGTGCGACCAGTTCTCCACGATCGTAAAACATTCAGTCGATAGACTCAGGCCAAGCTACAGCGCGAGGATGCTCCTCGGAGGGCTGAACGTGCTGGAAGGCCGCGGAGGGTTCTACGGGTTCTTCTCGGCGCATGCGGCAAATGCCTTCGCCCTTGTGATGTGCCTGATCATCGGATTCAGAAACGACCGCACACACACCTACAACGGCTTCTACAAGTTCGCGCTGACATGGGCGGCACTGGTGGCTGTCAGCAGGATATTCGTCGGGAAGCATTACCTCGGTGATGTGATTGTCGGGACAATTGTCGGACTGACAATAGGTTACTTTGTCGGAATGCTTGCCAGATATGTCATCCAGACACGCATCGACAAAGTACCTGTCACTGGGCTCACTATGATTTTTGACGAGAGAAAGTCCCCTATAACTCTGACAAAATCTTCTCCATCCGGATCCCGCGGGAGCCTTTGATTAGGATTGTGTGGTTGGTGATAGGGTTCTCTTTCAGCCAAGTCGCAAGGTCATCGGAGGTCGGGAACCATTTCGTATTTGAGGGGGACACTTCGCTGGTTGGCGAACATTGTCGAACCACAGGCTCAGCGCCCAAAGCGAACGGATGGCGAGCCTGTCGAACCATCTGTTCCGAGTCAAGAGCTTTACGGAACTCTTCCCCTACGAGGCAGACAAGATCCAAATCCATCAATGCCAATTTCTTTAATATGGTAATATGCTCGGCGACAGACTCCGTGCCAAGTTCACGCATATCCCCTATCATTACGGCTTTATGTGCAGCCTGCACAGTGGCAAGGTTGTCAAGAGCGGCCGCCATACTCGTCGGATTGGCGTTGTAGGCATCCTCTATCAAAATGTTGCGATCTGTCTTTTCCAACTGTGAGCGGTTGTTTTTAGGAATATATTCACTCACGGCCTGGATGGCATCTTCGAGGGAGACTCCGAAGTGGAGGCCTACAGCGATGGCGGCGGCTATGTTGTTGGCATTGTACGAACCGGCCAGGTGAGTTTCGAGGCACAGCAGGTTTTCGGTGCCTTCTTTCGTTTCGACAGGCTCAGCGACTGAGTCAGGAATGGCCATCCGGACAAAAGGGTGTTCCGCATCGGACGGCAGAACCATAGCGTTCCAATAACCGATGCCATATTCAATGACATTCAAGCCCTTACGCTCGGCGGCCATAGCGGCCAGATTCTCATCATCAGCATTCAGGAATATGCTCCCTCCGTGCTCGGAAATATAGTCGTACAATTTTCCCTTGGCCTTCTTCACGCCCTCAAAACTACCGAACCCAAGCAGGTGCGCCTTGCCGACATTCGTGATAAGACCATAGTCCGGCTCGCAGACCTTCACCAGTTTCTCGATGTCATCCGGATGATTCGCCCCCATCTCAATGACTGCAAGCTGCGTCTCGGAATTGATGTTCAGGACAGACAGAGGCACTCCGATGTCATTGTTCAGATTGCCTTGCGTGGACGTGACGTTGTACTTCACGGACAACACTCTCGTGATCAGTTCCTTGGTGGTGGTCTTGCCGTTGGTTCCGGTCAATCCTATGACAGTCAGACGTTTGCCATCCACAAAAGTGTTCTCACGATGGTGACGTGCGAGAGCCTGCAAGGCCTCCAGCGTGTCCGGCACGACAATCAGACGGGCATCTCCCGAAGCAGCCGCTGTCGAACCTTCATCCACCACGGCATAACGTGCCCCTGCCTCAAGAGCGTTGAGAGCATATTCATTACCATCGAAATTCTCGCCCTTCAGTCCGAAGAACATCTCGCCGCCGCTGATGGCACGGCTGTCCGTCGTCACACGCCCGCATTCCTTGAACGCGGCATATAGTCTCTGTATGTCCATATTCGTTTTCAATTCTCTATCTATAACTAAAATCCTCCCCACCCAAGGGGAGGAATCATATTCAAGAAAGATAATTCACTTCTTCCCCGTGCTGCCCCATCCACCTGCACCACGCTCGGTTTCAGAGAGAACTTCAACATCCTCCCACTCAACCCGCTCGTGGCGGGCGACAACCATCTGGGCGATGCGTTCGCCGGGAACAATCTCGAACGGCTCGTTGGATAGGTTGACCAGCGAAGTCTTCAGTTCCCCACGGTAATCCGCATCCACGGTCCCGGGGCTGTTGATCACGGTGATGCCGTGCTTCGTGGCAAGGCCGCTGCGAGGGCGGACCTGCGCCTCATAGCCAACAGGAAGCTCAATGAATATGCCCGTGGGCACCAGAACCCTTTCCAATGGCTTCAGCACAATCGGCTCGGTGATGTTCGCCCGAAGGTCCATCCCGGCCGACGCCTCAGTGGCGTAAGCCGGATCGGGCCATTGGCTTTTGTTTACTATCTTTACTTTCAATGCATTCATATTCTCGTGTCAGAATATTCATTAAAAAAAGTGCACCCTGTCATATTCATAGGGCACACCTTTATATTCATTAAGCGTTAGCTTCTTCAGACTCTTTCTTGTCCGGTATGATGAGGTTCAGGATAACTCCGACGACTGACGCGAGGCCGATGCCGGCGAGTGAGAACTTGCCGAAGCTGATGACAGCGCCGCCGATTCCGATGGTCAGGATGAGGGAGGCGATGATCAGGTTGCGGGTCTTGTTCATGTCAATCTGAGCCTTCACAAGGTTGCTGATTCCGACGGATGCGATGCTACCGAAAAGAAGGAGCATAATGCCACCGAGAACGGCAGTCGGGATGGTCTGGATCGCCGCGCCGACCTTTCCGACAAGGGAAATCAGAATAGCGGAAAGAGCGGCGATTCTCATACAAGCCGGGTCTGTCACCTTGGTGAGCGACACGGCGCCGGTCACTTCTGAATATGTCGTCACAGGAGCGCCGCCGAGGAATGCCGCGAGGGTGCAGGCAAGACCGTCGCCCAGCATCGTACGGTGAAGGCCAGGATCCTTGACGAAATCCTTACCGGCGATCTCGCTGATGGCATAGACATCACCAACGTGCTCGATGATCGGAGCGATGGCCACAGGAGCCATAAACACGATCGCCTGCCAGGAGAGGCTCATCTTCGAGAAATGCGGAAGCTGGAACCAAGGAGCGTTCGCGACTCCCGAGAAATCCATTGAGCTTCTGTAGAATATCACGGCCACGATGTAGCCGGCGAGTGCGCCGAACACAACCGGGATGAGCTTTATCATACCTTTACCCCAGCACGAGCAGATGATCGCCACAAAGAGCGACACGAGAGCCAGGATCCAGTTCTTGCTGGCCATATCGACTCCCGTTCCGGCCAAGGAAAGACCGATGAGGATGATGACCGGTCCGATCACGATCGGCGGGAATAGTTTCTTGATGAACTTGACACCGAACAACTTGACCAGAAAACTCATCAGAATGTACACAAGTCCCACAGCGACGAGCCCGCAGAACATTCCCGACAGTCCGTAGAGTTCGGTAGCCTTGATGATCGGGGCTATGAACGCGAAGCTGCTGCCGAGATAGATCGGAACCTTGCCTCCGGTGACGGCATGGAAAAGAAGAGTGCCGAGACCGGCCGCGAGGAGAGCGATGGCAGGATCGAATCCTACCAGAAGTGGAACCAGTACTGTGGAACCGAAAGCTACAAACATGAACTGAACTCCGACAATGGATCGTTTCAGTGGGGATAAGGTTTGTTGTGACATAAATATTAAGTTATTTAGAAGCTCGAATATACAAAACGGCGGCGATAATACCGAATATCACGTTAGGAAGCCAAAGTGCGACCACCGGAGGCAACGCTCCCGAATAGACGAACATCTGGCTGAACCGCATGAAGAGGATGTAGGTGAAACTGAGACCGATACCTATTCCTATGTTCAGGCCGATGCCTCCCCTTCGTTTTCTGGAGGAAAGGCTCACACCCATAAGGGTCAGGATGAACGCCGAGAATGGTAATGCGAGACGGTTGTGCTTCTCGATGAGCGCGTACATCACGTTGGCGTCTCCCCTCATCTTCTGGGTGGCGATCAACTCATCAAGCTGTTCCGCGGGCAAGGTCTCGACTGTCTTCTTGTTGCGATAAAAATCAGTGACTGTCAGGTTCAGCACGGTGTCCAGCTCCGCACCGGTGGTCACACGGTCCTGAAGACCTTCCGTATATTCCCTTATGAAGTAATTCTTCAGTTTCCAGCCATTGAAAGTGCTGTCCCATACCGCCTTCTCGGCGGAAATCTTCTTGACTAGCTTGTTGTCCTCTATGTCTTCCAGACTGAATTCGTAGGCGGTGTTGTTCCATGAACTGAAAGATTCGACCGAGACGAACTTCCCTGGATTAATCTGATAATGTACATTACTGGAGGACAATGAGTTCCTGTGTTTTATATATTTTAGTTCGAAATTTATTCGCTTGACGTTCGCCCTCGGAATCACCCAGAGGTTGAGAGAAAGGGAAAGCGTGGCGATCAGCAAAGCGGAGACCATATACGGCACCATCATCCTCTTGTAGCTTACGCCGCAGGACAGAATGGCGATGATCTCGCTGTTGGCCGCCATTCTGGAGGTGAAGAATATGACCGTGATGAACACGAACAGCGGGCTGAACATATTCACAAAATACGGGACGAAGTTCACATAATAGTCGAAGACGATGGCGTGAAGAGGAGCCTTGTTCTCGACGAAATGGTTGATTTTCTCGCTGATGTCGAAGATTATGACGATTCCGATGATGAGAAGAAGGGCTATAAAGAAGGTCATTATGAACTTCTTTATGATGTACCAGTCTATCTTCTTCAGTCCCACGTTCATATTCCTAAAGTCTTGAACTTATTCTTTTTACGGTCGTTTCCTTCCAAGAGGCGAAATCCCCCGCCTCGATGTGCAGACGCGCCTCTCTGACAAGGTCGAGGTAGAAGGCAAGATTGTGCTCGCTCGCTATCATCGCGGCGAACATCTCCTTCGCGATGAAAAGATGATGCAGGTATGCTCTTGAATATGTCCGGTCGACGAACGACGCTCCGTCCGGATCGATCGGCGAGAAATCCTCCGCCCACTTGGAATTACGCATATTCATTATGCCGTTCCACGTGAAAAGCATTCCGTTGCGGCCGTTGCGGGTAGGCATCACGCAGTCGAACATATCCACTCCCCTCGCGATTCCCTCAAGGATGTTGGCAGGCGTGCCGACTCCCATCAGGTAGCGTGGCCTGTTGTCCGGCAGGAGCGGGCAGACGAGTTCCAGCATCTCGTACATCTTCTCGGTAGGCTCACCTACCGCAAGTCCGCCGATCGCGAAACCGCCGACAGCCTCACTGTCTCCGACGAGGCTGACAGCGTGGTCAACCGCCCGTTTGCGGAGTTCCGGATAGACACAACCCTGGATGATCGGGAACATAACCTGATTGTACCCGTACAGAGGCTCGGTCTCACAGAAATGCTTGAAATAACGCTCAAGCCATCCCTGAGTCAGTTTAAGAGACTTGGCAGCGTACTTTTCGTCAGCGTCACCTGGACAGCACTCGTCAAGCGCCATCATTATGTCAGCACCGATAACTCTCTGGGTGTCAACGTTATTCTCTGGTGTAAAAGTGTGCCTCGAACCATCAATGTGAGACTGGAAACGGCAACCCTCCTCGGTGATTTTTCTGATTTTGGTCAAAGAGAACACCTGGAATCCGCCGCTGTCCGTCAGGATCGGTCTGTCCCAGTTCTCAAACTTGTGAAGTCCGCCGACCTTTTTCAAGGTGTCGAGACCCGGCCTCAGATAGAGATGATAGGTGTTGCCAAGGATGATCTCGGCCTTCACATCCTCCTTCAAGTCCCTGTGATAGACCCCCTTGACGGAGCCTACCGTCCCGACAGGCATGAATATCGGAGTCCTCACCTCACCATGATCGGTGGTGAAAACGCCTGTCCTTGCCCTTGAGCCGGGATCCTTCGCTATCTCTCTGAAAACCATTCTTCCAAAATTTAACCCTCAAAGATAGTGATTTTTAGCCGAAAACTCGTAAATTTGTTTGTTTTGACCATACGCATAATAACAAAAAACACAATAACGTTATGAGCAACAAGCACATCAGCCTCAGGCTGATCATTATGAACTTCCTCCAGTACGCCATCTGGGGAGCGTACCTGACATCTATGGGAAGTTTTCTCGGCAAGGCCGGGCTTGGTCCCCAGATCTGGCTTTTCTTCGCCACACAGGGATTCGTCTCCATATTTATGCCAGCCCTGATCGGCATCGTGGCCGACAGATGGATCCCCGCACAGAAGACACTGTCTCTCTGCCAACTCATCGCAGGTGTCTCGATGCTCGGCACCGGACTGTACGCGATGGGCAACGTCAACCTGACCGAAGGAGCGTATCTGGTCGGTCCGGACTTCAATTTCAGCATTTTCTACATCCTCTACACGATCAGCGTGGCGTTCTACATGCCGACAATCGCCCTTACCAACTCCGTGGCCTACGCAGGTCTTGAAGGAGCCGGCAAGGACACTGTCAAGGCGTTCCCGCCGATCCGTGTATTCGGAACGGTCGGATTCATCTGCACGATGCTGTTCGTGAACTTTATGAAGGATCCTTCCGGAATCCAGTACCAGCACAGCTACTTCCAGTTCTTCACCTCCGGAGTTCTCAGCCTGATTCTCGGGTTCTATGCGCTGAGTCTCCCGAACGTGCCTGTCAAGAAGGTCAGCGGCAGCAGCTTTATGGAAGCCACCGGTCTCAAGGCGTTCTCCTTGTTCAAGGACAGGCAGATGGCCGTGTTCTTCATTTTCTCGATGCTCCTCGGCGCGTCTCTCCAGATCACCAACGGCTACGCCAACTCGTTCATCTCCTCCTTTGCGGGAAGTCCTGAATATGCCGACGCCTGGGGCGCGCGCAACGCCAACGCCCTGATCTCGCTCAGCCAGATGTCCGAGACCCTATGCATCCTCCTCATCCCGTTCTTCATGAAGAGGTTCGGAATCAAAAAGGTGATGCTCATCGCGATGTTCGCCTGGGTTCTCAGATTCGGATTCTTCGGAATCGGCAACCCTGGCTCGGGAGTATGGCTGTTCATCCTCTCCTGCCTTGTGTACGGTGTGGCGTTCGACTTCTTCAACATCTCCGGATCCCTCTACGTGAACCGTAAGACCACCAAGGACATCCGCTCCAGCGCCCAGGGACTGTTTATGTTGATGACGAACGGTCTCGGAGCCTCAATCGGAACCTGGGCCGCCGGCAAGGTCGTGAACCATTACGTTTACAACGCCGCCCAGCCTGACTGGGCCACAGCCTGGTACGTGTTCGCCGGTTACGCTCTTCTTGTAGGCATCCTGTTCATATTCCTGTTCAAGGATCCCGGCAAGGACGAGGAGTGCGCCGAAGAGGCCTAAGGTTTCTTCACCGGCGGGCCTGTCTCGACCTTTGAGAGCCCGAACAAGCGGCTTTCCGACAAATAATATTTGATATCGTAGCAACGATATTCATTGTGATTCCTGACCTTGTGGTACGATGTGACACAGTCAAACCTGTAGCCCATCTGAGCAAGGTCAGGAATATTCATTGATGTGACACCCTTCTCCAACAGGGACATCAGAATCCCGTGGTTGCGGTCCAGCGCCCCGATGGTTCTCAGCCGCAGCCCCTTCAGATGGCCGCTGTTGACATAGTGGTACCTGCTTTTGCAAGTGACGCAGCAAAACTTCATATCGCTGCGCCCGTAAGGAAGAACATCCCCACACTCCAGACATCTCCCCCTCGATTCGTCTTCCAAGTTCTTCATCGCTTATCTTTTATCGGCAGGCCTGCCTGCCATGGTAAATATGTTCAGAGGCTTGAGCGAGTGAACTTCACTGCCACCAACCTATGATTTCGGCAAATATGTCTTTCTTAAACGAGTTTTGAAAGAGGTGAAAAGAAATTTCATGAATATTTTTCTGTTTCTTATCACCAAGGTAAACGCATAGAAAAATTTTGTGGCCATAAAATAATTCTTTGTTATGCCTGATAAAATTTTATTCCCATAAGACAGATATCGTTTCCCCACTAAAAAAAATCATTTGCCGCTAATCCGGAGGCGGACAAATCAGCGGTTTGATAATATTCAGAAAAATCTCACGTGTAATTCTTTTTCATCCGTCCCCCGCCTGAAATACCATTATAACTTTGCGTCAGACAAAACTTCAAAACAACTTGAATTATGGAACAATTGAACAGACTTGAAATCCGAGGGAATGTCGGCAATGTCAACATTCTCAAGGTCGGGGAGACGCGGGTGGCGCATTTCTCCGTCGCGACCAACTTCGCCTACAAGGGAAGGAACGGTGAGCCGGTAATCGAGACCACATGGCACAATGTGACCGCATGGGAAGGAGTCAAGGGCATCTCGTCATTGGATGTCATCCAGAAAGGTTTTCCCGTCTATGTGACAGGCAGGCTCCGGTCTCAGAAATATACTTCCAGCGACGGAGTAGAAAGAACAAGCATGGAAGTGATCGCCAACTCGGTTGAAGCCATTGATGAAAACATCTCCGCTCAATACATGAAGTAGGCCGCACGACTTTTTTCCCGGTGGTCACAGTGGGGATGAGACGTTGGGATGGGCGGCCATCGGGATTTTTGATTTACTTGAAATAGTGCTTTAAGTAAACAAAGAGCGTATGATTATATTATACCATAAATACTTATTTCATGTCAAATGAATTATTTTTTCAATAAATTGCAGAAAAATATTTGGATATAACAAAATAATGTGTACCTTTGCGTACACTTTCTGTCTAGCAGGCAAAGGCTGATTGGACGCCAAAGCGGAACTCCTTGGATTCAAGGCCGTGAGGCAGCAGAAATGCCAGGTGCGAACGCATCTCCATCAGAAAACCTTACCGCAAGCGGAAAGTTATTTTTTTATGCAATCGCACGCGCAGCAATCGCACGGGCACTGTGGCAGAAAAATAAAATCAGGAATTTTGGCAACGTGCAAAATTCCTGATTTTCTTTTTTTTCTGCCACTGTGATCCACAGCAACTTATATTGCAAACTTCGGCAAGCTCAGTGACCAACTTTGGCAAATTTCATAGACAACTTATATTGTCGCGGAACATGTCAAAGCAACCGAACGATCACCTTATCGGTTTTTGTACATGTCATCATAGTAGCGGAGGTACTCCCCGCTGGTCACGTTGTCAAGCCATGGACCATTCTCAAGGTACCAGCGGACGGTCTTCTCGATACCTTCCGCGAACTGAAGGCTCGGCTCCCAACCCAGTTCATTCTTCAGCTTGGACGAATCGATGGCATAACGCATGTCATGCCCTTTCCTGTCGGTCACGAACGTGATGAGATCATCATCCGCTCCCTCCGGGCGGCCAAGCAACCTGTCCACAGTCTTGATAAGAACCTTGATCAGGTCAATGTTCTTCCACTCGTTGAAACCACCTATGTTATACGTCTCGGCAATCTTTCCCTTATGGAAAATCAAATCGATCGCCCGGGCGTGATCCTCGACATAGAGCCAGTCACGGACATTCTCCCCTTTTCCATAGACCGGAAGCGGACGACGCTGCCGGATGTTGTTGATGAACAGAGGAATCAGTTTTTCAGGGAACTGGTACGGACCGTAATTGTTCGAGCAGTTCGTCACGATCGTCGGCATCCCGTAGGTGTCATGATAGGCCCTGACAAAATGATCGCTTGAGGCTTTCGACGCTGAGTACGGACTGTGAGGCTGGTACTTGCAGTCCTCGGTGAAGAAAGTGTCACCGAACGGCCCCCCGCCACACTCATTGCCGGCAGGATCTCCCTCCGGCCTTGTCAACTCAAGAGCGCCATAAACCTCATCGGTGGAAATATGATAGAACCGCTTTCCTTCCCAACCTTTCGGCTCCCAAAACTCACGGGCGGCCTGAAGCAGAGTCAATGTGCCCAGGACATTTGTCTTAGCGAATATGAACGGATCCTTGATCGAGCGGTCAACATGGCTCTCGGCGGCAAGGTGTATGATGCCATCAACGGAATATTCAGAGATCACTTTGCGGACGGCCTCAAGGTCGCAGATGTCGGCCTTGACGAAAGTATAGTTCTGGCGATCCTCTATGTCCTTGAGATTGGCGAGATTGCCGGCATAGGTAAGCTTGTCAAGATTGGTGATCCGGTAGTCCGGATACTTGTTGACAAACAGCCTCACCACGTGACTGCCTATGAAACCGGCCCCACCGGTTATCAGAATCGATCGTTTGTAGTTCATATTCAATTATTTCTTCTGCATTTTCCCTTCGTACAGGTCATCGTACGCCGCCCTCTTGCGGAAGATGTCGATCGCCGTGTAGATGGACGACATCATGGACTGCGGATCCGCCTCGTCACGCCCGGCCATCTCGTAGGCCGTGCCATGATCCGGAGAAGTCCTGACAATCGGAAGCCCTGCAGTGAAGTTCACGCCGTCCTCGAAGGCCAAAGCCTTGAACGGAGCCAGTCCCTGATCATGATACATGGCCAGAGTGGCGTCAAACTTCGCATAATGTCCGAGCCCGAAGAACCCGTCCGGAGAATAAGGTCCGAAAGCCATAAGCCCTTCAGCGTTGGCCGCTTTCACGGCAGGAAGGATTATCCTCTCCTCCTCGTCGCCAAGCAGGCCGCCGTCCCCGCAATGCGGATTCAGTCCCAGCACCGCGATCTTAGGCTCCACGATGCCGAAATCCCTCTTCAGCGACGCGGTCATCAGCCTCAATTTGTTCACGATCTTCTCCTGCGTGATCGACGCCGGAACATCCTTTAAAGGAATATGCCCGGTCACGACACTGATCCTGAGCTGGTCGGAGACCATGAACATCAGCACGTCATCAACTCCGAATTCCTTTTGGAGATATTCAGTATGCCCGGTGTTTCCGAAACCCTCGGCCACCATGGCCTTCTTGTTGATAGGAGCCGTCACCAGCACATCGATGTCACCGTTCTTGATGTCCTCCACAGCGCACTCAAGCGACCTGATGGCCGATTTAGCCGACTCCGGAGTGGACTGTCCCGGCTCGACGAACACATTGTCCGGAAGGCAGTTGACAATATTGATCTTCTTTGGCTTAGCATCCTTGGCGCTCTGGATCACATAAGTGTCCATCTGGTCAAGGTTATGGATCAGTTTACGGTAGAAACCGAAAATCTTTGACGAACCGTAGATCACCGGAGTGAACGAATCCAGAATTCTGGCGTCAGCCAACGACTTGATGATCACCTCATAGCCGATACCGTTGCCGTCACCCTGAGTGATACCGACAATCGGCTTTTTGTTATTCCTTTCCATGTTTTCCTATTATTAAGCAGCCACGGCAAGTCCGGGACCTCCGTGAGCATATTCATTCACAAATTTAATCAAAATCAATGAGACTGCCTTCAGCTGCGGCGTTAAGTTCAAAGCCCTCATCGGCGGGAAGCGTCCTGCCCGCCGCCACCGCACCAGCCCCCGCAGCCACGGCAAGCCGGTCGCAACGTTCATTCTCGGGATGCCCGTTATGCCCCTTGAGCCAATGGAACGCCACCCTGTGCATCCGGTAAACATTCAAGAACCTCTTCCATAGGTCCGGATTCTTGACCTTCTTCCATCCTTTCCTCTCCCAATTCAGAAGCCAGCCCTCATTCACGGCCTTGACCACGTATGACGAATCACTATAGACCTCAACCTCTGCGTTCCGCCACTTAATCGCCTCCAACCCTTTGATCACAGCCAAAAGTTCCATCCTGTTGTTGGTCGTGCGGGCGAACCCTCCGCTCATCTCCTTCTCATGCCCGGCGCACTTGAGAACAACGCCGTATCCCCCCGGCCCCGGGTTGCCGCTTGACGCCCCGTCCGTGTAAAGGAATATCCTTGGTCTCGATGAATTTGTCTCCATAGAATACAAACTTACATAAAAATCCGCATTTTTCACGCCCGATAGCGCAAGAATCGTCAGGAAGGGGTCTATAAAGGGAATGATTACTGAACCTCGGATTTTGATAAAGGAATATTTCTGATTAAATTTGTGAATGGCGACCGACGTCGGTTTGACGGTCCGGGCCGAATTTGGAGACACCATGAATATTCTTGTGACAGGAGCCAACGGCCAGCTAGGGACCGAACTCCGGAACGTGACGGCAGGAAGCCGCAACAACTACATATTCTCAGACGTGACATCGCTGCCCGGAGTTGAGACGCTTAATCTTGACATCACGAACATAGACGCGGTCAGGATTGTCTGCGACTCGGAAAAGGTCGATGTAATCGTGAACTGCGCGGCCTACACGAATGTGGACAAGGCAGAGGACGAGCCTTCTATGGCTATGCTTCTGAACTGCACGGCGGCCGGTAATCTGGCCAAAGTCGCGGCGGAAAGAGACGCGGCGTTGATCCACATCTCCACGGACTACATCTTCCACGGGGATATTCCCATGCCATGCAAGGAGGATTGGCCGACAGATCCGCTTGGGGTCTATGGTTCCACCAAACTGGCCGGCGAAAAAGAGATCGAGAGATCCGGATGCAGGAGCGTGATCCTCAGAACCGCATGGCTATATTCACCTTACGGCAAGAACTTCGTGAAGACGATGCTTCGCCTGACGGAAGAGAGGGACTCGCTCAATGTCGTTTTCGACCAGATCGGCACTCCGACCTACGCCTATGACCTGGCCTCACTGATCACAAGAATCATCGAAGACGGCCAACTTGACAAGACAGGAATATACCATTTCTCCAACGAGGGCGCGGTCTCGTGGTACGATTTCGCAAAGGCGATCAGCGAGATCGGCGGAACGACCTGCGACATCCGGCCATGCCACACGGAGGAATATCCATCCAAAGCGCAGAGGCCACGTTTCTCGGTCCTGGACAAGACCAAGGTGAAAGAGACATTCAAAGTCACGATCCCCTACTGGAGAGACTCGCTGGCGGACTGCATCAAAAGAATCAAATAACACTGAATATAACCATGAAAGGAATCGTATTAGCCGGCGGAAGCGGCACTCGTCTCTACCCTATCACCAAGGGAGTCAGCAAACAGATGCTCCCTGTCTATGACAAGCCGATGGTCTATTACCCGATCTCGGTTCTGATGACAGCCGGAATCAAAGACATCCTCATCATCTCCACACCTACAGACCTACCAGGATTCCGAAGACTTCTGGGTGACGGGAGTGATTTCGGAGTGAATTTTGAATATGCGGAGCAACCTTCCCCGGACGGACTCGCGCAAGCATTCATCATAGGTAAGGACTTCATCGGCGAAGACTGCGCCTGTCTCGTGCTTGGAGACAACATATTCCAAGGCACAGGTTTCGGCGCTCAGCTGAGAGAGGCAGTGCGTACCGCCGAGGAGGAAGGGAAGGCGACCGTGTTCGGCTATCAGGTCAGCGATCCGCAGCGTTACGGTGTGGCCGAGTTTGACGCCAACGGAAACTGCCTCAGCATCGAGGAGAAACCGGCCGAGCCAAAGAGCGACTATGCGGTGACCGGACTCTACTTCTACCCGAACGAAGTGGTGGAAATCGCGCATAGGATCAAGCCGTCAGCCAGAGGCGAGCTGGAGATAACAACGGTGAACCAAGAGTTTCTTACTGCCGGAAAGCTGAAGGTCCAGAAACTCGGACGAGGTTTCGCATGGCTTGACACGGGCACTCACGAATCCCTTGCCGAGGCCTCGACCTACATCGAGGTCATCGAGAAACGTCAGGGGCTCAAGGTCGCCTGTCTGGAGGAAATAGCCTACAGAAAAGGCTGGATCACAGCCGAAAGGCTTCGTGAGCTGGCCAAGCCGATGATCAAGAACCAGTACGGCCAGTACCTCATCAAGATAGCGGAAGAATAAAAGCGACCGTATTTCAATGAATATCACAATGGTAGAAACAGCATGAACATCATCACAACCGAAATCGAAGGCCTCCTCATCATAGAGCCAAGAATATTCCAGGACAGCAGAGGGTATTTCTTCGAATCGTTCAACCAGAGGGAGTTCGAGGAGAAGATCGGTCCGGTGATGTTCGTTCAGGACAACGAGAGCAAATCCTGCTATGGAGTAGTCAGAGGACTGCATTTCCAGAAAGGGGCGCATTCGCAAAGCAAACTGGTCAGGGTAGTGAAAGGCAAGGTCCTGGATGTGGCTGTGGATCTTAGGCCAGGCTCAAAGACTTTCGGGAAACACGTGTCGGTCGAGCTTTCCGAAGACAACCACAGGCAGTTTTTCATTCCCAAAGGGTTCGCACACGGATTCAGCGTCCTGAGCGACGAGGTGATCTTCCAGTACAAGTGCGACAGCCTCTATTGTCCGGAGTCTGAAGGAGCGGTCGCATGGGATGATCCGGATTTGGAAATCGACTGGATGGTCCCCAAAGACAAGATCATCCTCTCCGAGAAAGACAAACGCCATCCGAAACTGAGAGATTGCCGGCCGGAAGATCTGCCGTAAGCGCACTGTATTAAATGATCAATTAAAATCGATTACGAGATCTTGCTGTAATCCTTGATGTTGTACTTATCTTTGCGTAGTTCGCGGGCAAGAAGTTCGTTTACAGGAAGTTCGAGAGTCTGGTCATGGGCCAGCACATGCTCGGCATAACTTCTCGCGTCCGCCAGCAAGGCTCCGTCATGAGCCAATGAGGCGATGTTCAGCTCGATCGGAAGGCCGCTCTGCTGGGTTCCCTCCAGATCACCCGGCCCACGCATCTTCATGTCCTCCTCCGCCAGATCGAAACCGTTCTCCGTGGCGCACATGAGTTCAAGCCTCTTACGTGACTCCTTGCTGACCTTGTTGCCGTGCATCAGCACACAATAGGATTTCTCGCATCCCCGTCCGACACGTCCGCGGAGCTGGTGCAGCTGCGCGAGACCGAACCGCTCCGCGCTCTCGATCACCATCACGGAGGCGTTAGGGACATCGACGCCGACCTCAATCACGGTCGTGGACACAAGGATATTCGCACGCCCCGCCGAGAAAGCATCCATGTTGAACTGTTTGACCTCGCTGGTCTGTTGTCCGTGCACGATGGCGACCTTGTAAGGCGGAAACGGGAATCTGGAGACGATATTCTCATAACCAGCTTCAAGGTTCTGATAGTCAACCTTTTCACTCTCGAATATCAAGGGATAGACAACAAACACCTGACGTCCGGCGGCGATCTCTTTCTTCATGAAATTGTAAAGCTGCGGACGCTTGCCCTCCCCTATCAGCATAGTCTGGATCGGCTTTCTGCCCGGCGGCATTTCATCGATGACCGAGACATCCAAGTCACCATAGAATGTCATCGCCAACGTCCTTGGAATCGGAGTGGCGGTCATGACAAGCACATGAGGCGGCACACCGGAAGCTCCTTTGGCCCAAAGCCTTGCCCTCTGTTCCACACCGAAGCGGTGCTGCTCATCTATGATGGCGAGGCCGAGGTTTTTGAATATCACAGTGTCCTCTATCAAGGCATGCGTGCCGATTACTATTCCCACAGAGCCGTCAGCCAAACCTTCCAGAATCGGTCTGCGGGCCGCCTTTCCGGTCGATCCGATCAATAGTTCGCAACGTACTCCGGTCGGCGCCAAGTATTTGGAGATATTGGCGTAATGTTGCTGGGCAAGAACCTCTGTGGGCGCCATGATGCAGGCCTGATAGCCGTTCCCAACTGCGATCAGAGCGGAAAGCACAGCGACCATTGTCTTGCCAGAACCCACATCCCCTTGAAGAAGCCGGTTCATCTGTCGGCCGCTCATCATGTCCGAACGGATTTCCTTTATCACGCGCTTCTGGGCACCTGTAAGTTCGTATGGCAAAGCACTGTAGCAAGCATTGAAAGCCGTGCCGACCTTAGGCATAGGAATCCCGACCGCGGAACGGCTGCGGACATATTTCTGCTTCAGCAAAGACAACTGCAAAAGGAACAGTTCCTCCCATTTGAGACGGTAGCGCGCCTTCTCCAAGGCGTTCTGATCGGACGGGAAATGCACATTACGGATGGCATATTTCAGAGGGACAAGCCCTTTTTCCCTGAGAATATATTCAGGCAACGTTTCCTCTACATCTCCGATCGCAAGGTCAATCGCCTCGGCCATCAGCCTGTTCATCACCTTGCCGGTAACCCCACCATTGCGAAGCTTGTCGGTAGAGTTATATACCCCCGTGAGGACTCCTGAAAAGCTGGTGGCACCTTGTGCGGGAGGATTGTCTATCTCGGGATGAACTATGTTGAAACGTCCGTTGAACTGGTTAGGCTTGCCGAAAAACAGAAAAAAAGAACCTGGTTTCAGCCGTTCTGAGGTGTACTTGACACCCCTGAAAAAGACCAGTTCCATCATCCCGCTCTGGTCCTTTACCATGACACTCAGCTTCTTGCCCGTCATCTGTACGCTGACCACCTGGGCGAGGATCTGGACATAGGCGCTCGTGGACTGGATGTCGGCGATTCTCTGGATGGTGCTTCGGTCAATATAACGGAACGGAAAGGTGCGAAGAAGGTCTCCGACAGTGGACACACCCAACTCCGATTTCAAGAGCGAGGCCCTTTTCGGCCCCACTCCCGGAAGAAACTGCACCTCTGTGTCCAACTTGTTCCTGATCATGGTGCGAAGATAAGAAGAGGGTGGATAAAAAACAACTTAATCCACCATCCTTCACATCATTTCTTTTTGAGCGTGGCGTTGAACGAGATGACATAGGAGCCGCCGAAATGGCCGCTTGAGATCTCGGTGCGAACCGGAGTGACATATTCGGATTTCGGCCCGAACTCACCGCCGTTCGCCTGACCGTCGATGTCGGTGAATGACATGTAGAATTTATCCACGCGGGGGATCGACATGAATTTGGAATATTCACCTTCCTGATCAGTATAGAGGGTGTCGGCGCGATAGATGACATCGGTACTGTAATCGGCTATGACCCGGATTCCGTTGATTGGCTTTCCATCCTCATCGGAGACCTTGCCCATGATCTGATAGTTGGCTATCGGCTGCCCGTCAGATGAGAAATCGAACTTGTCTTCAGGATCATCAACCATACACGAGACAAAGATCGGAGCCACCAGAAATGGCAGCGCCAACGTCTTTACAAACATATTCATTCCAACTTTCATCATTTCAACCGCAAATCTGCTTAGTAACCTTCAAAAAATAAGTTACCTGGGATGAGACTATTTATCTCCTACCGTTTACCAAATCCCCAAAATCAAATCCCTTGCTTGGAACAAGAGCGATTTTCAAGTGCAAAGATGTGAAAAATTTCAAAACAACAAGCCAAATCAGGGTTAAATTACTTTTTGTTTGCTATATTTGATGTGCCGAAAAGAAGCACAACGCAATGGTTTCAGAATTGATCGGGAAATATATCTGGCTCGTTCAAAGCCTCATCGCCGCAGGTGATGGCGGTATGACCTTCAAGGAACTTAATGAAAAGTATTCCAGAAGGTTCGGGCAGGCATATTCAAGAAGAACTTTCAACAACCACAGGCTCGCGGTGGCGGATCTTTTCGGGATCGACATCGAATGCGACAGGAGCACGAGCCGCTATCTCATCCCGTACAGCGGTGATGTCCTGGACAACGACGAAAGCATCGGATGGCTTGTCAACACATTCACGGTCAACAATCTGCTTTCACTGGGAAAGGAACGTCTCTCCGGCAGGGTAAGCGTGGAGGAGATACCATCCGGGCAAAAGTACCTCACGGCGATAATGCAGGCGATGGAAGATGGGAAAGAGCTGGAGATCGCCTATGGGAAATACACCTCCGACTCTTCGGAGAACCTTCATATTCAGCCGTTAGCGGTCAAAGAGCATGAGAAGAGATGGTACCTTGTGGCTTTTTGCCACGAAAGGGCCTTGGCTGAGACAGGAAACCACGACATGAGTGCTTGGAGGGTATATGGCCTTGACCGGATCACCTCGCTGAAAGTGACAGACGTGCCTTTCAAGATGCCTAAAGACTTCGACGTGGAGAGAATATTCAGCCAAAGTTATGGAATATATTTCCCGAGGCCCGGGCAGAAGCCGGTCACGATCCGTTTCAAGGTGACGGACGAGGAGGCAAGATATCTTCGGGATCTGCCCGTCCACCGGTCGCAGGTAGAGGAAGGCGCGGCCAAGGGAGGCGGAAGAATATTCAGGATCCGTGTCATTCCGAACCGTAACCTGACGATGGAGTTCTGCCGCCACGCCGGAAGGCTGGAGGTGCTCGAGCCGGAATCCGTAAGACAGGAAGTCAGGGAAGAACTTGAGAAAGCGTATAAACAATACTTATAATATTTATGATAAACAATGGAAAGGCCGCCCTCGTGGCGGCGGCACTGATTACAATGATGAGTTGTACACAGAAAAACGAAACACAGGCGGACAACGGGTACATAGGCCCGTCCGACATCAAGATCGAGGACGGAAGGATGACTCCGGAAGCGCTTCTGTCACTTGGTCGCCTGTCAGATCCGCAACTGTCTCCGGACGGACATTGGATCCTCTACGGAGTCAGCTACACTTCCATCGAGGAAAACCGCTCGTGCAGGAACCTGTTTCTTGGCGAGGTTATCAAGAATGATGACGGATCGCTTTCATTCGGGGACAAGATCCAATTGACAGCCGAAGGCAAGAGCGTAAGCAACGCCCGCTGGAGTCTGGACGGAAAGTCCATCTACTACCTTCAGGGAGGTCAGCTTTACAATGCCGCCATCTCTATCGTTGACGGAAAGGCCTCACTCTCAGCAAAGAAGCAGCTTAGCGATGTGAAAGCCGGAATCGGAGAGTTCTCCCTCAGTCCGGACCAGACACAGGTTCTCTACACCAGCACCATTCCGGGAGCGGTGAAGACGCCTAAGGATTTCGACGAGAAACTGGACAAGGCGCAGGCCTACGTCACGGAAGACCTTATGTACCGCCACTGGGACCATTGGACGACCGAAAGGCCGCAGACATACGTGGCACCGCTCGGCGCCAAGGTCACAGAAGACAATTCAATGAATATACTCGCGGAGGGAGCGGGCAGGTACGAACTGCCACTGGAGCCTATGAGCGGCATCGAGCAGCTTTGCTGGAGTCCTGACGGACACTATGTGGCTTATTCCTGCAAAAAGGTTGAGACGGGTCGTGAATATGCATTCTCAACAGACACGGAGATCTACATCTACAGCATCCTGACAGGCGAGACCGTCCAGATTCCGATGGCCGGCGGCTATGACACTGATCCGGTCTGGAGCCCGGACGGGAAGCAGATCGCCTGGCTGAGCATGGAGCGCAACGGATACGAGGCCGACAAGGTTCGCCTTATGGTCGCCGAGCTGGCTGACGCGGAGGCTTCCTCCGATGGACAATCCGCCATCCCTCACATAAATGGAATCCGTAACCTCACCGCTGATTTCAAGTACAACGCAGGCGGCCCTGTCTGGGCGGCGGACTCCAAGAGCATCTATTTCAATTCCCTGATCGAGGGACTTCAAGCAATCTGCAACGTGAAGGTGGCCGACTCCGAAATCAAGAGAATCACTCCGGACGATGCATGGTACGATTTCAACTCTCCGTTCGCCATCGTTGACAGCACCCTGCTCGCAAGTTACTGTTCGATGGAGTTCCCTACCGAACTCGTGGCCGTGAACGAGACTGACGGATCGTTCAGCAGGATCACCGATGAGAACGGAGGCATCATCGGCCAATTGACAGCCTACGAGACGCGTGAACGCTGGATCAAGACCACTGACGGGAAGAAGATGCTCACCTGGGTACTCTATCCTCCTAAGTTCGATTCTACAAAGGTGTATCCTGCCATCGAGATATTCCTTGGCGGACCTCAAGGTACTTTGAGCCAGGGCTGGAGCTACCGCTGGAACTACCGTCTCATGGCCAACCAAGGCTACATCGTGATTCTTCCCAACCGCCGAGGTACGACCGCGTTCGGTCAGGAATGGTGCGAGCAGATCAGCGGCGACTACATCGGTCAGAATATGCAGGACTACCTCAGCGCGGCCAAGGAGCTCAAGGCTGAACCTTATGTCGGCAAACTTGCTGGCTGTGGAGCCTCCTACGGCGGATTCAGCGTCTATTACATGGCCGGAATCCACGGCAACGTCTATGACTGCTTCATCGCCCACGCCGGAATATTCGACGAGAAGTACATGTACTACGAGACCGAGGAACTTTGGTTCGCGAACTTCGACAACGGCGGACTTTCTGAATATTCCTACACCGCCGGCGAGAAGGGTCCGCGCGGCGACGGCAAGACATTCGGCGGCATCCAGCAGGCCGGCTCGCCGTGGAGCGACGCCGCCAAGGCCAGGCGCCATTACGCCAACTCTCCTGACGTGAACGTGGCCAAGTGGCACACTCCGATCCTCTGCATCCATGGCATGATGGACTACCGCATCCCTTACGATCAGGGTATGGCCGCGTTCAACACCGCCCAGATGATGGGAGTTCCGTCCAAGCTGATCGTGTTCCCGGAGGAGAACCACTGGATTCTCCAGCCGCAGAACGCGCTGTTCTGGCACCGCAGCTACTTCGACTGGCTTGACCGCTGGTGTAAGTAGATCAGGTTTACCGACTAAATAGAGAGGACGCCCCAAAAGGTCGGCCTCTCTTTCTTTTTGCAGTCAGTCATATTCCTTTTAGAATGAAACGCTCAACCCGGCCAGCACAAGGCCTTGCATTCCAGCCCCGGCCTCCACAAAACCACGGAATCGCTCTCCTCCGAACTGCACTCCGGCAAGGGTGACCTGCGCGGCCCAATACGGGTCGAACGAATGCGAGTCCGCCTCCTCGTCGTAATCGTCCAGCAGCGTGACTCCGGCCGCAAGCTTTGAGTACATGGCGACATGCGGTTTTCTGAACCAGAAAACCTTCGCCGCAGGCATCACAGCGAATCCGCTATAGTCAGCGTTGCCGACCTTCACGTTGTCCTTGTTCAGTTCATCGGCCGTGCCACCGAACCAAGAGACTGCCGCCCCCACGGAAAAAGTCTTGTTGAGGACTCTGTAATATTCAAGATTGACAGACCCGTATGACCGGAAGTTGTCAAAACGGGCGTAACCGGCCGTGAAAGCCGTGGCGAACACCCCGCCGACCACATGAGCCACATCCACAACGGTGACCCTGCCGTAGCCAAGCGTTATTTCATTACGAGATTCCGGTGTCTGAGCCGACACCAACGGAACAAAAGCAAAAATCGCAGCCGCGAGAGAGATTAGAATTCTTTTCATAATATGAGCGGTTGATTCATATCCAAGGACATGAAAGGTTATTCCAATTTCTTGTACCCCCCTGATGTTCTTTTCTCGAACGAACTTTTGGAAGATTTGGAAAAGATATGGGCTTTGCGTTTCGTCATACCTGACCCTAAAAATCCTAAATGTACTTAAGGAGGGTTAATATTCATTTCTTTTCGACAAATCTAATAAATCCGTATCAAAAGCGCAAGTGTATCAAAATAATCTTTGATACAGCATAATCAGTATGCAATAACAGACCTGAATCGTTGCTTTGGATTTGTACTCCATTGAACTTGCCATACACTACCCCACAACGTATCAAGTAACCTTCAAAAAATAACCTGCATCATCTTAAGGAATCTTTTCGGTCTATATCTCTTTTCTCATCAGTCATGTGCCACCGGCACACTCCTTCTTCGAAAATAGATCTATCCTCGAAAATATTCTCTTAATCTGAGGCAACTTATTTTTTTCATGTTACCAAGTAGAATGAATGTGTACATATTATTTGTCGGGTATAATTCAAATCGACCAGAACAAACTTTTTCTGAACTCATCAAAAGGGAACGGTCGTCTATCGGTGTTTCCATTGGCTTTGCATAATTGTTCATTCCATACTGCACCTGCCATATACGCCCTGTTGCGGTATCTAGTTTTATGAGATTATACATATTCTCTGTCTTGTAAATCTTATACCTTTGCGGTTCCAAATCAGCAATTTGGTCTGAAATTTCAGATAGCGTTTTCATATACAAACTGTCTTTTGTTGATAGGAGCCGTACAGAAGATGCGAGAACTGTGTATTCGGCTAAAACTACTTGTCTTTTACCTTTTGTTGAGGTGAGGTCACAATCGTACCTCTCCTTATTATACATTTCTTTCCGACATAGGGTTTTGTCTCAGATATTCCATAATTTTTAAGGTAGTTGTAACTTATCCCAATGTCATTCTTTCCCCAGTTGTCACATAATGCTTTAAGATTGCCATAATAGAAATGGCTACCATTAAGTTCCAAATGAACAACAGTCCTTTCTTGCTTTCCGTCTTTTAGCATAACTATCAATATAGTCTTGACAAATATACAGAAACGTTGCGAATTTTCAAAAAAGGCCATAAAATTTTAGGAATTTTAGGAAACCATATAGGAGTTGGCCAACATTTCTCTTATAACGCTGATATTTAAATAATTGCACACCATTGATAGTCCTGCGCAAAAATCTGTATGTAAAGGACCTAATCTCCATCGTTGTCATATAAGACAAGGTGTGGCGGAAGATCCCGGGCTTATGAATCGGGTGAAAAAAGTGGCTTTCCGCACCCGACTCCAATCAGTGATGTCTCACCGGGTGTATAACCACCATTTTTTCACCCGGAATAATAGTTGTTTGGATCTGAAACGACAATGCCGCACCTAAGGTTGATGGATGTGAATCAGGAATGACACCTACTGTTCTGCCACAGTTTCCTTCCACTGGCCCGAAACTGATGTCCTGTCCTTGTTGGTACACCAGAAGTGCTTTTCCTGTACCAACACATCTCTTATTCCATTTGGTACACCAGAAGCACGCTTCCTGTACAAATGCGCCCCTGTATATTCGGTGCATACAAAGGCCTCATCACGTCATTTTCTGTTCTATGGAACAATAGGAGACCCGTTCTTCCTGGTATGAAAAGTTATGCGCACCTAAAACAGCATTCGCTTGATAATCAGCAAGTTGATGTTCCAGGTGTGAGTATATTCGCACACCTGAAAGTCGGCGCCCCCGGTACGGAACGTTCTATTGGTGTTCCGGGCTTCCAGGTGCGAGAAACCATACTCACCTAAAACAGCATTCACTTGATAGCTAATTAGTTGGTGTTTCAGGTGTGAGTATATTCGCGCACCTGAGAGTTATGGCATATTATGGTATATCAAGGTATGCCGAGCCTTATTAGATCCACACAATATTATGTCTGGTTAGACTTGATGGCGCTATATACAATTAACAAACAGAGTTTGCGTATATCCGCAATCACTTGGATGTCAGTAAGATACAGAGAAAAGTAGTCAACTCGTATATATTTCCCATTATTTTTGTGGAGGAGACCACAAGCATTTCAACAAGAGAGCCGAGGATGTCAATAAAGGATTCGTTGATTATACGTCCAAACTAAAGCCGAACAAGGCGGTACTTGCACTATACAACGAGATTCTTAACGATGTCCGAGGGGATGCGATTAAAGAGAATCAGAAGCAAGCAGACAATCTCGAACTTGAACTCAACAACATCAACAGTAGGATAGACCGTGTTAATGACCTTTATTTCGATGGAGAAATTTCCAAAGCCGAAAAGACAAGGAACATCGAACGCTACGAGGCAGACAAGACTAGGCTTGAAAATCAGATTAAAGCGTTGAGGCTCAACGAAGAAATGAAAATCAAAGACAAGTTGGACTACTCGTTCAACATCATAGGAAATCTTGGAGAGTTCTTCCGTTCAGCCCCTACCGATGTGAAGATTATGCTCCTTGGTTCGATTTTTCCCGAAAAAATCCAATTTGACGGCAAAAATTATCGAACCGACCACTACAACAAGATGCTTGACATTATCTTTCAGGGAACCAACACATTACGAGGGAATAAAAAATTGGAATCCTCCTCAAACGAAGAAGATTCCAACTCAGTACCCCCGTTGGGAATCGAACCCAAATCGTCGGAACCGGAATCCGAAATTCTATCCATTAGACTACAGGGGCATCATTCTTGCGGTTTCACGCAATCAGATTACAAAAATAACAAATAAATGGCAAAACAAGAATTTTTGACAAATCTTTGGCAAATCTTTCGCGGAAAGATATTTTTTGTGCGGAAAAATGTGTTTTTTAAGGCCATAAAAGAGCCTTTAATATTCGGATAATCCAATAATAAATCTTATTTTTGCGTATTATGAAAAAAGCATACGTATTTCCCGGTCAGGGTTCCCAGTTCCCAGGTATGGCGAAAGCGCTTTACGAGGGAAACGCCAAAGGCAAGGAATTGCTCGAGAAGGCGAATGACATACTTGGATTCAGAATCACTGACATAATGTTTGAGGGCACGCCGGATGACCTCAAGGCAACACGCGTCACACAGCCGGCAATATTCCTGCACTCCGTCGTTCTGGCGAAGTGCTACGAAGGATTCAGACCTGATATGGTCGCAGGGCATTCTCTTGGTGAATTTTCCGCACTTGCCGCCGCGGAAGCCATCAGTTTCGAGGATGCCCTTCGTCTTGTCTATATCCGTGCCACCCAGATGCAGCTCTGCTGCGAGAAGGTGCCGGGGACGATGGCCGCCATCGTCGGGCTGCCGGACGAGAAGGTCGAGGAGATCTGCTCCTCATGCGAGGGCATCGTGATCCCGGCCAACTACAACTGCGGAGGCCAGGTCGTGATCTCCGGCGAGAAGACCGCCGTGGAGCAGGCCTGTGAGAAAGCCAAGGCCGAAGGTGCGAAGAGGGCTCTTCCTCTCGCCGTCAGCGGAGCGTTCCACTCCCCTCTTATGGAGCCGGCGCGCGTCGAGCTCGGAAAGGCGATCGAGGAGACCAGGATCGTGGAACCTATCTGCCCGATCTACCAGAACGTCAGCGCACAGGCCGTCACAGACCCGCAGACCATCAAGAAGAATCTGCTCGCCCAGCTCACCTCACCGGTGAGATGGACCCAGTCTGTCAGGAATATGCTCGCGGACGGAGCGGACTACTTCATGGAGATCGGCCCTGGTACTGTCCTGCAAGGCTTGGTGAAGAGAATTTCGGCCGGAACCGAAGGAATCACCATCGAAGGTTTGACTACAATCTAATATATTAACATAACGTTAACGATATGGCTAAAGAAAAGAAATTCATCACTTGTGATGGTAACACTGCCGTGGCGAACGTCGCTTATCTTTTCAGCGAGAACGCCTGCATCTACCCTATCACACCATCCTCTCCGATGGCAGAGAACATTGACGAATGGGCTGCCCACGGGAAAAAGAACCTCTGGGGCGAGACAGTAAGTGTCACAGAGTTGGAAAGTGAGGCCGGTGCCTCCGGAGCAGTGCACGGCTCCCTCCAGGCCGGTGTCCTCACCACGACCTACACAGCTTCACAGGGTCTTCTCCTTATGATCCCTAACATGTACAAGATCGCCGGAGAAATGCTTCCGGCTGTCTTCCATGTCTCAGCCCGCGCGCTTGCATCACATGCCCTCTCCATCTTCGGAGACCATCAGGACGTGATGGCCTGCCGCCAGACAGGCTTCGCACTCCTCGCTTCCGGTTCAGTTCAGGAGGCTCAGGACCTCGCCGCCGTGGCTCACCTCTCAGCGATCAAGTCCAGCATTCCTTTCCTCCACTTCTTCGACGGATTCCGCACATCGCACGAGATCCAGAAGATCGAGGCTCTCGACGAGGAAGAGCTCAAGAATATGGTCAGCAAGAAGTCCCTCAAGGCTTTCCGTGACAGGGCACTCAATCCTGACGCTCCTGTCACCCGTGGTACCGCCCAGAACGGAGACGTTTACTTCCAGGCCGTGGAGTCAAGGAACAACTACTACAACGCCGTTCCGGACATCGTCGCCCGCTATATGGGTGAGATCAGCGAGATGACCGGCCGCGAGTACCGTCCGTTCACCTACTACGGAGCCGCGGACGCCGAGAACATCATCGTCGCCATGGGTTCCGTGACCGAGACCATCAAGGAGACAATCGACTACCTCGCAAAGAAGGGCAGAAAGTACGGTCTTGTCACCGTTCACCTCTACAGGCCTTTCGCTGAGAAATATTTCCTGAAAGTCCTTCCTAAGAGCGTGAAGAGAATCGCCGTCCTCGACAGGACCAAGGAGCCGGGAGCTCTCGGAGAGCCTCTCTACCTTGACGTGAAGGCTTTGTTCCAGGGACAGAGCAACTCTCCGCTGATCATCGGCGGACGCTACGGACTGTCCTCAAAGGACACCACTCCTGCCCAGATCGTCGCCGTTTACGACAACCTTGAGCTCAACGAGCCTAAGAACGACTTCACCATCGGCATCGTCGATGACGTGACATTCAAGTCCCTCTCGATCAAGAGCGAGGTTTCCATCGTGAAGCCAGGCACCACAGAGTGCAAGTTCTACGGACTCGGATCCGACGGCACCGTCGGCGCCAACAAGAACACCATCAAGATCATCGGAAGCCACACGCAGAAATATTGCCAGGCCTACTTCGACTATGACTCGAAGAAGTCCGGCGGCTACACCTGCTCTCACCTCCGCTTCGGAGACAAGCCGATCAAGGCTCCATATCTTGTCAGCACCCCTGACTTCGTGGCCTGCCACGTTCCTTCCTACCTGAGCAAGTATGACGTGCTCAAGGGTATCAAGGAGAAAGGAACCCTCCTCCTCAACTCACTCTGGGACGAGGAAGAGACCGTCAAGAGGATCCCTGACAACGTGAAGGCTGTCATCGGCAAGAAGAAGATCAAGCTCTACATCATCAACGCCACCAAGATCGCCGCTGAGATCGGACTCGGCAACAGGACCAACACGATCCTCCAGTCCGCTTTCTTCAAGATCACCGGCATCATCCCTTACGAGGACGCCGTCAAGTACATGAAGGACGCGATCGTGAAGAGCTACGGCAACAAGGGCGAGAATGTGGTGAACATGAACTTCGCCGCCGTTGACCGTGGCGGTGAATATACCGAAGTGGCCATCCCTGCCGAGTGGGCGAAGATCTCAGCCAAGTTCGAGACTCCTAACAAGGATCGCCTCGCTCCTGCTTTCGTGAAGGACATCGCCGACGTTGTGAACTCCCAGAACGGAGACTCACTCCCTGTCAGCGCGTTCCTGCCTTACGCCGACGGCACGATGCCGGCCGGCACTTCAGCCTACGAGAAGCGCGGAGTCGCCGTCATGGTTCCAAGCTGGGATCCAGACAAGTGTATCCAGTGCAACTCCTGCGCGTTCGTCTGCCCTCACGCCGCCATCCGTCCGTTCCTGCTCACAGCCGAAGAGGCCGAGAAGGCTCCTGCCGGACTCAAGAAGGCACAGGGCAAGGCTGTTCTGAAGGAATATTCATTCGCCCTTTCAGTCTCTGTGGATGACTGTACAGGTTGCGGCAACTGCGTGGATGTCTGCCCTGCGAAGGAGAAGGCCCTCACAATGGTTTCCGCCCTCGACCAGCACTCTGAGCAGGACAACTTCAACTGGCTCGCCACTAAGGTAGGCTACAAGGACACTGTTGTCAGCAAGGCAGCCAATGTCAAGAACTCCCAGTTCGCACAGCCTCTGTTCGAGTTCAGCGGTGCCTGCGCCGGTTGCGGTGAGACCCCTTACATCAAGAACATCACACAGCTCTTCGGTGACAGGATGATGATCGCCAATGCGACAGGCTGCTCTTCAATCTACGGAGCGTCATTCCCTGCTTCTCCTTATTGCACCAACGCCCAAGGTCATGGCCCGGCTTGGCAGAACTCCCTGTTCGAGGACAACGCCGAGTTCGGCCTCGGAATGAAGATCGGCTCCGACCGCGCCCGCGAGACGGTGGCCAACCTCATGACCGCCGCCCTCGACTGCGACAAGTGTCCGGACGAAGTAAAGGCACTGTTCAGGCAGTGGCTTGAGAACAAGGAGAACGGTGAGATCACCCGCGAGGTGGCTGACAAGGTCATTCCTCTCATGGAGAAGACCGACTGCCCTCACTGCAAGAAACTTCTTGACTACAAGCACTTCATCCCTGCCCGCAGCCAGTGGATCTTCGGTGGTGACGGCTGGGCCTACGACATCGGCTACGGCGGACTCGACCACGTCCTCGCCTCCGGCAAGAATGTGAACGTGCTCGTTCTCGACACCGAGGTTTACTCCAACACCGGTGGACAGAGCTCCAAGTCAACCCCTGCCGGCGCGATCGCCAAGTTCGCCGCCTCAGGCAAGAAGATCCGCAAGAAGGATCTCGGCATGATGGCCATCAGCTATGGCTATGTCTATGTCGCACAGGTGGCCATGGGTGCAAGCCCTGCACAGTACCTCAACGCCATAAAGGAGGCTGAGGCCTACGACGGTCCATCCCTGATCATCGCCTACGCTCCGTGCATCAACCACGGTCTGAAGGCTGGTATGGGTCTGAGCCAGAAGGAGGAGAAACTTGCCGTTGACTGCGGTTACTGGCACCTGTACAGGTACAACCCAACCCTCGAGGCCGAAGGAAAGAATCCGTTCACTCTCGACTCCAAGGAGCCAGACTGGACCAAGTTCCAGGACTTCCTCAAGGGAGAGGTTCGTTTCGCATCCCTTTACAAGCTGTTCCCTGACAGAGCCCAGGAGCTCCTGAGCCTCACCGAGGAATTCGCCAAAGTACGTTACGGCACCTACACCCGCCTCGCCGGCAAGTAGTGTACCGCTGACATATTCAAAGAAAGAGTGGCTGGTCATTCCGGTCACTCTTTTATTTTTTGCTGTGCCAATGAATATCCCCGCTCCGCGACAAGTCCTCACTTCGCCGAAAATCGGTACACCAAAACCCTATTCCCTGTACCAACCCACCGTTGCACCACCGTTGGTACACCAGAAACCCCTCTCCTGTACCAAGTTCTCTCCGCAAAATCAATTTCTTATGAATATCACGAGAGATCCGCTTTTCGCTCCGGACCAACACGAAATGTAAAACCGTTATAGTGAATCGAGGGAAATATCAACTCCATCCATACTGTATTCATATTCACAGACTCTTGCTCTCAGCTCATCAGAAAGAATGGAGGCGAAATCGGCTTTTTCATCTTTATGGATGGGGATTATGACTTTTGGGTTGACCTGCTCGCAGAGTCGTACCAAATCCTGTTTGGAGGCATGACCGGATGTGTGAAGGTCTTCTTTGACAAAGCATCCTCTTTCCCGGAACTGTTCTACAAAGTCATACAGCTTCTGGTTAAAAGCTGTATTTCCTTCACGCTTATCTATGTACCCGTGATATTGGGAATATACCAGACACGTTTCTTCCGGCTTGCACCAAGGCAGAATCTTCTCCAGATAAGACTGGAACTTTTCGCTGCATCTCAATAGCATCACAAAGCCATGGCAACGCATCATATTGTCCATCTTTTCAACTGAAGGGCTATAGCTACATATATCGTCTATATTGAAATGATATAACAGCTTTTCGTTTTCGGCATATTTGTCAATGAGGCAGAGGATGTCTTTCTGGTAAGTGTCCACGATAAAGGGCCGTCGCACAGACTCTTTTTAACAGATGAGAGTTTATATCGGCTGTCTGGTAAAATTAGTATTTTTGCCCATCCTTACTGCGTTTGTTTCGTAGCAACAAAGTAAGGCATACGGACTGATTCCTACAAATAGGTTCAGTCCTTCTTTTTTTGTCCTCAAAAGTCTGTTTTACCGGACACCAATATTATAAAAAGCAATTGTGATGAGTCAGACGCAGAGACTATGGGAGTGTTCGTGGCTTCACTCAAATTGAAAAGACAAACGACAATCCCTATTTATAGTATTCGTCAAATATAAAACTTCCAAACTTTACAGCAAGTTCTTTTTTAACACTTTCCGGCAAATTACAGCCGCTGAATGCACTCTCACCTATTTCCGTAACACCTTTCGGTATCACGATGCTTGTCAAGCTGGTGCAATCCTTGAATGCCCCCCATCCGATTTTCGTAACGCTTTTCGGCATCACGACGCTTGTCAGACCAACGCAACCCCCGAATGCACTCTCACCTATTTCCGTAACGCCTTCCGGTATCACGACGCTTGTCAGGCCAACGCAATCAGCGTATTTAGAAGTAACAGATTACCAATTATTTGTGGTTAATACGGAAGAAAAGAGGATTGGGTTTTATGTGTAGATTTAAGGAAAGTGAAGACTTAACGATTTTAACTTGCTTTTACGAACAAATGTGAGGCTTGGATAACAAAATGATGGAAGAGACGAGAAATAAGTGGACGCTGTCAAAAGAGAAAATAGAATGGGATGCAGTTGAAACTATACCCATTCTCTTATATACAGATAACTTTACCTTATTGTCTGTATATAAAAGAGGTATAAAGTCAAATGCCTTGTATTTGAGAAAATAACACTCTTTTGGGCAACTTTATGTGGATATAATCTACATTCCCGGTTAAAAGCAGTAACTTTGTGGCAAACAAAACAAATAATTGAAGCATGGCGGATTTAAATCGTGTCAAGACCGTATTGGCAGAAAGAGGTATTATGAGTAAATGGTTGGCAAAGACATTGCATAAGGACCCTGCCACAGTATCGAAGTGATGCAACAACCACGCACAACCCGACTTGAAGACATTGGCACAAATAGCCGATGTTCTCAATGTGAGATATACACGAGTTGATTTGCCATACAAAAGTGGAATGAACAGAATATGAGATATACTATCGAAGAGATACGTCAGATGCCCGAAGGGCAGACTTTCGACTGCAAGAGCATTCATATAGAACCGAAGGCTCTCGCCAACACTATTGTCGCTATGGCAAATGCCGATGGCGGCATGATAGCCGTAGGTATATCAGACAAGACTCGTCGTATCGAGGGTGTCAACCAAGACAAGGCTCATTTGAATGAGATACTTCGCACTCCGTTTGATTTCTGTGTACCCACCATTTCTGTTACGACAGAGTTCATGCCTTGCCAAGACAGCGAGGGCAATGACAACCACATATTGATAATCCATGTCCCGGCCAGTCCTCGCCTCCATGCCAACCAAGCCGATGAGGTGTTTTGGCGGGTGGGCGACAAGTCGCGTAAGCTACCCTTTGAGGAACGTCTGCAACTGATGTATGACAAGGGTGAACGATACTATGAGGACAGCCCAGCCTACGATGCCACTATCGAGGATATCGACATGGATACCGTAAAAGCATATATGAAGCGCATTGGTTATGGCAAGTCTCCAATGGAATACCTGCAAGAGAACAAAGGATTCCTGACTTACAAGGGCGATGTACCACAAGTCAGCACTGCCTGCATCTTGCTCTTCGGTAAGAATCCCCAGAACTTTTTCCCTCGTGCCCGTGTCCGTTTTATCAAGTACTATGGTACGGAAGAGAAAGTCGGCAGGGAAATGAACGTCATCAAGGATGTCACCTTCGAGGGGCGCATCCTCGACCAGATACAGAAAACCATCGACTACCTCGAAACGCAAGTGAAGGAACATTCCTATCTCGGTGAGGACGGACTCTTCAAGACCGACAGGGAATATCCTAAGTTCGTGATACAAGAGATGACGGTAAACTCGGTTTGCCACCGCGATTATAGCATCAAAGGAACTGAGATACAGATAAAGATGTTTGATGACCGACTTGTGTTCGAGACCCCCGGTAAGCTGCCAGGTATCGTCCGCACCGACAATATCCGCCACACCCATTTTTCCCGTAATCCCAAGATAGCCGAGTACCTGAAAGCCTACGACTATGTAAAGGAGTTCGGTGAAGGAGTTGACCGTATGTGTCGTGAGCTTTCTGCCATTGGCACGAAGGAACCCCAATATCATTTGGTCGCCTTTATAATGAAAGCTTCTGTGTGGGCTAATTTATTGGAGGAAGGGCAAGAAAAGACTATATTCGACCAGAAGCGACCAGAAAGCGACCAGATAAGCGACCAGATAAAAATGATTTTAGAACTAATCAAGGAAAAGCCACAAATAAGTAGAAGCGAAATTTCACACAAAATGGGACTTCATGAAAGTAGTGTGAAGCGTCGTCTGAAGATGATGGTTGATAAAGGTATTATTCAACGCATAGGTTCCGACAAAGGTGGTCATTGGCAAATTAAATAATTCTATCCTGATTATGAAATGTAAAATTGAAACATCAAATGGTATCATGTTTTTGAAAGGAATAGATGGAGATAAACGATTGGAAATTGCTGATTATATTGAACTCCATGATAGTTCCTTGCTTATGGTAAGTTTGATTCTTGATAAAAAAGAATATTTTGATTGGGGGAAGAATCATGTAATATACACTAAACTATGGGGGTGTATTGATTCCATGATGAATGTTGTTGTTCCGTTTATATATTCGCACATGAAGGTGGAATTCAATTATATTAGAGCAGAAAAGGATAATTCCCATTATCTAGAAGGATATGATTCCTATTATTTTAATATGCATGGAGTCCCTGTTATTTATTCAACAAAGAAAGAGATGCCAGGATGGGATTGGGTTAAAGATTCAGATTATAAACGTATTTCGATTGCTCAAAAAGATGGGAAACAAGGGGTCGTGCGCAATGACGGTAGTGTTTTCGTTGAACCCATATATAAGAAGGTAGAGATAAATTTCTCTAATCCTGAGATAATTGTCACTTCTGATGATAATATTCGAACTAGCATTGTTTATAGAAAGGATGAAAAAGCATGGAGATTCTTGCCAATTGGACATCGCTATATATATTTCTCTTATGATTTATATGTATTAGTAAACCAGAATGATTTAGAATATGCTGTGGATAAACAGTTTAATATAGTTGTACTCCCATATTTTGACTCTATTAAAGTAGATTCTCATTACATCGTGGTAAAAAGAAATGGACAATGTGGAATTCTCAGTAGGAACAAAACTATATTTGTTAATGGTATAAGGAATCCAATATATGCACCTATCACAAAAATTGAATTTGACGATATCAAGATTCTGGGTAATAGAGCCATAGTAGTCAAAAATGCTCTCCAAGGAATTATAAATTTGGAAAACGGGGATATCCTTTGTCTTCCATGTATTCCTATAGAGTATCCAATACTCCCATACACTCTCAATGACAATGCTATCGCTTTTAAAACGACAAAACATCAATATGGTTATTTCGATTTAGACGGGCATCTACTATTTGAAATTAAAATAGAGGATGATAAGATTAATGAGAGTTCCATTAGGGCATTTAAAAATGGTAAAGTATATCTTGAGAGTAACAAATATCAATATGTGTTCAACAAAGATGGTTCCTATGAAAGGACACGTATCGTACAGCGTTATTGGGGTAAAACCTATCATAACTATGAAGCAGAACGTTGGGATGCACTAACAGATGGAATGGAAGGCGATTACCCTGGTTCGACTAACTACGATTTATTAGGATTTTAATAACGGAAACAAATGTTCGCAAAAGGATATACAAATATTAGGGCGATGATAGAAACCCAATATGGGATTTTATCACATATGATAACGGATATAGCTTACAGATACCAAACGCTATTAAAACAGACAGAGGAAGAAGCTGACCGATTGGCGCAAAATAATTCCGATGGAGATTATGATGTATATCATACTATCTTGAATAGTTTTAATGATGTTGAGGAAAGGTCGTTGTGTTTGATGACGGAAAGCAGAAAGATCCTGTTTTGCGCGATTTTTTCATACTATGAGACAATGCTCAACGAATTTGTCCTGTATTATAAAATATTGCTGTCCGCTAAAAGTTAGCGAGCAACGAGATATCCATCCGCAGTGCTGTTGTAACGGCATTGCGGATGATTTTTCTGAGGGTAAGCCCCTTAGCTGAAGAGAAGCAGTTCTTCTGGAGGCGGATTTGGATCCGATTCTGCTTCTAAGAGCAGTTTTGCCCAGTCTTTTTCAGGGTCCTCGAGGAAGGTATAGAGGTTGACATAGTACATCAGCATGATTCTGACCATTGTGGCAAGGCCAGAGAAGCTCCATTTGCGCTTGATGTGCTTTTGCAAGACCATCAGTAGCAGGTTTGCGATAAGTGTGACCCAAACCTGTATCTTGATTGCGTTAGCGCTCTCGCCGTAGAAGTATCTTAGAGGGAAGTTCTGCTTTATCTGTTTGAACAATAGCTCTATTTCCCAACGTTTGCGGTAGATTGCGACAATCTCTTCTACCG
>ENA-ORPK01000128-ORPK01000128.1-human-gut-metagenome-genome-assembly--contig:-NODE-128-length-72491-cov-4.636341_pt1 | contig 72491 bp, 58 predicted proteins | sample MGYA00242139_ERZ509068 | MGnify/ENA primary metagenome ERZ509068 (study PRJEB26280, sample SAMEA2338687) | human gut metagenome | biome: human gut; feature: human-associated habitat; material: faeces...
TTGCAGGAAGATTGCTCAGAAACTGGATGGATTTGAAGGATTTCATTTTCACCAGTTGCGACACACCTACACAAGCAACCTTCTGGCAAATGGAGCAGCACCAAAGGATGTGCAGGAACTGTTAGGGCACTCAGATGTCAGTACCACCATGAATGTCTATGCACACTCTACAAGAAAAGCCAAGCGGGAATCTGCAAGGTTACTTGATAAAGTGGCAGGCAATGACTAAATAAAACTTTCCCTTATTTTCCTTACGATTATCTCATAAGGGCAAAAATAAGGGAAAATACATATCGTTTCGCTTATGCACAGGCTGAAAATCCTGTAAAATATGGAAAGTTAGAAAGATATTTCGGCAAACTTGAATTTATCGTTCCTGTATTTCCTTGCCTCTGAGGTACTCCACTTCTATTTCAAAAATTTGCACAGCTTTTCCTGCGTGGACAATTTCCTCATCAACTAACTGTTCGCTGGGATAGTATTTCATTGCAAATCGTTTTAACAGAGTTGTTGCTCTTGCACCGGATTCTACGAGGTGACATCTGCCGAATACCACAACGCTCTGCACAAACGGTGCCCAATCTTCTTCTTTGATGGTTTCATTTCCATATACCGTGAAACATACTTTGTCACAGGCACGCAGTGCATCTACTTTATGGCCTGCACGTGCTCCATGAAAATAAATTTTCTGCGCATCGTCATCGTAGACATAGTTGATAGGAATTGCATAGGGATATCCGTCATCTCCATTTACGGCAAGAACGCCACGTCGGCTGGACTGCAAAAGAGCCTTTGCAGTGTCGATGCTGATTTCATTTTTCTTTTTACGAATTGTTCTAAACATGATATTGTTCTCCTTCTTACGCTGATACAATTCCGATTTTACAATTACACAAACTGAACGATTGGAATTCACTACATATTCCCCTGCCAGAAGTTCTGCAACGGACTGTAAATCGTAACTTTCCATACATCTTTTTTTCTATTTTCAAGCAAATTAAAAAAGGTACAGCATAAATTAATCTTATGTATTTTACGCCAGATTGTTTTATCCTGTACCTGCTGTTATTATATCTAAGTTACATATAAACAAAAAGCAGGAACCTCCCCGACCAAAGTTTGGTTTCCTGCTTTTTACACCAACATAGGAAAACCTATGTCTTACTTGACTATGATATCCTTATTCGTCGAAGAAAACAATACTCTTATGCCTCATTTTTAATTATAAACTTCTTTATATATTATTATTGATACTCTTTAATGAAACCTTGCATTGAAACTGATATTTCTAAGCCAATATTTATCAGATAAATCTCCATGTGCATCAAATCTATAGCATATAGCATCCACATCTGAAATATTTATAGAATACGTGTAAGTTAATGTTTTACCATTATTCTTCTTTATATCTATATCTTTTTCTGCAAATCCATACCAGCTCTGGTTAGAAGCTTTCCTATACGTTATATCCATATCTGCCCATCCATCTTTGTCCATATCAAGCTTATATGTAATAGTAAATGTCATTGTACTGCATACGCGCTTTAACTCTTCCAAATTCATTCCATCCATATATATAACATTGGTACGTCCACCATCTGTTGATGAATTACCTGCCTGGCTTCCACCTATCATAAAATGGAACTTGACTGGTGTTTCTTTACTATCATCTGTAACATGATAGCTGTTATATGTGCTATAGTTAAACTCTACCTTAAGCCAGCTTGCATACAATGTCACTTCACCTTCGCATGCCAGATTAGATGCTGATGCTCCTGGAAGATATATAACTGCTCCACCATCCTCAACACTCCAGCCCATAAACCTGTAGCCGCTTCTTGTAGTGACTGGCAGTTCATATTCTTTATCATATGTACAAACCATATCATCAAGCTTTTCGCCGGCACCTGTATCAAAATGTACAGTATATTCATTCGCTGTCCATACTGGATACAGAGTGATTCTTTCGCCATCACCTGACTTAAGTCTGCTTATAACCGCACCAGGCTCATACTTCTTCTCGCCGCCTGCTTCAACAGACCAACCTGCAAATGTATAACCAGGTCTTACAAACTTATTGTCCCCTATAGCTGCCTCAGCTGTATACATAAGAGACATTTCATCCATAGAACCTGTTGTTCCATCACCATAAGGAATAAACTGTACAGTATAGCTGTTTTCCTTCCAGTTAGCTGTGTATGTCCTGTCACCTGTAGAACCTGTTGTTATAACTACTTCTTTACTTGTGCCATCTATGCCTGTTCCACTCCAGCCTGTAAACGTATAACCTTTACGCACTGGTGTCTTAAGTGTGATAACGCTGCTGTCAACCTCATAAGTACCTGGGTTATCTGCTTCTCCACCATTCAGATTATATGCTATCTTATATACATCTTTACTCCACTTTGCTGTAAGAAGTATATTTTCTGCCGGCATGCGTTCTGGAATATCCTTATCCCAGCCTATAAATGTGTAACCCTTCTTAACTGGAGCAGCAGGAGCGCTTATAGCTGTATTATAATCCTGTGTTATAGAGTCTATCTTACTTCCTCCATCTGTTTTAAAGCTTATAGTAAACTGTGCTATATTCCATCCTGCCGTATATGTTATATCTTCATCCGGCATAGTTTCTGCTATATCTTTATCCCAGCCTGTAAATATATAACCTTTTCTTACCGGCTGTCCTACAGATAACTTAGTACCATATCTGTACTCATAAACTCCATCATTTTCTCCATTGTTATACTTTAGTGTAAGCTTATGTACATTTCTCTTATAGTAGTACTTAATAACCTTTGTACTATCTGTAACCTTTACAGACTGTTTTTGTGGAGATGTAAAGCCCTTAACATTTTTCACATCAGGAGTGACTGTACTTTCTACATCAGTTGTATAAACCTGTCTGTCTGTAAGCTCATATCCACTTCCATCTATGTTTTCCATATAATGTTCAACAGTATAATTAACCTTTGACATATCCCACTTTGCATAAAGCGTTATATTCTCTTTAGGCATAACACCATTAAAGCTGTTTGTACACTCCTTATCCGTATACCAGCCAGCAAATGCATAACCATCTCTTACAGGAACCTGTGTAACAACCTTTGTTCCCCACTTAACTGCCTGCTTGTTGTTCTCAAGCTTGCCACCTGTTGTATCATATGTAATATCATATGTACTTCTGTCATAGTATACTTTAAGAACAAGACTGCCATCCGCCTTTACTATACCAGATGGTATATCTTTTACGATATAACTGCCTTCATCATAATCCGCAGCTGCAGCTGTAACATTCTGTCCTGTTGTTCCCTTTGATATGCCAGCCTTATCTATCACATAACCGCCATTCTCATCTTCAAGATAATACTTTGTTGTATACACAACATCATCTGACTCTTTCCATATAGCTGTATAAGTCATATCTCTTGCAGGAACTGTATAACTTACTTCTGGTTCCCAGCCTGCAAACTCATATCCTGGTCTGTATACGGAAGGTGTCGGAATCTGTGTTCCATATGTATAGCTGCCCTCAGAAACTGTCTCTCCTTCTGATACAAACTTAATATTGTACTTGTTTCTTGCATAATAGTAGTTAAATCTTGTGCTTCCATCAGCCTGTACTACATATGATAATACAGGTGGTGTAATAAATCCGCTTCTTTCTGATGGCTGTACTGTTACCGTATCATCAGTCTTTGCAGTTTCTGTACGTATAGATGCCAGACTATATACGCCATCTGTGCCTTCTACATAGTCAGCAACACTATATGTCATATCTGCTGCTTCCCACTTAGCATACACTATTCTATCCTCATTAGGCATAGTATCCGGTATTTCATACTTCTTAGTAAGAGCTTCATCCTCATACCAGCCTGCAAATGTATAACCAGTCTTAACCGGATTCTCAGGCTTAGCTACTTCTTTTCCATACTTAGCCACTACTGTATCTACTATAGAGCCTCCATTAGTCTGGAATGCTATATAATATCCATCTCTTAAGTTATCCCAGTGAAGAGAGATTCTTCTTATAATAGGTTTAGTATTGAAGGAACCCTTCTGGCTCTTCCATGTTATTATCATCTCTCCATCCTGCTCTGGTTTATCACCTGGGTCAACAGTTATGACGTTCGTTAATGGATCATATGTAAATGCAGGATTAGTCATTGTAATAGCATAGTATCTGCTGTCATCAGCAAATATCTTGTTGGAATACTCACCATCGTCAAGACCTTCCTTCATATCCAGATACTGCATACTAAAATATGTTTCCGGTATACGCACTGCCTTGATATCACGCTTAAGTTTTATATCCTTATACTCTTCCTGGTCATGTGTGAAATCGCATACATTTTCAACAATACCTACACTGTATAAAGGCCACTGCTTCTCAAAAAGTGTCGGATTATAACTGAACGTTCCTGCCAAAGCCTGTGCGAGGAAATCAACCTGCATATATACGCCTACTTCCATATATATCGCTCCCATGGAGCTGGTGTTTCTTCCCTCTGATGCCGCATACTTAAGCTGATAATATAGATATCCCCATATCTGTGCGTATCCACCAACCTCTGCCGAAAATCCTACACTGGCAAGTTTCGTTGATATAAGACCAACACTGACACTCAGACGTATACCAGCTCTTATGCCTATAGTTCCTATAGCATATACAGAGAGTTCATACTTTTCTTCACTTAAATCTATAGTGTCACTTGTAACATTTTTACTGAATACCATTATGCTGTATACATACCTTTTACCATTCTGGTACCAGTATGTCATTCCCATGGATATATTAACATTAGCTGATACTACGAATTCAACATCAAAAGCTACATCTATGATTCCTATAACCCTTACATGTGATGATGTAAGCGACTTCGTGTATAAATCCACCCAGTCAGATTCATTTTCAAGCATATCAGAATATCTCTCGGCAAGACTTTTTGCCACTGATATTTCCTTGTCATCCTCTGAATCATCTTCATTATCATCTTTCTTTAAGTCATTTATATCTTCCAGCCTTGTTGATATATCAGAATTCTCAGAAATATATGTAGTTCCAAGCTCCATCATATTCTTTAATTCTTCTGCTATTTTATTGACTACTATATCAAGCTTTGTTGAATCTTCATCTTCTTCGTCATCGCCTTCTGCTGTTTTTACATCAACATTAAAATTAATGCCTGTATAATCATAAAGATCCAACGAAACTGCAACTCTGTAATCGTCTATATAAGGAATTATATCCTTCCACTTTTTCCATACGGCTTTACCGCTTACATTGATATTCATCTTTACTTCCTGCTCAAACGCAGCAGAAACAACTACCTTCATATTAGAGAACTCAATCTCTACACCAATATCAAGTGCAAGCCTTAATCCACTTATATTATCAAAGTGCTTAAGCTTTGTTGAAAGATCTGCTTTTATATGATCTATGCTTACAGATGGTTTATTATCATCTGCATATGCTGCTATACCATCGTCAACTGACTGCATAGCATAATCATCTTTTTCATCATTGACTGCACTGACACTTATATCAGCCGAAAGTCTGTCTGATAAGTATTCTTTCAGCTCCTGGTAAGAATCTGTCATAACAACAGCCTTTGCGACTTCATTGGCAACACTCTGTGCAAACCCACTATCTGCTGCCTGCTGTTCAACACTTCTTTCAATCTCGTTAACATCCTGGTTCTTTAATATATCATCACCTTTGATGTTATCTGTCTGATATATATCCATAGCTGCCTGTACTTCTTCCCAGGTAACCATATTGTATAAAATTATATAATCTGTATCTGTTTTAGAAACCTCTGTTATAACTGCATACTGGATATTATCCTCTGTATCACTATATAAAGCCAGATAATCCCCATTATCTATAGTTGTATTTTCACCTAGTGACGGATTATCATCTGTACTGTTAGTATCATTATTATAAGACAGCTTGTCCTGTGCTATCGTGACACTATTGTTATCAGCATCATTGTCTTTATCATCTATCATATTAACAGGAAGTACATCAGGAACAAAAAGTATTTCCTTAGCTGCAAGTCCCCTGTATGAATAACTGCTTCCATCTACCGCAATTATCTCAAAAAATGACACATCATCATCTGAAACTGATGTTGTATCAAGTGAAGGAATAACATTTCCTTCATATACAGCTATCTTATCTCCTAAGCTTAATGTACCCTGTACATATGTAAAGCTTCCGGTAACCTTTGTTGAATCTGTTATAGTTCCATCAACACCAACTGTCATGGCAGAAACAGATATATTATCTACTGACTTGCCATCAACCATAAGATTGCTAAGACTGCCTGAACTTATATACTTTATATCATTATTCAGCCCGGCATTTTTCACCTCTGGCTTATAAACAGTAAAATCGTACTCTCTTATAGTTGTATCATAACCTGTAAAGTATAATCTGTCATCATTAAGCTCAAGACGATATGAACTGCCCTGCTGCCAGCCTGTATTGCTTTCTACTGAAAATGTATATTCTCCATCTAAAACAGCCTTTGCAGACACAACTGCTGATGTCTCATCAGACAGGTCACTTGTATTCTTTATTGTTATAAGGCTTCTTACATCATCCTGTGTAAGACTGCCTGTCTTATCAGTTACAGTTATTGAAAAACTATCTGCATCAACATCATAACTTCTTGCAAATGATTCAAGGCTTACAGTCCTTAACTCCTGTGTGTCAGTCCATGCTGCATACAACACTACATCGCTTAACAGCCTGTCCTCTGAGCTTACATAATCTGTACATGTCGAATCATAACACCAGCCAAGAAATACCGCACCAGCCTTTCCAGGTGATGGAAGCTGCGAAAGCTTAGTACCAGCTTCAAAGGTCTCTTCCGTCAGTTCTACGCTGCCATGCTGTTCATCCTTATTCTTTGAATAAAGAGTTCCTCCGTTTGTAACATACTTTATATTATAATTAGTTGTTTCAAAGGATATATCAAATGTAAGACTGTCTGAATATGTACCAGCATACTCCGGTGCATCTGTTAATCTTACAAAGTACTTACTTGTGTTATCAAGCTTTGTTTTAGAAAGCTCTGATACAATAGAATTATCCACAAGTGCTTCGTTGTTACCATCCGGATAAAGTCCATAATCCAGCATAATATCAGTATATGAAGTATTTTTATTAATAAGCTTCCACTTATTATCTGATGATACTGAAACACTCACCTTATCCTTTTCATATAAACCTCCTGCATGTCCAGAAACCTGTATTTCACCAGTCTCCTTACCAGCTGTATCAACATTCTGAGGTATATCAATATAATAATATCTTTCTATCCATCTGGCATAAAGCACAACTACACCTGTATAATCACCCTGATCAATCTTAGTAACAGGCTCTCCCTCAAACTGTGCATTATCATACCAGCCTCCAAACTCATATCCCTGATTAATTATTTTATCTTTATCAGGAAGTTCCTGAACCGGATAATTCACAGGAGCCTCATATCCACTTACATAGTGGCCTCCATTAAGCTGGTAATCGATTTCCTGTATATCACTGTCGCTTTTTTCCTGTGCATATACAGTCTGACTGCCAAACCCCTGTGCATAATACATCCCCGGTACTGCTGTAATCAGCATTGCCGTACACAAAAGTACACTCAAAAACCTTTTCATATTAACGCCTCCTTATATATTGGTAAATTATATGTATTTATTTAATTCCCGCTTTAACCATCATCTATAAAGATTACAATATAAAGAATAAAAATATATCTCACCCTTATACTTATCTTTGGATAACAGTTCCCTGATACTATGCTTATAATACATAATTAATCCACGTCTGTGGAACAATCTGCATGAATTACAATTTTTTCGACATGAATAATCATTTTTTTCGTTTTATGTGCTCGATTGTATACATATATATAATGTTTTTTATGAATTTAGACACAATTTTGCATTTTTTGATATTTTTGCTTGTATATTTCTGACAAAGTGTTAAAATGTAACTATGAATTAAAACGTGAATGGAGGTAAATATTTATTATGGCACAGAGATTTATTCTTAATGGTACATCTTATCATGGAAAGGGAGCTATTAAGGAAATAGCTACAGAAGCTGTTGCAAGGGGATTTAAGAAAGCTTTTGTCTGCTCAGATCCAGACCTTATCAAGTTCGGTGTAACTAAAAAGGTTCTTGATGTACTTGATGAAAACAACTTAGCTTATGAAGTATATTCAGATATCAAGCCTAATCCAACAGTAGAGAATGTAAAGACTGGTGTTCAGGCATTCAAGGATGCCGGTACTGATTATCTTATCGCTATCGGTGGCGGTTCTTCTATGGATACAGCCAAGGCTATCGGCATTATCATCAACAACCCTGAGTTTGCAGATGTTGTAAGTCTTGAAGGTGTTGCTCCTACTAAGAAACCTGCAGTACCTATCATTGCTGTTCCTACTACTGCTGGTACAGCCGCAGAGGTTACTATCAACTACGTTATCACAGATACAAGCAAGAATCGTAAGATGGTATGTGTTGACCCACATGACATTCCTGTTGTTGCAGTAGTTGATCCTGACATGATGTCAAGTATGCCTAAGGGACTTACTGCCGCTACAGGTATGGATGCCCTCACACATGCTATCGAAGGATACATCACAGCTGGTGCATGGGAATTATCCGATATGTTCCATCTTAAAGCTATTGAAATCATTTCTAAGAGCCTTAGAGGTGCTGTTGAAAACACACCTGAGGGAAGAGAAGGCATGGCACTTGGCCAGTATATAGCAGGTATGGGATTCTCTAACGTAGGTCTTGGTATTGTTCATTCCATGGCTCACCCACTTGGTGCTCTCTATGATACACCACACGGTGTTGCTAACGCTATTATCCTTCCAACAGTTATGGAATACAACGCTCCAGCAACTGGTGAGAAATATCGTGATATTGCGAAAGCTATGGGTGTTAAAGGTACAGATGATATGACACAGGAAGAATACAGAAAAGCTGCTGTAGATGCTGTTAAGAAGCTGTCACAGGATGTTGGTATTCCTGCTAATCTTAAAGATATTGTTAAAGAAGAGGATATTCCATTCCTTGCACAGTCAGCTTATGATGATGCATGCAGACCTGGTAATCCAAGAGAAACAAGTGTTGAAGAGATAACAGAGCTTTATAAGAGCCTTATATAATTCATATGCCTTTTAGCCATTATTAATTCAAAAGCCTTTTTACATTAAATAAAGCGCCGGATGATTGTATTTACTACCATCCGGCGCTATTTATCTTAATTATTTTCCCATTCTGTAAGCAGTTCTTTAAACACATCAAGCGCTGACTGAACAACATCCGGTTTTTCCATATCTATTCCACACAGCTTAAGAAGCTCTATAGGATGCATGCTGCAGCCACCTGAAAGGAATTTCCTATATCCTTCATTAATGTTTTTATCGCCCTTTAATATTCCAGCAGCTATCGCAATAGCAGCAGAATATCCTGTTGCATACTGATATACATAAAATGGAGTATAAAAATGTGGTATTCTTGCCCACTCGTATGCTATCTCATCATCAATAACACACTCACTTCCAAAATACTTTTCATTAAGCTTTCTGTATACATCACACAGATTGTCAGCAGTAAGGACATTGCCTTCTTCGACCATTTTATGGGCTGTCATCTCGAATTCAGCAAACATTGTCTGTCTGAACAAAGTACCCTTAAACTGCTCAAAATAATGGTTAAGAAGATATTTTCTTCTCTTATCATCTTTGTCATTCTTACAGCTTTCCAACAGATAATTCATAAGAAGTGCTTCGTTACATGTAGAGGCAACCTCTGCAACGAATATCTTGTAACCCGCATATATATATGGCTGGTTAGAATTAGAATAGTATGTATGCATTGCATGACCCATCTCGTGGATAATAGTAAATACATCATCTAATGTTCCAGAAAAATTAAGGAATACATAAGGGTGTGTTCCATATGCACCCCACGAGAATGCTCCTGTTCGCTTTCCTTTATTCTCATATACATCAACCCAGCCTGTTTCAAATCCTTCTTTAACCTTAGCAACATACTCTTCGCCCATAGGTGCTAAAGCTTCAAGAACCATCTGTCTGGCTTCATCATAGGTAACCTTCCACTCATAGTCCGCTACCATCGGAGCATATATATCATAAAAATGAAGCTCATCAACTCCTAAAGCTTTCTTTCTTATATCAACATATCTGTGCATAAGATTAAGATTGTCATCTACAGTATTAATGAGATTCTTGTATACATCTACAGGAATAAATGAATCAGACAGATACATATGTAATGTTGATTCATATTTTCTTGCTTCAGCCTTAAATACTGCCTGTTTTACGTTGCCATAAAAGCAGGCTGCAAGCGTATTGATATGCTGCTTATATTCCTTATAAAGACACTCAAAGGCCTCTTTTCTTACACTTCTTTGCTGGCTCTGCATATATTTTACATATGTTGCGTTAGTCAGCTCAACCTTTTTCCCAGATTCATCAATTATACTGCCAAAATGGACATCTGCGTTATTAAATTTGGAGAATATCTCATTAGGAACAGACATTACCTGCGATGCCTTTGCAAGAAGAACTTCTTCCTTCTCAGACAGCGAATGTTCTTTCTGGCTTAACATATCATCAATCATATGCTTATACAGCTTAAGTCTGTCATCTTTTAAATATTCATAGAGAACATTTTCATCCATACTTAATATTGCCGGCTCAACAAATGCGTACTTTTCTGCACATTTAGCTGCTGCCGCCTGCGCCCTGCCTGACATATCCTGATACATTGAATTAGCTGTATCCTCATAATATCTCATAAAAGCATATACATATAATCTCTCAACAAGATAATCTGTATCATTTAATTCCCTTAATACATTATAAAGATTATCAGCCGACTCAGTTAAAACAGACTGATATTCACAGGGCTCGCCCGCCTGTTTAATAAGCTTCTGGTAATCTTCCTCCCACACATTATCTGATGAGTAGATGTCATTAACTGCCCATTTGAACTCATTATCAATCTCACTTCTTAAAGGTGCTGCCATTATTCTGCCTCCGGTACATAAGCTGACACTGCTATTGCCAATGAACCATATCCAATATGACAGGCAACACTTAACGAGAGCGGGTCCATATGAAAATCATATTCTGGAAATGCTTCTTTTACCACCTCAGCCCATTCATTAGCTTCTTCTTCATTACCAGTATATGCAACTTCCATATGAAGCTTTCCTTCAGCCGCATAATCTTTAAATCTGTTCTCGCAGTCATCCTTCATAGCCTTAAGCATAATCTTCTTAGCAGAAGCCTTACCTCTTGCCTTAGCAAAAGCATCAAGCTTCTCTCCCTGAATCTGTAATACAGGATTAAGTTTTAACATAGTTCCGATTGCCGCAGCCGCAGGTGTTATCCTTCCACCCTTTTTAAGATACTTAAGTGTCTCAAGAGTAATATATATGCTTGAATCCATCTTGTGTTTCTCAAGTATGTTCTTAATCTCTTCGGCATTCATTCCTTTATCTGCCAAAGCCTTTGCATCTATAACCGACTGGCGCATAGTTACTGATATACGCTGGTTATTGACAACCTGCACTTTGCCATCATAATCACCAGCTACCATAGTTGCTGTCTGACATGTACCGCTAAGTCCACTTGACATAGGTATAAATACAACCTCGTCATTGTCCTTTAACAATTCATCAAAATATTCCTGCAATGTTCCTATAGATGGCTGTGATGTAGATATATCTGCATCATTTTTTAACTTTTCATAGAATTCTTCCTGTGTAAGATTAATATCCTCAAGATATTCCACACCATCTATAAAAAAAGGCATAGGTATAACTGTAACACCCATATCCTTAGCCTGTGCCTGTGTAATACCGCTATTGCTGTCTGTTAATATTGCTACTTTACTCATAAATCGCCCTTTCTATTATTCACATTCCACTTAATATGCTGTGAAACATAGCTGTTTATTCGTATCTGCTTGTAATATAAAACAAATATTAACTATTATTGTACATTATCTTTTAATTTGCTACAATATTTTTTAAATAAAATTTACATCATATTGACGAATTATTGTCATCTAAATGATGTAAAAATAATAAACACTAACGCCAACCAAGGGGATTAAACAATGTCAGTAAATCATAAAGCCTGCAGACTTAAACACAATAACTATTCTGATGTCAGCAATAACGCTAATGCTTACAACAGCGCTAATTCCAATATCAGTATAGAAAATGTATTCTCATATGATGATGTATTAAAACTTTCCAGACTATGCGGCTACGAACCATATTTTGACGAATATACAGCAGATGATTTAATACAGTTTGCCGCTTTTTCAAGTGATTCCCACTCTCTTGTCGGCTTTATTTCCTGTTTAAAACCTGAGCTAAATAATACAACAGGCAATATACCAGATAATACAACTATAGAAATCACTGCAATGGTTGCTCCTGAATACAGACGCCAGCATATTTTTATAAGATTATTTCAGGCACTTATTAATACTATTAATACAATCAGTTCTATATCTGATAGTCATAACAACTGCAATAAGAATAGCAAGATTAACAATATTAATATAAGATATATCGCATCTATAAAAGATAATTTCATTGATAGTTCCAATGCTGGCACTATTAATATAAAATATGCCTATAGTGATTATCTTATGTCTTTGCATAACACACAGGAATATACAGAAGCTGCTGCTCTTTCCTCTCTTCCTGATACCTTGGAACTGTTAAAATATGATGACGAATACCAGCTTGTATCAAATACATCTGACGCGCTTATATCATCAATTGCATTTGACATCTTCAATACACACATATGTATACATGATGTATGGACTGCTCCTGATATGAGAAAATGCGGTTATGCCAGACATTTATTATCAGAATTCATAAAAGATTGGAAAAATGAAAGCAATTATCATAAACTTCCTCTTATTCTTCATGTTTCAGGTACTAATATACCTGCGGTTAATCTTTATAGGTCAGAGGGGTTCACTGTTGCTGAGGAGATTAAATACTATACATTAAATCTTAATAATTTAATATGAGCATAGCAAAATAAGTGTCTATCATATGATTAAAATATAATAGGCACTTATTTATTGCAAATAATCGTATACCTGCACTTTATTTAGTATGCAATATCAAATTAATTTCTTTTAGTTATTTTATCAAGTATTAGCATAAACTACATTCTAATATTAATTTTTACCAGTTCTCCAAAATACACATATAAAGAATGACTTCAACAAAATTACACTTGATACTTAATATTATTTATTTTTCCTGCATAAGAATATAATTAATAATAAAAATATGATTAATAAAATCAAATCCCTAATATTAATTTTATGATATATTATCAATGTATAAGCTACTGATAATATGCACATAAATAACATTATAAACAATATACTTATTAATATTTTAAATTGTTTCATGCTAACCTCCATATTCCTATGCATTACATATATTATTATTTATAAAAAATCTCTTTAATAAAATTAAGCATAGTATTTATACAAGCATTGGTTCTATCAAATTTTATAATTCAATACCTGATTATTTGATATTATTTACATACTATCTTGCTGCTATAACATCAGACATATCATACATTCCTGCACTCTTGCCTGCAAGGAACTTAGCTGCTTCTATAGCACCCTTAGCGAATACTGACTTAGAATATGCTGTATGAGTGAATTCTATAACTTCATCTTCCCCTGCAAAGATAACATCATGAACACCTACAATAGTACCTCCACGGACTGCACTGATACCTATTTCCTTAGGATCTCTTGCTGCTCTTTCCTGGCTTCTGTCATACTTGTAATAGTAGTCATCACCAAGCACTTCCTTTATGGAATCAGCAAGTGCAAGTGCTGTACCACTTGGTGCATCAACCTTTTTATTATGATGCTTTTCAACTATCTCCACATCAAAGCCTGCTGGTGCAAGAATCTTAGTTGCATCCTGTAAAAGCTTCATAAGCATATTAATGCCAAGTGACATATTAGCAGACTTAAGAACTGCTACTTTGCAGGCTGTCTTTCTTACATGTTCAATCTGCTCATCTGTAAGACCTGTTGTACATACTACAACCGGAATCTGCTTTTCCTCACAATAATCAAGAAGTGCATCTTCTGCCTTTGCTGCTGCAAAGTCAATTATCACGTCTGCTTCTACATCGCAGTCCTTAACTGATGCAAATACTGGATAATCATTATGTCCATCGTCGAATGGATCAATTCCTGCTACTATCTTACATTCATCATCTTTGCTTACAAGGTCTGTAATAACTCTTCCCATATGTCCATTACAGCCATGCATAATAATTCTTGTCATTATCATAGCCTCCATACATTATTTTCTTTATTATTTCAATGTTTGTGTTCGCACATTTCTTATATCTGCCAAATTATAGATTCTTACATTACTTTATAAGTCCATAATTCTTAAGTGCTGTCTTTAACTTATTAAGATTAGCTTCTTCCATTTCGCAAAGAGGCATTCTGAGTGGTCCTACTTCCATACCCATAAGATTAAGAGCTGTCTTAACTGGAATAGGGTTAACCTCACAGAATAAAGCGTCTACAAGCTCAAGCGCCTCAAACTGTAACTGACGGCTCTTCTCAACATTTCCAGCAAAGAATTCTGCACATATATCATGTGTCTGCTTAGGAGCTACATTAGATAACACTGATATAACACCCTTAGCACCTATTGACATAAGTGGAACTATAAGGCCATCCTCGCCAGAATACATATCAAGACATCCTTCTGCAAGCATCATTGTCTTTGATTCCTGTGAAAGATTACCTGTTGCGGCTTTTATAGCTACTATATTATCAACTTCCTTTGCAAGCTTAACTGCTGTTTCTGAAAGTATATTACATCCTGTTCTGCTTGGAACGTTATACATGATAATAGGAAGATCGATTGATTTGGCTATTGTTGTATAGTGTTCTATAAGGCCCTTCTGTGATGCCTTGTTATAATATGGTGTAACTACAAGGCATGCATCAACACCAGCTGCCTGTGCCTCCTTTGACAGTTCTACTGCTGTCTGTGTACAGTTAGAGCCTGTTCCTGCTACAACTGGAACTCTCTTCTTAACATAATCTGCTGTAAACCTTATAGCTTCAACATGCTCTTTTTCTGTCATTGTTGCAGATTCACCAGTTGTTCCGCAGATAACTATTGCATCTGTTGAATTGTTAATCTGAAAATCAAGAAGCTCTGCAAGCTTATCATAGTTAATCTCTCCATTAGCTTTCATAGGTGTGACAATAGCAACACCTGCACCTGTAAATATTGACATAAATCCTCCATTCCAACGTTTATCCGTTGTATTATTATATTATTTCAATTCTATTCCGGTAGCACCCAAAGCCAGATATAATGAATAAAAGTTTATTTTCATTCATCAGCATTAAAAAAAGCCGGTTCCATGACAGACCGGCTTAAAAGAATCCATTCAAAAAATCAGAAATCCTTGCGTAGCCCTCCATCATATGACATAAACATGTCTATAATGACAGTCATAAGATTATTAATCTTACGCCCAGCAGATAACTTCCCACATAATCTGCTTCGGCACTCTCCCCTTTCGCTGCACATCATATGCTTGGGGACATCAGTACAGTTACTATTGAATCGTGCGACCTCTACTTCGTAGAATTAAAAAGTTAACATGAATATAACACTTGTATATATCATTGTCAACCATTCTGACTTTTTATTTCTTATTTATATATGCTTTGTACATAGTCATACCAAGCTATATTCTATTCTTCATCCTCAACAAGATCTATCTTGCTTACAGACACCTCATAGGCTACTCTCTTTTCAACCTCTTCTTCGCCTATTTTCTTTGTATATTCTCTTGACTGTACTCTTCCACATATCTGGAGATGGCTTCCTACCTCAAGACCACCTGCAAATCTTGCATTTCTTCCCCATGCAATACATGGTATGTAGTCAGACTTTCCATATGGTCTGTTTACTGCGACAAGAATATCAGCGATTTCTCTTCCAAGTGGTGTCTTTCTATATATAGGTGGTTTACATACATAACCATCAAGAAATATCTGATTTGATTTTGACTGTTCTTCTGGAACTTCGTCATCTTCTATAAATCTTAACTCTCTTACGAAAATAGAAAGTACAAGCTTATTCTTAACACCCTCATGGCGGTTATAAGATCTGAACTGACCTGACACCTCTATTTTTCTTCCTCTGTAGTCTTTAGTGACGTCTATAAGTCTTTCACTTATCATAAGCGGAATAATATCCACCATATCACTAAGTCTGTTTACAGATACATTGGCAATATAAAAGCCTTCTCCAAATACTTCGTGGCTGAACGTGAATTCTGATACCACTTCTCCAATGATGCATACCCTGTTGTTTTCAATTACCTTATCAAGCATAAGTATTTCTCCCTTCTTTGACTGCTTCCTGATGATTAATATGATATATAGAAGCAATCATGTGCTTTATTTTTATTCTCCATATGTATATGTTCCATTTAGCTGTAATATTACACATTTTTTTTGAAGAAGTTGTGTACAAATTATTATTTTTTTTTAAATATTATTAAATATATGGGTTAATAATTGTAAAGATTATGTTCCAACACCGCTATATTACTACATTTATACAGCTTTATGCAAATTAATATTTTCATTTTTTATTATGTTTCAGATATTTTTTTAATCTATGTATTTTTTTTAAAACATATATGTATACCGGTATACTTATATATAATTTCGTGTTATAGTAATGTCCGATTAATTATGTATCAAATAATGTACAATATTTTTAGTATTTATACTATTGTATTTTATAAGCTTTGTGATAGAATATAAAAGTTGCTAATCATAACCAGCTAGTGTATAATATATATTGTTGGTAGATATGATGTATTATTTGATTCATGTAACTATATTTGTTATCTGATACATTTCTTTACGTAAATATAATGTAAAGCTTACACCAGATACACTATAGCTGCAGATTATTAATGAAAGGATACTATAATGAAGACTAAACGCGAAGATATTCGTAATATCGCTATTATTGCCCACGTTGACCATGGTAAAACAACTCTTGTAGATGAACTTCTTAAACAGAGTGGTACTTTCCGTGCTAACCAGGAAGTTGCTGAACGTGTTATGGATTCTAACGATATTGAACGTGAAAGAGGTATTACTATACTCTCAAAGAATACTGCTATTCACTATAAAGACACTAAGATTAATATCATTGATACTCCAGGCCATGCTGATTTTGGCGGTGAGGTTGAACGTGTATTAAAGATGGTTAACGGTGTTGTACTTGTAGTAGATGCATTTGAAGGCGTTATGCCACAGACTAAGTTCGTACTTCAGAAGGCACTTGATTTAAATCTTTCTGTAATTGTATGTATTAACAAGATTGACAGACCAGAAGCAAGACCTAATGAGGTTATAGATGAGATTCTTGAATTATTCATAGATCTTGATGCCAACGAAGAACAGCTTGATTGTCCTTTTATATTTGCATCTGCAAAGTCAGGCTACGCTATGGCTGACATTAACGATGAAAGAAAGGATATGCAGCCTTTATTTGAATGTATTATTAACAACATTCCAGCACCAGAGGGTGATCCTGATGCTGATACTCAGATGCTTATATCTACTATTGATTACAACGAATTCGTTGGACGTATCGGTGTAGGTAAGATTGAGAATGGTAAGATTAAGGTTAATCAGGAGGTGGCTATTGTCAACCACCACGACCCTGATTTAAGAAAGAGAGTCCGTGTAACTAAACTTTACACATTTAACGGACTTAACAAGGTAGAGGTTAATGAAGCTGGCTTTGGTGACATCGTTGCTGTATCTGGTATTGCTGATCTTAAGATTGGTGATACACTCTGTTCTGTTGAGAACCCTGTTGCTATTCCATTCCAGAAGATATCTGAACCTACTCTTTCTATGGACTTTATGGTAAACGATAGTCCTCTTGCTGGTAAAGAAGGTAAGTTTGTTACATCAAGACATATCCGTGACAGACTTTTCAAGGAGCTTAACACTGATGTAAGTTTAAGAGTAGAAGAAAATCCTGGTTCAGAGAACTCATTCAAGGTATCAGGACGTGGAGAACTTCATCTTTCAGTTCTTATCGAAAACATGCGTCGTGAAGGCTATGAATTCGCGGTAAGTAAGGCAGAAGTTCTTTATCATACAGATGAAAGAGGAAAGAAGCTTGAGCCTATGGAACTTGCTTATATCGATGTTCCAGATGAATTCACTGGTTCTGTTATCCAGAAGTTAAGCCAGAGAAAGGGTGAGCTTCTTGGCATGACTCCTATCAACGGAGGATATACAAGACTTCAGTTCTCTATTCCATCTCGTGGTCTTATCGGTTACAGAGGCGAGTTCCTTACTGATACTAAGGGAAATGGTATTATAAACACTTCTTTTGAAGGCTACGAAGAATACAAGGGTGATATATCTTACAGAAAAACTGGTTCGCTTATTGCTTATGAAGATGGCGAAGCTGTTACTTATGGCCTTTTCAACGCACAGGACAGAGGTACTTTATTCATAGGACCTGGCGAAAAGGTATATGCTGGTATGATCATCGGTGAGAACCCAAGAACAGAAGATATTGAAGTTAATGTATGTAAGACAAAGCATCTTACTAACACACGTTCTTCTAGTGCTGATGAAGCATTAAGACTTGTACCACCTAAGATATTAAGTCTTGAACAGGCACTTGATTATATTGATACTGATGAGTTACTTGAAGTAACTCCAACACACTTAAGAATCCGTAAGAAGATTCTTGATTCTACAGCAAGATACAGAGCTAACAAGAAGTAATAAAGTAAAATCTAATTTTAAAATATCAGATATCATACATTGCTATAGTGATGTATATCCCCTATCTGATACTATATAAAACTAACACTAACAATTTATAATTATTAATGGAGGTCTACTATGGATAGCGATTTAGGAGCAAAAGTTAAAAAGTTAAGAATTTCTCAGGGATTAACACAGGAAGATGTAGCAAAGGCTCTCGATGTAACACCTGGTTATATCAGCAACGTAGAAAATGGACGTAATCTTATGACATTAAGAATGCTTTCATACTATGCAGAACTTACTGGTGTTTCTCTTGATTATCTTGCTGGCAGTGTTGATAAGAACTACCAGAACACAGCACTTGATAACGAGATTATGCAGTTAGTATCTAAGCTTGATTCTGATACTAAGGAAAAGTTAATTTCTACATTAAGAATCTGGATTAATAACTAATAGTTAACAGTTAAACTAATAATTAATAGTTCAACTAACAGTTATAATCAGCTTATACGTTACAAAAAGCCGTTAACACACTTGATGTTAACGGCTTTTAATTTATGATTGTATTTTCTTCATCTGATAGAATTCACCCTTAAGTTCCATAAGCTCATCATATGTGCCATACTCAACACAGTGACCATCAGCTATAACTGCTATCCTGTCTGCATCTTTTATGGTTGATAATCTATGTGCAACTATAAATGTTGTCCTATCCTTTGTAAGATTGTTAAGAGCTTCCTGAATAAGCTTTTCTGATATACTGTCAAGAGCGGATGTTGCCTCATCCAGAACTATAACCTTCGGATTTCTGATAAGTGCTCTTGCTATGGATATTCTCTGTCTTTGTCCACCAGACAGCTTTCCTCCATGCTCTCCAACCATAGTATCTAGTCCATCTGGAAGAGATTCTATAAGATCTGTAAGATTAGCAGCTTTTACTACTTCATCAAGTGTAGCATCATCCACATTTTCTGTACCATATGTTATATTATCTCTTATCGTACCTGAAAAGAGTATCGATGTCTGCGGAACGACTGCTATATGTTTTCTATATGATCTTAAATCAATCTTATTCATATCATGTCCATCTACAAGCACCTCACCCTTATTAGCAAGGTTAAATCCAATAACAAGATTCAATATTGTAGACTTGCCTGCTCCGGACTCTCCAACTAAAGCTATTGTTTCACCTTTATCAACATGAAGATTAAGCTCATGCAACACTGGTCTGTCTATATTGTTATATCTGAACATAACATTTTTAAAATCGAATTCTCCTTCTATATCATCAAGAACTTCTTTTCCTTCGTTATGCTCTATATCCTCTTCAAGCAGCACTTCACCTATAGAATTCACTGATTCTATACCTTTTGCTATAGTAGGTATCAGCGACATAAGTGATGATACCTGGCTTACTATAGTTGCAAAATAACTCTGATAAAGTGTTATATCACCTGGCATTACTGTTCCTTTAATGGCAAGAAAACCTGTAAATCCAAGACATATGACCTGAAATACCTGAAATATCGCCCATCCAACAGAACCAAACAGTGCCTGTATGACATCAAGTCTGTATCCTTTTTCTGCAACTGCAAAAAGCTGTCCACTCATTTTATGCACTTCCTCTTCTTCAAGTGCATGTGCACGCGTTACAGGAATAAGTTCTACCATTTCCATAACTCTTGCAGAAGTTTCTTCCATTTCCTTACGGAACTCAGTATTTCTTTTCTTCATGACGTTTCTAAAGAATACCATAGTGGCGGCTGCTATTGGTGTTGTAAGAAGAAAGAATATGAATACAACCATACTCTTATTTACTGTTACCATGAGCGCTATTCCTATATTTAAGGCAATACTAAGTATACTTAAAAACATCTGCGTTGACAGCGTTTCTACAGCCTCAACATCTCTCATGATCTTGGATTGCAATCGTCCTGACTGCGTTTCCTTATGATATGATATTGAAAGCTGCTGCAGCTTACGTACAAGTGCTTTACGAAGTCCCGTTTCTGCATACCTTGTTGCTAATGATTTATATCTTGTATACATATAATTCATCGGCACATTCATTGCTACAAGTGCTACCATTATAACAGCCTGAATCAGTATATTCTGGTATGTTTCTGGTGAACCACTTGTAATATCATTTATAATATTAGCTGTAACTATTGGGAGCACCCATACTGGAGCATGCTTTATAACGAAAAATATAACTGCAAGAAAAAACTTATGATAGTTTCCTTTATAAAGTCCTAATAATATCTGCATGGGATGTCCCTGATGTTTTCTGTAACATTCTATAAACCAGCTTTCAACATCTATTCCTTTAGGTGCTTTCAGATTCAATTTTCTCACCTGCTTTCATATGTTCCAGCTTATTCTTTTACTATTGCATCTACATTGTCAGCGATGATTTCTTCGCCATCGCAGCCGGTAACATGTACATTTTTTAATATAAGATTTTTTATATTACTTACTACCATACCCTGTCTGCTTGCCTCATCACAACCTAACATCATGGCTGCAACTCCAGACTTTGCATTATCAGCATATGTTATATTAATATTTTCAAATACAAGTTCTTCTATCTTGCTTTCTGGAAGACCACATATATATGTTCCTGCTACATGACAGTTCTTTGCATTGATATTCTTAAATACGAATTTCTTTATGGATGGTGTTCTGTCATCTACTGGAAATGGCTTTCTTGAACCGACATATTCTGTCTTACCATCTGGATCACAGAAATAGAAGCTGTTAACAACAAAAGGTGTCATAACATTATCCATATCGATATTCTCAAATGAAATATCATCAAGAATTGAACGTTTTCCTCTTCCTCTTCTTGTCTTAACTCGAAGTCCTCTATCAGTATTCATAAACATACAATCTTTAATATGAACATCCATAACTCCTGCGGCTATCTCACTACCAACTGTTACGGCACCATGTCCATCTCTCATACAGCACTGTCTTACTATCATATTAGTAGTTGGGATATTGTACTTTTCAGCCATGTATATCTTTCCTGACTTAATAGCTATACAATCATCTCCTACTGAAATATATGTTCCAAGTACAAGTACATCATCACAGCTTTCAGGGTCTAAACCATCTGTGTTATGTGAATCAGCAGGTGCTTTAATCTTAACATCTATAAACTTAAGATGATTACTGAAATATGGATGAAGTGTCCAGCATGGTGAATTCTGTACTGTAATTCCCTGTAATGTTACATATTCACAATGATTAATAAAGAACAGATTAGGTCTCCACGCAATGTTACGTACCTTACAGTTCTTCCACCAGTTATCATGTGTTGTACCACCATCTATAGTACCCTCTCCTGTTATTGTTACATTCTTAACATTAAGTCCACATATAATAGCTGCAAATGAATCTACAGGATTACCTTCCCATGAAGAAAGATTATATTCTGACTTTTCATCATATGATTCAATCATTCCAGGAAGAATTGCGAATTTTTCTCTATCTGTAAAAGCTAACAATGTAGCACCCTTAGCAAGCTCCAGCGTAAGATCATCCTTTAAGAATATACTTGATATTCTATATGTACCTTCTGGAACAAGTACTCTTGTATTCTTCTTAGATGCCATAATAGCACACTGTATGGCATTGGTATCATCATGTTTTCCATCACCATATGCTCCAAAGTCCCTTACATTAAGAGTAACAAACTCATAATCTGTACGAAATACTACTGGTCCATATTCTTTTCCATCATACACCGCAGTTATCTCATATTCTGTATCCGGCTTAAAACCATATAATGATGTTATCTGCTTATCTGTATGTGCAAAATGCTCTCCATTTACGTAAATATCATATTCCTTTTCTGAATAATACTTTCCTGCTTCTGTTAATTCCACAACAGCACTTCTTGCTGTATTAGTTACCAATACTAACTCCATAATGCTCCTCCCTTACCACGGCCATAATCCTGATATTCCCTGTTTCTGACTGTTTCACTATATACTAATGCTGCCATGCTGACTATATTATCATCAGCCTTATCATCCTCGTCTGTAAATATCTCACCAGACATAACCTTATCACATACACCTAATACTGTTCCTTCGTATTTTTCTGTATGGACAGCCTTCATTCTGCAGCCCTTTAATACAGCATATGCAAACATGAGCTCTGTTTCATCATCCATATCTTCAAAGCCATCAACACCGTATCCGGCTTCTAATACTGCCTTTACTGATGCTTTATAATAATCCTGCATCTTCCTATATATTTCATATATCATCTGATCCATGACTTCCATAGTATCAATAAGTGCTGCTGCATATATTGACAGACTTCTTAAAGCCTTGTCTGTGTCCTTTGAATATTTAGCTGTTGCAAAAAGCTCATCATTCATTGCATTATACTGGGCTATAACATCGTTATACTGCTCTTTTCCGCCATCCTTTGTCTCATATGCCATATAAAATGGTTCATACATGTATGCCTTGCAAAGACACTTCTTTTCATCTTTATCATTGAAATATCCCTTATCATTTCTTGAAAGATTCTTAAAGCCTTCTGCAAGCTTTACTGCTGCATTCTTATACTTTTCATCACCTGTAAAATCATAAGCTGTATATAACGCAGTACCTGGCATAAAGCTCTTAAGTCCATCCACACTAATATCACCTGTAAAATAATCAGCTTCCAGCTTATCAAGTGCAGCTGTAAGCGCACTCACTGCTTCCTTAGTTCTTAATGCCCTGCAAAGAGAAGAAAGCGCATTAAGTCTTAATCCAAGTGCATATGCATCCTTCTTATGCATGATATTATCAATGTCTGATAATTTTGAAAACATATTTTTTTCTAATTCTGCATCTCTGTTAATTATCATATTATTTCTCCATTTCCCGATATTTTACTTACATTATATGATTTTAAATCTACTTTTCTATATATTTAAAATAATCAAATGCTGCATAATATTCATCAATTCCATGTCTTCCTTCAGTATCTGTGTACTGGCTTCCATATGTTCCAGCAAATGCATACATACCTATCATGGCTCCGGTAAATCTTTTTCCCTTATTATAGCCTTCACCACATAGATAATATACATTGTCAAGTGCAGCTACTTTTTTATAGTCCTTCTCATTATAACTATATGAAAATACACGTCTTAGATAATTCGTCTCACACTTAAGATATATGTAAGGATTGCTGTTATCAACCATTATGCCTTCATGTGTTATAACTTCTTCGCCGATTTTTTCAACTATATTTAACATCAACCTTGGTTCTTCATCCAGCGTAGCAAATACTGCAAACTTAATATAAGTATTCTCATCATAATAGCAGGTCATTCCACAGTTCTGACCCGGATATAGTTCTGGCATCTTCATACAACATATAGCATCAAACTTAAAATGCTTCTGTCTTCTAAGGAGTATATTTCTTGATTTCATTGAGTCAAGATCATACTCACTTCCCTTTACATATACATGTGAATCTGCAAGCTTTATTCCATCCATCTCAGGAACTCTTGAGAACCACCATTCATTACTTAGTGATGACTCATTAAAATCATCATCTGCTTCTGCTTCCCATATTGTTTCTGGAAGATCCGGCTTGACCTGCAGGGCACTTGGTCCATTAAGATTGTTTACTATAGGCCATCCATCAGCAGTCCATGTTATAGGATCAAGTGCTGTTTCTCTTCCTAATATGCTGTAGCCATCACCTATTTTTCTGCCACATAAGTAAACCATATACCACTGACCGTTTTGTGTCTGTACTGGCTTGCCATGTCCACATCTTTGTATGATCTCATCTGGATTATTCTGTCTCATAATAGGATTATAAGGACAAGGCTCATATATTCCTTTTAATTCACGGCTTCTTGAAACAGTTATTCTATGTCCAGGTCCAGTTCCTCCCTCAGCCTCAAACAGATAATACCAGCCATCTTTCTTTAAAAGATGTGGTCCCTCTGGTGCTCTTTTATTGTCTCCATAATATAGAAGCTCTGCCTTTGATATCTGCTTTGTTGCATCCTCGTTCAGCTCGAATATTCTGGCACCTCTGTTAAGAAGCATATATCTTCTTCCATCCTCATCATTGAATATAGATGGATCTATACCATCCTCATCTATAACTGCCGGCTTGCTGTATGGTCCTTCTGGATGCTCTGAGCTTACTACTATCTGCTTTCTATATACATTGCCTGTATCATTCAGCCTGTATGTAGCTGTAATATAAAACTTACCCTTATAGTAAGATATATCGGGTGCCCAGTATCCTCTTCCTCCTTCAAGTTCATTAATCCCAGCCCATTCAGGATTAGTTATCGCATATCCTATAATCTTCCAGTGCACAAGATCTTTTGAATGTGATACTGGAATACAAGGGTAGAATATAAATGACGAATTAACCATATAATAATCTTCACCAACCCTGACAATAGATGGATCTGGATACATTCCTGTCCTGATAGGATTGTGATACATATCAGACAGCTTGTGCCCTACTGCTTCCTCAAAATATTCTTCCAGCTCAATAAAATGATTCTTATGTGCAATCTCAAATGGTGTCAGTAAATTTATATCACCTGATAAAGGTGACATACCTACTCTTTCTACAAGATACTTACAGGTTTTTACATCACCTGACATAGCCGCATAATGTAACATGTTTTTATTGTTGTCATCATGGATGTTCATGCTTGCTCTTGAATATTCTACAATATATTTAACAAGCTCAATATTACCTGTCTTAGCTGCAAGAAGTGCCATAAGCACACCATGCTCATCTTTTTCATCTATAAGCCCTGGTTCGTTTTCAAGTATAGTTCTGACATCGTCTATATTCTCAAGATAAATCGCATCTACTAACTTTCTCATCATACACCACCTTATCTTCACTATCTTTACTCTATTTCTATTTTCTAATTTTATCATACTGACTATGCTATTACTACATATAAAAAGTCCGATAAAACAAAAAAGACGGAAATGGTATTACCATTTCCGCCTTTTAATTTTAACATAAGTCATATTCAATATAATAACTTCCGTACATCACCATATATGTTATATAACAATGCTCATTACTCCTTAACGGCACCTACATTAACACCCTGTACAAAGTACTTCTGGCAGAATGGATAGATGATCATGAAAGGTAAGATAGCAACAACTGTAGATGCATTAGCAATAGTGTTAGGATCTACTGAATCGTCGTTAGGAATATTACTATCCATAACCATGTTACGAAGTTTAATCTGGAAGTTGTATAACTTATCTGTTCTGATATAAATCTTGAAGTTTGTATAATCATTCCAGAATGTTACGGCAAACATAAGACCGATTGAAGCAAGGGCAGCCTTAGAAAGTGGTAACACAATCTTAAAGAATATACCCATAGGTGAGCATCCATCAATCTGAGCAGCTTCGAAAAGTGATTCTGGAATACCTTCAAAGAAGTTTCTCATAAGTACTAAGTTATATACGTTGATAGACATAGGTAGAATTACTGCCCACAATGTATCAAGTAAGTGTAAGTTCTGCATAACTAAGTACTTAGGAACCATACCACCATCGAAAATCATTGTGAATAATAACATATATGCAAAGAAGTTTCTTCCTGGCATATCCCACTGAATAAGAACGTAACCACCAAGTGTAGCAAGCAACAATCCCATGAATGTACCAACTAATGTTGTTACTACTGAGATAACAAATGGACTATATAAAGCTGATCTTGAGAAAATAGCATTATAACCACCTACAGAGAATGCATTTGGCCACCATCTAAAACTTGTTGCTGAATGAGCATCAAATGAATCTACAATAACCTTCCACATAGGGAAAAGAATTAACAATGAAACCAATATAAAGAAGATCGCATTGACTATTGGGAAGATTTTAAATTTTTTCTTTTTCTTTTTATAAACTAACTGTTCTTCACTCATCGTCTAACCTCCTATACAATTCCACGTCCACGGACTTTTTTACTTGCGTAGTTACAACCAAGTACGAGAATCATACCTACAAATGACTTAAACAGACCTACGGCTGTTGTATAACCGTAATCAGAGAATGAAGCTGAGAAAGTCTTGTTGTATACGTATGTCTGTAATACCTGTGATACATCGTATGTACCAGCACTCTGTGTAACGAATACTGATTCGAAAAGGTTCATAACCTTAGCAAGGTTAAGAATGAATACTGTGATGATAGTGTTAGCTAAAGCTGGAAGAGTAATATATATAAGTCTCTTGAATCTGTTAGCACCATCAATCTGTGCAGCTTCATAAAGGTCAGGACTGATACCTGATAATGTAGCAAGGAAAAGAATAGTTCCCCATCCTGTATCCTTCCATACGTTCATCATGAAGAATGTGCCTGTCCAGTACTTAGAACTACCAAGGAAATCGATAGGATTATCGATAAGTCCCATGTTAATTAAAGCACCATTAACAACACCTGAGCTGTTAACTGAAAGAATCATCTTAAATACAGCAGCAACTACAACCCAAGACATGAAGTGAGGTAAGTAGATGATTGTCTGTACTGATTTCTTGAATGCCATGTTAGTAATCTCGTTAAGAAGAAGTGAGATAATAACTGCGGCACCTGTATTAAGTATTAACTTAACGATTGATAATACAAGTGTATTTCTGAATGCCTGCCAGAAATATGTATCGAATCTTAACATAGTCTGGAAGTGGAAAATACCTATATAATATGGGTTAGCTAATACATATGATGTGAACGCATAACGACATCCTAACATTGGCCAGTAGAAGAATAATACTATCATGATAAATACTGGGAGGAACATAATATAGAATCCTCTGTAGTAGAACATCTTCTGCGTAATACTCTGATTTAATGAGTTAGATAAATACTTGCTATCTACTCCGAGATCCTTCTTGAATAACTTAACAACATCCCAGAATACACCTATGATAGCAACTATAAGTCCAAGTATGATAACATATACACCTGAACCGATTGAATAAGTATTACCACCATATCCGTTTGATAATAAATCAGATATATTATGGTATACATACTTTAATGCACCAGTCTTAGTTTTACCATCTGTACTAGAGAACTGGAATGCAAACATAGATACAAATGCAACAACTGTAGCAAGTACTGATGTTACAATTGATAATTTTTCTTTCTTAGCAACAACTAAAAGAATACCAGCAACGATAAGCAACATAAAAAGATACCACATAAATATAACGCTGATATTCATGAAACCAAATGAGTATGCCTTAGGTGTATAACCATCCATAAGTTCTTCATTTGACTGAACAAATGGAAGCAATCCGCCTAACAACATGATTACCATACCGATAATAGCTAAATATCTGGTATTACCAGCTGGCTTACCATTAAGTGCTCCACACTTAGGGCAAATCTTTGCCTTCTTAGGAAGCTCTGTTCCACAAGACTTACACTGCATCTTTATACCCTTCTTTCCTAATATTATAGTAACAATGCTTATTAAGCAAAATATCGTGCCAGAAGACCAGGTCTCCTGGCACGACCACATGTGATAACAGGTATCACTAATAATACATATTAAGTAGTTTAAATCACTAATTACTTACCAGCGAACTGTTCATTTAATGACTTAAGAGCTGCTTCAACCTTAGAACCAACTGTATCTGTATACTGCTTCATACCTTCATCAACAGACCATTCACCTCTGGCTACCTTATCAACTACTGTATATCTCTCTGTATTGATATCACCGATAAGCTTACCAACTTCTTCTGTCATAGCAGGAGGATCAATTAACTGAGAGTTCTTGAAGAACATTTCTGCACACTCTGTAACCTTATCTGGCTGTTCTGCCTTTCCTGGATCCTTTCCGTTAGAGAATCCTGCAAGAACAAGGTTGCAGTCAAGATGAGCCTTAGAGTACTTTGCCTTAGGGTCAGTCTTCTTAGGAAGGAATTCGAATGAACCATCATCCTTTACGTTGTAGTAATATCCTTTAGGACCATATTCCCAAAGTGTCTGGATATCGCCACCATCTAACATCTTATCAAGGAAGTACTTAAAGATTCCTTCTGCCTTTCCTGTCTCAGCAGCATGAGATGTGATACACCATGATGGTGAAAGTCTTTCTGCATACTTACCAAGCTCCTTAATTGGAAGGAGAGCAACGAGTGAGCCATCAAGACCAGATGAAGTTATTTCGTCCTTTAACTTATCAATCCATGTTCCAGCCCAGTATGTAAATACACCTGATTCTGTCTTAACATCTGCTGACTTGAAGTCGTTACGTGCTGTAGCTGTTGTCTTTGTACTTGATTCCTTGTTGATAAGTCCATCTTTAACAGCGTTCTGGATTCTCTGAAGAGCATCCTTCATTTCCTTTGCTGAGAAACCATCTACATACTTGCCCTGAGCCTGATCATAGTAGAATGTAAACTGTGCATTCTGATAGAATTCAGGAAGATAGTTTGTATAAGGTGCTTCCTTTGAATAGAAACCAGGAGCTGAAATTACATAATCAACACCCTTAGCTTCCTTCATCTTCTTAAGCATTGTATAGAATTCATCATATGACATCTGCTTCTGAAGATCTGCCTTTGTATATCCAGCAGCTGTAGCCCAAGCTTCCTTTACATATGTACAGCATCCGTTACCACGTGTAGGTACGAATCCGTAAAGAGCCTTCTCACCATCAACGCCTCTAACATAGTTAGCCTGCATGATCTTTTCTGCATCTGCAATAAGTCTTCCTGATGCCTTTGTTGCTGAATTGTTCCAAGCATCTGTCATATCCCAGAGAAGACCCTGCCTAGCATAAAGTGCTAAGTAGTCAGATGAAAGAATAAGAACATCTGGCATAGAGTTTGCATCAAGCATTGAGTTTGCTACTGCATCATAGTATGAGCTGTGATCTGGACGAACTACTGTGAAGTCAAGGCCTGTTAATTCCTTGAGCTGTTCATCAAACTTGTCACCCCAATCTGCCATCTTAGGAACTGTACCATCAACCATAACAGTGAAAGCTTCTGGCTTTTCTACGTTTGCCCAATCTACTGTTGACTTGTTTTCTGTTGAAGCATTGTTGTTTCCACATGCAACAAGCCCCATTACTGAAGTAAGTGTTAAACCTACAGCAGTAAGTTTTTTAACTGTCTTTCTCATAAACTTATAAACCTCCCTATTGGTTCTTGTGGGGAACGCCCCACCTAATATGTTTCTAACATTGATATATATTACCATTTTTGTAATCTTTTAACAATACTTTATAAACTATTTTGCTGAAAAAAGATAATTGCGTAGATTTGCAAAGTAACTGCAACGCTTCTGTTGCAGTTACTTTGACAGTAAAAAATGTTGCATAAATAAGAAAAGGAGTAGATATATGAACAATCAAATTTTAAATGAGACTATAAATAATTATTTTAAAAATACATCTGTTGATAATATGGTTAAAACTCATATTTCAAGTATATTGACAAATTTCCCATTAGCAAATATTAAATGTTTACAAATTGAAGACAATACACTAAATGGAGTAGATACTAATAAAAATAGTTGGAGAGCACATTTTGTTAATTTAGAAACGGAAGAAGATTTTTTCATTGAAGTCTTTATTAATACATCCGGTACCTGCAATAGTCGTTGCTACATAATAGACGATAATGACAACATAAAATTAATAAAATAGAATTTGTAAAAAAGGTGTATAAGTTACCCAAAAAACTCATACACCTTATATATCTTACTAATCTTATTTTAATGACATTAATCTCATATATTATTATCCCTTTCATTTTCAAGCATTATAAATCTATCATAAGCTTCCTGCTCAGAAACTTCTTCTTCTAATTTATCTGTAAATGCAAAACTAACATGCTTGTCCTCACGATAAATTTCGTACAAATTCGGGAATCTAAATGAAGCAAGCTGAGCATTATATTCTGTTCTACATTTTCCATTTCCATCTTTGTCAACTGAATGTCTCAATAAATGACTTCTATATATTCGATTAGGATCACGATTTTCATGTTGGCAAATAGTATTAATGCTTACATTTTCCAATATGGCTGTTTGATTTGGAATATTAGAGTCAATTATATTACCAATATTTTCTATTAAAGTATTGTACCATTCACCAGCACCTTCTGCACAATATTTAATGTTAAAAAATCTACGTAACTCTCCGTACTTTACAGATAATCCATTTGAATTTGCAGGACAATCAATGTAATCATCAAAATTATTTTGTTTTATCAAACGAATCCGTAATAAAGCATATTTATATTTTTCTCTTTCTTTATCCTCTGATGTTAAAAGACAAAACGCTATATAACAATTTACATTATTATAAGTGTAAGTTGTAGAAAAAACTGCAATTTCATTATTCTTCATATTTTCTCTTAATTCTCTTAGTTCTGTAAACGCCATTAGTTTCCTCCTTGATTAATATTATATTTATCATATACATTACGTACTCTGGCGGTTTTCTTACACCTTGTTCCCAATGCTACAATGTTCCAATAGGAATATGGAATTTTTTTTGCAAATTTGGATTGTGAAAGCCCTGTTGATTCCCTTAATTGTTTTATTGTCATTAAATTCACCACCTTTATTTTGAATTTTTTCATTAAGTTCTGTTATAATCACTATATGTCATTGACATACAATACTTATACAGGAGAAAATTTATGTCTTTATTTAAGCATCTTACACATGAACAGCGGGTTCTTATTGAAGACCGTCTTAATCACAAAATATCTATTCGTGCAATAGCTAAAGAATTAAATAAATCGCCATCAACAATTTTGCGTGAAATTCAAAACCATTATGTAACCATTCCAACTTCACGTAATGACTGTGCTGACAAAAGAGACTGTAATTTTCAGCGTGTTTGCGGAGATAATAGTTGCAAACGTAAATGCTATACATGTCTATCGTTGTGCATAAAATATTGCAGTAATTACAAGAAACCTTCTTGTCATAAATTAAATATTCCGCCTTATCTCTGTAATGGTTGTAAGTCTTTTAATTTTTGCGAGTATGATAAAAATATTTATAGGTCAACAGAAGCTCAATCACAATATGTTGACACACTTAAATCCTCACGTTCAGGCTTTGATGTAACTTCTGAGGAATTGAATACAATAAATGCTTTAGTTTCACCATTAATCAAAAATGGATTATCTCCATATCATATCAATCAAACTTATCCAGAAGAACTTATTATAAGTGAAGCAACTTTACGCCGAATGATTGATAAAAATATACTTGAAGCTCGAAATGTAGACCTTCGTGATAAAGTAAAACGAAAACCTCGCAATAAATCATCACACGTCATATCACCTCTATCCTTAACAAAAATTGGTCATTTTTATGGAGATTATTTAAGTTATGTAGCGGAAAACGATGTTAATATCGCCGAAATGGATTGCGTAAAAGGAAAGAAAGATGAAGAAGTAACATTACTTACTTTAACAATTCCTTCATTGTCATTTCAACTTGCATTTATAATGAATAGCCAAACTACTAGTGCAGTAGTAAATACTTTAAATAAAATTGAATCTTTATTAGGGCATGAATTATTCAATCAAATTTTTCCTGTAATCTTAACAGATAATGGCTCCGAATTTGCTGATATTCTTGGTATGGAAACTTCTTGCATAACAGGAAAGCAGCGAACCAAAATATTTTTCTGTGAGCCAAATAGATCAGATGAAAAAGGCTCTTGTGAAAATCACCATAAGATGATTAGATATGTTATTCCAAAAGATTATTCGTTGGAGCCTTATGCGCAGACAGATATAACACTTATGATGAACCACATTAATAGTTATAAACGGAAAGCTCTTTTTGGATTGAGTGCATTTAATTTAGCTCAAAATGCATTGCCTAATGAATTTTTTACATTGTTAGGCATAGAGTAAATTCCAGCAGAAAAAATCATTTTAAAGCCATCTCTTATTAATGGTTATCAAAGTAATTACAATACAGTTTAGTATGTGTTGCAATTACTTTGACAAAGTAGACTGTAAGTATAACTATAAAAATGCATATTTAGTAAGTATTTCATTTATTCAGAAAGTAACTGCAACAGAAGCGTTGCAATTATTTTGCAAATCTACCAAAAAAGATAATTGTTATGCCTAACACAAAGGATATGCCAGAAGATATTAAAACAATTACTGGACAGTTTACTTGTTATTTATGAATTCTTTCTTCTTAAACCTAACTGCAAAACTTGTAATAATCAACACAACTATACACACAGCTATTGGCATAAGAATATTTTTTCCCCATAATATTCCTTTTTTATATACAGAATAATTCATTACATACTTTCTCCATAACAATCCAGTACTTATAACACCATTAGAATCATAATATTCAACACTCATTATAACTATGGTTGCTAGATAACCTGCCCATTTCTTGTCTGTTATCCACCATACCGCAAGCATAATCAGCCCCATGACAAATATAACTGTAAACGTCTGCAATATAAAAACTATACTTATAAGCAAAAACGAAGGAGTCAACTCACATGGCATATGTATGACACTATAACACATACTTGTTTCATCTTCCCAATTACATATCTTTCGTTTTATACATATACCTGCTATGGTTGTTGCTATATATATGTATACAGAGATGGCCACACTAAGTATCGCAAGATCCTTTACACATCTTTTCCATATATTATATATATGCTTATGCCTTGTAATCATCATTACGGAAAAATTATATCTTTGTGCATACAATATATAAAACAATGCACATATTATGAGCAGTCTGCTTACATAATATATACCAATCCCTATATAAACATCATACAGACACGCTTTTGCACCAGGCGGAATCCCCAACCCTTTTAGTACTGTGTTAGGTAGTAATATAGTTATAGCAACAATCATTACAATGGACATTCCCCTATCATTTATGCTTATCAATTCCTTCAATTTTCTCATACCTTTTCAACTCCATGAAATACAATTGACTTGTGTATGGGATATACTGACATATCAAAATAAAAGTCTGATTTTATAAATTGTTTTCTTCTTTCCTGCCTCACTAATCCATTGCCTACTGCAAACGTTATTGCAACCTTCCTTGTTTCTCCTGACTGCATATTAAGGTCTTCTGATTCATCTAATGCATATATATAACCCTGATTATAATATCCTATAGGGTAACCTACCATTGCTACATTAGGAATAAAATCCGCCAGCAGTTTAACTTCTTTTTCACTTTTATTAGTAATACTCAAAATAAGTACCAATGCATCTTTTTTTCCTGATATAATATCCTTAGGCAGTCCTTTTTCATTCACTATATCTTTTATATTTCCATAATAAAGATTGCTGGCACATATTTCTAATCCCTTGTCTTCTACAACATCCCCAGGTTCATAATATTCTTTAACAGAATCCGGTAATCTTGTGTTGGCGTTTCTATATGACAATATAAAAACTATTAACAAAATAGACAGTAAACACAAAAATATACTTATTTTTTTCTTTTTTACGTCAAAATGTATCATTTCTAATTCCCCTCCATATATATATAATAATATCAAGGACAATCAATACTATAATAAATACAACATAACATTCCCAATAATTCGGTGAAAGCTGACTTATACTAAATAACCTGTATGGTGCTATTCCTCTTGCCTTCATATTCGGAATCCAGCTTGAAGCTGCATTAAGGAATTCACACAAGACTACTGGAAATAATAATACTATAAATGTATTATTGACCCATAAAGAAATCATCAATGACACTGTCGCCAACAAACCAGCACATATGAATTGTAATATAAAATATAATATATAATATATATATGGATGTGTATAAAAAACACATGACCACATGGAGTTTGCCATACAATCCGTAGTACCATCATTCCAAAGCATAGATGGAAGCACCATAGCTGTAGATAATAGATTAATAATCAATGGAGCTGTGGCAGCTATTCCGCCTGTAGTAAACACCGCTATTAATTTAGCAACAAGATAATTAAGTTTATTTGTTCTTGAATAATAATTTCTTATAATTCCTTGTCGTCTGTCTGTATAATATGTAGCCGCATAAGGAATAACAACTATTATCGGAAGTATTCTTATATATACAGTATAATATATATTAAAGCTGCCACCTATCCATGTATAAAACACATTGTATGGCTGTTGCAATCCTCCATAGCTGAAAAACTCCAACGGATTCAATGCATTATGCAATCCAACACTAATAAACTGTATTGTAACTATTAACATTCCTATAATAAGCGACACCCTAAATGCCACGCTCCTAAGAGAACGCTCTAACTCTATCTTTATCATTTCCTTCACGCAATCCACCTCCTATATTTAGCCACCACATAAATTATTTATGTATAAGAGCATAGTATTTACAATATAATCCTTCCTACTTACCTATGCTGTTTCTTAATCCATTAATTATAAAATACTAAATACTGGAGGATAAGAATATAATCCCCCAGCTTTATTTAATTAAGCATATCAATATTTTTAAAACTAATTCTGAATATTTTATCATTCATCCAGATTTCAGGTTTTCCTGTCTTGATATTAGATGCATAATTAGTTCCTATATATATATTATTCAGTAATAAACCATCTGTTTCAACTTTATCATATACTGTTTTATGCTGTGCATTATTATGTGACAAATAACGTGTAACAACATATTTATCAGCAAAACAAAACATTATAAGTTCTCTGCTTTCTTTGGGATTAAGTGTAACTTTATTAAACTTATGCTCAACCCAGCCATCTGGTTCATCAAAATAGCAACTTCTGCTTTCACTTGGTATCAATGCATATTCCATATTACCGCCCTGATTATATCTTATACTATAAAAACTGAATGTAGATGATGCCAGCTGCTGTTCTATATCTGAATCATTTGTTACTTTTAACTTAAATATAATCAACTGTCTGTCAATTCCCATCGGACTTTTGCATAGATTAGCTTTATCGTCTATATATTCATCCTTCTTTTTAGTTGTAAAAAAATTATATATATTTTCATAGTCATTACCATTGATAAAAGTCAAAATATCCTTAAAGTTTTCTGTTATATATGCATCCTCTATATTACACTTTATTATATTTGAACCACCTGTTTTAACTTCTATTTCTTCATCCATATCTGACAATTGCGGCATTTCTACGTCCGAAGGTATTTCAGAATATTTAATATACTCACTCCATTTATCTGTATTTTTTTCAGACTGAACCTGTTTGGTTGTTTCTATAGCATTATTTGATGACATGGCATTAACATCGTCCATATTAGCTAGTCTGCAACCTGATAACATGAATACACATATAACCAATACTGTACTTATTATATAGTTTCTAATCATACTTGTCTCCTAATGTCCACTTGCATTGTCTGGACACCAAAATCCACCATAACTAACTGCATCACGTCCACATGGTGTTGCTTTAATAGTAGCATAATTTTTTTCACTCTCTTTTACCCAGTTTTTCATATATTTAGTCGTTTCTTTATAAAATCTATGTCTACCACTATAACACTCTCCATCATCAGAATAATAATCTACATACCCATATATATATGCATCATAACCATCATCTTCATAACCATCAAAATAAGTGCAACTCATCCAAGCTGCTGATTCATCATCCTTATGTTTTCTAGCTGTTTCCTCTGTATTATTCCCTTCAAAATTAAATTCATATGGGTAATCATCATTATTTACTGCATATGTTTTAATCATTTTAACTTCTGCAAATAAAAACATACCAACAAAAACACCTACTATAATCTTTCCAAATACACTTTTTCTATGCATAATGCTCTTCCTTTCCGACAAAACTATCTTTTAATCATATTTATTTGCTACACATAAAGAACCAGTTCCTTTATACATATACTACCACAAAAAATATCTTCTTATTTCAAATTGTAATATTTGGTATACTTCTTTGTAATATTTGGTTATGCTCTCTTATATTGCAGATGTACTTGCACCATTATAATAACAATAATGCTGGCATTTAAAATTATATTTTGCTATCTCTAATGTTAAACGATATGCACGTCTCATATTCACAATCTGTCTTATTTACATCATATGTTCCATTAAGTTTTTTCAATATTTTCTTAACACTTCTGATTCCCCTGCCATGATATTTATAATACTCCTCATCTTTTTTTTCAGTTACTTCTATGTAACTATTTTTTATTCTGAATACTATGTTTCCTGCATAATATATCAATTCAATATCTATATAAGCTGGTTTATCATATTGAATAGCCCTCATTACAGCTTGTATGCTATTATCAATGAGATTACCTATAAGTACATTTAAATCGGCATAATCTACTTCAATGTCGTCTGGAATATTAATCCTTGACATAACATTAACATTTTTAGATATATTTCCAAGCTTATACTCTAATATGCTGTTAATCCTAAGATTAGCACAGTACTTTGGCTTTCCAACAATATTAATGTTATCCAATATATTCCCCAACTCTTTTTCTGCCTCACTATAATCTTTTAACTGTATTGCATAGCTTAATGTATTGAGTCTGTTTTTCAAATCATGACGTATATCCTTAAGTTCTTCCTGTGCTTCTTTAATATTCTCACATAACCTGTTATTCGTATCTATTTCAATTTTCAAAACGTCCTCTTCATAGTTATATCTAACATTCTCATTTATCTCAATCATAAATATACATATCATATTTTTCGCAATACATGCTGCAAACATAATTATAAGACATACTATATATTCTTTACCTGACAAGCCTGATATAAGCAACCTTAGAAGTATAAGCATTATACTTTGTATTATGCATGTTGTTATTATTGCAAGACTGGTTATTTTACTCATATTTATTCTTCTATAATTATTATATCTTATAAAAAAAAATATATATATTATACTTATAAATACAACAAATGGAATTACGTAACTTATTATAGATTCCGGATAATATTGATAATTGTTAGATTTAACTATACAGATTTCTTTTACTATATATATTGAATTTATAATCACATTAAGATAAATAGTAACTGCTGCTACATTTCCATATATTGAAGTTATATATTTCCTATTAATTATAACTAATATAGCTGCCAATATAAAGCACGTTATTAGATTATCATGTATTATGATACAATATATTGTATAACTGATATAAGATATTATTATTATTCCTGTTATTATATGTTTTATATCTGATGATATAATCCCTTTTAATTTTAAACTATACATTTTATCCTTAATATATGTATCATCGTCAACTTGTTTTGTAATTGAACTAATAAAGCTGATATATATTATATATTCAGTTATCCCAAAAAGTATGAGCCAATATATATACATTCCCATATATTTTTCCTTCTGTCTGCCTTTTAACTTTTTATCTATTATTGTATAAATCATTAAATAATCTTTTTATAATCTCAATTATACAATAAAACATATTATATTTCTGAATAACAATCAAAATACCGCCCACCTATCAATTGTGAGCGGTAACATAATCATTAAATTTTTTTATAAATTCTTTACTATAACGTCTTGCTATAGCTATCGGAACATTTTCACTTTCATTTGATATCTTATACCATACAACATCTGACTGTAATCTTGATATATATCTATAATTAATAATACAGCCACTACTTGCCATCCCAAACCGACTTTGTGGAAACTTATCTTTAATATCCTTTATCTTTCCATATGTACGATATTGTCCATCAACCGTTACTACATTGATATGTCTCATATCTGAATATATACATACTATATCATCATAATCTACTCTATATATATTTTTTCCAATATTAAACAAAAACATATCACTATCTTTTCTGCATATCTTGTGTATGTCATTAAGAATCATACAAAGACGTTCCTCATTTGCCGGCTTAACAATATAGTTAAATGCATGTACATCAAATGCATTCTGCATATAATCCGTATGGCTTGTTATAAATACTATTATTGCATTCTTATACTCTGACTTTATCCATCTGGCAAGACTAATTCCATTATCATTTCCCAACTCTATATCAAGAAAATATGCATCATATTGCCTGCTGAATTCTTTTAAATCACAGCATCCTTCTAGTTCATCCTTAATATCTGCAACACTATTGAATGCATCCGTTTTAACCTTTATCCCAAGTTTGTCTGCTGTCTTATCAAGAAGCCTGACAAACATATCTGCCTGTGCACTATCGTCTTCGCACAATGCTATTTTCATACTTTTATACTCCTAATAACCCCTGTCTGATTATCATTACCGTATTCTATTCTGCTCTCACTTAGCTATCGTGCAAGCCATCCGCCATCAACTGCAAGTGTGAAACCATTAACATAGTCTGATGCCTTAGATGCAAGATACACTACTGCACCTTCCATATCCTCTGGTGTTCCCCATCTTCCAGCAGGTATTCTATCTAGAATCGCCTCACTTCTGTCAGCATCATCTCTTAACTGGGCTGTATTGTTAGTAGCCATATAACCTGGTGCAATTCCATTTACATTGATGTTATACTTTGCCCATTCATTAGCCATGGCTCTTGTAAGACCTATAACAGCACTCTTACTTGCTGTATATGAAGGTACTCTTATTCCGCCCTGATATGAAAGCATAGAGCATACATTGATAATCTTGCCGCCTTCGCCCTGCTTTATAAGCTGCTTTGCAAATGCCTGACTTAAGAAAAATACCATCTTTTCATTTACCTGTATGACTGAATCCCAATTTTCCTCTGTGAAATCTATAGCATCCTGTCTTTTGATAAGACCTGCATTATTAACAAGTATATCAACTCTTCCGTATACATCCATAGCAGCTGTCATAACCTTAGATATAGAATTCATGTCTGAAAGATCAGCTAATACTTCGGTAAATATACCACCATCCGCCTCTATTTTAGCCTTAGTTTCTTCACATGAACGTCTTGCAACTCCAAGCACCTTAGCTCCTGCCTGTGCAAGCGCAATACACATTCCCTGTCCAAGTCCTGTATTGGCACCCGTAACAACTGCCACCTTATTATCTAACTTAAATAAATCTAATATCATATACTCTCTCTTCCCTTATATTTCCTGTTATCTGCTGCATTAATTTAGAAACAAATCTTCAATAAATAACAACTAAGCAATGCTCATTGCAGTTAGTTAAATCCTATAAGCTTATTCATAACCTTATATCCTGTCTTGGATATTCCTCTTCCTATACGTCCGGGAATATTAACTGTACTTCCTAAAATACTATATCTTAGTTCCTTATAGAGCTGCTTATCTGTGTCTTTAACATACTTCCAGAGTTCCTTCTTTTTGTTAAGATTCTCCTCTGTTCCGGATATTATTAAGAATATTGATGAAACCTCCATCATAATTCTTAAATATGTTCTCATATATCTTCTACATTTCTCATTCTCTGGTTTCTCAGAAAGATATGAATCTATAAGCCTTCTTGTAACTCTTAACTGCTGGTCTATTCTTGATATCATAACCTTTTCGTTAACTGACTGGTCATCACGTCCTATGAAATATCTGTAGAAATTAGTATTAATGTAATACATTTTCTTAACATAAGGTAGTGGTTCAAACACAAACACATTATCCACGTAAAATGTATGCTTTGGAAGTTCTAATCCACAATCTTTAATAAGCTGTGTCCTATATATAACTGAATGCATAAGTATGTACTGGTCAACTTTAAAATGCCCCATATCATCCCATCCAAACATCTTATCAACTGGGAGTGCGTTCTCATAATGAATAACTTTTTTTCTTTTAGCGCCTACTTTTTCATATACATAGTTAGCTATAACCATATCAGGAAGGTCATCTTTTTCTACGAATTCCTTAAGCTTTGTAAGTATTTTTCTATAACTTTTTATATCTACCCAGTCATCACTATCAACTACCTTAAAGAACACTCCTGTAGCATTGGCAAGTCCTGTGTTAACCGCCTGTCCATGTCCACCATTCTCCTGGTGAACAGCTTTAACGATGCCTGGATACTGTTCTTCATACTTTTTAGCTATTTCTAAAGTGTTATCCTTCATAGAACCATCATCCACTATGATAACCTCAATATCATCCCCTCCTGCAAGGCATGATTTAATACATTTTTCCATATATTCTGCTGAGTTATAACATGGAATTGCAAATGATAATAACTTCATATGTATAATCTCCTATTTAATTTTCTTCAAAAAATCGTTTTGCTTCTTCCTCATGTTTGTGCGGGTCGAAAATGTTACCGCCTTTTCGTGCAAGCACGAACAGCGGTCACACTTTCGACCCTGGGGTATCACATGCGGTCTGGGCACTTGATGCCAAGAAGGTCTGTGCATGTTTCAAGAATATTTTTTGTAAGTGTAATAAGTGCTATATAACCCTTTTTCTGTTCTTCGTTCTCTTCTGCAAGTATCTTCGTATTATGATAGAAACCATTGAATTCATTAGACACTTCATATATGTACTGACATATTCTATGTGGTGCATTATCTTTGTATGCACTTTCTATCACATCTGAAAACTTAATAAGTGACAATGCAAGCGTTTTTTCTGAAGCTTCTTTTGCAGGTAGTATATTAATATTTTCAGAACTTCCACCATTTTCCTTGTATTTTGCAAGTATAGACTTTATTCTTACGATTGTATACAGAATATAAGGACCTGTATTTCCCTCAAAAGAAGCAAATCTGTCTATATCAAAAACATAATCCTTTGATGCCTGGTTAGAAAGATCTCCATACTTAAGTGCAGCAAGACCTACTATCTTTGATGTTTCTTCTGCTTCTTCATCAGATACTGATCGATTCTCCTTTATCTTGTTAAGTACTGCATTATCAATATCAGCAATAAGATGCTCTAATCTCATAACACCGCCTGAACGTGTCTTAAATGGCTTGCCATCCTTTCCATTCATAGTTCCAAATCCGACAAATGTCATATTAACATCAGGTCTTACGATGCCTGCTTTCTTTGCGGTTCTGAATACCTGTGTAAAGTGAAGCTCCTGTCTTTTATCTGCAAGATATATATATGTGTCCGGCTTATAAAGTTTTTCTCTTTCTACTATAGTTGCAAGGTCCGATGTAGCATAAAGTGCCGCACCATCTGACTTTCTTACGATACATGGAGGCAGTTCTTTAGTATCTGTATCTTCTGCTATATCTACAACAGTAGCCCCCTGGCTTTCATATGCTATACCATCATCAACCATCTTATCTACCATTTCATCTATATATGGCTGTGCATCACTTTCGCCTTTCCAAAGATCAAAGGATACATTAAGATTATCATAATTCTTCTTCAGATCTTTCTTTGAAACCGTCATAATATGATTCCAGATAGCTCTGCATGCCTTATCACCATTTTGAAGCTTAAGTGTTGCCTCGTGCGCCCTTTTAGCAAACGCTTCATCCTCCTTGGACTTAGCACTTGCTGCTGGATATATCTCCTCGAGCTCTGCTATTGTAAATGGTGCTTCTTTAGGATATTCACCTGTAAATGAAGCATCAAAATATGGTAGTTCCGGCTTTCTATCCCTTAATTCTTCTATAATAAGTCCCATCTGAAGTCCCCAGTCACCAAGATGCACATCACCTATTGTCCTGTTGCCAACAAATCTGTTAATTCTTTTAACGCTTTCACCGATGACAGCTGATCTTAAATGACCTACATGAAGTGGCTTAGCCGCATTAGCACCACCAAAATCTACAATAACAGTCTTAACCTGTTCTTTGTTCTGATAACCATACTTATCAGAAGCTGCCATATCATTCATATAACCAGCAAGATATTCAGGACTAATCTTTATATTGATAAAGCCTGGTTTAACACTTTCAACAGATGAGAAAAGTCTGTTATCTGCAAGCTTGGAAACAACTTCATCTGCTATCATAAAAGGTGCCTTTTTATATGCCTTTGCTGCTGCCATAGCACCATTACACTGATACTCACATAAGTCTGGCCTGTTAGATACTGTTATCCTTGCATAATCTTTAGAATATCCACATTCCTCAAACGCTTTCTGGAATTGTTCTGTCATAAGTTCTATTATAGTCTTCATATAATCTCCACTCCTGATTTTATTTGCTTTTCAGTTGTTATATCACCTGATGCATATATAATAAATATAAAAAAGAAGCTGTTGCACTAAGTTGATTATATATTGATATATAAACTACTTACGTTGCGACAGCTTCCATATAAAACACTACTACATCACTGCTCAGTTTTAGGTTTTCAACTATTCTGAACAATAATATATAAAGCTGTATTTAGTTTAGTATAAGACACTTTCAAGAAAAAGTCCATAGCTCTCAGCTGGAAGTGACATAACAACATCCCTTCCATCAAGTGCAGCTTCTATATCTGAGGTCTTCTTTAATCCGTTACCAACATCAAGAAGCATTCCTATCATATATCTTGCCATATTATGAAGAAAATCATCAGCTGTTATTGTAATATTACATTTATCACCTTCTACATCTATATCTACTGACTTGACATTTTTTACTGTTGACTTACTCTTTTTAGCAGTTGTAAATGCTTTAAAGTCATGACTTCCTATAAAATACTGTGCCGCTGTTCTCATGGCTGATATATCTGGCACATCGAATGTATGATATGCATATTTTCTTGTAAACACATCTGCTACATTAGCCATATCAAGCTTGTATACATACGTTTTGCCCTTTGCATTCAACTGGCTATGAAATCTTTCATCAACTTCTTCAACATGATTGATTGCAATATCTCTTGGAAGGTACCTGTTAAGATAATTCTTAATCTCAATAGCCTGATACCTGTCATTTAGCTTAAAGTTAGCTGTTTGCGCAAGTGCATGAACACCCTTTTCTGTCCTGCAGCCAACATATATATCTATATCCTCGCCAGTCATTTTTTTAATTATTTCTTTAATCTTAACTTCTATCGTATTGGATGATGAATCTTTACCCAGACGCTGCCATCCATCATATCTGCCACCATCATATTGAATCTGTAACTTATAATTATACATTATTCTTCCATAACCTTTTCAACTGTATTAACGATAACATCCATCTCAAAAGGCTTCTGTATAAAATCAGCTGCACCCATCTTAAGCGCCTCTATCATATTAGCCTTTTGTCCCGCTGCTGTAACCATGATAACCTTAGCATCCGGATCGTCATCTATTATCTCTTTAACTGCAGCAATTCCACCAAGCTTTGGCATTGTAATATCCATTGTTGTAATATCAGGTCTGTATATTTTAAATTTTTCAACACCCTCTGCACCATCTACTGCTTCTGCAACTATCTCATGTCCTGCCTGTTCAAGCATATTTCTTAAGAATTTCCTTGATGTCTTAGAATCATCTACTATCAATATTCTAGCCATAATCGTCCTCCGTTCCCACTTTATAATCTGGTATATGCTTACACCTTAAACTTCCAGCTTAATCTTATCATCTGCCACCATAATCAGATTAAATCTATGTCCCTTCATTGAAAATGTAACTACATACATTCCATTATCTGCCTTAATCTGTGTATCCTTATAAAATACTGGTGGATGCAATGCAACTTCTATGTCTTCATAGCTGAGCTTTGTTGCATACGCACCATTAATCACGTTAATAAGCTCACATATTGAATCATAAGCATCTGAATCAAACTCACTCAGCTCTTCCTGTGAAAATACTGATGCAACACATAAAAGGTCGTCATCATCTCCCGCTATGCCAAGAAATACATCTATATCTCCGTCCATAAGCTGGCAGCCTACAAACTTTCCCTCGTACTCCTTTTGATATATAATTCTTTCCAGTTCCATATCATTACCTATAAACTGAGTAAATATCTTAAGTACACTCTGCATCTGCTTGTTGTAGTATTCTGTGTTCATATCAAGAAATGTTGTAACCATATCATCTATATTACCTTCCTTGATAACCTTCAGTTCACTATCAGTAAAAACAGTTCCAGCGTGATTTTTGGCAATATATTTGTTAATCATCTTGTCCCGCATATCATCGCTCTCCTCATACCTGATTATCTGTCAATTATAATTTTTCGATTCATTTAACTTTTAAATTCATTATACATCATTAAGATACAAGTTAGCAATCACTTATTTTATTTAATTGATTGAAAATTGACATATTACTTGCTGCTCACTGAAATTTTAGAAAATACTTCGCGTTCTTAACTATTGCACATAATAAAACCGGCACAGCTAATCACACTTTTGCCATGCCGGAAACTTATTTTACACTTTAAATATGATAAAAGGTTACTTTTAACCCCGATATCAATTATATTATTTAAGCATTCTCAACAGAATAGTTAGGAGCTTCTTTAGTAATATGGATATCATGCGGATGACTTTCTCTTAAAGCTGCAGATGACATCTTTATAAACTTAGCTGTCTCCTGAAGTACTGGAATAGTCTGTGCTCCACAGTAACCCATACCTGAACGGAGTCCTCCCATAAGCTGGAATATAGTATCTTCAACAAGTCCTTTATATGCAACTCGTCCTTCAACACCTTCTGGAACAAGCTTCTTTGCATCTGTCTGGAAGTATCTGTCTTTACTACCATTCTCCATAGCTGCAATAGAACCCATGCCTCTATAAACCTTATACTTTCTGCCCTGGAATAACTCAAATGAACCAGGAGCTTCGTCACAGCCTGCTAAAAGACTTCCAAGCATACATACATTACCGCCTGCTGCTATCGCCTTAACTATATCTCCTGAGAACTTTATACCACCATCAGCGATAACTGGAATACCATACTTTTTAGCTTCAGCATATGCATCCATAACTGCTGTTACCTGAGGTACACCAATACCGGCAACAACTCTTGTTGTACATATAGAACCAGGTCCAATACCAACCTTAACAGCATCTACGCCTGCTTCACATAAAGCTTTGGCAGCAGCTCCTGTAGCTATATTACCCGCAATAACCTGAAGTTCTGGATATGCAGCCTTGATTTCCTTTAAAGTTGTAATAATATTCTTTGAATGACCATGAGCTGAATCTATAACAATACAGTCAACACTTGCATTAACAAGTGCTTCTACTCTGTCCATAACATTAGAAGTTATACCAACAGCAGCACCTGCAAGAAGTCTTCCCTGCGAATCATGTGCAGATGCAGGATACTTGATAGACTTCTCAATATCCTTGATTGTGATAAGACCTGTCAGCTTGAAATCCTTATCAACAATAGGAAGCTTTTCCTTTCTTGCCTTACCAAGAATCTTCTTAGCTTCTTCAAGTGTGATGCCTTCCTCTGCTGTTACAAGATTCTCACTTGTCATACATTCCTTGATAGGTCTTGAGAAATCCTCTTCGAACTTAAGATCTCTGTTAGTGATTATACCAACAAGCTTCTTGTTATCATCTACGATAGGTACACCTGATATTCTGAACTTTCCCATAAGCTCGTTAGCTTCTTTTAATGTATTATCTGGATGTAAGTAAAATGGATCTGTGATAACTCCATTCTCTGATCTCTTTACCTTATCTACCTCTTCTGCCTGCTGCTCAATAGACATATTCTTGTGGATAATACCTATACCACCCTGTCTTGCCATAGCGATTGCCATTCTATGTTCAGTAACTGTGTCCATACCTGCACTCATCAAAGGAATATTAAGCTTAATATTCTTTGTAAGATTAGTTGTTAAATCGATCATATTAGGTGTTACTTCTGAATACTGTGGAACTAATAACACATCGTCAAATGTAATGCCCTCACTAATAATTGTACCCATTTTCCTTTGTCCTCGCTTTCCTGTAAATAAAATAATTAAGTTATATGCGCATAATAACGCAATTCTTGGTACAAAAAAATCCGAATACTTAATTCGGACATTTCTGTGTGGAGAAATCTGATAAACGTTCTATCATATTCCTTTTGTTTATAATATTAAAATTGTATCAGAGCATTTTTTAAAAGTCAATAACTTTAAACACATCTTTTTCAACAACATTTTGTATGCTGTGAAGAACACGTTCATCAGGATATATAAATACCCTGACTAATTCGTTATGTTCATTATACGCATATATGACAACTGAATCGTGATTACTTGCACCAACTGAATAATCATAAGTCTTAACGTCCATATGATTCATACGGAGTGCATCCTGCGAATCAGCTCTTGCCACAAGCTTTGCTCTTGAAAGCGTATACACACCACATCTTTTTCTTGCCGATTTTGCCATAATCCTGTCAATCGTAAGCGTATCATCCACCATCGAATACTCAAGCTCTGCATTATAATACTGAAATACTAAAAATGTCATCACCGCAAATAATGCAAGCACAATTATTCCAAATGTTCTTGTCTGTGGTATGGTTGTAGCCGCCACAATACAGCCTATTATAAGCAATGCCTTATAAATAACTGCTGTCTTAGGTGGTTTTACCTTCACTATCTGTTCTACTGCTATATCAAACATAAAGCTTCTCCTATCTTGTAATAATTCCAATTAATCAAAGTAATTAATTTTCTTCTTAGTGCCTGCAGCCGACTTAACCTTTACGTCTGGTATCTCATAGTCTTCTATATCAATTATATCCTTGCTTTCGTCACACATTATAAGCAATCTGGCAATCATTTTAAGCTTTTCTTTCATTCCGAAGCTTCCACCAACACTATAAGCTGTGCCATTTACTTCATATCTGTTCATTGATGAGAAATATACCGGTCTGTCTTCTTTGGCAACATCTGTATAATCTTTAACATCAATACATAATAAAGCATCTGCTGCTTCCTCTAACTTGTCTGGATGCTTAGCTATAACAGAACTGCATATTGTTCCAAGCATATCTGTCTGGTTCTGCTCGTATTTATTGCCATATACGCTGAATTTCACAAGTGATCCACTTCCTTTGCCGCTAACAGAAGAACCTCCTCTTACCTTTACCGCTGGAAGTTCAACCTGTTCTGAACTAAATATCTCTGGGCTTTCACCACATATATTAAGCAGAAGTGCCATTTTCTTTAACTTGTCTACTACTGAATATGATGTTCCAACACATATATGGCTTCCATTAGCGAATTCAAAGAATTCACAGCTTCTGAAATATGTAGGCATATCTGCCTTACGATTCTTAGGAAGACTATAATCAACATCAGACACACAGGTCATCCCATTATATGAAGGAAGTTCGTCCACAATATCCTGATGTTTATTAAGAACGTGTGCAAAAAATGTAAGCATCATATCTGACTGATTAAGCTCATACTCCTTGCCATAAAGCGTAAATCTGATATCACCTGTACTTGTAGCCTGTCTTGTTCTGGTGTTATCAGTTATATGAGTGTTATCTGTTATACTGGTATTATCTGTTATACTAGTATTATCTGTTATATTGGTGTTATCTGTTATACTGGTATTATCTGTTATATTGGTGTTATCTACTGCTGTTACAGAATCATCTGCAGCAACACTATCATTGTTGTACTTTTCTTTAAGTTCCTCCAATACATCAATATTAATTTTGTCATTCTTGTCATTAGTAAAATTGTTATACATTAACTGTGCGCAATCACCAGCTGTTCCATATTTCTGAATACTATAGCTTGACTCTTTAAAAATATAACTAAGCATACTTATCGCAACTCTATGTGCTGTATTCAAACCATCTATAGTTGACCTGACATCTTTCTTTAACTTGCTCTTTACTGCAATATTATCTTCCATGACATCTTTAAGGACATTTACTTCCTCTGGAACCATCTTTATTGCCATACTCTGACTTTCTTTTGCAACTGTATTATCATACACTGCATCTTCCATTTTTTGTATTGTAGACATATTATCATCCAAGGCAATATAAAAATTCTCAAGATACTTGCCTTTTTCCATCTTTAAATCCTCTGAACGTGTTACAAGCTGTTCTATAAGGCAGGCATAACTACGGAAATAGTTAAGACTAAGAAATGAAATCATAGCAACACAATCAACATCATATAAACGCTCCTTAATATTCTGTAACCAGTTCTTAGAAATATTCTCCTGAAGCTCTATATCTATATATACATTAATTCCGCGTTTTCTAAGTTCATATACAAATTCGTAAACCTTCTCTTTATCCTTACTTGCATAACTTACAAATACATAAGGTTCACCCTTTATCCATCCATCTTCAAGTTTCTTTTTAAGCTCATCAATATCCGCCATTACCATTCCTCCTGCGTGACAACTAAAATCCAATATGGAAGTATTATAACATACCCCTTAACTTTTTTAAATAGAAACAACTATCCCTGGTATTTTTCACTAGTGTTTTATCTTGTAATATTTCTTACCCAGATATACTTCTTATAATGTATATATACTGCCGGGAGCTTTACCAGCTCATCCAGGCTTATTATGATATATACAAGCCAGACTGGTGCATTGAATACAAATGCTGCTATAAAGCCAAGCGGAACCGCAAAGCACCACATTGCACCAATATTCCCCTTCATATCAAACTTTGCATCACCTCCGGCACAGAATATCCCATCCAGAACAGTTGTATTCACCGACTGCCCCATCAGATTAATGCCAAGGACTATCAGCATAAAGCCAAGATACCCCTTCGCTGTATCTGACATAGGGGCTGCACGCGATACAACCGGAGCTACAACGATAAGAAGCAGACCTGTTATTATCCCAATGGCTATTGACAGTCTTGTAATTCTTCCACCATATTCCCTGGCTTTATCAAGCTTACCTGCTCCTAGAAGATTACCTATAATAATTCCTGCCCCGGCACTAACACCCCTTATAACGCACTGCACCATGCTCTTTACTATACTGGCTATGGAATTCGCTGCAACAGCATCACTTCCCATATGTCCAAGTATAACTGAGTATAATACAAATGCAATGCCCCACACTAAGGAGGCACATAGCACAGGTGTTGTGTAATACCAGAAATCTCTTGTCAGTGCTTTATCTGTATGAATAATTCCTTTCCATTCCAAAGCGGCAATCCTGTCTTTGTTAACTACAATATATGCCCATACAAGCTCTATCACTCTCGATATTACAGTTGCATAAGCCGCTCCACGTATGCCAAGACGTGGCATACCAAACAAGCCAAATATAAGGACAGCATTGCAGACTATATTAACAGCAACTGCTGATGAGCTGATAACAGAGCTTTGAGCCGCCCTTCCTGTATTCTTAAGAAGAATCAGATATACCTGCGATACTGCACACAGCACATAAGATAAGGCTACCGCCCTGATATATAGTGTACCGCTTGCAATAAGCTCCGGTTCGTTAGTGAATATCCTTATAAGTCCCTCAGGTATGAGAAGCGCAAGAATAGTGAATATGCCGCCTGACAGCAGATTAGCATATAAAGCCACCGGCATGACCTTTTCAATAGCTTTTATGTCCTTCTTTCCCCAGTACTGTGAAATCATTATTCCTGAGCCTGCTGTTATCCCTGCTATAAACAGATTAAGCACAAACTGTATCTGTCCGGCAAGTGAAGCTGCAGACAACGAGGTCTGGTCCACAAATCCCAGCATAACCGCATCTGTGGCACTTACAAGTGCCAACATAAACTGCTGTATCGCTATCGGAACAACCAGTTTAACCAGCTTTTCTGACAAATCATCATTCTTTCTTCTACTAAAAAACATAAACCAAGCTCTCCTGACATATATGAATCAGCTCAATCTGCTGCAATTCACTTAATAACCTTGATAGCATAACACATTCCTTTTATATTGCACAACAAAAAGCCCCCTTGTTTATGAATATAAAACATAAACAAAGGGACTTTTTTAACATGATGTAAGTGTTAAATTTATTTTATCAACCTACTGATGTATAGCAAATTATTACTTATTACATCATTCCGCCCATGCCGGCAGCTCCTGCTGGCATAGCTGGTGCATCTTCCTTAATAGTTGTAACAACTGCTTCTGTTGTAAGAAGTGTAGATGCAACACTTGTAGCATTCTGTAATGCGCTTCTTGTAACCTTAGCTGGATCAAGGATACCTGCATCAACCATATTAACGTACTTATCGTTAAGTGCATCATAACCTGTTCCGACTTCTGATTCTCTTACCTTGTTGATGATAACTGCACCCTCAAGACCAGCATTGTTAGCAATGTGGAATAATGGAGCTTCAAGAGCCTTAAGGATAATCTCTGCACCTGTCTTTTCATCTCCGCTAAGTGTAGCAGCAAGCTCTGCAACCTTCTTAGATGCGTGGATATAAGCTGAACCACCACCTGAGATAACACCTTCTTCTACTGCTGCTCTTGTTGCATTAAGAGCATCTTCCATGCGAAGCTTAGCTTCCTTCATTTCAGTTTCTGTTGCTGCACCAACTCTGATAACAGCTACGCCACCTGCAAGCTTAGCAAGTCTTTCCTGTAACTTTTCCTTATCGAAATCAGATGTTGTTTCTTCAAGTTGTGCACGAATCTGTGCAACTCTTGCTTCGATATCTTCCTTAGCACCTTCGCCATCAACGATAACTGTATTTTCCTTCTGAACCTTAACTGACTTAGCTCTACCAAGCATATCAAGTGTTGTATCCTTAAGCTCAAGACCAAGTTCTTCTGAGATAACCTGACCACCTGTAAGAATAGCGATATCTTTAAGCATTTCCTTACGTCTGTCACCATATCCAGGAGCCTTGACAGCTACTACATTGAATGTACCTCTTAACTTGTTAACGATAAGTGTTGTAAGTGCCTCACCTTCAACATCCTCAGCGATAATAAGAAGCTTAGCACCATTCTGTACAATCTGCTCAAGAACTGGTAAGATTTCCTGAATATTAGATATCTTCTTATCTGTAATAAGGATGTATGGGTTATCAAGGTTAGCTTCCATCTTATCCATATCTGTTGCCATATATGCTGATATATAACCTCTGTCGAACTGCATACCTTCTACAAGGTCAAGTTCTGTCTTCATTGTCTTAGATTCTTCGATTGTTATTACGCCATCATTAGAAACCTTTTCCATAGCATCTGCTACCATCTGGCCTACTTCTTCGTCACCTGCTGAGATAGATGCAACCTTTGCAATCTGATCCTTGCCTGTAACCTTTTCGCTCATCTGTGCTATAGCTTCTACTGCACAATCAGTTGCCTTCTTCATACCTTTTCTTAAGATAATTGGATTAGCACCTGCAGCTAAGTTCTTCATACCTGCATTTACCATAGCCTGTGCAAGAACAGTAGCTGTTGTTGTACCATCACCTGCTACATCGTTAGTCTTAGTAGCAACTTCCTTTACAAGCTGTGCACCCTGATTCTCAAATGCATCTTCAAGCTCGATATCCTTAGCTATTGTAACACCATCATTAGTGATAAGTGGTGCGCCATATGATTTATCAAGAACTACGTTACGTCCCTTAGGTCCGATTGTAACTCTTACTGTATTAGCTAACTTATTAACGCCCTCTTCAAGAGCTTTTCTTGCTTCGATTCCGTACTTAATTTCCTTTGCCATTGTTATTACCTCCAAATAAAATCAATAATATAATCAACAATATAATGAATATTTATAATTAATCCTCAATTACTGCAAGGATATCATTCTGCTTAACTACGATATATTCTTCTTCATCAAGCTTAACTTCTGTTCCTGCATACTTAGAATATATTACCTTATCTCCAGGCTTAACCTGCATTGTAACTTCCTTGCCATCAACAACTCCACCAGGTCCTACTGCAACTACTTCTGCCTGTGATGGCTTTTCCTTTGCCTGTCCTGGTAATACAATGCCTGACTTTGTAGTTTCTTCTGCAACTAATGCTTTAATTACAACTCTGTCTCCTAATGGTACTAACTTCATAATATAATCCACCTTTCCGCTGTCTGACATGTATGTGGCAGCTATCTTTTATCATTACTTTAATTTTGTCTGTTAGCACTCATTTCTTTCGAGTGCTAATCCCGATAACGATAAGATATCACCCAGCCAATAATTTGTCAACAACTAATTCAAATATATTAATGTTTTTACATTTTGATTATACTTTTTTTATTTTTTATGTTTTTTTGACTCTGCAACTCCCATTTTTATAGTTTTCCCATAATAGAAAAGATACTGCTGTGCGTATCCTCCAAGTTCTCCAAATCTGTTTTTTGCAAAATCCGCTATAACCTCCTTAGATGTATCCTTCTTATCAAAATAAAGATATTCCATTATCCTTTTTATCCATACATCTATAGGAAAACTATCTCTTTTTCCAAGTGCAAAAAGACTTACGCAGCTTGCAACTTTATTGCCTACGCCTTTTATTTCACACATTTTTTCTATTCCTGCTGCCGAATCTGACTTTATAAGTTCATTATAATTAACACTTCCATCATAAACATGTCTGACTGCATCATATATATATGGAGCACGAAATCCTGTTTTTAACTCCTTCAGGTCTTCAATAGTTGCTTCTCTTAGATGATTAACATCTGGAAATGTATACATTGGGATTCCTTTTACATCTCCTTTATAAGTACCATACTTTTCTGATATATCAGCTACTATCTTTTTAATATGTGGTATCTGCTTATTCTGTGAGATTATAAATGATATAAGTGTTTCAAAAAATTCCTGATTAAGTATTCTTACTCCTGACATTGCACATATTGCTTCTTTTAGCTTATCATCCTTTGCAAGCAGTTCTTCTTTTATTTTCCCATAATCCCTGTCTATATCAAAATATTTTCTCCATAATGTATCATATATCTTCTCATCTGTATCGTAAAACACCAGATTACTATCATCCTGTCTTATATGTAAAAGCTGTCCATATGCTGTCAACACATATTCATTCTCATCAAGCATGTTAAAATGAAAGCATTGCCCACATTCCAGCGTTTCTTTAAGATTAAAATCTGACGGTGTATTTATCACATAATCGTTCATATTATTCCTCTTTTCTTAACTATCCTTAACTGGATATATATCAATTTTCCAATATTTTTTTAATATTTTCTCAATATTTCTCCCATATTCTATTATAAATACTTTTATTTTTGCATATTACGTATTAAAATTGATATGTATATGTTCTTTTATATACCTTTATAATATGGTGTTGCCCACATGATATGAGATATGAGCATAAAAGTTTGATGATAATCCCACGATATACGGATATTGGCAGGTATTATGTGCCAGTGGTACATATTTAACACGGGCAGAAGCGACACGTAGACGTGGACATCATGATTTTTATCATAACAGATTATAACCAAACAACACACAATATTCAATTTATAACATAATTATTTATAGAAAGATTAATGACAATGCATTTTAAAAAAAGCAATTTTAGAAATATAAATTTTAAAAAAAAGATTTTTGCTATTATTTCAATTATTATAAGTCTTTTATTTACTGGATGTAATATCCCATTTTTATCAGAATGGCAAGATGGGTCATGTACCTCCATATCCAATACTGCATATGATAAATCTGCCTCATCAACTAGTGAAATAATTGATTATATCAATCAATGCTTAATAAATAATCAAACCGTATGCGAATTATTCATTGAAGACGAATCTCTTATAGATGCTAATTCATGGCTTGCTGCCATAGATGGCATAGAACAGTTAAAATGTGAATATAAACGTGTTAAAAACGGTTTTAATGTACGCATTACATATGAATGCTGGGATAGTTTTTCTATAATCAATGCATATAAAACCGGTTCAACAGATGGACTAAATGAACGCCAGCTTACATTATATACTAAATACATACAGATATTAAACGAGATTACATCTCCTGCTAATTCGGATATAGAAAACGAACTTGCAGTACATGATTATCTTGTCGAACACATTTCTTATGTTGATACTGGTGATTCCTCTTACAATGCATACAGTGCACTTATTAACGGAATCGCTGTATGCAGCGGCTATACCGAATGTTTTAAAACATTTATGGATATGCTTGGAATAGAAAATGGAACAGTGTCCGGTGAAGCTGGTGACGAGCAGCATATATGGAATACTGTTAAACTGGATGACCAATGGTATCATGTAGACGTAACATGGGATGATCCTATAGGTTCTTCTTTTGAATACACCGATCATTCTTACTTTAATATTACAGCCAAAGACATGTCCATTGATCATACATGGAACCATGACAAATACAGTGAATATGAGAATTGTGGAACAAAATATTCTTATGTAAGATATGCTGGAGTAACCATGATAAGCAACACTTCACAGTTAAACCGTCTTATCCGTAATGCGGTTAAAAACAAACAGACTCATCTTGAATTCGCCTGCACATTCACAACTGATTTAAAAACAGCTGTGTCAAAAACCGGTGAAGCTTTATCATATACTTATAAAAATGTACCTAGAAATAATTACACTTTATATACCGTAACATTCACTTACTAATATATGTCTGCAATATGCCTCTATGTTTCTAATATGTATTTTTTTAGGACATTTTTTCTTTCCTTATATTCTGGGCAGTACTTTTTCACCTCTGCCCAGAATTCCTTTGAATGATTCATATATTTTCTGTGTGCAAGCTCATGCACCACAACATAATCCATAAGCTCCTGTGGCATATAATACAGCTGGTAATTAAAGTTCAGATTACCCTTTGAACTGCAGCTGCCCCACCTTGTTTTCTGGTTTTTAATAGTTATATTTTTAACTGTCACTCCCATAATGCGGCTGTAATATATAACACGTTTTTCAAATGCTTCTTTAATGCACTTAATCTCATCTTTAGTAAGTTCATCTTTTTTCTTTGCATTGGTTGATATTCCCGCTCTGGCTTTACTTCCAAGATAACGTCGCTTTTCTTCAATCCACAGCTTATGTTTATCCACGAATTCTTCAAGCTGTTTTTCACTTAATGTATACGGAGCTCTTAATATGACTCTTCCATCCATGTAAACTTCAATACCTATTGAACGTCTTTTTGACTTTATCACTGATATATAATCTTTATTCCATATGTTATCATATTCACCACTGCACATTTTATTTCACTCTTTTCTACCTACTGGAGTTTCATATCTCCATCTTTAACCCAGCCTGCTTTCTTTAACAGCCAATTTATAAATGGACATATAACTGCAGGCAAAATAAAAGATATAAGTATTAATCCTGCCCAGTCCATCATGGTTATTACACTCTTAGTTCCTGCTGCGACATCATTTACCCAGCCTGAATATACACCTATCTGGCCTACAAAGCCACATGTCCCCATACCTGATGATACTGCTGTTCCATTCATCTGCAGTTTAAAAAGACATGTTGCAACAGGTCCTGTTATTGCTGATGTTACTATCGGTGCAATCCATATCCTTGGATTCTTTATTATGTTTCCCATCTGAAGCATTGATGTACCTATTCCCTGCGAAACAAGTCCACCCCATCCGTTTTCCTTAAAAGACATAACCGCAAAGCCAATCATCTGGGCACAACAACCTGCTACAGCTGCTCCTCCTGCAAGTCCTGTAAGTCCAAATGCTGCACATATAGCTGCCGAAGATATCGGTAATGTAAGTGCTGCTCCGACAAGAACTGATACCACTATTCCCATAAGAAAAGGCTGAAGATTAGTTGCAAGCATTATAACCTCACCTATTTTCATAGCCGCTTTTCCAAGCGGTGGAGCTATCAATGCTGCCACCCCTGTTCCAACGCCTATCGTTATTAATGGTGTTACAAGTATATCTATCTTTGTTTCCTTCGATACTAATTTTCCTGCTTCTGCTGCAATAATAGCTACAAAATATACCGCCAATGGACCACCTGCACCACCTAATGCATTAGATGCAAAACCAACTGTTATAAGCGAAAAAAGAACAAGTGGCGGACATTTCAGTGCATCCCCTATAGCCACCGCCATAGCCGGTCCGCTCATGGCTGATGCAAGACCTCCAACTGTATAATTAACACCACTTATTGTTGCAACTGTATTAGTAAGAAATCCAACATGAAGCTGTGTACCCAGAGTATTTAGTATAGTTCCTATTAATAACGAACAAAACAATCCCTGAGCCATTGCCCCAAGTGCGTCTATTCCATATCTTTTGACCGATACTTCAACATCTTTTTTCTTTAAAAACGCTTTAATTTTCTCCCACATGATTAATCCTCTCTATAGTAAAATTTCAATTAATCATATCACATAGCTGTCCTGTCTGCCAGCTAATTTTCAACTTTATATATAATCGTCTATATAACTCGTAAATATAGCTTTATATATAACTACATATATATCTGATTTTCAACACTGATATATAATATTTATAAATAGCATACACCCTAAACTCATGCAATGTTCAAAAGTATATTTTTATTTTTTCGTATATCATTTGACAATATCTATTTGTTTTTATCCATAACCCGATATGATATCTGTGTCATCTAAAAATATATTACATATAATGTAATGAATTCTTTATAACTGGAGTATGTTTATGAAAATGCAGAATACATTTTCTCTTGCCATGTGCTATGTACCATGGCAGAAATGGGGAGAATTGTATGACCCATGCAGAGCTTTAAAATATGGTACTTTATTTCCTGTTCTTAACAAACCTTTTGGAGGTATCAGAACATGAATAATATTAATAGCATGAATAATATGAGTAATATGAACAGTATGAATAATGTGAATAACATGAGTAATATAAATAATATGAACAGCCAGTCAATGAATGTTAATTGTAATACGCCTATGGATATGCAGCGCCGCTCTTCATGTACAAATATTCAACCTATGCCTTTATCGCAAAGAAATAATTCCTGTAATATCGTTGCCGACAAGCATGCACTAATGAAGAATATATATGAGCTTGGTTTTATATTAACTGAAACTAATCTTTACCTTGATACACATCCTAATGATATGGAAGCTATAGAATATTATGCCCAGATCAGGGATAAATATTGCAATTATATGACAAAATATGCAGATTATTATGGACCTCTTGATAAACTTCACATATCTAACGATAACTATTGGATGTGGGTTTCAACACCGATGCCTTGGGAAATGGAGGTATGTTGATATGTGGAATTATGAAAAAAGACTTGAATATCCCATTAAAATAAAGCAAACGAATCCTACCTTGGCAGCAATGATCATCTCGCAGTATGGTGGACCAGACGGAGAATTAGGAGCATCTATGCGCTATATTTCACAACGATATTCTATGCCTTACCGAGAAGTATCAGGACTACTTACAGATATAGGTACAGAAGAATTAGGACATTTTGAAATGATCAGCACAATGGTTCATCAGCTTACAAGAAATCTTTCAATGGAACAGATTAAGGGAACTCCTTTTGAAGCCTACTATGTAGATCATACAGCAGCCGTATGGCCTCAGGCCGCTGGTGGAATTCCATTCAATGCCTGTGAATTCCAGTCAAAGGGAGATGCTATAACAGACATAACTGAGGATATGGCTGCAGAGCAGAAAGCTAGAACAACATATGATAATCTTATACGTCTTTCAAAAGATGACCCAGATGTACTCGATCCTTTAAGATTTTTAAGAGAGCGGGAAATCGTACATTTCCAGCGTTTTGGCGAAGCACTTTCTATTATACAGAGCAAGCTTGATTCTAATAATTATTATTTTTATAATCCTGAATTTGATAAAAACTGTAGTTGCAAGAAGTAACGTTATTATGTGGCTGCCGATTTGACAAACACAACTAAAATAGTTTATTTTTAATAATAGGTTTAATTCGGCAGCCATTATAACTATATCAGATAAGAAATGGAGTCTTAGTGTGAAAATAAAATTTTTCACACGCAAGATTTGTGCTTCGCACAAACTTGAGATGCGCAAAGAAACAGCGCAAGAATGGAGGATTACTATGAAAGAAAAAATATATAACGTACCTGTCAATGATGCATTTTTGGCAGACACTGAATGTCCTGTATGTGCTATGTTTGAACAACTTGAAAATGATGCCATAGAATATACTATGGGGCCAAGCTATATGGAAGATGATATACGTGCTGTTACCGATAAAAAAGGGTTCTGTCAGAAACATATCAAAAAAATATATGAGCAGAACAACCGTCTTGGTTATGCACTCGTTATGAAAACACATATGGATTATGTCATTAAAAATATTGAAGCTTTTAATCAGGATAAAGGTTCTGGAAGAAGTCTTCTAAAAAAAGGAAAAGAAGCTTCTGTGTGCAGTTATATAGAAGAACTTGATAATTCCTGCTTTGTATGCGATAAAATAGCTGATACTATGGAACGTTATGTTGATACTATATTTTACATGTATAAACATGATAAAGAATTCAAAGACGTTCTTTCCAAATGCAAAGGCTTCTGTACAAGTCATTATGGACTTCTTATGAAAAAATCAAGTGAAAAACTTGGAGGAAATGATTACACAGAATTCACGAATCTTATCACTACACTATATCTTGATAATATGAAAAGAGTGCGTGATGATGTTGAATGGTTTATCAACAAATTTGATCATAAATATGCTGATGCACCATGGAAAAATGCGAAAGATTCTCTAGTACGTGCAACATTAAAGGATACAGGATATAAACTTTAAAATTAAATAAAGGCTCGACATTAATACATCCTAATGGATGCCATAATGTCGAGCCTTTAAGAATTTTTAAAGCTCTACGACAAACAATTGACTGCTTTTATCACAAATTTTTATATTTCCAAGGCGCAAATCCCATTTTAGATATGTGAAGTCTTAATTAATAAGTCATAACCTCATACCCATCATCTGTAACGTGAACCATTATCTCCCACTGTGCTGAATATGAATCATCTTCTGTATATATAGTCCAACCATTGTCATCATCAACATACACGTCAGGATATCCGGCATTAATCATTGGCTCTATTGTAAATACCATTCCTGGTGCCATAACCATGCCTGTTCCCTTCTTGATTACATAACTCACAAAAGGTGTCTCATGAAATTCCAGACCTATACCATGTCCTCCGACCTCACGTACTACAGAATAACCATTTTCCTTTGCATGTCTACTTATAGCATCAGCTACATCACCAAGATGTCCCCATGGTTTAACCTGTGCAAGTCCAAGTTCAACACATTCTTTAGCAACATCAACAAGCTTTTTATGTTCTGGCGAAACATTTCCTATACAGAACATTCTTGATGAATCAGAAAAATAACCATTAAGAATAGTCGAACAATCTACATTTACAATATCTCCGTCAGCAAGAATAATATCCGATGATGGAATGCCATGGCACACTTCGTTATTAATGGATGTGCATACACTCTTTGGAAATCCCTCATAGTTAAGAGGGGCTGGAATGCCTCCCATAGCCGTTGTCTTTTCATACACCATTTCATCTATTTCCTGCGTTGTCATACCAGCCTTTATATTTTCTGCAACATAATCAAGTACAGCTATATTTATCTTACTGCTCTCTCTCATGCCCTGAAGCTGTTCTTCATTTTTTATTATGCTTCTAGGTGGAACCTTATGAAACTTCTTTTTATACATCTCTATTTTTTTATCAAAATTCATATGACACTCACAATAAGGTTTCTTACTTCCACACCAACATGGGTCATTTCTCATTAACTTCTTCATTTTATTATTTACTCTCCAATCTGTTACTGTATTATATTACAAAATAAACAGCATTAATATGTTACTGCTGCAACACCTCAACCACTGCTGGAAGAAACTGTTTCTTTCTTGACACAACGCCAGGAAGAGCCACATATTTATCACTTATATTATCAAGATTAAATGCATTTTTTAATACTGTTACTGCATTTTTACCAGCATACATAACGTATGATGTTTCCTTCATAACATCTGTTATAAGCAGATATGCAATATTAATCTCACTGCTATGTTCTGTTACATGTTCCATATAATCTTTTTCTTTTTCAATGATTACCTGAATTTCATCATAACTCATGCAATTCACCTGACCAACACCAACGGACAATTCTCCAATTGAGAATTTTTTAAAATCTCTATAGAATATTTCTTCCTCTGTTTTTGATGAAAGATTACTTCCTGCCCTAAACATCTCTCTGCCATATTTTTCAATATCTATATCTGCTATTTTGGCAAGGGCATTGCATGCTTCAACATCATATTCAGTACATGTTGGTGATTTTAATATCAATGTATCAGATATGATAGCTGAACATAACAAAGCAGAAGTCTGCTTATCTATATCTATATTATATTCACAGTACATCTGATATATAATAGTTGCCGTACATCCTAATGGCTGATTTCTGAAAAATACTGGTGTTATTGTCTGAATACAGCCAAGCCTGTGATGATCTATTATCTCTAATATATCTGTATCCTCAATACCAAATACCGCCTGTGATCTCTCATTATGATCTACAAGTATGACTTTTTTCTTTCCTGCCTTAATGATGTTACGTCTTGATATCATGCCAATATATCTTCCTTCTTCATCTTCAATAGGGAAATCCCTGAAGCGTTTATTAGCCATAATATCCTGGATATCTTCAACAAAATCATTGATTTTAAACTTAACAAGAGCTGTATCTTTCATAAAAAAACTTACAGGTATTGCCTGATTAAGAAGTCTTGCAACAGTATATGTATCATATGCTGTTGATATTATAATACAGTTATGCTGTTTTGCCATCTTTACTATAGTATTGGATACTTTTACACCTTCACATATAATAAGGCAGCCGGCTTCCATTTCTATTGCACACAGCTGTGATTCATATCTGTTACCAAGTATAACTAAATCACCTTCGTCAATCATGTTTTCCATCATATCAGGATTAGCTGCAGCTATAAGCATCTTTCCTTTATCAAAACATTTATCTGGATCTCCTGTTATTATTTCTGCATTTAATGTATCAACAATATTCTTAAGACTTGTATGTGCAACTGAAAGTATGTCACTGTCATACATTTCAAAATAAGATTTTGCTACATCTCCAATAGTAACCAGTCCCTTAAGATGGTTATCCTCCAATATAGGCAGTGTAACAACATCCAGCTCTTTCATGAGTTTCCATGCATTTCTTACTGAATAATCCTCGTCTATTCCTTCGATTTTCCTGATATCTATATCCCGTACCTGAGGTCTTACATCTTTTATATACCCTGGTGCCTTTACATTACACCTTGAGAGCACAAACTGCGTTTCTTCATTCATATGTCCTGCTCTTTTAGGCACATAATCATTAGTTCCTGTCACAATATTTTTTAATCTGGCATAACATATTGCCGAACATATTGAATCAGTATCTGGATTCTTATGTCCTATAACATATATCTCTTTCATAGACTTCCCTCGCTTATCATATTTTATATAACTAACCTTCTCTATTAATCTGTTTTATACAGCTATTATAAAATATAATACTTAACCAAACCAAACCATTTTTAAATAATAGCACATCCCGTTATTATTATCAACATTCCATTGATTGTGAACTACCAATTGTCTTAAGCCAATGGGCTTCCTGCTTCAGCGACCTCGTAACCTACTATCTCCACAGGCGTTAATTTGGGCAGTCCCTGCCCTATATATTTCTTTATGCTATTTGTCTTAATCCTTCTGTCAGTATATTTTTCGCGGCATTGATATCCCTGTCATGTTCTGCTCCGCATTTCGGACATATCCATGTCCTCACTGACAAATCTTTTGTATCTGGATTCTGATACCCACAAACAGAACATAATTGACTACTAGCATAAAATGTATCTATTTTGATGTATTTCCTGGCATTCCACATCCGCCGCAGAACTTAGTCCCATTCTCCAGTTTCATTCCGCAATTTTTACAGTACATTACATTCTCCATTCCTAATCACATACACATTTGCAATTATCTTGTCAACGACTGAATCTCTTTTTGTATAAGTCTTCCTGCCGCCTTTGCCAGCTCATCAATACGACGTATTCTTGTAAATTCTTTTCCATAAATCTTTTCTGCGCTATTGGCCGCCGCATCATTTCCCATAAAAACGGCTGATACATGTATTCCTTTAGCACGCAGTGCACGTACCTCTTCGGCTGCATCATTAACAGAAATATCGTCGCTATAATCATGTCCAAACGGGCTGTCCTGTGATGGCAGAATACGCTGGCTGTCATTAGGCGCAGCATCTGTTAAAATAATCACAAGATGCCTGTCAGCCACCCCCGGGTTCATATCAAGGATTTTACCAATTCCCCGAAAAGCAAGACCATCACGATTCCAACCGGCAGCATAATAATTGAAAATATTGTCGCACTTCTTATCCCTAAAAGACTTCAATATATGAAAAACTGTATATCCTCTAACACTGCAAAATCTTGTTACCCTGACCGGTATATTACATTCCACGAGGCTTTTGGAAATAATTACTCCCTGCGCAGCAAGCATTTCCTGATACTGAAGCCTTGAAGCAGATGCATCAAGAAGCAGATCCACTGTAAAGGACGGTTGATTATCATCTTCATATGTGTGAAAAATCCTGTTATCTTCTATATATTCTGCACGCCATACTTTGGTTGTATCAAGCCTTCCTCTCTGACCTGATATTACATCTGTCTTCTGACTTATATATTCGCTATTACGGATTTGTTCGACTATATATGCAATAAGACTATCATAAAGCCGTACATTTTTATTATAATATGAATGATTTCTTTCAACCTGCAGCTGTGACTGTTCTCTTAAATGAAGAAATTCCTTCGGTATATTTTTCTTTGTTATATATTTTCCATCTGTAAACCATAAATGGCATCCTGTATGACTGCCTATACACAGTTCTTTTTCTATTTTAATAAGAGTCTGCTCTGATATAACAGATCTTCCAAAACAATTCTCAATATAAGAGCAGTCATTATTTTCTTTCTTATATGTTATATTGTCTTTCTTTTTACTGTAGGCTGCTTCACCAGTCATATTGTCCGCCTCAGAAGAACGCATAACCATTACATGATTATTTCTTACAGAGCTGACAGGCATTATTCTTGTCATTATCCGGGCAAATGCCCCTGTAAAATGCAGTCGCAATGCTTTTTTTTCATGTTTTACGCCATCAAAAAGATTAAATTTGCGATAAATTGCCAGCACAGCATCTATCAACCGGTCTGTTTCAGGCATTATCTGTGGTGTCAGTTCTGCATACAGCTTTTGTTCATTTGGTGTCAGCAGAACCTTCTTTTTCCCTGACACACTGCTCCATCTGGCTGACTGCATATTATATACAAGCCGGTTTTTACTCATCCACTCCTGCCTCGACAGCTTATATTCACCTGCAAAAAAAGCCTTTCCATAATAAACCCGTAAATCAGTCATAGACGGACGTTTTAATGCTTCCTCTGTATACAGTACATGTTCCAGATAAAGCCATGTCAGATCATCCAGCATAGCCTGACTGATATCTCCGTTCCAATAACCAAATAAAGTGCTGATTGCCTTTTCACCATAATACTTATATGCCAGTCCAATTATAAGATTCATATATAAATCTGAATCTAAATCCCCTGTTTCAACAGCCAGAAACAATGGATCAAAATTATAGCGTTCCGCCGCATTCCATACCTGATTAGCAGCCCGTCTTTCCTTAGCAGTATAAGAAATGGTACGCATTATTCAAACACCTCCGTATTATGCAGCTTTAAGGGAAACCTTGAAGCTATGACATCACGTATAAGCTCTTTTTCATAGCTGTCAAATATCTTATTGGTAATTCCAAGATCCAATGCATCCCTGATTGGAATACCCTTTTTTATAAGACTTACAGCATCAATTAATCCACGCAGATCCAAAGCTTTCTCTGTAAGTTCACCATTTTCACATTTTTTCTGAAGTTCATTAAATAAAAGTGCAAACTGTTTGTTATACTTAGTAACCAGTGAAGGGAACTGATCCTTTAACAGTCTCTCAAGATCTTCCTTTGCCAGTGGCGGCATCTGTATAACTACAAATCTTGAGGCAAGTGCCTCATTTAATTCCCTTGTACCTGCATAATTATAATTCATCGTAGCAATAAAACGTGTATCATCTGCAACCTCTATCCTGTCATATCCTGGAACATCAATTACAAGTCTGAAATCAAGTACAGAATGTAAGACTGCAAGTGCTTCATTCCTTGCCATATTGATTTCATCGAGAATCCCAAAGCCGCCACTTTGTGCACAGCAATACACCGGTCCGGGTCTGAATGTAACCCTGCCATCGTGAAATGTATCAGAACCTATCAGCGCAGCCGCATCCATATTAACATGGAAGGAAATATCCCATGCCGGACGTTCAAAAACTGCTGCAAGATTCTGTGCAAGCACATTTTTTCCCGTTGCCTTCTCTCCTGCCAGCAAAAGATTTCTGCCACACAGAAGCACTGCAAGAGCCTCTTCCCATACCTTATTGCCATAATAATGAAAATGTGGTACAGGAATACGTTTTTTTAATGCTTCATCTACAGTATGTTCTTCTGAATAATGCCGGACTTCTTCTACAAGCTGTGCAGAAACACCTTCCTGCTTCAAAAACTCAATCAGATTATTCAATACCAACACCTCTTTAACTATTTTTTTATATTTTGATTATATTCTTTTTATTTATTTATGTGAACTACCCATTGTCTTAAGCCAATGGGCTTCCTGCTTCATCGACCTCGTGTCTCCGCTCCGCTTCGGTCGGCTCAAAACCAACGTTCACTGAACGTCGTTCGCCCTACTATCTCCACAGGCGTTAATTTGGGCAGTCCCTGCCCTATATATTTCTTTATGCTATTTGTCTTAATCCTTCTGTCAGTATATTTTTCGCGGCATTGATATCCCTGTCATGTTCTGCTCCGCATTTCGGACATATCCATGTCCTCACTGACAAATCTTTTGTATCTGGATTCTGATACCCACAAACAGAACATAATTGACTACTAGCATAAAATGTATCTATTTTGATGTATTTCCTGCCATTCCATTTTGCCTTATACTCTAACTGTCTTGTCAGCTCATACCATGATACATCACTTATGGCTTTTGCCAGATGATGATTTTTTACCATGTTTTTTATCTGTAAATTCTCTGAAACTATCACTTGGTTTTCGCTGATAATCTCATGTGAAACTTTATGCAGATAATCTTTTCTTATATTCCTTATTTTCTCATGACATAATGCTATCTTTTTCTTTGTTTTATAATAGTTCTTACTTCTCTTTCCTTTATGTGACAGTTGCCTTTGCAGCTTTACAAGCTGTTTCTCGTATTTTTTTATAATTTTTAGATTCTCATATACCTTCCCATCGGAAGTAATACATAAATCTTTAATTCCTAAATCGATTCCTATGTTATGATTTGTATGTGCCAGTTCCTTATGCTCCGTTTCTACAAGTATGGACACATAGTATTTTCCACTGGAAACCTGCGAAACGGTCGCTGACTTAATCTGCCCACTATATTCCCTGTGTAACCTTGCTTTTACCGCTTTTAATTTTGGCAATTTTATCTTCCCTGTCTCAAAATCTACCGCAATATTTCCATTTGTGAAGTTTGTTGTGTATGATTTATGGTTATCGTGTTTGCTCTTGAATTTCGGAAAAGAATCCTGACAATGCTCTGTACGGAACCATATTTGTAAGCTATTCCTTTACCACCTTAAGCTTATTGTTATATTCTTTGATTGCATTTTTTATTTCTACTTTTGATGCATTAGCAGGTAAGCTGCTGTATTCAGATAACAAATTTACTGCCCTTTCAAGCCAGTAGAACTTATAACAATGTGACGGATCTTTCATCACCTGTTGCCCAGATTTTTTCTTTCTTAAATCCATTTATAGGCTCCATCAACATATCAAAACTTTCATCTGTAAGATATGTGAAATACCTTCCATTTCTTACGCCCTCAAAATCGCCATACTTAAAAGACATATATATCACGCCGTTTCTTTTAAGTGCATGATACAGCCGCTTTATCATATCAGACAGTTCGCATTTCTTTAAATGAAGAATTGATGCACACGCCCATATCCCATCATATGTATTACTGGCATTAAAATCCTCGAAAAGCATATGATGTACCTGAATACCAGTGTACTTTGTTGCTGCCTTACATAATTCTTTTGAACCATCCATTGCATCAACTTCATATCCATTATCTATAAAATACTTAGTATCTCTTCCAGAGCCGCATCCAAAATCCAATATTTTTGCTTTCGCTGGCAAAAACGATAAGAAAAGTTCCTGTATTTCATGAAAATCCACATTTTGAGTTGTATTGACAAAATCTGCTGTATGCAGATTGTAGTAATCTAATGTATTATTATCACTCATTTTTTCTTATTTCCTGATGTTTCGTTATCATTACTATAACACAAATACCAGTTACACTAAAGACTGCTTTAAAAATATGGAAACATAATTCATTATAAAATTCACATCAAATCTTAGAGCCTTTTTAATTTAAAAGTACTACTACATTTCCATGATGCTATTTTCATCAGCATTACACCCCTGCTCACTAAGTATTTCCTGACACTCTTCTATTGTATTGCCATATAACAAAATCCTATGTTTATAATTAAGACATCTCTCAATTTATAAACATAGGATTTCAGTTATTTCTCTTTATTCTGATAATATCTACAATACTGCTGTATATGTATTAAATACACTATATGTTACATATCACATTTACTATCTTTTATGTCCCTGCTTCATATTCCCAAAAACAGAACTGAATACATCATAATTATGACTATCTCTTGGAGAACAGTAAACAGCAAATTCAATTACACGAAAAGCATGTATATATTTTTCAACTACATTCTTAGCAGCCGTTGCAACAACGCCTGGATTATTCTCAAATGCACCACAGCCAAATGCACCAAGTATTACTACATCATTGTTATTGGTTAAAGCTATATCAAGTATTCTTGTGAATCTTCAGAAAAGACTGTGGATTATCACAGAAACAACTGGCTGAAAAAGTAGGAATCTCTACAACACATTTAAGCCATATTGAAACAGGAAACACTAAGCTAAGCTTACCGGTATTTGTTGATATTGCGGAGGCTTTATCTGTATAGACTGATGAGCTGCTTTATGACACACCAAGTATTAATTTATCTACCAAAGAACCGGAGCGGAAGTGAATCCCTAAAAGGATTCACCCCGCCCCGGTTCTTTGGCTTGTTTATAGTTTTATTGTGATATAAGCGTATTTAATTATCTTACATTCTTAATCTTGCATCTGCCTGTTACTGCAACACCTGCTGTTAAAGCAAGAACTGCTGCTGCAATGTAAGCCATCATATTATTTGCATCACCAGTCTTAACATCTGATACAGATGTATCTGAAGTACCTGCTTCTGTTGTGTTATCAGACTCTTCTGAACCAGAAGGTGTACCTGCGTCAACCTTTACTAATGCATTGATTGCTGCTGTAAGGTGCTCTGTTGCTTCTTCAACATCAGCCTTATATTCTGCAATCGCAAGTGCATCAACTGCTTCTTCATACTCAAGCTTCATAGCTGCCCAAGACTGGGCTGTGTAATCTGCTTCATTAAGGTCATCTGCTGCTGCAATAACTGCTGAGAGCTTTGCTTTATCTTCTTCACTTGCAGGCTCTTTAGCCTTAACTATATTGGCATCTGTTGCTTCAAAATTAATTGTAGTATCGGAATATCCTAATGCATATACTGTAAGTGACCAGTATCCTGTTCCGTCATAACCTGCTGGTAACTGGCAGCGTGCTGAATCAGTAAGTCCAAGCTGGATTCCCATTACTTTGTGCATCCAGTTATCTGCAGCAAATTTAGTTCCATATGTAGCAACAGCATTTGTTCTTGTTGCATCATTTCCATAATATGTCCACTTAACAGCCTGCATCATAGCACCTAATGCGCCATAACCATCACCATTAATATCAACTCTTAAGAATTCACCGTATGAACCTGTAGCATCTTTTACTGTAGATGTAATGTTAGCAGCCACACTTATATCCTGCTCTGCAAATGACTTTCCACTTCCAGTCTGTCTTGCAGAGAATGAATATGTTCCATCTGCATTCTTAACTGCTGTCTTAAGTCCGTTAGTATCTGCGTTAACTGCTGCTGTATACTCATATGAGCTAAGCTTGTTCTCACCGAATCCACCGTATAACTTTTCTCCATTCCTGACAACTCTGTAATGCTGCTCAAAATCAGCAAGATCAGATGTCTTAACCTTAACCGGAACATACTTAATACCAGTTACTTCATATGATACTAACTTTGTTGTTGTACCATCAGCTTTAGTAATTGTACCTTTGTTGTATGAAAGCTGTGTACCATCTGTAAGTATCATCTGCTTTCCATCACTACTCCAGCCGGCAAGCTCATACTTCTTACCATCTTCTGTATCAATTGTTGCCATGCACTGGTAGCTTCCTCTGTGAAGACCATGATTGGTTGTAGCTCTTGTTACTGTATCAAAACCGCCTTTATCGTACTCACCATGTGTATCCTTCTCATTAGATGATGTTACATCCCCTGCGTTATATACGCCTTCGTTTGCCCAGTATTCCTGCCATGTAAGACCAGCATATACATATGAATACTCATCATCTGCTGCATGTGTATATGACACAAATGCAGGAAATACTGTTACAGCAAGAACAGTGGCTGCTGCAACCGCAGCAATCTTAGTAAAAATGTTCTTTCTCATAAATCCTCCTTGTTTTGCGAAGCAAAATCCGAACCCATTGGTGAGGAGAGGATTTTTGCCTCCTTATAATTTTTTCTATTACAAATCCGCCTACTTCTTAGCCGATTTATAAGCATAGTAAAATGCCTTCTTGATGGCATTGCTTGATTTGGTTGCACCAGATACTGCATCAACACCTGATGTACTCTGGTTTGCAAGAAGCTGTGCAGGAACCTTTGCATTTGCCATATTAAAATACTGCACATCCTGCGCACCCGCTTCTGATTCAGCAGTAACCGATGTAATCGTATCTCCCGATATGACTATTGTAACCATTACATTGTAGTTATAAGTCTCACACACAGCGGAACCTGTATAAGTTCCATCTGCTTTAAATGTTGTATTAGCCGGTGCGTCACTGCCTGAACCGCCGCTCAGCTCTCCATTATTGTCATAACTATTATCCGGCTGAGTTGACTGATTACCACTGTCAGAACCATTATCCAGCTGAGCTGACTGATTACCACTGTCAGAACTATTACCTGATGAATTACCAGAAGCATTATCCGAACCGGAATTATTACTATTTCCTGACACTTCATTTCCTGCACCGCCAGCCTGTGAGTCTGACTGTCCATCTGATGAGGCTGATTCTTCCAGACTCTCTTGTGTTGTTCCATCAGCATCTGTCTTAGCCGTACTGCTCTCAATCTCTTTGACCATTGCTGCAACTGTCTCTTCGTTAAAGAAATCGTTCCATTCCTCATTGTCTTCCGATGCCGACACTGTCTGTCTTCCTGCAAAGCACGACACCGTCATCACTGCACATATAACCAATGCCAGTCCATACAGAGCCGTCTCTGGTTTCTTACCGTATGTCTTTCCTGCTCTTGCTGCCTTTACTGATACAGCCTTTGATATTCTCATAGCTGCATAGCCTAAGAAAACTATGCTGTAGATAACTACATTTGCAACATACATGCCAAGTCCAAGTCTCGCATAAGGTATGTTAATGAGCATAATGTGAACATACATAAGACCATAAAACACATATGCTGTGCGCTGTAACTGCTTCCACTTCTTAGCCTGCATCTTCTTTCTTACAGATGGAAAAGATGTAACTGTAAGCACAATCATTATAGCTATAAGCACAAGACTTATTACCGCAGCTGCAAGCTGTGTGGCTGATAACAGGCTTGTCTTAGTAAATAACATTCTGAAATATGTCATTCCATATGTGAAATTATGACACAGAACAAGTATTGCCGCTGTAATTGACAACTCGCCTCTTATCTTTATAAGTGGTGCAATCAGCTTGTTGCCCTTAGGCAGTGCGCCAGTGTACATTACCACAACAAACATTGCCGTTCCAAGAGAGCCTTTTGCAAATATTCCTAATATATTGTTCTTTACAAACAAATGCATTGGCAGGAACTCAAGCAGGAATACCGCAATAGAGATTACTGCCGCACCTATATAAAATATATTGGCATATTTCTTAAGCGAATCTTTGAGAAAATATATAAATAAAGCTACGATTATAAGTGATATTATTAATAACATGTCTGCTCCTTCGGGTCTGTATATCTTGGTTAGCTATCTTTAACAAGAGTTTATTAATCTATCTATAATTAGTTATCGCTAACTGCTCTATAGAATATATTTTTCTCACCACATTTGTCAATACAGACAGTTAATAATAATTCTCATTAAGGCTGTCTGGTAATTATTTCCTTATTCATATCTGTTGAAAAACCGCTGGCAATGCCCTCCGATACATACACTGTGCTTCCATCGAAAAGTATCATATCAAAATCTATATCACCGCTTCTGTAAAGTTCTTTTGCACCGTCCAGCCCCATTGCAAAAAGTGCCGTTGACAATGCATCTGCTGTAGTCCCATCTGAATGCACAATTGTAACAGAAGTCAGGTCGCTGTCTGAAGGATAACCTGTCTGCGTGTCTATAATATGATGGTATACTTGTCCATCCTGCTCAAAATACCGCTCGTACCCACCTGATGTTATGACAGCCTTATCCGCCGTGCTTAATATTCCAAGATAACTATTCTCACTAGCAGGATTCTGTATGGCAACTCTCCAGTCAGAACCGTCCGTCTTAGTTCCAAGCACCTGCACATTGCCCCCAAGATTGACAATCGCATGCTCAATGCCGCAATCCTTCATAATCTGGATAACCCGCGAAGATGTGTAGCCTTTGGCTATACCACCAAGGTCAATGCTGGAACCACCTGTCAGCGCCACCTGCTGCCCTTTTACTGATACATTTGTATAAGAAACACCCTTAAGTGCCTCTGCAATCTCACTGCTTTCTGGCACTCTGTAATTCTTTGTCGTAAATCCCCACAGCTCCATAAGAGGATATACCGTAATATCGAAAGCCCCATTGGTCTTTTCTGACACCTGCATTGCCCTGTTCATTATAAATGCGGTTTCTTCCGATACTTCTCCGCTTCCATTTTCATTTATCTTAGTAACATCACTGTCCGCATTTCCTACCGAAAACATTGCATCAAGCCGGTTAATCTCCTGCACTGCCTTGTTTACTGCCTCCTCTGAATTACTTCCATATGCTGTTAGTGACATATATGTATCCATTGCAAATATTTCCTGTGTGCTCTGGTCTGGCTGTCCTTTTACAGCATTTTCTTTATTAGCGCATGATGAGAGCACTGTCATAGCAGTGATTCCTATCATAACTGTTAAAATGTATTTTCTAAGTTTCATAATTATCTCCGTCTTACATAAGTTAGTTCTTTGAAACTTTAAACTATATTGGGGAAAATGTCAATTTATTTCGTTATCACAGAAATTTCACCCAACAAACATAATCACATCAATATCAAATCTTCCATTATCACACTCTATAAAC